>Ga0208951_1000039_pt1 | contig 47377 bp, 43 predicted proteins | sample GreLakmeMI27MSRF_FD_187702 | JGI IMG/M metagenome (GOLD analysis project Ga0208951, IMG submission 187702) | Freshwater lentic microbial communities from great Laurentian Lakes, MI, USA - Great Lakes metaG MI27MSRF (SPAdes) | ecosystem: Environmental > Aquatic > Freshwater > Lake | place: Great...
CGTGGCTCGACCTGACCCGACGCTCGCGACCCATCGCCTGCGGCTCGCCTAGCGACGCCTCATGCGCGCCGTGCTCGCCGTGCAGCATCGCGCTCGGCGAGTCGCTTCGCGCCACGGAAGGGCCGTACTCGGCGAAGCTTGCATCGCAGCGCTCCTGAGCCTCGCGCTCAACCTTTCGCGCCTCGACAGCATTCTCGTCCGCGAAGCAGGAGCAGGAGACGCAGGCGCCCATCTTGAAGTGCGCTCACGGCGAGGCAGACGGAAGGGGGGACCGAAAGACGCTCGCCTCGAGTTCGAGTGGAACCTCGCTCCACGTGACGTGGCACGTGACGTGGCCAGCAACTGCACACGCACTTAAGGCTGACTGCCTCGAGCGCTGCGATCCATCCAGCTGCTGCTGCTGGCAACGACAGGCAGACTCTTCTGATGACTCGCATCTCGATCGCATCGCTCGGTCACTTCTTCGCCCCTGTCTGCTTGTTCATTCGCACGATCATATATCTGTAGGCTTGCCGCGTCTGTCAGTATGGAGCTGCGCAGCGGCTCGCTCATCGCCTCTGGAACGGGCTTCACGTCGGCCGAGCAGGCGCGCGCGGCGTGCATGGGCCAGGCGCGCGTGCAGCTGGCGCCACAGCACCGGCCCGCGTTCGAGTCGGCCGTGCGGGGCGTGATGCTGCGCTGGACGGCGCTGCGGCTTGCCGTGGAGAACGAGTGGGGAGGCGAGGGCAGCGACGCTCGAGCAGCTGAGTTGGAGCAGTCCATCCTAGGCTGGTTCTACGCAAAGGGTGCGCCGCGAGTGCACTGCAGCTGCGTGCGTGCCAGCGCAACAGGCCGTGCGAAGGCTGGGCCGCGTGGAGGCGCCCTAACAACGGCGGCGGCTACGGTCCTCTCTGTTCTGCACAGGCGACCACTACGCGGACGAGTTGGAGGAGCACCTGGACGAGTACTTGGTGGAGGACTTCCACGTGGAATGCGAAGACGGGAGCACCTCAGAGGCGCGCAGGCAGGCGGTGGACACGCGTTTGCGTGCAGTGTCGTGACGCCTCTCGCTGACCAGGTTGCCAACCTGCTGGTGCACCTCTTTGAGGTCTGCGCCGCGGGCGACTATGCGCTTGCGGCGGAGCTGTCCACCCCGCCGCGTGCACTCACCGCGGTGGAGCAGAGTCAGCGGGTGCGCAGCCGCGCGCGCGCACGCAGGCGGGGTGGCGGCGCTGAGGCTGTGTCTGCGCGCAGGACATGTCCGACAAGCGGTGGACGCTGCAGCACGAGGCTGGGCACGCAGCAGCAGCCGCAGCAGCCTCGCGCGCAGCGGCTGAGCATGTCACGCCCGACGACCTGGCGGCGGCGATGGGGGGCATGGCCACCCGAGCGCCTGCGATACCGCTGGTTGAGGAGGAGCCGCTAGAAGACGGGTGGGAGCGAGTGCCGCGAAGAGGAAACAGAAGGTGAGATCAAGACTCGTTGGCGGGCATCTCTGCATCAATGCACGCGATGCGTATCGACGCATGCTCAACGACACGCGCGCGTCGTCGTACAGCAGTGCGTACGACAGACGGAGACCATATAGAGACGCCGCGCCCCGCTTGGACTCTCGTTTACGCCAGGTCGGAGCTCCGAGCTCGAACTTTCCGTTTGCAAACCTATAAGAGCTTGCGCGACACAGCAAGCATGCTGCTCAGCGCACCTGTGAGCTGCGGTGCTCGCACTGTGCACAGTTTGCACGAGCAGCGGAGGCGCAGTCGCAGACCGGTCCCGCAAACGCGTGCAGCAGCTGCAGATGAGCCTCCTCCGGCTGCGCCGGAGCCGCGAGGCGCGTTTGAGAGCGAGCTGTGCGCTGACCGCTCCCTCCCTTGTTGCGCTGACACGCTCGCTTGCTTCCCTGCTCCCCTGTAGAGCCAGCGGAGGACGCCACTCGCCCTGCATCTACTGGCCGCAGCGCGTACGACGAGGACCGCGCGTTCTTCCAGGGCATCCCCGCGCAGCCGCAGACGGGCGCAGACGCAGAGGAGCGCCGAGAGGCTGCGCGGAGGGAGGCGCTGAGGCTTCCCCCCAAGAAGAAGCCTGCCAACGACCCGTTCGACGACAGCGTGCGGGGCGGCAGGAGCGGCTACGGAAAGCTGGTGGACGCGGTGCTTCCCGGGGAGGCTGTCTTTGTGGTTGGCACGCTCGTCATTGGGACGCTCGCTGTCGCTGCGTTGACGGTGGGCCCGCCGCCAAGCATGCTGGACTGATGAAGTGACAGAGAGAGGCGAAAGAGGAATGTGAATCCAGCCGAGCCGAGTGAGAGCGCTCCAGCCGTCGTCTGTGCTAGCTCCCATATGGGACGCTTAATGCGCTAAGAACCAGTGTACAGTAAGGCGAGGGGCCAATATACGATGGCGTTGACGTTTCAGAGCATCGGCGCGGCAGGCGGGGGCTGTTGCGGGCCTCCGGCCCCGGCGGGCTGCACAAACTGGCTCCTGGCGCCCCGCGCCTTTGCCTCTCGTGCGCGCGTGGCCGCCGTCAGCGCCGCCGTGTGCGCATCGGCCAGCGAGGGCGCGTGCGCTGCGCCGTTGCGCGAGATCAGCTTGGGCTTTAGCAGCGCACTGGCCGGCGGCAGAACCACAGCCACGCTCTCCTCCTCAGGCAGAAGGTGGTCGTTGTCCTCCGCCGTCAGTGCCATCAGCGCCGCCCGATGCGAGGAGGCCAGCGAAGCGTGCGCGGACACGGCCGTGGCGCGAGCAGTCGCCGCGCGCTGAGCGGAAAACTCGCGCGCCTTGCGCAGACGCTCCAATCGGCGCTCATCCTCCGCACACAGCGCCTGTTGCGCCTCGGGCTGCTCCGCATGCTCAGGCGGAGGCGGATGCGGGGCCTGCTCTTCTTCTGGCGCGTGCGGCGGTTGCACGTCCCATCGAGCCCGCCGCACGCGCGCGGGCGGAGGCGCAGCGGCTGGCGCGCTCGGCTGCGGCTGCGCGTGTGCGCGCGCGGCCGCCAGTCTGGCCAGGAAGTGGACGTTCAAAGGGCTCCAGGGATTGAGGAAATCAAGCGCAGCCGTGTGGCCGCCGGGCGGGGGCCTCCGGCGCAGCGCCGCCTCGCCCTCCGCGCCGCCACGCAGCGCCGCCCACACCACGCGGTCCATCGCCGCCGCCATTTCCACGGGGAGCTCGGCGCGCGAGGCGAGTGGCTCTGGAGCACGCTCCTCAGGAGGCGGCGCGTCAGCCGCCTCAGGCACCACGTCTGTGGGCTGCTCAATCGTCGCCGCAGGCTCCTCCTCCTCCTCCTCCTCCTCTCCGTAGTCGCTGAGCAGCTGCAGCGACGCGCGCGCGGCACGCTGCCTGGCCTCGGGGTCTGCGTTGCGAAGGTGCACGTAGAAGGCGTGCAGCCGGTGCTGCGGCTCCAGGAAGGCGAAGCAGGCGTTGCCGGAGTGGCGCACGCGCAGCACGATCTCGGACTGGGCACCCGAGGTGCGCACAAAGGCTGCGGTGCGGGACAGCACGGCGGCCTCGCGGCGCGTGGCTGGAAGCGCCCCTGGCAGGCTGAACTGCGGCTGCGGGGCGCGTCAGCGCCCGCTGGTTGCCAGCTGGCAGGCGGGGCGCACCGGCAAGGCAAAGCTGGGCTGGTACGGCTCCGAGGGGGGCGGCGGAGGCGGCACCTCCGGAGCGTCAACCTCCGGCGGCAACGGCGGCGCAAAGCACAAGCTCGCCTGCTTTCGCGCCTCCTCTGCGTCGCACGCGTCTGCGCGACGCTCCTCAGCGCTCACTCGCCGTGTGCGAGCAGCGGCACACTGGTGAAGGAAACCAACGCGCGCACGCACGCGAGTGCCACACACCAGCTTCTTCACGCGCGCGGAGGTCCCCGAAGCGCTCTTGCTCCAGCAACGCGGCCGGCTCCTCTGTCAGCGAGCTCCAGCGGCGCTGAGCCGGAGGCGGCGCCCATTGAGGCAACAGGTTGCGAACGTCGAAGCGGTCAACCGTCACGCACAGGTCGCCTGCCCAGCTCTGCAGCTGCTCCTCCGGCGCAGCGCCCGGGTGCCGCGTAGCGCTGAAGCCGACAACGCTGAACTCCACCGACTCCTCGGGCGAGCCCTCCTCGCAGCGCGCTCGTTTCCCGCGCGACGGAGGCGCGCCCAGACACGACATGCGACGCGGGACCGGGCTGGTGACACCGTCAAATAACGTGCACCATCTTTTGGTGACGTTCCTGCACCTGCTCTCCCCTCCCTCTCGCCGCCATGGCCGTCGCCTTTCAGGGCCTCACGGCACAAAAGCTGTGCGAGCTGGTGCCGGAGGTGCAGCTGGGCGAGGCGCGCAAGGTGATGGCCGCGGTGCATCGGCGAGGACAGGCGCTGGAGCCGCCTCCCGCGCTGGATGGCGTGCGCAACAAGGCGCTCGCGGCGCTGCGCGGCCGGGTGCACTTGCCGCGCCTGGAAGTGCGGCTCAAGCAGGAGAGCACTGTGGACCCGTTTGCAAAGTGCGCGGCGGCTTCTTTAGCGCGGTCTCGCCACTTCCGTCGCTCACGCTCCTCTCAGGTGGGTCTTTAACCTGGAGGGCGGCCTGGCCATTGAGTCGGTTCGCATCCCTCTGGAGAAGCCAGGCAGGTTTACCGTGTGTGTTTCCTCGCAGGCTGGCTGTGCGCAAGGGTGCACCTTTTGCGCGACTGGACGCCTGGGCCTACAACGCAACCTGGCCGCCTGGCAGATCGTGGAACAAGTGCGCACCGTGCACCTGGATCTGCCCGCGGGCTCGCGCATCCACGGCGTCGTCTTCCAGGGAATGGGCGAGCCGATGGCCAACCTCGATGCGGTGCTGCAAGCCATCGAGGTCTTGAGTGAGCCCACCGGCGGCCAGATCAGCGCCTCAAACATTACCGTGAGCACGGTAGGCAGCAACCCTGGAGGCATCCGCCGACTGTATAAGGAGGTGCCAAAGTGCCGCCTGGCGCTCAGCATCGGCAGCGCAATCTCGGAGGTGCGCTCCAAAATCATGCCCGTCGAGTTGGTGCACCCGCTGCGAGGCGCAGTGATGGACGCGGCTGTGGAGCACGCTCTGGAGACCGGCCACCAGCCGCTGTGGGCGGTGACGCCGCTGCGCGGGGTCAACGACAGCGCCGCAGATGCGGAGGCGCTGGCTGAGCTGGTGCACGATTTCACGCGGAGGAGCGGCGGCATTCGGCCACGCCTCAGCGTGGTGCCCTACAACAGCATCACAGACGAGGAAGACCCTTATGAGCGCACGCCGCTGGACGAGGAGAGCGCGTTTCGAAACGCACTCCGCGAGCGCTCAGTCTTCAGCCACCGTCGCTACAGCGGTGGCGGGGACGTGGGGGCAGCGTGCGGGCAGCTGGCTGGGGCGGCCCGTGGGGAGGGCGCGGCGGCGGACGGCGAGGCTGGCGAGGTGGTCAACTGGGCGGGCAGGTGGGCCGCGGGCGTCAAGGACACAGGAAGACCAGGCGGACTGGGCGCCGCTTACTAGACGCCGTTATTTCTACTTCTGCTTTCTTTTCTGAGTCTCTCTCCGTTGGTTCGTGCGCTCAACGCTCGCCACGCGTGGATGCAGATGCCTTGAGCGCGAGGCGCAAGCCGTCCAAGTACTTGTGCTCAAAGTGGTTCTCCAGCGCAGCGGCGTCAACCAATGCCGCGATGGCGGCCGCCGCCTCCGCCGCCTCGCTGATGTCCAGAGCACCCGCGCTGGCCGCAGTGGTGAGCGCAGCCACGGCCAGCGAGGCGACCCCTTCTGCAGAGCCTTCAGCGGGCATCGCCGGCGGCACCTCGAGCGCAGTCTCCCCGCCCACGCTGACCCTCACGCCGTGTGCCACGTGTCGATAGCCCAGGAGCGCTGGCACCGTGGGTATCGCATCGCTGCTGTTGACGATGCGGATGCTGTCGGGCACCAGTTGGTTATACTGCTCCACAAACTGCGAGTTTCCCACCCGCGGGGAGCCAAAGTTGGTCATGCTCACCCGCACGTTGGGCCGCCGCCCGGTGCGCACGCTGCCCGCCAGCTCCGCTGCGCAGAGCGTGGCCAGCGCGCCGCCTAAGGAGTGCCCCGTCACGCACACGTCCCACGTTTCGCCGTCGGCGCTGCGCCCCAGCGCCCTTGCGCGCGCGCCGCAACCCATCGCGTCGTCCACGGCTGCGAAGATGCGCGGTCGTACGGAACACCACGCCTCGAAGAAACCATCATGCACCGCAGCGCCGCTCTGCGAGTCGCCAGAGCGTTCAGCGTCCCAGCTCCTGGGCGCCAGGCGGCAGTCGATGAGCAGGTCCTTCATGCTGCTTTGCTCGGTGCCCCGAAATGCCACGATCACGGTGCGCTCGTGCGCGCAACGCCACACTGCACACTGCGTGTCCGTGTGCTCGTGCGCCACAAAGGCGAGCTTCTCGAAGTCGCTGGGCAGCGCCACGCGGGATGCTGGAGAGCTGGCCAGCAGCGCCCAATCTCCGTCCGGGGGGATGGCCCACAAGGCAGCCTCGGCAGCCTTGCGCTCTGCATCTAGCTTTTGGTTGTCCAAGGCGCCGGACACCGCCGCGACAACAGCGCCAGCCAGCCCGCCGAGGCTCTTGTCCTCGCTGCTGCGCGCTGTGTGCAGCACCGCCTGCCACCAGGGCGCCTTGCTGCGCGGCTGCGCGGCGGAGGGCGGTGGCGGCGCCGCGAAAGCCAGGTACCGCAGAGAAACTCGCAGCGTGCCGCCGCCAGGACCGGCGCCGCCGCCCAGCACAGGCAGCGTAACCGAGTGCGTCTGTCCATCACACAGCGGGCCCAAATCAGTCGCGGCCACGCCCAGCGTGTCGTCCTCCTTGAGCCAGTCCTCGTCCATCACTCGCAGCCGCAGAGTGTCCGTCTGCGCGTCTCGCACGAAGAGCCTGCAGCGCTCCTTCCAGACCGGGGAGCGCGTGAAGCGACGAGTGCTGGTCCTGTGCACCGACGCGCCAACGGAGGCCAGCACGTACGGGTCGCTCTGCCCGGTAATGTCTCCGGCAGGCAGGTCCGCCGCGTCCAGCAGGTGCAGCTCCAGCACGCCCGCGTACGCCTCACGCACAAAGGATGAGAGGTACGTGGTGCTGGCACCGCTCGCGTCCTGGTCGCGAGTGCCGCCCACGGGGTCTTTGTACGCCTCGAACGCGAAGCCAGCCAGCAGCACCGCCTTCTCCACGTCCCAGCAGTCTGGAAGGGCGGCGGCCGAGGAATCCGAGAAGGAAACAGAGGCGCACCGACGCGCAGCGCCGCAGCGACGGCACGCGGAACGGCGCCCCGGCGACGCCGCAGGAGCGGGGCGCAACAGCTGCGACATAGAAGGGCGAAGGGGGACACAAAGGACGCGACGAGCGTACGAGCGTACCGCCGCCACGCTTTTCGTTTCTTTCTCGTCTCGGTTGAACGACGAGCAATCCCAGGGAGTAGCAGGCATCACCAGCCCTGGCTGACCTCTGCGCTTCGTCCCTGCGCGGGCGTGCCGCCTGGGCTCCACGCCGGCCTTCCCCTGCTTGCTGAGCGCGCGCGGGGGGACTGCGCCCCGCCCTCCATCCGCCTGCGCGCAGCGTGCGGCGCGTCTCTTACGAAGGCCACAGCCGCGTCCCCCCTCGCCAGCGCACGCGCCTCGTCCATCAGCAGGTCGTCCACCTGGCGCTGCAGGGCGGAAACGCGCAGCACCAGCGAGGCGGTGCGAGCCTCCGAGGAGGCCGCGCGCGCCCTGCACTCCGACAGCGCACCCTCCAGCTCGTCGATGTGGCGGGAGCGCTGTTGCAGGCTCAGTGAGGCTGCATGCTCAGCCGCAGCCGCACGCGCGCGAGCGCCGTCGGCGGCCTCAGCCGCCGAGGAGGCCGACTCGGCCGCTGTGATGGCCGCCGCCAGGCGCGCGCGCAGGTCGTGGACAGCTGCAGCTGCGGATGAGCGCAACAATGCGACCTGAGACTCCACCGCACGCGCAGCCTCGGCGGTGCGCGCGCGCTCCTCCTCTAGCTGCCTCTCCATGGCGGTCATGGCGGCGCGCGCAGCCAGCAGGCGCGCCTCGCTCTCGGTCACCACCAGCGCGAGCTGCGCCTCTGCGCCGCGCGCCCGCTCAACCGCCGCGCTCGCCTCCGACCTGCTGCCGCGCAGGCCGCGCTCAGCGTCGCGCAGCGCATCCTGCGCGGCCTGCGTATCGGCGGCGGCGGCGGCGAGCTGGGAGGTGGCCCTGCGCGCCTCCTCCGCGCGCAGGGCTCGCGCCTCGTCTCGCTCCCTGGCCAGACCGCACGCGCGCCCCACAGCCTCAAGCCCCGCGCCCTGGCTCTGCTCCAGCGCGTCCATCAGGCTCCGCTGCAGCGCGAGGCCGCGGGAGGCGGCGGCGGCGGCGGCGGCGGCCTCGCCGCGCGCCAGCGCGAGCGCGCTGCGCAGCGCTTCAGCCTCGTCGGATGCCGCACGCAGCGTCTGCGCGTGCGCGCCGGCCAGCGCCTGCAGCCGCGCCTGGCCCTCCGCGCGCGCCCGGGCCACGTCCTCGTCCGCATGCGCGGCGCGGGCGGCTCCGTCCGCAGCGAGAGCGGCGCCCGAGGCGGCCGCGCTCTGCGCCACCGCCAGCGCGCTGCGCCGCAGCGCCTCCATCTGCGCCACCAGCATCGGCGAGCAGGCGAGCGCGGGCGAGGCGCCCAGGCAGGTGACGCCGCAGCACAGGGCTTGCAGCACCGGCGCAGCAGCCGCGTGCGCCTCCTGGGAGCCCGCAGTCCACAGCCACACCCCTCCGGCGCGGCACGAGGCGCCTATGGCGCCGCCGGGCGAGGCCTGCAGGTAGCGCACGCCCCTCTTGCTGGCGGCTGCGCCAGCTGCCACCGCGGTGCCCGGAGTCAGTGCAGTCAACGACAGCAGTGTGGCGCCCTTCAGAAACAGACGCTTGTCCACGCCCAGAGTCAGCGACGCGCCGCCCAACGCGCAAGAGCCTCCGTTGCCCAACGCTGAGCGCTTCCTCTCCGCCCACACGCTCGACATCAACGCCACCAGTGCAGCCTCGTCCTCAACCGCGGCAATCAACACCGGCGGCGGCTCGCGGCGTGAAGTGGACTCCTCGTGCGAAGAGGTGCTGTCCAGTGGTGGTCTCGACCAGCGCGCACCAATGGCAACTTCGGCTGCGTGCCGCGCGGTGCGCGCGCGCTGAACGCCCAGCAGTTCACGACCCAGGTGCGGCTGCGCATCGTACACAACGACTCGGTAGCCCTGCGAGTGGAGCCGTGCAGCGAATGCAGTCCCCACTGCAGTGAGGCCTAGCACGGCGACTCGCGGCAGAAGCGCTGGCCCTCCGTCGCCGTCGCGCTCCCCGCCCGGAGGCCGACGAGCCGCGGCGAGTGCATGTGTGAGCGCCTCAGCGCCAGCGTGCGCCCCGTCAGGCAGAGGGATGCTCGCGTCCCCTCGCCTAACCTCGCCGCCCGCGCCAAACTCCGAGCCGTCCCAGCAGCGCACCGCGAAGCTGCTCCCCTCCGCCACCATGGCCACCACGGGTCAACGGGAGGCGGTACTATGGGGAGTCGTTGTCGGACGTCGGTCGCAGGCGGGACCACCAAAACCAGCTCCGCGCGCTCGTCTGCGCATGACGCAGCGCCTGTGCACCGAGGAGGAGGTGAAGGCGTGGCTGCGTGGCTCCAAGGAGGGCCGACAGCCGGGCTGGACTCCGCCTTTCTTTAGCCGCGGAGCGGAGATCCTGAAGCAGGGCAAGCTCAAGGACTGCGTGCTGAACGACACGCGCGACGGCGCAACAGCAACCTGCTTGGGTGCGCGAGTGAAGCGTCAGCACGCGAGAGCGCCAGAAGCTGACTCTTGTCCGCCTGCAGGCTCTGGTGTCGGCGAGAGCTACGAGCTGAGCGTGCGCGTGCCGCCCGAGGGCGCAGTGGAGGGCGCCTGCACTTGTCCGACCAAGGCGCGTGCGAGAGCGAGCGGAAGGGATAGCCGCGCCCAGCCTCCGTCTATGACAGAGTTCTGACGCACTGTTGCAGCCCGAGGAGGAGCCCCGGGTCGCCTGCAAGCACAAGGTGGCGCTCCTGCTGTGGCGCATCGGGCAGCTCGCTCAGCACGCGGCGCCGCCCGTGCTCGCGCCCACTGCGCCTCCTAAGCTACAAGCGCCCGCGCCCGCTGCGCCAGCTGCTGCCGCGTTGCCCGCAGCAGCAGCCGTGCCCGCTGCTGCCGCCGCGGAGGAGGAGGCGCCGTACGTGAAGAAGGCGCGCGTCAAGCCCGGCAGCTTTGCGGCAGCGGTGAAGGCCGAAGACAAGGCGGCGGGCAAGCGCCCAAAGGCGCAGCCGGATGCGGACGCAGAGAAGCCGCCGGCCAAGAAGGCTCGCATGCCGCCCGCTGCCAACCCGAGCCTCACGGCTGCAGAGGAGCGGCTGGCTAAGCTCCGCAAGGAGGCCATGGACATGCCCCCGCCCGCGGCCAAGCCCCCCCGGGCGCCCGTGGAGGAGTGCGACCCGCTGGACTTGCTGTCATCTGCGTCGGACAAGGAGCTGCTGGCGGAGGCACATCGCGTGCTGGGAGAGGCCGGCGGCGCACCCCAGCCCACCGCAGCGCAGCAGCAGCGAAAGGCTGCGCAAGCGGCGCCGCGACCGCCGCGGCCGCCCACACCCGCGGCGGCTGCAGCGCCAAAGCCGATGCCGCAGCCGCAGCCGCCGCCGCCGCTGCCGCCGGTCGCTCCCTCGCCCGCGTCAGTGCCGCCGCCGGCGCCAGCGCTTGTCGCGGCTCCTCCGCCGGTGATGAGCTCTTCAGTCGCTGGGCCGAGCTATAGCATCCCTCCTCACTCACAGCCGCCCTCCCTCATCAGCGCCGATGGCGCTTTCAACCCTTCCGAGATGTTCAAGCGCCCCTCGCAGCCGCCCGCCGCCGCCGCCGCGCACCCGGCGCCACAGTCGTCGCTGGCTTACTACGCGCCGAGTGGGCCGTCGCAGCTTCCTCCGCTCTTCACGGACGCGGCCAGCCGGCCGCCTGCTGCGCCCACGCCGCCGGCTGCGCCCACGGGCCAGCAGACTGTGACGGCGGCTGATTTCTTGAAGCTCTTAGAGCTAGGGTGAAGGGCGAAGCTGCAGACGACGGAACAGCAGTGATGGGACGACAGTCTGACACAACGCAGAGTCCAGCGTCACGCCGGCACGCGCACTTCGTAGGTCCCCGCGCAGACCGTGTAGCGGATGAACTTGGAGACTGGAGCGTCAGGCGTGGCGACGCGCAAGAAGCGCACCCGCATGCCGGTGGCGGTCAGCTGCGGCACGTTGAAGCAGAGCGTAAGCGGAACCAGGCGGCCGCTCTCCTCCTCGTGCGTGCGCGAAGCAGTCGAGATCTCCAAAGCCAGCGACGCATCCCCGCCGCCCGCCAGCTCGCGTACCTTCCACAGCAGCACCTTTTCGGAGCGCCGCCATTTGGCCGTGCCTTGGGCGCCGCCCAGGCGGCTCACCACGCCGCTGGTGAGCGCAGGCAGCGGGATGCGCACGCGCACGTCGAATGCTGTAAGCTCCTTGGGAAAGCTGGCGCGCACGAGCACCACCAGCTCGCTGCGCGTGCAGCCCCGCCGGGTGAGTGACGTGGTGACGCGCAGCGGAGGGCGCACATCCTCCGTCTGCCTCCACGTCATCAGGTCGAAGGCGCCCTCTGGGGGAGTGAACGTGATCTCTCCGCGCTGCGCGAACTGCTCCAGCCGCACGCACTGGTGAAAGATGGCACCCGCTAGCGGCACTGCTTCGTTGAAGGCGATGTGACAGGATGGCATTCCGCTCATGCGGCACGTCAATCGCGCCACGCCGTGCACTTCGCCCGACATGGCAGCCCCCGCGGAGCTGAGCGTCACCGACACCCGCTCCACGACGTCGATCAGAACCTGGCTGGGCTGCGTGTGACGCACGCCGTGCGGGCGCCAGGGCGTGGCGGACGTCAGACTGCGGGTGGTCACGGCGCCCGGAAGTGATGCCTGCCGCTCCGTGACTGGGCCCGGGCCGGCAGTGGCACCTTCCACCAGGATGACGTTGCGCAGCATCGCTGGGTCGAGGTTCTGCGGCACGCCGTTGTCAAGGCACTCGTCCAGCAGCGCGAGGATGAGGGGCGCCTTGGCCTGAACCGCCGATGGCGAGGGTGCCACGCCGTGCTCGACTATGCCAAAGGCAAGGAAGACGTTGCCAAGCGCGACGAGGATTTCAGTCGCCGCCGCAGCATTGACGTCGCTGCTCGTGGCGCCCAGAAGCACCAGGCCGTGCAGGCGACGCGTGAAGAAGGTTGAGCCGTCGAACTGCTCGATAGGCGGCGAGTCGCCTGTGCTGCGACGCAGACGCTCTTCGCAGAAAAACTTCACTCGGAGGCTGCCCACTTCACCTCTGTAGTCTCGGCCGACCAGGATGCGGCCACTGGAATCGCAGAGATGCACAAGGCTCAACATGGACCACGGACAGCGGGGCGAGCGACAAGGGCCAACGAACGAAATGCTGACTCACCATCACTCGTATACGCACGGGTAGCCTGCGATGCTCTACACAACTCTAATGGAGTCCTACTACCGCTGCAGCCTCGCATTCCCTACTCCTTCGACTCCGTGAAGTCGGCGTCGATCACGTCCGGCCCGCTGCCGCCGCCGCCGCCGCCGTCACCTCCGTTGGCGCCTGGAGGCTGCGCGCTGGGCCCCTGCTGCGCTGCTCCGCTGCCATACATCGCCTGGCCGATGGCTGTGCTGGCCTGGCGCAGGTCCTCCATGGCTGTGCGGATGGCGTTGGTGCCCTCGCCCGCCGCCGCAGCCTTGAGGGCCCCCTTCTTCTCTCCCACCTTGGCCATCACATCCGGCGGCACCTTGTCCTTGAACTCCGCCTCCGCCTTCTCCGTCTGGTAGATCATCGACTCGGCCTCGTTCCTGGCGTCCACCAGCGCGCGGCGGCTCTTGTCCTCCGCCGCGTACCTCTCAGCCTCCGCCGTCGCCTTCTTTACGTCAGCCTCGCTCAGCGTGCTGGCGCCCGTGGTGCTGATGTCGCTACTCTTACCGCTCGCCTTGTCGCGGGCAGAGACGCGGAGGATGCCGTCGGCGCTGAGGTCGAACGAGACCTCAACCTGCGGAGTACCCCGCGGCGCGGGCGGAATGCCGTCCAGGCGGAAGTTGCCCAGGCTCTTGTTGTCCTTTGCGAACTCGCGCTCGCCCTGGAGCACGTGCACGTCCACGCTCGTCTGGCTGTCCGCGGCGGTGCTGAAGATCTCGCTCTTGGACGTGGGCACCGTGGTGTTGCGCGGGATGAGCCGGGTCATCACGCCGCCAAGCGTCTCCACGCCCAGGCTCAGCGGCGTGACATCTAGCAGCACGATGCTCTCCACCTCGCCGGAGAGCACGCCCGCCTGCACCGCTGCGCCCAGTGCCACCACCTCGTCGGGGTTCACGGTCAGGTTGGGTTCCTTGCCCGTCAGCTGGCGAACCAGCGACTGCACGCGCGGGATGCGGGTGGAGCCGCCCACGAGGACCACGTCCTTGATGCTGCCCACGTCCAGCTTGGCGTCCTCGATGCAGCGCTGCAGCGGCCCCTTGCACCGCTCAAAGAGCTCCTCGCACAGCGCCTCGAACTTTGCGCGCGTCAGGCTGGCGTCGATGTGCTTGGGCCCATCCGGCGTGGCCGTGATGAACGGCAGCGAGATGGAGGTTGTGGTCACGCTGCTCAGTTCCTCCTTGGCTTTGATGGCCGCCTCTGTTAGCCGCTGCATGGCGCTGCGATCTTTGGTCAGGTCGATGCCCTCGCTGCTCTTGAAGTCGCCGGTGAGCCAGTCCACAATCTTGCGATCGAAGTCGTCGCCGCCCAAATGCGTGTCGCCGCTGGTGGCCAGCACCTCGAAGACGCCCTCTCCAACCTCCAGCAGGCTCACGTCGAAGGTGCCGCCGCCCAGGTCGAAAACCAAAATCGTTTCGTTGCCCTTGCGGTCCAAGCCGTAGGCCAGGCTGGCTGCAGTTGGCTCGTTGATGATGCGCAGCGTCTCCAGGCCCGCAATCTTGCCCGCGTCCTTGGTGGCCTGCCGCTGCGCGTCGTTGAAGTAGGCGGGAACGGTGATGACCGCCTTGCGCACGGGCGTGGCGAGGAAGCTGGAGGCGTCTCCGGCCAGCTTGCGTAGCACCTCGGCGCTGATCTCCTCTGGCGCGTAAGAGCGGTTCGTCTGAGGGCACACGATCTTGACGTTGCCGCTCTCACCCTCCACCACTTTGAAGCTGGCGTTGCGCGCCTCCGTGGTATTCACCTCCGAAAACTTGCGGCCGATGAATCGCTTCACGCTGGAGAATGTGTTCGCTGGGTTGACAATAGCCTGCCGCTTTGCAATGTTGCCCACCAGTTTCTCACCGCTCTTGGTGAAGGCGACGACCGAGGGCGTGGTGCGGGAGCCCTCCTTGTTCACCACGATGGTGGGCTGCGTCGAAGAGGTCAGAGGGCGCAGACACGGACAAGGCTCGCTTCATCATCACCTTTCCGCCCTCCATCGCGGCGATGCAGCTGTTTGTGGTGCCCAGGTCGATGCCAACCACCTTGTCCGTCGCAGCGCAGACGGCGGGGCCGCGCAGAGTCGCGCGCCGGCGAGATGGAGTTGCGCTCGCGACCGTGCAACCGTGGAATGCGCTGCGCACGCCGCGCGCGCCTAGCGCCGCTGCGTGCTCGGTTGTGGGCGCAGGAGCCATGAATGAAATGAAACAGGCGGGGGTAGAGCTCTGCGTGAGCGAGGGTGGACGAGGGTCGGTCGGTGCCTACTGACTCAGCCCCTGACGGCCTTCGAATCGCTTCGAATCCTTTTCTTTCAGTGGTAGGCTGCCTGCTGTGCTTAGTGTCGCTGTTCAATCTAGCTACATAGAGGCACACGTTGTGAAAAAAAGGCCATCACCGTTACTGTAACCTGACCTCCTGCGTAGTAGTAATAACGGCGTAACGCATCGTCACATCTCTGCTCCCTCCGCCCAGCCTATCACCCGCGTGAGCTCCACTGCGACCTTCATTGCGTGTGCCAACTGCCGTGACGGCTGCACTCCATCATGCCCAGTCTGGGCGTCGTGGAGCTGTCAGTGCTTGAAGAGCCCCCAGCTCACGGCGAGGAGGGCGAGGAAGCTGCGCTGGTGGAGCAGTTCGGCGCCGTGGAGGCGCCTGCTGTATGGTGGCACTGCCTCGTGACTCCGGCGCGCGCAACCTCCGCCTCCTGGCTCGTCAACGTCTTCCTCCTCGCCGCCAAACTAGTCGTCTTCTTCGTCTCCAACAGCAAAGCAGTGCTGGCCAGCCTCGCGGACAGTGCAGGCGCGCAGCAGTGCGCAAGCGCGCACCTCGGCCCAACTCACGCTCCCCTCTTTCAGTCGACCTGGCCTCTCAGGCGATCCTCTCGCTCGCCGGGCGCTACATGAAGCTCCACGACGAGCGCTATCCGGTGGGCAGAGCGCGTCTGGAGGCGCTGGGCGTGCTCGGGTGTGCAACTCTAATGTCACTCGCCGCAGTGGAGGTTGTGCAGTTCAGCTGCGTGGACCTCTACCGAGGACTGCGCGGCAGCAAGCCGGAGCTGGAGCTGGGGCCCACCATGTTCACCGTTCTCACGGTTGGCACACTTGCTAAGGCTTTGCTGTACATTATCTGCCGCCGTGCAAACGCCGTGCAGAGCAGTGACACCATGCAGGCGCTGGCGGAGGACCACCTGAATGACGTGTGGAGCAACAGCGTCGCCATCGTGACGGGTCTGATAGCGGGCTCGCACCAGGCGCTATGGTGGGTAGACCCCACGGCTGGCATTTGCATCTCCCTGATTATCATCGCCCGCTGGCTGCATGTCACCTGGGACCAGGTGAAGAAAGTGACGGGGCACACAGCGCCGCCCGAGTTCGTGGTGCGCGTCACGGCCATCGCAACCGAGCATAGCCCGCAGCTGGCGGTGGACTGCACGCGCGCGTACCACTTCGGCACGCGCTTCAACGTCGAGATGGAAATTGTGCTACCCGCGGACATGACTGTTGCGGAGAGTCACGACATAGCGCTTGCGCTGCAGCACAAGATCGAGGAGCTGGAGGATGTAGAGCGCGCCTTCGTGCATGTTGACTACCTGCCCCGCGACGCCCCGGAGCACAAGGTTGAGCGCGAGCTGCTGGCGGACTCTGCGTCGTCGGTTGCGACGTCGCTCACCTCGCTGCAGTACCGCGGCTCGCGCGCAGCCATGGCGATGACGAGCAGCGCTTGAATTTAGAGACGACCATGAGTTGCACTACTCACGAGCAGCCGGATTTGGGAGGCTTGATCTGTCCATCGTCGTCCCAGCCCAACATGTTGTTCAGCATCTCCCGCGGCGCCTTGTTCAGGTTCTCAAGCTGCTCGAAGATCTCCAGGATGTCACTGCGCGCGGTGTGGCATCGTCAGCCTGGGACAGAGAGAGCGCAGGCGAGTGGAGTGCGCGCCTGTTGGGTGACTGCATCTTGCCGCTCTTGGTGGGGATGCCCCGGATGGGCGCCAGTCGGCGCCGCACGGCCGCCATGGTCTCCACCAGGATGCGCTTCTCAGCCATGCGCAGCGAGGCTGCCGCGCGCTCCTGCGCCGTCAGCTGCGTCTCTTGCAGCAGCTTCACCTCGTCCTCCAGCCCGCCCACATAAGCGCCCAGCCGCTCCCTGCAGTCGCCCATCATCAGCTGCAGCACCTCGTACTCGTTGACGGGCGAGATGACGGCTGGCGGTTATGAGGCGGGGAGAGGGGTGAGCAGGTGGGGGGGGGAGCGCAGGGAGTGCGTGTGGGGCGCACCGTCCGAGTCGAAGCGCACTTTCATCATTTCTCCCACGTCGGTGACGCGCGCGAGGCGAAGGAATGCGAGCAGCTGCGTGGGCATGCGGTCCTGGCTGAGTGGGAACGTCTGCCCCTCCGCCAGCAGCCCCGCCGCCTCCAGCGCGGCGCTCTTGGCGCCGTACAGCTTGTCTGTGGGCACCAGAGAAGCTGTCCAGGAGAGCGTGTCGCCCGGGAAGTCGGCCTCCGTTTCGCCCGCGCACAGCAGCAGCTCCGCGCTGTTGCGCTGCTGCGCGTCCACGGCCACCACGCGCTGCCCGGCGTCCATGGGCGCCGTGGCCAGCAGCACCACGGCGCCCAGGCCCGCATCGAAGTCCAGCTGCGCGCTCACGCCGCCCCCAGAGGGCGAGGCCGCGCGCCGAGACACGCCGCTCAGCAGCGGCAGCAGCGCGAAGCACTCCGCTGCGGGCAGGTACACGCTGCATGCGAGCACCACCGCCAGCGCGTCTCCGAAGGCGCGCTCGTTCCACACGGACGGTGGAAAGGAGGCACCGTCCGCGCTCAGCAGCGGCTCCAGCGACGCCCACTCCGCCGCCAAAGCCGCCGCGCGCTCCTCCGACGCGGCCAGGGCGGAACTGCCCTTGAGCATGTCGCCGCGCTGTGCTGCGCTCCACAGCATGGGCGTGAGCGTTGTGGCGGGGAGAGACGCCAAAAAGGGTGCCCTGCAACCACGAGCGCGCGTCAGTCTCACGAACGGATGACGTCACGCTTTGCAGTGGCGTGTGCTGCACGGCGTTGGGGGGGGAGGAGGGGTCCTTACCAGGGGGAGCCTTCTCCGGCGCTGCGCTCAGCGATCAGCCACAGGGCGAGGCCCACCAGCTCGCCGCGGCCCTCCGCCAGAGGCGCCACAACCGGGTGCGCGGCCACGTCGGTGGTGGTCACCGCCAGCGCGTCGGGCACCTCCAAGAGCACTTCCCCGGGCTGCACAGCGCGCGTGGTGTGCAGCCCGCCGGGCCCGGGCGCCACGCATCCCGGGCGCAAGCCCTTGGCGGCAAGCCACTCAAGCAGCGCGGGCGGGGCGGCCTGGGGCGCCAGGGCGGAGAGGGCACAAACGGCGATGCATCGCGGGGCTCGCCTCCGCTCAGCACGCCCGCTGCTGCGCGCGGCACACAGCGACGCGCGCGCGCGCAGCTGGGATGCAGACACTGGCGCACGTGCGCAGCCTCTGTGAGCCTCGCGGGGTTGCTGCGCAGGTGGCACCTGCATCGCGGCTGTGCGTCCGCTCACCGCGCACTCCATGGCTTCCCCACGCCAAACAGAGGAGGAAAAGGTTGCGAGACTAGGCAGGCACATCGCAGTTTTTTCTTTTTTGTTTGCAACAAGCCGCACGCAGCTTAACGCAAGAATGTGCACGACTCTCGCGGCCTCTATCTGCGTGTCACGAACCGGTGGGGCGCTTCTTGTTGCTGTGTGATGGCGCGGAGTGGGCGTTGAGTTGAGCAGCAGACCAAGGCTCTAGAGGGGATGGCGGACTACCGCTTCAGCAACCTGCTGGGCGCGCCTTACCGCGGCGGGACGCTGTTGTTGCACGAGAACACGCTGCTGAGCCCGGTGGGCAACCGGGTCTCGCAGGCGCGTGGCGGATAGGCTGCTGGGCAAGCGCCGCGGTCGGCGGCGGCTGCGCCCTTGCGCTCGCGCCACCGCCCCACGCTCGCTCACGCCTCGCTCGCGCGCGCAGGTGGACTTGACGGCAGCAAGCAACTCGACTCTTCCGTTCGAGAACCTGACCACCGTCACGGTGGTAGCGCTGAATCCAGCCGGCACGCTCCTTCTCTCCTTCGACGAGGCGCGCGCCCCAGCCCCACGCCCGCGCGTCGTACCCGCAGCTCACCCCCGGCGCTGCGCACCAGGACGGGCGCGCGGTGCTGGTGAACGCGCGTCGGCGCTGCGTGCTGCACCACATGCGCTTCAAGGCGCCCGTCACAGCCTGCCGCTTCTCCCCCGACGGCGCCTTCTTCGCCGTCACCGTGGGCAAGCTGCTGCAGGCGCGTGGGCGGGACTGGGTGGGCCGCGGCTCTGGGCGCGTGTCCACGCAGGGTGGGCGACGCACAGCCGCCGTGTGAGCCTTCTGACTGACGGCTCATCGCTCTGCAGGTATGGCGCACGCCCGCGCTGGTCAAGGAGTTCGCGCCCTTCCAGCTGCACCGCACGTACGCGGGTCCCTACGACGCGCTCAGCTGCGTGGACTGGTCCCCCTGCGGCCGCTGGCTGCTCGCCGGCGGGCGCGACACCACGGCGCGCGTCTTCAGCCGCGACCCGGTGCCCGGCTTCCAGCCGCCCACGCTCAGCGGGCACCGCGAGAAGCTGGTGGCCTGTTTCTGGGGGGGGGGCCTCGCGGACGGGGCCTCGCGCGCCCAAGCCCAGACGGAGGCGCTCGCCGGCGCTACTCCAGCAACCTGCTACACCCTCTCGCGCGACGGAGCGCTGTTTATCTGGACGCGCGCGCAGCTGCCTGCGGCTGCATCCGTTGTCGAGGGGGGCGAGGATGAGGAGGCGGCTGAGGCCCTGGGCGCCGCGTGCGGCAGCTGGCGCCTCACCGCCAAGCACTTCTTTCACCAGGCTGGCGCCAAGCTGAGCTGCGCCGCTCTGCACTGCGCCAGCGGCTTGCTGTGCAGCGGCTTCTCGCACGGCGTGTTCATGCTGCACCGGCTGCCCGACTTCGAGGCGCTGCACACGCTGTCAATCTCCCAGGCGCCCATCACCAGCTGCTGCTTTGGCTCGGACGGCGCGTGGGTGGCGCTTGGGTGCGCCAAGCTGGGCCAGCTGCTGGTGTGGGAGTGGCGGTCGGAGACGTACGTGCTCAAGCAGCAGGGCCACTACTACGACGTCAACTCGCTGGCGTACAGCCCGGACGGCAGCCAGCTGGTGACGGGCGCGGACGACGCAAAGGTCAAGGTGTGGTCTGCGCGCCAGGGCGTGTGCTTCGTGACGTTCAAGGAGCACAGCGCGCCAGTTTCAGCCGTCGTCTTCGCGCCCTCCGGCCACTGCGTGCTGTCGGCCAGCCTAGACGGCACCGTGAGGGCCTTTGATTTGGTGAGGTACCGCAACTTCCGCACCCTCACCGCGCCCACGCCCTGCCAGTTCGCCTCGCTGGCCATGGACCCCGCCGGCGAGGTGGTGGCCGCCGGCTGCCGCGACACGTTCTGCGTGTGCGTGTGGTCCCTCAAGACGGGGCGCCTGCTGGACGTGCTGCAGGGGCACGAGGGGCCCGTGGTTGCCCTCGCCTTCAGCCCCTGCAGCGCGCTGCTGGCCAGCGGCGCCTGGGACAAGACGGTGCGCCTGTGGGACGTGTTCGAGGGCGCCAAGGGGGCCGTGGAGGCGCTGCCCCACGCCCACGAGGTGCTGGCCCTCGCCTTTCGCCCAGACGGCAAGCAGCTGGCCACCGCCAGCCTGGACGGCTGCCTGTTCTTCTGGTCCGCCGCGGACGGCACGCTGCAGGGCAGCATCGAGGGGCGGCGGGACGCGGCTGGAGGGGCTGCCCGGGGGGACAAGCGGGGGGCCACCTCCGCCTCCTCGGGAGGCAAGGCGTTCACCTCCCTCTGCTACAGCGCCGACGGCCAGCTGCTGCTGGCTGGCGGCAACAGCAAGCACATCTGCCTGTACGACGTGCAGGGGCGCTGCCTGCTGCGCCGCTTCCCCGTCAGCGCCAGCAAGGCTGTGGACGGCGTGCTGGAGGCGCTGGACGGGCGCCTGCAGACGGACGCGGGCCACCTGGACCTGCTGCCCGGCGGGGAGAGCGACAGCGAGGAGGCGGAGGCGCGCAGGGCCCAGGGGCGCGCCCTGCCCGGCGCAGGTGCGGCTGCCGGCGCGGCTGGCGGGGCTGCCGCGCGGGGACAGCACGCGCGCTCCTCCGCGCGAGTCAAGTCCCTACGCCTCTGCCCCACCGGCAGCGGCTTCGCCGCCGCCACGCCGCAGGGCGTGCTCGTCTTCAGCCTGGACCGCCAGAGCGCCTTTGACCCCTCCGACCTGGGAGAGGATGTCACCCCCCAGGCCGCCCTGGCCGCCCTGGCCGCGGGCGCCCACTCTCGCGCCCTGGCGCTTGCGCTGCGCCTCAACGACGCGCCGCTGCTGCGGGCGGTGATCGAGCACACGCCGCCGCAGCAGCTGCGCGGATGCTGCGGCGCCGTGCCGGAGCCGTACTTGGCCCGCTTCCTGGCGGCGCTGGCGGAGACTGCTGAGGCGTCGCCGCACGTGGAGCACGTTTTGGCGTGGACCACGGGGCTGTGCGCCGCACACGGGCGCGCCATGCAGGCGCGGGCGGCGGAGCTGCTTCCAGCCTGCCGGGCGCTCACGCGCGCGCTGAGCCGGCTGCACGAGGACCTGGCGGCGACTGCAGGCGCAAACGTGTTTGCGCTCTCCTACCTCTGCCAAGCGCCCCTGCCCGCCGCGCCGCCGTCGCTGCTGCCGGACCGCGGCGCGGCGATGCAGGTGGTGGAGGACGAGCCGATGGAGGAGGAGGAGGAGGAGCCGTGAAACGGCGGGAGACTCCCACGCGTAGTGCAACGACACAGCGAGCAAGGCGCTCCCTCCCTCTCTTTATGTCACCAGGTCAGCCTCGATGTGCCCTGCGTCCCCCAAACCCTGCAGCAGCACATCCCCCTCGCAGGTGATAGCCACCGTGGTGATGCTGGCGTGGGGCACCACCAGGCGCAGCCATGCATCCGGGGGGAGCTGCAGCGCGCGCAGGACGAGGAATCGGATCACGTTGCCGTGGCACACCAGGATCTCCGCCCGATGACGCGCGGCAACCGGCACAGCCTGCGGCGGGGCCACGGGGGTGGAGCCCTCCGCCACAGCTGGCGCCGCAGCAGCAGCAGCAGCGACAGGGGTCAGCGGCGCTCGGGGCGGACCAACCAGCACGTCATCCGCGGGTGGTCCCGCCACGTCCACGTCACGGTGGAACCACCGTCGGAAGCTTCGCTCGATGCGCACCGAGTCGCGAGCCACGTCCGCGTCTGACGGCTTCCACCAATTGGGCGTGGGTACGCAGGGGGCGCCCTCCCGCAGGTCCGCGTCCGCCTGCAGCACCGTGTTGCAGTCCGCAAAGGCGGTGTCGCGGATGATCTGCGCAGTTTGCGCTGCGCGCACAAAGGTGCTGTGCACGATGCGCGCGGGCAGCTCGCACCCCAGCGCCTCCAATCGCGAGCGCAGGCGGTGGCCCGTGGCGGTGGCCTGCAGGCGTCCCAGGGCGGTGAGGACGCGCGCCCCGTCAGAGCAGCCACCATCCGTGTAGTGGCCATCTGCAGTGAGGCGTGGCGTGGGTCGTCAGCAATGACAGAGCAGAGCGAGTCAGAGCGAGCCCAGCCACGCACGTCGCACGAGCAGCAGCACGCGCGTGGAGTGCGTCGCCGCGCGCCCGCCCACCCAGGTGTCCCAGTTGGCGTCCCAAATGGAGCGCTGCGGCGCTGACGCCGAGGTCGGCCCTAAGAGCTTTTCGTCCCCCGCGACCTCCTCCTTGCCGCGCTCGACAAGCACCGGCGTCGGGACGCTCTCGCTCGCATCCATCGTTCGCCCTGTGGCGCGGATATGCAACGCGCGTGAGAGCGTCAGCACGAGGACAAGGAAACGCATCGCACACAACTCGCTGAATCAAGTCCCTGGGACAACGCGCACCTCCCACCAAAAAAGACACTTCGCCACGTGCCGCGGAACAAACCACGCAACAGGCGAAGGGCGACAGCAGATCACAAATTGGTCAGGCGTGATTTGTGCCTTTCTCTTCTGATGGCCACCGCGTACATCGTACGGCACTTTTTCGACTGTTCGACTGTTCGACACTAGGAAACTTATCTAGAGCACCGGCGCCCGTGTGAGGGTTTACACGCCGTGGTTGGGAGTCTGGTGGAACCGGCGCTGGTGGTCCCTCGCTGTTCGCTCGGGGCACCCGCGCTCTCGCGAGCGCCGCCGTTGACTGCGGCTGGGCCTGCGAAGAACAGAGACAGAGACAGGAAAGCAAGGTGCGCCGCATCTCGGGACGCGTCGGCGCTCGCTTGCAGAACCTCTTCGCGCCCTAATGACCTACAATCAACCACGGCTGCTGACGGCGGCCTCCCGCATCTCGCGCGCTGGCAGGCGCACACATGGCTCCGCCCGTGAAGCCCAGCGAGCCTGCGTCAGCCGCCGTGCACAAGCAGCCCACGCTTGCCGCAGCGCGTGGCACTGCACAGAAGAGTTTGGAGGGGCTGGAGCTTCCCTCCGTGTCCAGCCTCACGAAGGCGCAAGTGAACTGGAGCACCGCCATGTGCGTGCCCGCGCGCGGTGGAAGGCGCAGCAGGGGCGGGATTTAGCTGTGGCGCTCGATGCACCCTGAGAGCAGCCTTGGAAGCGCGCAACCGCTCGCCGCGCTGGCCGTGCCACAACTGGTCCCTCGCGCCGAAGCACCCGCACGGGGGTCTGCGCGCTGCGCGCCCGTGTGCGCCCGGCCTGCGCGCGTGGCTGCAGGCTGGAGCCCATATTCCGCGCGTGTCGAGAGCCGTCTCACCCCTCCACTGTTCGCCTCCCTTTGCAGGAAGAAGCAGGTGCTGGTGCTCAACGCGACGCGTCGCTTCCGCCACTCCGGCGAGATTGCGGCGCTGACGCGCGCAGAGAACAACAATGTGCGCCGAGCTCCCGCTCTCTCCTGTTCACGCGCGATGCCACCGCCCTCCTTAGGCGGAATAACCAGCCTTCGCCCACACCCCGGACTTACACAGCCCCTCCCGCCCGCGCAGCGCATCGCCACCGTGCGCAAGGAGTTCGACGCGCAGGACCAGTCCAAAGTGCACAGCCTGGTCACGGCTGGAGACCCTAAGTCAGCGACCGTTACCGAGGAGCAGCTGGCGGGTGCGCCCCCACCACCCGCATACCCCACCCTCCCTCTGCGTAGCCACTGAGGCGGCTGCCCCCCTCTCTCCCGCGTGCAGCGCTGTGCTCGCAGCGCGAGTTCTCTGCGCTGCAGCTGCTGGGCGGCACGCCCGCGGTGCTGGACCTGGTGGGCGTCAACCCAGCGGAGGGGCTGCCCAGCTCGGAGATTGACAGCCGGCGGGAGAAGTACGGCCCCAACACCTTCCCCGAGATGCCGGCGCGCTCCTTCTTCGCCTTTGTCTGGGACGCCTGCCAGGACGCGACGCTGTTCGTCCTTTTCATCGCGGCGGGCCTCTCGCTGATAGCGGGCCTCATCCAGGACGTGCATGAGGGTTGGCACGACGGCGTGGCCATCCTGTTTGCTATCTCCCTCTGCGTCTTCGTCAGCGCCTGGAACGACTACTCTCAGATGCTGCAGTTCCGCGGTCTTAACGCCGACAAGCGCAACATCCAGATCAACGTGCTGCGCGACGGCCGGCGGGCGCAGGTGTCGGTGTTTGACCTGGTTGTGGGCGACATCGTCGTCGTCGCCATCGGCGACCAAATCCCAGCCGACGGCCTGCTGCTCAACGGCCAGTCCGTGGTGGTGGACGAGTCCGCCATGACTGGCGAGTCTGACCCGCTCAAGAAGAGCCCCGACGCCAAGCCCTTCATGCTCTCCGGCTGCAAGGTGAACGAGGGCTACGGCGAGATGGTGGTCACAGCCACGGGCCTCAACACCGAGTGGGGCCGCATCATGGCCGTCACCAGCGAGGACAACGACGAGGAGACGCCTCTGCAGATGCGCCTGGACGCTGTGGCCACCGGCATCGGCAAGGTTGGCACCGTCATTGCAGTCATCGTCTTCCTCGTCCTCTTCCTGCGCAACGTCACCAGCGGCAGCGGCAAGTGGTACACCCACCTGATCGACGCCTTCATTGTGGGAGTCACAATCATCGTCGTCGCAGTGCCGGAGGGGCTGCCCCTGGCGGTCACGCTGTCGCTGGCGTACAGCATGAAGAAGATGATGTTGGACAAGGCGCTGGTGCGCCACCTGAGCGCGTGCGAGGGGATGGGCGGCGCCACTGCAATCTGCAGCGACAAGACGGGCACGTTGACCACCAACAAGATGACGGTGGTGCGCTGCTGGGTGGCTGGCCAGACGAGCCCCGCCGATCGCCCGGCCGGGCCGGAGGACGTGCCTGCAGCTGCCGTGGAGGTGTTCACCCAGTCTTGCTTCCTGAACACCACGGGCGCGGTCAGCCCCGCCCCCGACGGCGTGGGCATCGAGGTGGCCGGCTCTCCCACGGAGCAGGCGCTGCTGCGCTTCAGCGCGCAGCTGCCCGGCGCCAGCTTCCCCGAGCTGCGCGCCCGCCTGCCGCTGCTGCACATGCAACCCTTCAACAGCGCCAAGAAAAACATGGGCGTCGCGGTGCGCGTGGCCGCCACGGGCGCCACGCGCGTCTACTGGAAGGGCGCCTCCGAGATCGTCCTCCAGGCCTGCACCAAGCAGCTTGGCGCCGCCGGCACCGCCGTGGCCCTCACCCCCCAGGCTCGCACGGAGCTGGAGCAGCTCATCGACACCTACGCCCACCAGTCGCTGCGCACGCTGCTGCTCGCCTACGTGGACGTGCCAGCCTCCAAAACCTTCAACTGGGAGGAGGAGGAGCTGCCCTGGGGCGAACTCACCGCCATCGCGCTCGTGGGCATCAAGGACCCGTGCCGCCCAGGCGTGCCCGAGGCCGTGGCCGCATGCCAGGCCGCTGGCATTGTGGTGCGCATGGTGACGGGCGACAACGTCGTCACCGCGCGCGCCATCGCGGAGGAGTGCGGCATCTTCGACGAGAAGCAGGGCCACGTGGCGCTGGAGGGCCCCGTGTTCCGCGACATGCCCAAGGCTGAGGTGCTCAAAATCCTGCCCCACCTGCGCGTCCTCGCCCGCAGCAGCCCCACGGACAAGCACACCCTCGTCTCCCTCCTCCGCTCCCTGGGCGAGGTGGTGGCCGTCACGGGCGACGGCACCAACGACGCGCCCGCGCTGCACGAGGCTGACATTGGGCTTGCCATGGGCATCGCCGGCACTGAGGTTGCCAAGGAGGCGTCCGACATCATCATCCTGGACGACAACTTCGCCAGCTGCGTGCGCGTGGTGCGCTGGGGGCGCTCCGTGTACCGCAACATCCAGGCTTTCGTGCAGTTCCAGCTCACTGTCAACGTGGTTGCGCTGGTGCTCAACATGATCTGCGCCCTCACAGTGGGCGACATCCCCCTCACCGCCGTGCAGCTGCTGTGGGTGAACATGATCATGGACACGATGGGCGCGCTGGCGCTCGCCACGGAGCCTCCGCGCGACAGCCTGATGCTGCGCAAGCCCTACGGCCGCACAGAGCCAATCATCAGCAACATCATGTGGCGCAACCTGTTGGCCATGGCCGTATTCCAGCTCATCGTGCTGTTCACGCTCTTCTTCCGGGGATGCGATATCCTGGGGTTCGGCACCAGCCCGACAGTGCACTGGATCAAGTCCCCGGTCAATGGCACGATGTACACCACAGTGCCCTTCGCCTGGCCCCCGGTCCCGCACGTGCACTACTTCCCGGGCGTGCACTTCCTCACATTCCCCGTTAACGTTTCAGAGACAAACCAGACCACCAACGTAACAACGTGGCGCTGGGTCAATGAATCCATGCGCAACCCCTGCGAGGGCCGCAAAACCGTGCCGTACATGGGCAGCACCAGCATGGACAGCGTCTCCTGCTTTGACGACAGGCACGGCTGCCCGCCCCTCAAGGAGATCGATGGCAGCAAGCTGAGCATGCACGACCGCCTGGAGTACCACGACTACATCACGCTCACTACCACCATCTTCAACACCTTCGTGTTTATGCAGGTCTTCAACGAAATCAACGCGCGCAACATGGAGGACCTGAACGTCTTCCGCGGCCTCTTCACCAACCGCATCTTCATGTCAGTCCTCGCCTTTACAGGCCTCGCCCAGTGGATCATCGTCACATTTGCCGGAGACTTTGCGCAGACAACGCCGCTGAGGTGGCAGCACTGGATCCTGTCCGTGATCATTGGGCTTTGTACGATGCCCTGGGCGTTCGTCGTCAAGTTCATCAATGTGCCCGTCTCGCCGCCCCTGCCCGAGGTTGTCCTGCCCAAGTGGTTCTTCAAGAAGAAGCGGGTCGACGAAGAGTCGGGCGAGGCTGGGCCGCCGGTTGCCAACGCAAAGGAGGCTGACGGAGTTGCGACGGCACCGGCGGCTGTGTGAGGGTGCGCTTGCGAACGATTGAACGAGCGAGCGACGCGGAGTGTATTGTTTCGCCTGGGGTGTACCACCAACGCGCTGGTAAGAGTGTCCTGCTCAGGAAGCTCGCAACGCCCAGAGGTGTGTCAGACCCGCCGCCAGCACACCCGTGAGCCCCAGAGCCACGCCGCTCCACAGCGCAACCTCCGCCCAGTCACCGACAGGAAGCACGGTCCGCATTTTGGGCGCAGCCCTTAGAGCCACCACCGCCTCTTTCATGACCGGTGCAACAGTCTGTGCGCTGCTGCACGCCTCACCGCCACAGCAGGATGCGCTGTTTTCTGCTGTGGACTCCGCGCTGCGCGCCGGCGCAGCGCAGTCGGCGCTGTGCGCTGACGAGAGCGCAGGGAGCGCGTGTGCCTCCAGCACCTCCACCAGCTCCGCGCTGACGGACCACCTGCCCGCCGCTGTGACGCGCACGGTGGCGCTGCAGCCCAGCAGGCCCGCCCGCGGCGCCACCAGCACCTGCACGCCGCCTTTGGTGCGGCCGGCGAGCTGCACGCCGTCTGCGGCAAGCTCGGTGAACCAGGCGCGCTGCGTGGTGCCAACCAGCCCCTCGTGCGGTGCGTACGACTCGTGCAGCGCCGTCAGCGCTCGACTGCGCGCCTTGACCGTCTGGCTGGGCAGCTTTGGCATGCGCGCAGCCGGCGTGCCCGGGCGTGGGTAAAACTGGCTGATGTTGACCACAGGGAAACGGTAGTGGCTCACCAGCTCCAGCGTTTCCTGGAAATCGGCGTCTGTCTCGCCCGGGAAGCCGCAGATGACGTCTGTGCAAACGTTGAGACCCGGCACGCGCTCCAGCAGCGCATCCACGCAGCGCCGAAACTCCTGGATGGTGTACTCGCGGTTCATGGCGCCCAGCACGGCGTTGGAGCCGCTCTGCACCGGAATGTGGATGACGCTGTAGACACAGGGGTGGTTCAGCGCAGCCGCCACGGCCTCCAATTGGTCTAACATGTACGGGGGGTTCGTCATGCCCAGCCGCAGCATTGTGCGTCCGTCTGGTGGAAGCACTTCCACCAACGCAGCCAGCAGCGCAGACAGGTTTGTGCCGATGTCCAGGCCGTATGCGCCGGTGTCTTCGCTGCTGAGCCATATCTCAGCGACGCCGTCGGCCACCGCTGCTCTGGCTCTCGAGAGCAGCGCCTCTAGGGAATAGCTGCCCAGCTTGCCGCGCGCGTGCACAGTTTTGCAGTACGTGCAGCTGCCCAGACAGCCCGTGGAGAGGGGCAGGATCTCCACGTGGGCGTTCCGCCGCAGTTTGGGCAGGTCCAGCGCCGGCAGCGCCTTTCTTTGCAACAAGCACACGGTGTTGCCCCGCAGCGTCTCAGCTACCGCCTCACAGACGCGGTCGATCTGGGTGACGCCGAGCAGGGAGAGTCCCTCCAGCGCTGCGGCGTCTCGCTCCCCCTGAGGCACGCAGCCAGCCACCAGCAGCGCCTTGCCTTGCGCGCGGCCAGCGGCCAGAACCGTGTCCATGGCGCTCTGACTGGGATTCTTGACCGTGCACGTGTTCAGGAGCCAGAGGTCAGCCGCACAAGCCTCCTCGGTGAGCGAGTAGCCCTGCTCTTGCAGCTGGCCGGCCATGAACTCGCTGTCGCTGACGTTGTGTGCACACCCAAACGTCTTCATCCATACCCGAGCGGTGCCGGGCACGCCGGAGTCTCTCGCAGCGTCACGCTCAGCCTCAGCACTCGCAGCCTGCACGCGGCGGGCGACCGTAGGCGGTCTAGAGCCACGCACGTCGCCCTCCACCACATCCTCGATGTCCGCCAGTGCGTCCTCCATGCCTGCCACGTGCTGACGTGCCGGCAGCGGCAGTGTTGGCAGAGCTCTGGCTGCCCTGCACTCCTAACAAAGAGCTCCTGAACCGCTAGGCGACGGGAGCGCGAAAAGGAGTTGCGCACAAGACCACAAGTAGAACGTATACAAGACCCCGTAGAACGTGCGTCACACATGCTATCTTGTGTTCGCCACACTTGATTCCTACGCTCACCTGTGTGGTGTTCTGATGAGTCGTTGCACCAGCGCTGTGTGAGTCCGCATTTGCAATCCGCACGCTCCATCCGCGCACGCCCATGCCGCTCTCTGTGGGCGGTGAGCTGACGCTGGCCGAGGCGCTGGCTCTGTGGCAGACGGGCCCTTCGAGTCGCGAGCAGTGCGAGGCTGAACTCGGCGCCGTGTTCCACCATGCGGCGCCGCTGTGCTTCTGCAGCAGCAGTTGTTCCCTGACAGCCGTCAGCGCCCAGGAGCGCGTATCGGAGGCGAGCGAGGGCGCAGCTGCCGTTGCGCAAGCGGCGGCCGCGAGCATTGCGCTGTCTGGGCAGTCGGCGCGCGATGTTACTGTTGAAGCATGCGCTGATGCTCCCACTGCTGAGCCTTCGGCGAGCTCCGTCGGCGTCGCCTCAACCGTCCAGCTTCCAGCAGCGCAGAGCGCGAGCAAGAAGAAGTGCGACATTGTGGAGGTTGCGGCTTCCGCGCTTTCGCCCGTCAAGGCTGCTTGGCCTGCCTCACCGCCACACTCGCCCTGCACCACCTTCACCGAGGCGGCCGTGGTCTCCGACCGCGCCTTCGACTGCGCCGTGGCGCGCGCCGAGGCCGCCTTCGCAGCCATCGGGCGACTCCGCCCTGACGAGAAGGAGGGCGCGCAGGCGGAGGCACTGGCCGCAGCCGCTGCGCAATTGCAGGCGGAAGCGGACGCGGCAGCGGACGCGGAGATCGACCGGGCGGATGCTGAGGCCAGGGCACGCTTTGAGGCGGCCAAGGCAGCCGTCAGAGCACAGGCGGATGCTGCAAACAGGCTGGCGGCGGAGCAGCAGGCGGCTGCCCAAGCGACTGCGCAAGTTCAGGCGGAGGCGGATGCACGAGTCAGGGACGCCGCCGACGCAGCTGCGGCAGATCACCTGGCGGCCCAGCAGGCTGCAGCAGAGAAGGCTGCAACCGCTGCCGCCGCCGCTGCGATCGCTGCGAAAGCAAAAGCCGATGCCGATGCAAAGGCTTCGGCCGACAAGCTTTCTGCGGAGCATGCCGTCGCTGCTCGCGCAGAGGCGGCGGCGCGCGCGTCGCAAGATGCTGCTAACACCAGAGCTGCCGCCGATGCGCGAGCCGAGAAGGAAGCTGCCGGCAAGGCTCGCGCTACGGCCGAGGCTCAGGCGCTGGCCGATGCGGTGGCGACGCTGAGGGCTGACGCAGACGCCAAAGCGAAGGCTGAGCAGGCCTCGGGCGCGGCCGCCGCTTCTGCGGCTGCCGAGGTGGCCGCTGCGCAGGCGCAGGCGAGCGCGCAGCAGCGGGCAGGCGAACAGACATCGCTGGCTGCAGCCCAGGCCAGTGCCGCCGCCGCCGCCGCTGCCGCAGCCCTGCACCCTGCGCGGCTCATGCTCAGTCCGCCCCACGAGCCTCTGCCTGCGGACGAGATGGCGGCTCCCTCGCCCAGCCGCGTCTACGTGAACGCAGTGTTCGAAAGCTCAGAGGAGCAGCCGCGCGCGCTGCCGCCCGCCCCGCGCAGAATGGTGGCGAACGCGGAGGAGATTGCGGGCGCACTGCTGCGCCTGCTGCCCGACCACCATCGTTGCGCGGAGCTGCTGCTGCCCTTACCCGCGCAGCTGTCGGGCGGCGTGCTTGCCAGCAGCCTGCTGAGCGAGGCGGAGAGTGCCGCCATCATGCACGCCATGCAGGCGCGAAGGCGCGGCTGGCAGCCGGCCAGCAGGAGCGAAGATGCCGCTGTGTGCGCGCAGGATGAAGTGCCATCGACAAGTGAGGAGCCTTTCCCAGTGGCGCAGCCTGTGATGGCTACGCCCGAGGCGTCTGTTCCGCTGCTGGAGGAGGAGCAGCTCGCGCCGCCCGTGGCGCCAGCTGCTGCGGATGAACCGCTGGCTGTGGGTGCTGCGCCGTGCACGCCCGAGGAGGCAGCTACGCACCTTGAGGCTGAGGAGTGCCCGACTCTGACGCCGACAAGGGCCCCGCCGCGGCCAGACTCACCCCCCGCTCAGCCCTCTCCGAGGGACCCGCTGCCCCCGCCGCCCGCCCTGGAGCTGGCCGCCTCCGCCTGTGTGGACCCTCTGACGCCGCGCTCCCCGGACGCGCCCGACGAGAGCGACGAGGTTCTGGCGCCGGCGCGGCCCGCCCCTGTGCCCGCACGCGGCCCTCCTCAGGCGCACGCGCTGTCGCTCCTCACAGCCGACGAGGTGGCTGCCGCGCTGGCTGGCCAGCCCCGATGCGGCGAGCTGCTGATGGCGCTGCCGCCGGCGCTGGCAAGCGCAGCGCTGGCCAGCACAGTGCTGGAGGAGGGGGCTGGCGTCGCCATGATGCACGCCTACCTGGCGGCGCGCAGCGGCGCGGCGGGAGGAGCTGTGACGGCTCCTGCGCCTCTGCGCCCGAGGGGCGAGGAGGGCGTGGCAGAGGGGCGCAAAGAGAGCCAGAGCACGGCCCCGGCCAAGCAGCGCACCCCGCAGAAGCTCAAGCACGTGAGGGCGCATGCGCCCGCGCCGGCGGCGTCGCCGTGGACGGGTGCGGACGCGGGTGGGCGAGAAGGGGACCTCTCGTGGCGCCAAGTGGTGGACGTCTCGCGTGCTGCTGCTGCGGCCATCGACGCCCAGCCGCTCGATGCTGCCCCCGCTGGCGCGCCGCCCAGCCCCGCCCAGCGCCGCGGATGGGTGCGCGCCGCGCTGGGAGCGGGAGCGGGGCTGCTGGGGGCTGCGCTGCTGGCTGCAGGAGGCCATCGGGGCCGACCGCGGACGGCCGTCATCCCGCCTACGCCGCTGGATTCGGGCACGCCGCCCTCTGCTCGGGGGGCGCCCACTCCCCGCGCCGCCACACCTGTGCGGCAACGGGAGACGGAGGCGGCTCTGGTGGCACCGCCCTTTCTTTTCTACGATCCGGATGCGGGGCGCCCGCTCACGCCAGGCAAGTACAAGCCGTGAGCGAGAGAACATGCCAAGCCAGCAAGCGTACGCGTACGGCTGCGCGTTGAAGCAATTTTTGTTTTGTGCAGCACGTAAGATTGTGTTTGACTTTCGTACGCGCACGCCCCTCGCTCGCCCTTCTTGCGCGCTCTCGCTGCACGCTGCGCTTGTGCGTGACGCACGTGACGAGCAATGGAAGACACAGGTGGACCTAGGCCCGGCAGCAGCGACGCGTCGCAGTGCGACTCTATCCTGGAAACTTTGCTGGTGGAGGCCGTGCAGGAGCAGGAGCTGGAGCACGTACTGTCAGAACTGGTGGAAGACGCTGCGGATGGGGACTCCGTGCTTGGCGGCGCAAGCCGTCCGGGCTCCCAGCAGCGCGAAGGCGCCGCCGCCTTGGCGTGCTGCAGCGGTACTGACGAGGACGGCACCTCGCGGGCGTGGTCAGCGGTCACGAACAGGAGAGAAAGCGGGTCAGCTTTGCCCTCACGTCCTCCTCTCTCCGGGGAGAGCCTGCCGCGCCTCACCGCACCGCGCAGCAGCTCGTACATCAACATCCGACGCAACACGTCCAACTCATCGCTGGACACTGGGTGCGTGCAGCACACGTAAGATGCTGGCGCGCGTGTGCGGGCATTCTTCTGTGCGCTGACTGACGCTGACCGACGCGCGTGTGCGCGCAGCGCTGCCGCGGTGGATTTGGGCACCGGGCGTCCTGTGAGCGCGTACTCGGCCGCGCTGGGCGCGTTGGCTCGAAGGAGCACGAGAGGTGATTCTCCTCCTCAGCCTCCTGCAGCCCCACCCACGCCGCCCGAGGCTCCAGTGCAGGCGCCCTGCGTGGAGGTCTCTCCGCCACCGCCTGCGGCGGAGTGCGACTCTGCCGGCGGGTTGCTCCCAGAGGTGAAAGCGCTGCACGCCTTCCTGCAGCGCACGGGCGGCGTCTGCGGGGGCTGGGACGCCAGAGACCACGCCGTGTTTCGACGCCTGGCGCAGCAGTGCGGCGGCGGCGGCGGCGGCGGCCAGGGCGATGCGGCTGCTGCGGCAACTCGTGAACAGCTGGTGTGCTGCGTGGGCGCCGCACTGCCCGGGCTGTACAGCCGCGAGGAGGTTGCCGCGCACGCAGCCTGGGACGAGGAGCACGAGCAGCTGATCTGCGCCAAGCGGGGGGCGCTGGCGCGCTGGCGGGCGGAGAAAGAGCAGGCCCGCCTGGACGCCGAGGAGGCTGCCCGCGCCAGGGCCGCAGCCAGGCGGGCCGCGGAGCTGCAAGCGGCCGCGTCGCAGCGAGCCCTGAAGGCCGCGGAGCTGGAGGTGTGGCGCGCGCAGCAGCAGCAGGTGCAGGCACAGCAGGCGCAGCAGGCACAGGCGGATGCGCAGCAGGCTGCCCAGGCTGTGGCGAGCGCCCGCGCCCGAGCGGCGGCGGAACTGGCCGTGCGCATGGAGGCGGTGGGCGTGGCCAAGGGCTTGGCTCGTCAGAGGAAGGCGGCTGAGGCTGAGGCTGCTGCGCTCGCCACCCGCGAGGCCCGCAAGGCCGCCGCCGATGCCGCCGTCATCGCGCGCGAGACTGCCAACGCGCGCGTCGCCGCAGCCGCCCAGAAGCGAAGCGCCGCGGCGAGCGCTCGCGCCGCTCCCGCGATGGAGCGTGCGTCGCGACTCGCAAAGGCATCCGCGGCCGCCTCCGCGGCCATGGAAGAGCGTGTGGTGGACGACCCCAAGAGGCTGTTGGCGCCCACGGCAGCCGCGCGCGCGCGGGAGCAAGCAGCGCTGGACGTGATGCGCTCGCCGGGCATCCCGCTGGCGCAGCTGGGACACAGAGCCGTGCCCAGCTGGCGCAAGGGCCTCTGAGCAGTGGCGCCACACGGAATGAGACATACACGGCGAGTCAACGCTCGATGTTCGAACAGTCCAACATTTTGACTGTTCAACTCACACTCAGGGCGCTCCTTGTGCAACTCGTGTCGCTCGCACTGCGCGATGCAGCGCGTCGCCGCGCCTCACCGCTGCGCCCTGCTCGCTCGCCGTCTTTGCGCCCGAGCCGCGAGCGCCGCGCCCGCAGTCCAGCAGCCAGAGGAGCGCGTGGTCATCGTAGACCTTGCGAACACCGTGGTGGGCGAGGCGTCGCGCAGGGACATGCGCGCCCGGAACCTGCCCTACCGCGCCTCTTTTGTGCTGCTCTTCCGCTCTTCCGGCGAGCTGTTCGTGCAGCGCAGAGTCGCTTGGAAGGAGACCTACCCAGGCCACTTCGACTGCGCACCCGGCGGCGTAGTGCAGTCTGGCGAAAGCTACGAGCAGAACGCGGCTCGCGAGATGGAGGAGGAGATGGGCGTGCGCGGCACGCCCTTGACGCCCCTCTTCGACTTCTGGTTTGAGGACGCGGCAACTCGCGTCTGGGGCCGGCTCTTCAGCTGCGTGTATGACGGCCCTGTGACGCTGCAGGCATCGGAGGTTGAGTCGGGCGCGTGGCTGTCTCTAGACGCAGCTCAAGACGCTGCTCCTTGCTGCCCAGACAGCCGCGCTGCGCTGGAAGAGTATCGCCGGCGTCTAGACGCGGGTCAGCTCACGCTGCCTTACAGTGGCGGTGCTGCTGCGTGAGTGCGTGGGCTGTTCAGGCGGCGGCCTTGACAGCGCCGGCCACCTTTGCGCCTGGGCGAAGCGCGTCGTGGCTCGCCTTCTTGGCCGCCTCCACCGTCAGCGTCGCCTCCCAGCGCAGGCGCTCAAAGTCCTCGGGCATGAGGAACTCGGGGTCCGCATAGCTGCGCCAGTTCCAGGCGTGGCACTGGCAGCAAAACGTCTCGCTCTCCCAGCGCTTGCGACCGCGGCACCAGCTCTGCACGAAGTGGTGCTCCTTCGTCTCCAGGCTGCCGCAGGAGAGGCAGTCCGGGAAGTCGTCGTTGCTGAGGAGGGCGAAGCGTGGGGCACATGACGGGGTCGCTGTCAGCGCACCGCCTGCTCCCCTCCTCCTGCGCGCGCACCGCTTCCAACGGCTCGTGTACTCCTTCACCGTCATCACCTTGAAGCCGGAGCCCGCGGAGGGGTTAATCTCCACCGGCTCGCCTGCGCCATTGGTGCGCCCAAGAGGATTGGAGCGGCGCAGCAATCAGCCATCAGCGCAGCACCGTCTGCGCGCCGCGCATCGCACGCACCCGCCATGACCTTGGCCCACTCTTCCTTGTGCACATCCGCCTTTGGCGCGGCGTTGGAGATGACGGTGTGGACGTCGGCGCGCAGGTCCTCGTTGTACTTGGGCGCAGGCAGCGCGCTGTTCTCAGCCTCGAACAGGTCCATGGAGGCGGACATGGCTGCTGCGCGGCGGGCGGGGCAGGCAGAGGGGCGGAGTGTGCGAGGCGTTCAAAACGACGAGACCGAGGACTCAAAGGGTCGTGTCAATGCCGCGCCCTGTCCAGGCGCAACAAGGCGCAACAAGATGCGCCATGTCAACGGCAGGCGGACTGCGCCTGACACTGCGCGGCGCGGCTATAGTTTGCTGGCGGCCGCTGCGGCAATGGTTCTGATTGCATGCTTCTGCCTCGCTCTGGGTGTCCTACGCACGCACGCGCGCGTTCCAGACGACCTGGCCGTCTCCACTGCCGGCGATGCAGATGCACTTATAGCTGTTGGCATCTTCAGCAGCTACTCGAAGGAGGGCGCACAGAGGCGCAACGCAATCATGACGACCTGGCTTCCCTCGCCTGCGCAGTCCGCCTCTATGCGCCTCTCTTTCCGATTTGTTTTCGGAGACGCGCCCGACGACCCCGACAACGCCATCCGCGACGTCAAGGCCAGCGTCGCGCCGCACGCAGTGCTGCATCTGGCTGGCGTTCTTGACGTGTACGCGAATCTGCCCTCAAAATCCGCAGGCTTCTTTGCGGCCGCACCAGAGCTGTTCCCGAAAGCGCAGTGGTTTCTTAAAATAGACGACGACGTTTTCCTACGGCCCGCGATGCTGCCGCGCGTGACGGCTCGCTGGTCGGCCACGCGCGCTGCGTTTGTGGGATGCTTGAAGTCCGGGCGCATCCAAACCAACTCCTCATATCGCTGGTTTGAGCCCCGCTCCAAGCTCTTCGGCGGGGCCGAGTATCCTGTGCACCCGTGGGGCTCAATTTACGCGTTGCATCAGACGCCCGTCCGCGCCATCGCGGCGCTGGAGCGGAGTGGCAGCCAGCTGCGGCGCTTCAGCAACGAGGATGTCTCGGTAGGCGTGTGGGCACTGGCGCTCAACGTCAACTTCCTCGACGACCGGCGCCTGTGCGTCAACACATGCACCCCCGAAGCCGTGGCTGTGTGGGACATGCCGCAGTGCACGGGCCTCTGCAAGCCCGCAGCGCAGATGCGCAGCCTGGCCGCAACGCCAGCCTGCTCGTTCCTACCGGAGGATGAGCCGGAGGAGTTGCCGTCCTATTTCACCTTTCAGGAGCTCAACGGGATGAACGACGACGACTTTGGAACGCACGTTTGAGGTGTGAGGCGCTCGTAGAGCCGTTTGCCAGGTCATACCCTCTGGGTTTGAGGCGCGATGGCACGAGTTTTGGTGGAACTTTCTCGCTCGTTCGCCGGCCCTTCGCCTCCTCTGTGTCGCGGTTCGTGTCTGGCTCTACTGTCGCCACAGGTTGGCGCCATGGCAGGTTCGCGCGTCCTGCGTCCGCCGGCGTGCCGCAGCGTGGCTGCTAACGCACAGGCTCGCCCTTCACCGGCAGCGCCAGCCTGGCACGAAAAGCTGAGCGACGAGCTGGTGGCGGCCTCCAGCAACACGCTGGCGGTGGTTGAGCACGTTGCCGCCTCCCTGCCCGGTGGCTTCTTCGGCTTCGTGCCCTCCACGCCCATGCCCAGCGCAGTCTCAGACGCGGACATTGTCTCGGAGGTGGCGGACGAGTACAGCGTCAAGGCGCGCGCACGCCACAGCCGCGCGTAAGGTCGGGTGCCGCGCCCCTGAGGGGCGGGAGACGAGTGGTCCCCTCAACACCCCACGCGCTGTCGCCTCTTTGCGCACGCAGCGCAACTCACCACCTGGCACCGCTGGCTGTCGCGCAGGTGTATAGTCGTAAAGTGGCCGCGGGGCCGCCCATGGCCATCGGCGTATCGCACTATCCGACGTGCGCCGAGGAGGTGGCCTCCTTCCTCTTTCAGCCCGACCAGATGCACGTCTGGAACGATGACCTGTGCGAGAAGGGCGAGGCGCGTGGGTGGCGCCACGTGCTGCCGGGGGGGCTGCAGCAGCTGAGCTCACAGCGGGTGATCCCTTGATTCCTTGAGCGCAGGTGCTGCAGATGCTCAACCCCGACGCGGCGCTGGGCTATCTCAAATACTATGAGGAGAAGGCGCTGGGCTTCACCATCGTGAGGTCGCGGGTGCGTTTGGCAGCGCAGTGAGCCCCGTGAGACTACAGCACTCAGTGGTCCTCTGACCGCGCAGAACCTGGTCATCCTCACCGTGCGCCGGCGTCTGGAAGACGGCACCATCGTCATCGCGTCCAACTCGGTGCGCGCAGAGCGCCGGCAGCGCAGCTGAGAGTGGGCACTCACACCCCCCCAACCTCAACCCTCCACCGCAAGGTTGCGGATTCCTGGGGCCCGCCTCCTCCCAACAACACCGTCCGCGCCAAGCTGCAGTCTGGTGGCGGCGTCATCAAGCCCTCTTCGGACGGCGGCTGCGACGTCATCTTCATGACGCAGGTTGACTTCGGGGGAGCCCTGCCCCAGAGCGTCGTCACAATGGTGTCCCGTACATCGCCGCTGGCGCTGGCCAGCGCCAGGAAGATCCTTCGGGAGGCTGGAGAGGCTGCGGCTGCTGCGGCGGCGGCGCCAGAGGGGTCTCTCGAGGCCAAGTGAGACATCCCAGGGGAAGGCGGCGAACGCGGATGGCAGGCGCCATGGATGTCACATCTCCCTGCGCCGACGAGGCGTCTCGGGGCGTCACCAAGTGTTTGGCGGGTTGTCGCAGTGTCGAACGGACAACGGAGGAGCAAGCGCGTTCGATAGTCACAGCGTGCCCACCTCGCTCGCTGGCGCCTTGCGACACTTTGTCGCGACAACTCGCCGGTGACAACAGCTCACAGCGTGCTCCGGCTTTGGCGTCCCACTCTCCCTGCGATGGCGTTGCGCCGCACGCCCACGCTGTCCCGTTCGCCGGAGCGCGGCGCGCGCTCAGGGGCTGTGCCCACGGAGCCGTCAGTGTACGGCATGAACGCGGCGCTGGCGTACCACACCGCTGGCAATGCTGTGCGGCCTGCAGGAGTGAGCGTGCCTCCTCGCGCCTGGGACGGACCGCTGCCGCACGCGCCCGGGTCTCCTCCGGACAGCCCCGGCGGCCCCAGCGTGCGCGCGGGCGGGCCGGCAGGCTCGCTGGGCTCCACGACTGCTCGGTCACTCGCTGCAGGCGGCTCTGCCTCGCCGCCGCCACCGCAGAGGCCGCGCGCGCCCGACGGCGCCGCCAGTCAGAACGTCGCAGCCGCTTCGTCGCCGCCCAGGTGCGGGCTGCGCAAAGCCGGTGGCAACGGTGCTCTGAGTGACGCGTTCTGCTCGCCGCGGTTGACCAACTCCCTCTCCTGCCTAACTCGGGCCATCCTTGCAGCAGCGGGCGCGGCAGCAACATCAAGGTTGTAGTCCGCATCCGGCCTCTGAGCGACGGCGAGCGCGCGCGCGGTGCGCGTCCTGCGCACGTCTGCAGTCTCTGTGCTGGCGAGCACTCACGCCTCGCCGCTGCGTGGCGCGCAGACGAGCGTCCTGCGGTGCGCGCCGACGACGCGACGAGCCTGTGCGTGAACCTGGCTGGCTCTGGCGCGTCCGCCACGGGCGCGGCTGCCCCCTCCTCCGTCGACGTGCGTTCCTTTCGCTTCGAGGCTGTGCTCTCGCCTACGGTGACCCAGGCGGACGTGATGACCAAGTGCGGCGTGCGGCACCTGCTGGACTCTGTGCTGGTGGGACACACAGCAACCGTGCTTGCCTACGGCCAGACGGGCTCCGGCAAGACGTTCACTATGTCCGGACTGGAGGACCCGGACGCGGAGCTCTCCGGCGAGTTGGACGAGACGGGGCTGGCCAAGGACGACGGACTCATCCTGCGGTCCCTGGCCCATCTGTATGCTCGCATGGCGCAAGCGACGAGCGGCGGCGATGCGGCGCCGCGCTTCCGCGTGAAAGCCAGCTACCTGGAGATCTACAACGAGGCGGTGTACGACCTTTTGGACCCGGGAGAGCCGCCGCAGCTGGCGGTGCGCTGGGATGGCACAGCCTTCCATGTGCCGCAGGCGCGCCGCGTGGCGTGCGACACGCTGGACACGGCGCTGCGCGTCATCGCCGTGGGCGCGCGTAACCGGCGCGTGGGCAGCCACGAGCTCAACAAGGACTCCAGCCGCAGCCACGCAATCTGCACGCTCTTCGTAGAGGCTGCGCGCCCCGGCGCCGCCACGGTCACCTGCGGCAAGATCAGCTTTGTGGACCTGGCTGGCAGCGAGCGTCTGAAGGCGAGCAAGAGCGCGGGCGTGATGATGACCGAAACGGGGAGCATCAACCGCTCGCTCATGGCTCTGGGCAAGGTCATCTCCGCACTGTCCGAGAACGGCGGGCGCGCCGGGTGCGCGCACATCCCGTACCGTGACAGCAAGTTGACCAAGTTGCTGATGGACTCGCTGGGCGGAGGGTCGCTGGCGCTGATGGTGGCCTGCTGCAGTCCCGCCGCCGGCGCGGTGGAGGAGACGCTGAGCACGCTGACGTACGCCACACGCGCCAAGAATATCGTCAATGCGCCGGTTGTGAGTCACGGCGCAGCGGGCGGCGCGTCTGGTGAGGGTGCGGTACATTCTGAGGCGCTTCGCCGCGAGTTGGAGGCTCTGCGCGCGGAGAACGCCAGCCTGCGCTTGGCGCTGGCCACTGCAGGCACAGAGACTGGCGCGCTCGGGGGCGTGCGCCTGTCGGGCACGGGCCGCTTCTCGCAGGTGACCGCGGGCACGGATGCCCCGGCCATGGGCCGCCTGTCCGGCACCGGCCGCTTCTCCGGCACGGGTCTCACCGGCCTCATGACAGAGCGCCGCGTCTCTGATCTCAGCGCGTATTCCGCACGCTCCTCGCTGATGATGACGCGCAGCCCGTCGCCTCGGCGCTGGCGCGCCAGCGGGGTCGAGGAAGGCGACGGCGGTCCGTATGCGGGTCTGAGCCGGGAGGCGCTCATGGCCAGGCTGGAGGAGGTGCAGGGCAGCCTGGCGGGCGCCTCGGCCGCTGCAGCGGAGGCCACCGCTGAGAACGAAAGCCTGCGCGCGGCCAAGGAGGCGCTCGCGACGGAGCACGCGGCGCGCAGCGCGGAGGCTGCCGCGCTGACGGCGAAGCTGCGAGACCTGGAGGCTGTGTTTCTGGAGACGCCCGACGGCAGCGACGGCTTCCCCGTCGCAGCGCAGCCGCTGCGCGCAGGCAGCGCGGGCGCATCGGGCGAGGCGGCGCCATCGGCGGCGTCGCATCATGCGGCGCGCACCTCCCAGGCTTCTTGCGGGGACGCGGACGAGGAGGCGTACTACCGCACGCGCACCGCCCCCTGCCACGTCTCCATCCAGTGCGGCCTGGACGGCACGGTCCGAGCGCAGGCACCGGCGCAGGCGCCGGCGACGACGCCAGAGGCCACAGAGCCCTGTGACGCCTCGACGCAGTGCGACCCCGACGACGCCGCTCCCTCCGCCCCGCCGCCGCCGCCCCGCATCAGCGCGCCTGTTTCGGTGGCGGCGCAGGAGCAGGCGCTCACGGAGCGTGCGGTGAGCGAGCCGCAGCATCCGCCGCTGCAGAGCGCCGCAAAAGACGCAGAACAAAGCAGCGCAGACGCTGGCACGCAGTACGAGCCTCTCGACGAGCCCGCAGCACCGCTGCCTGCGGCTTCGCTCATCCCAGCGACTGCGCAGCTCAGCGCTGCACCCGCGGGGCCGGCAGAGGAGGAAGATGAAGAGGAGGCTGAGCTGGCGCACACGTCCGAGTTTGTGGGTGAATGAGATCATTCGCTGCTATCGCTCATTCGCTAGTACTATTCAATGCGTGCACCCGTCTCTGCGGGCGCAGCTGCGCGGCCCTTGCCCCGCGGCGTGAGGCCCCGCTGGAGGCACACGTCACGCGCCGCTTGAGCGTCGCGGAAGCCCATCGCGCGCAGCGTCTCCCATCGCTCAGCGCTGGGCACGGTGCAGAACCAGGAGGGCGGCAGCGGCGTCTGCGGCGCGATGTCCGCCAGCGGGTTGGTGGGACTCACCGAAAGCAGGCGAGCGCTGGAGCAGCCCGGCGGCATCGTAAACAGGGCAGAGAAAGCGCCATCAATGCCCCACGCGCCGTGAAGCCACCCCGGCGCTCGGTAAAACGGCGGGCATCGTTGGCTCACAGTCACGGCGTGCACGAAAGCTCGCAGCGAAGAAAAGGCGCAGGTGACCGCGTGACCGGCTCGCAGGGGTGGCCATCGTCCGGGGCGGAGGAGCCGCACGCGCGTGTGGCCCAGTGTCAATCTGCCCTCCGCCGCAGCGGCCAGGATGGCAGCCTCGAAAGGTGCCAGGGCGCACAGGTACGGCGCCATCCACTGCTCTTCGCTGTCGCCCACGAAGCCCAGCCAGCGGGTCCTCCACCGCGCGCGTGCATGGCACAGCACTTGCCAGTGCAGTGAGCAGGGCACCGAGGCTGCAAGGCACAAGGCGGCCGCAAAGCCGGCGCTGTGACCGGCGCACTGCAGCGAGCTGGTTTCGAACTCCTGGGCCAGGTATTCCGCCGCTCCCAGTTGGTAAGGGTAAAGCATGCCACAGCCTCCGAACGACACTCCAACAGAAGGGCTCGACTGCTCCTCCTCCAGCCCCGTGAGCGAGTTACAAGACGGGTGCGGCGTCAACACACGCTCCCCGGGCAGCAGAGGCAACACCAGCCAGGATGAGAGGTGGCCCCAGGCTGCAAAGAGCGCTCGTGCAGCAAGCCTGGTGGCGCGAGCCGCCAGACTACGAGCGCGAGAGTGCGGTTCTGCTCCGAGTGCAGCAGCATGCGGCACACCATCAGGAACCACTGCAGCTGTTCGCATAACCGGGTGCTCGTGAGAGGAGCTCTGCGTCTGTTCTTCTCCGTCTGTGTCTGGCGAGCTGCAGACGAGCACCTGCGCGCGCTGAAGTGCTCCGAGGTTTTCAGACACGAGCAGCCGCGCGCGGCGGCGCTCCACTGCGGCGGCAGCGAGCGGAGGGGGGAGCGGAGAGACACCTTGTACGCCAGCTGGCGGCCTGCTGGCCGGCGTGTGCAGTGGCGCGTGGTGGGACCGACTAACCAGCCGCCTGGCGCAGCACCTACCCCCTGTTCTGTCTCTCACTCACTCGAACGCAGTAAATTTGGCGCCGTTGACTCCCTGGGCTTCAACATCAAGGCGAGGTCAGCAGACGCAGTGGCAAACGCTCGATAGGAACTAGATGACACGCAGCTCAGGCGGCCTTTGCCGCCTTGGTAACAATGAGAGGGCCCACGTTGTCCCCCGTGGCCTTGTTGTGCTGTTGGTGGGAGGCGTGTTAGTGCGCACGACTTTTCGCAGCGCCTCCCGCCTGCACGCACCGCCGCGTGTGCGCCGTCGCAGTACGGGAAGTTCTTGCTCTTCCAGCATCTGCACAGCACCTTGCGGGGCCAAGCAGAGCGTCAGCAGGCGACACGGTGCCAGTTAGCGGCGCGCTCCCTTCACCTTTTTGCCCGCGTCTTCTATATCTTCGCACTTGACGAAGTCCACACACTTGTCGCAGTCCAGCTTGACGAGCGTGTTGAGGCGCTGCGGCTTGGGCTTGGGAGCAGGCGCCAGCAGAGCGGCAGTGGAGAAAATGAGCAGCAGCAGCGTTGCAAGCAAAGGCGCTAGCGTGCGCCACTCGTTGCCGCTCAGCTCAGCAAAGCCGCTCACGGTGGCGGGCAGCGGCAGCGACTCCAGATACGCGGGCAGTGTGCGCGTGAGTGCACTCTTAATGACGTCCATGCAAGCCAACGAAAGACTGATGAGAGAGAGGCTCAGTCAGCGTGCGGAGGGCACTCTTTCACCGCGATGGCGAACAGGCGAACGAACAGGCGAACGCCGAACACGATGCGTACGACGACGACCTGCGTGCGTGCTGAGTCAGCGTGGCAGCGTGGTGGCACAGCGAGCCGCCCCCGGCCTCACAATGCTGGCAGCCACGGCGCGGCGGCTGGCCACGGCCGGGCGGCCCCGCTCGCTGGCAGCGCTGGCGCAGGCATCCCCTAAGTTGGACTGGAGCGAGGTGAGCGCGCGCTGCAGCGGGGACGAGGCCAAGCGCGAGGTTGCCAAGCTGAAGAAGACTGTGGAGGACCTCAAGGAGATGCTGGCGACGCAGGCCAAGGTGTGGAGAGAGCAGGAAGAACCCTAGGCATTTTGGGCGCTGGTGGGAGCGGAGGGCCAGAGCAGCGTCCGGCAACGCGCCAGCAGTGCGACCCTGGAGCGGCCGCACGCGGCGGGGTGTGCCGGCGCGCGAGCGTCGCCGGCAGCCGGTCTGCAAGGCCGCGCGGACTTTGGGTTGCAGACAGCTCCGTTGACGCTCGCTCGGGCGCGCAGGAGCCGGAGAAAATCGACTTCGCCTTCTACCGCAAGCAGCTGGTTGCGGCGCCCGGCGTGGTTGACGCCTTTGAAAAGGCCTACTCTGGTGAGTGTGCTCTCTTGCCTGCTCCCTCCTCCTCCCGCGCTCACCCGCGCGCGGCACAGGCCTCAAGCTGCCCGTCTACGAGGGCAAGGAGGAGGAGCAGCTCAAGGCGAAGTTCCAGGAGCTGGTAAGCCCCACGCAGCCAACCGACGCACCCTCGTTTGCTCACAGCATGGCCACCCCCCTCCAGGACAAGGCTGCGCTGGCCATGGAGGCGTCCGCCAAGAAGCGCATGGGCGAGCTGGAGGCTATGCTGGTTGCGCTCACGGAGGAGAAGGCTAAGATTAAGACGCTCACCGTGGACCAGGTGCTGGCCGCCGACCCTGCGCTGCGCGCGGAGCTGAACAAAGAGATTGTCGAGGACAAGTGGTACTGAAACACACACCCGACACGCCTTCACTTAGCCTTGGCCTCTAGCAAGTCCTGGTCAAGCATCTGAAGCGTGTACTGCGCGCAGAAGGGGGCCCACGTCAGATCATGGCATGCAGCTCTAGCGCTCTGCGCACCATATCGACGAGGAGGTCGTACTTGAAAGCTGCAGCTGCGGCGGCCTCAGTAAGGCTCCTGGAGCGCTCCTGCTCCACCTGTAGCGCCTGCTGGGCGCTGCGCAGCTGCTCTGACAGCGCCTCCAGCTGCGCCAGGATGTGCGCGGGCACGGCGGGCACCGCGGGCAGCGGCGCGGGCGCGGGTGCGGGTGCGGGTGCGGGGGCAGCCGGCGTCGGGGGGGAGGGCACGCGCGGGGGCAGCGCCGGCGGGAGACCCGACACGGAGGGCATGCGCGGCGGCGGCGAGGGCACTCGCGGAGGCAGCGGCGGCGGCGGCGGCGGCGACGAGGTGGACTCGCGCTGGAAGCTGCTTCTGAGCGGCGGCGAGGGCGAGCGGGAGGCTTCATCCGGGGAGGCCATCATTGAGCGCACGGGCGAGGAAGAGTTGCCGTACGGCGCGAAGCGGGAGGAGGCAACCAGCGCATCGTTCTGCAGCCCCTGGTCCTCCATGGCAACGTCGTTGCGCTCCATCTCATCGTCTGGATCACCGAAGTCGCTGAAGCCGGTATGGGCAGGCGTCAGTTTCTGCCAGCGCGTAAAGTGAGCTGGGCACCAACAGCCCAGCACAACGTGCACACGCACACTTGAGCATTCTGCTCCACCGAGTCCGCCGCGCTGCTGGGCGCGTTGCTGCCAGCCATGCGGGAGGAGATGCGCATGCGCAGCCTCGGCGAACCCGCGGTGCCTACGGGGCAGACAGGCGGTCAAAGCCAGGTGAACAGACGCAGCCCCTGGGCCGCAAGGCACTGCTGCGTCGCGCACGCACTCGCGATGCCCGGCAGCGTGGCGAAGGTGAAGTCGCGCGTGGTGGTGGCGCTGGGGTCCGGGTTTGCGAACGGCGCCAGGTCCAGCACCAGCGAGCCTACCTCCAGCGCGCTCTTCCCGTTCGGGTCAACCTCCAGCAGCGACAGCTGCAGCGTCTTGCTGGCGAACTGCGCGCGGGCGCCAGCCTTGGCAGGCGTCTGCAGCGCGGGAGCGCAGGCGGGCGCGAGGAGGCACGCAATCAGGGGTTGCTCGCCGTTTGAAGTGCCTCCACAGCGCTGTGGGCAACGCCGGCCGGCGCACCTTGTACAGCGTCACCGGCACCGTGAGCGTGTCGGCGAACTCGTAGGTGAGCGGCGCGCCAGTGGCGCGGCCTTGTTCCACTTTGAGCGCGTTCACTGCGCGTGTCACGCCCGTGCGCTGCGCGCCTCACGCGTCAGCGAAGCGCAGCCACCAAGGCGCGGCAGCCGCACCTTAGTGCCGCGCTGCCACTTCAGCGCAAGGCGGCGCACGGGGCGCAAGGAGGACCAGGGTGATAGCGTCTGCACCTCCAGGATGAACAAGAAGGAAACTGGCTCGCCGCGGCCCATGCCAAACAGCGCGAGGCTGCGGAAGGACGGCGCCATGAGGCGTGAGCGCGTCACAGAGCCGGCGAAGGGAGCGATGGTGACTTAGCTCAAAACCTCAAATCGGAAAATGTCAAAATGACGTGGCCGGCATTTGTATTGCGGCCGACGCGGCGTAGGGTGCTGGGCAAACGCGCGTGCGGGGACCCACCGAGGCGGAAAGACCGTGGAGATTGAAACATAACATCATCAGAAGCAACGGCGTCCATCGCGCCTTAGGCCGCACTGCCAGCGGTGTTGCGTCCATTGTGGCCACGCCATCATGAACGCGGATGTCCAACTAGACGTGCGAATCCGCCGTTTGCAGCGCAGCGACGTCGTTCTGCGTGAGGCGCACGCACACACAGTCAGAAAGCAGTCTCTCACATCACGCAGAGCCAGCTTGACGCACCTGGTGGTGTGTGGCGAGGGATGCGCCGTGGGCGATGAGCATGCGGACCAGCTCTCCGTTGCCCAGCTTGCAAGCCAGGTTGAGCGCCGTGCGCCCCTCAGCATCCTTGGCGTCCACCGCCGCGCCGCGCCGCAGCAGCAGGTCCGCCGCATCCCGATGGCCCGCGTTGCAGGCCACATGCAGCGCAGTCCAGCCGCTGGTGCTCGTCTCCCGCACGTCTGCGCCCTGAGAAAGCAGAAGCTGCAGCACCTGTGCGCTCCCATGCCGCGCGGCTCCGTGCAGCGGCGTCAACGCCTCCGTTAGCTCGCCGTCCGTGGTGGGCGACGCGTCCGCTCCGTGCTTGAATAGCAGCTGGGTGAGGCTGAGACTACCCACCATGGCGGCGCAGTGCAGGGGCGTCAGGCCTTGCTTGGTTTGCGCATTTACTTCCGCGCCGCCCACGAGCAATCTGCGCGCGATGGAGTCGCTCTGCTGCGTGACAGCCAGGTGCAGTGCGGTGCCGCGCTCCGTGCTGCACTCCTTTACCAGGTGGGGCCTCACAGCCAGCACGCGCGAAACCTCAGCCTCGTCGCTCTCTAGCACCGCACGGAATAAACCCACTTCTTGAGAAAGTGGAACAGCGCCAAAGCAAGCGCCCAGGAACAGAGGCGCGCCAGGCCCGTAATGTGTGACCCCTAAACACAACGGCGCTGACCCGCTGCTGCGCCGCGACTGCTCATCCAGCATGACATCCATGTGCTGCGCCGCCATCGCCTCTGCGGCTTTGCGTTTGGCCACTGCTCTGCGCCAGGAATGCTGGATGGTGATAGCCGCAGCTGCAAGGCGCCAGCGCAGTGCGCTTTCTCGGCGCGCGCGGTGGCCGCGCACCGCAGCCTGCAGCCTGGTTGCCGCCACGTGGGCGCGCAGTACGGCCAGGGTGCGCAGCTGAACCGTGCAACGCCTGCGCTCCAGCGCGGCACGCGCGATGCGCTGCACGCGGTTCTCCACGGCGTCTGACTGCGCCGACTGCACAGATAGCGTAGCCCCGGCCTGGTGCCAGTGGTGTCCTTCCAGCTGCGGAAGGTCGACCCGCACGGGCAAGGCACTGCCGGTATCGCTCCAGCGCGGAGGCTCCTCCTCCGTGTCGAACAGCGCATTGGCGAAGTTTTTCAAGGCCTTTGAGTCAGGGACCGCAGGGAGCGTGACCGTGACAGGGACGTCCAGGGCGTAACTGTGCCCGTAAGGTCTCCAATTTTGCTCCGCTGCACTTGCCTCACTCGCCATGCGCTGCAGGCCCTGCAGGCACGTGAACGTGTCGTCGGGGGGGTGTTCGTGGCCGTTAGGAAGGGCCTGCAGTGCGGGCCAGCTGTGCAGGCCAGCAGAGGAGCCGCGAGGCACGCCATAGGACCACCCCTCCTCGCCATCCAGGCACTGCACTGCACCCGCGCTGCGGTCACGCTGCATGGGTGTGAGCGTGCGCATAGCACAGAGCGCGCGCACGGAGGTCAGAGGAGGCGACCGCAGGGAGCCGGTTTGAAGCTTTCAATATAGATTTCAATTGAAAACTTCCGAATGGGCGAACGGGCCTGTAGCCCGGCTACAGTGTAGCCCACCCCCCCCAGCGCCCGCGTCCCGTCGCCTTCCCTCCCTAAACACCCTAAACCTTTAAAGGTATTTAGTCTCAGGTGGTCTGGTGCATCT
>Ga0208951_1000040_pt1 | contig 47225 bp, 54 predicted proteins | sample GreLakmeMI27MSRF_FD_187702 | JGI IMG/M metagenome (GOLD analysis project Ga0208951, IMG submission 187702) | Freshwater lentic microbial communities from great Laurentian Lakes, MI, USA - Great Lakes metaG MI27MSRF (SPAdes) | ecosystem: Environmental > Aquatic > Freshwater > Lake | place: Great...
CCGCCTGGTAGCGTGTCAGCGCCATCGCGTCGCCCTGGCACGTGAGGGACTCCTGGTCCTCCCAGGAGGCCTGCGAGTACCCCAGCCCCTGCCACTTGACCAGCAGCTGGCGGCTGGCTCCTTCTTGTTGTGAGCCTTCGCCGGGACGCTCTGAGAATATGCGGTCCACCACCACGTGTGAGGCTGGAAAGAGCTTGCCCACGGGCGACTCCCCCTCGCCAAGCAGCACGCCGCAGGCGGTGTCCTCACGCTCCGCGCGCGTGCGCCAACCACGCAGCTTTGCAGGGCAGTGGGCCTGCAGCCACGCGCCGCTGTGCCACGTCACCCGACGGTGGCTGGCGCCAGCCTGCAAGCAGCAGTACTCCAGGCGCCCGTCGGACGCGGTGCGGCGGCCCAGCACTTTTTCAACCTCCGGCCCTTGGTCAACACAGCCGCTGCCGTCGGACAGCTCCTCCTCTCCGTCTACCAGGTCCACCAGCAGCACGTCCGAGTGGGAGTCGTCACCGCAGGGCACAGGGTGCGCGCGGCGGTGCCCGCGGGAGGCGGTGGGCCCGCTCGGCGCAGCAGCCTCGCCCTCGGACTGAGACTCCTCTTCCTCCGCCTCCTCTTCCTCCTCCTCCTCCTCTTCGGAGCTGTTGTCGAGGCTGATGCGCGCAAGGGGGGGTGCGTGAGGCGCGCACGGGCGGGGCGCGAGCAGTGTGGAGGCACGCGAGATGGCGCAGCTGTCACAGCACTTGTTCAGCGCAGCCAGCCCAGCGCCCCTAAAAGTGCGCACCGCACTCCATGGCGTCCGCGCGCAGCCACGGTGGCAGCGCGGGCGGCGCGAGCGGCGCGGGCGCGAGGCGGCGGGCACTCGGCCCCCTTTGAGCGCAGCCTCCTCGGTGCGGCTTGGAAGTCGTCGTCTGGGGCGCCGGCCCTCAGATACGCGCACAATAGAAGGCTGACGCTATAAAATGCGCGCACCATCCTCTTCTTCTTCGCTCATCACACGCTCCTTCTCAGTTTCGCTGTCTCCTTGCACCATCGGCGCACGGCGCAGGCACACAGGCGCACGCTGCAGGCGGAGGCGCGAGTTGTGGATTTTAGTGTTTCAAATATTGATCTTTGATCAGCGCCTCCGTCACGGCACCAGCCCCGATCCAGCCCCTCCCAACGCCGCCGCGGCGTTCCCCGTGAGCATCAATCTGCACACGAGAACCGTGATCGCGACGCCCAACACATCCATCGTAACCTGTACGGTGGTGCCCGCATGCGCTGGATCCACACCCCCCCAAGCCAGCGCAAAGGGCAGCGTGGTTCCCGCCGCAACCGACACGTTGACGATGCAGAAGAGAGAGGCTGCGATAGCGGTGGCATCCAGCGGGAGACCCTCCGTCAACATGACGCGCGCGTATCCCCCCAGCGCAAGAGCAGTGCCCAACAGGAAACCGACGCGCAGTTGTTGGTGCAGCGCGGTGCGAAATGCGTCCCAGGTTGCTGGAAACTGCCCGGTTGCTAGCCCGCGAATGACGTGCACTGCGCTCTGCGCGCCGCTGTTGCCGCCAGCCCCCACCAGCATCGTCAGGAAGAGCGTTATCGAGAGGTGCTCTCGCAGCAACGCCTCGTTTGCATCCAGAATGAAGGAGCTCAGGCTCTGCAGCGCTAGCAGGCCCAGCAGCCACAGCCCGCGCACGCGCGCCTCGACCAGCAAGTCTCCACCGTACGCAGTCTGGATGCGTGAGTGCTCCGCGACGACAGGGTACGCCCGCCAAACCGTCTCTCGCTGCTGCAACTCCTCGCTGGACGACAGCGACGCCTGTTGCGCCACACGAGCTCAGAAAACGGGGCAAACGGACGGCAAAGCTGTTCTGCCGAGGCATGCGCAGCGAGCAGCGGACACCACATGCGGAATCACCATGCGTCCCCCCCCACGCACCGTGTCTGTCACGCACGCCAGCCCAGCGTGCTGCTGCATCAGTCGAGGCGCCCAGGCGTCGTGTAAGTCCGGACTAGGTGATCGCTGTCTGAGGCCGGCGTGGTGGGGTTGCCCAAGTGCTTGCAACTGCTCCGGGCTCTGCTTCGGAGAGCCTGTGCGCTCCAAGTCGAACGAGTGCAGCATGGTGCACTAAAACCTCTACTGCACGAGTGTAACGGCGTTCCAGAGGGCGGTGCACATCAGCACTCGGCAGCGTGTCAAGATGTTCTGCGTATGGCAGAGAGATGGCGGAGGGCGAGAGGTGCTGCCTAGACAGTTGCACAGTTCGTCGTTATTCGAGTCGTTCTATTTCCGTCCGGCATTGCCGTGCATTTCTAAAACTCGTGCTGAGCTCTCTCGATCTATGTACTCCGTGGTTATGGATGTGCGTCCAGGTGCTCACACCATGTCTGCAGGGAGGAAGAAGTCCCCCTGTCCTCGGCTGCGGGTACGCAGGTGTTGCGCGCTGCGCCGGGTGCCTGCGGGAACCCCCACCGGTCCCTCCTCCGCCCCCCCAATCCCTAAACCCAGCGCAGCCGCAGTCTCCAGCACCGCCGCGCCGCGCGCGCGGGGGCTGCCCACCTCCGCCGCCGCCTCCGCCCCAGCCGCGGGCTGAGAGCATGGGAACACCAAACCGCTCGCCTCAACCGGCGCAGGAACCGTGGCGAGGAAGCGCGGCGTGCTCGCCGGAGAGGGCGACGGCGACGCAGATGCGGGCGGCGGCGGCGGCAGCAACGCGTCAGACGATCCGGTTCCGGCGCACCATCCCGGGGGCGCCTCCGACCGCATGAAGAGCCACAGGAAATACAGGGATGACGCCGCCAGCACATGCCACAGCGCGTGCAGCTGGAAGGGGCTCGTGGGGAAGCACCACATGCCGTAGCGCACGTCCGCTTCTCTGGATCCTGTGGAGAGCGCTGGTGTCAAAAGCAGTTGTTTGGTGTTTGCGCAAAGGCATGTGTGTGTGGGGGGGTCGCGCACCGTATGCGATGACGATGCAGAAGACGCATGCGACGGCATAGCGGTAGTGCATGTCTCTGGGTCGCTGTCGTCGCCGCAGAGCGCGTGCCAGCGACTTGACGGGGGAGGCACTTGCGGGCGGCACTGCGCCGCCAGCGCCGCCGACGATGCGGGAAGACAGCATGCCTCCCAGCTCCACCGCGCCCGCATCGCTGGACCGATCCAAACGGTCCCATCGACCGCTCTTTTGGCGCATCGCTCCCACCACCCGGCCCCATACCCCGCCGCCCCCCTCCCCCCCGTATGCCTCCGCAGAGAGCACCTCCAGGATGTCTGCGCTGCCCTGGTGGCGCAGCAGGTCCCCCGGCTCGCCTAGGATCCACAGCCAGAGGGCGAGGAGCGCAGTGAGGAACACGATCATGGAGATGACCAACTCCGTGCTCCCTCCAACGGATCGCTCAACAAAGTACTTGTACTTGAAGAGAGCGAAAGCCGTGAACGCATCCAGAGTTGTGAAGGTCGTGTGCGCCGCTCGCCAGTGGGGTGGGCCAAAGGTGCCCAGACGCAACAGCATGTAGAGAGCGGGCGTGGCAACGAGCATGTACACGCCGGCCACTGAAGCGCACGGGGTGCGAGACGGGCGTCAGAACTCAGCGGGGACTGCGCGGCTGCGCGTTGACCACGCACTATCCAGCCTCTGGCCAAGCTCAGTCATTGATGCGTGGAAGAGGAAGCTGGACGCGCCCGCGTAGAACTGAGTCGCCCCGTTGACTGTGCGCCGGGAGGGTCAGCACACACAGGCCTGTGTGCGTGTGAGGCCACCGGGCGAACGCACCGATGGAGTACACCGGAAATCGCTGCATGCCGCTCATCATCGGGGTGCGCACCCCTGCGCGCGCAGCCCGCGCTCGCGCAAAATCCGCGGCGCCCACCGCCACCATGTGCGTGCCCGTGCACAGAAACAGAAAGTTGCTGTAGCTGTCCACGGGCTGCGCCACGGGCGACTCGACGCGCACCTGCTCGCAGTAGCCGCTGTCTGCACGGCGCTGCGCGAACGAGACCCGCGCGAACACCTCCCCGTTTGGCAAACCGTCGTCGCTGGCCTCGTAGTCTGCCTCTGCGCTTCGCTGCGAGAAGGGAAACCAACCCTCTATGATCGCCCCGGCAACAGGCTGCAGCGTCTCGCGCGCGCCGATGTCCACCGGCGGCGCGCCTTGAGCGGGAACGGGAATCAGCGCTATCCCCAGTTGGGTGCCCCACCCGCGCTCCCCCGGCCGGGGGGCATCGAACAACACCAGCGACACCTTGCGCGCACGGAAGTCACCCTGGTCAAAGGTGAACGACTCCTGGAGAGGGTGGAGGATTAGGAGTCCACGGGGTATCACCACGGGCACTGCAGCGCGCGAAACGCACGTTCCACACGGGTGCAAGGGAGCCGTTCATCACGCGCGTGTAGTACTGCTCGCCGGAGCTGTGTCGTCGGGACGCGTCAGAGCGGGACGCAATCTGCGCGCTGCAACCGACAGCTGACCGCGCGGTGCATGGCGAGCTTTGAGACGCCCGCAAACCATACACCATACAGCGCCCGCGACGCACCGCGACCAGGGCCACGTGCGCACGTTGATGTACGGGTTGCGGAGTGTCTCAGGCCCCGGGCCAGCATCAGCGTCAGAGTCGCTGTCTGCAGGGTGTCTAGGAGACACGGACGCCTCTCGACGCGGCAGCCCCTGCGCGCGCAACACCTGCACGTTGAGGTAGGTGCCCGGCCTTTGCGGGCGCGCGCGATACGCGTGAGCGACGGAGGAGCCACCGCGAGGCACCGTCTGGTGGTCTTCTCTCACCTGGCAAAGGGTCCCCACAGCGCGTCGCCGGTCACCGCGCTGTCGAAAACCAGCGGGGTGACCAGCATGCAGGCGCCCAGCGCGCACAAGGCCGCCAGGCCGAAGGAGCGCGGCATGCGGAGCGAGGCGAGCAGGCGTGAATCAGCCTGTGCGGTTGCCTCCTCACCCAGCGAGTGGCGCGTCTCGCTGGGCGCCTCGCTGCTGCTTGGTGAATCCAGGCCCTCCTCCACAAGCTCCAGGGCGGTGGCAGGAGGGCTCATGGCGCGCACCGGCTGCTTCCAGTCTTGGTCAGCCCCATCCTCGCTGCGCAGAGGTGCATACCCCACAGCACTTTCGCTGAACACGCGGCGGTGCCCGGGAGCGCGAGGCGGCTTGGACGCCATGCCGTTGGGCCCTTGGACGCCACGCCCGGTGCGTGCGCACGAGAGAAACACGAGGGCACTCTGGTGTGTCGAACCTTGGCAACTCGACGGTCGAACAGACGGTTACGTGTCTCCGTGAGCTTCCTAAGCGCCTTCATCGACTCTGCCGGCGCACCGAGCGAGGGCGCACCGTGCAGAATCTACAATGCAGCGAGCGTGAGTCAGGTTGACACAAGCGTTCGCGTTCTTGCGGCAAGACCAACAGAGCATGAACTCGAGTCCACGTTCGGATCAGAGTTGACTAGAGATAGCCATGCACGCAGCTCTGCTCCAGAAGCCCACCAGCGCGCTGTCCGGGCTGCTAGTCGAGAGCTGCAACGCGTAGTCGTGCGTGCCTGCCCGTTCAGCCAACTCAGCCACGGCTGGGCGGCTCGTGCAAAGCGTTTGGATGAGCTTGCAGGCTGCGATTTGGAAGCCGGGGTGGCCGACACCGTTAATCCCCAAGTGTCGCCTCAGAGCATTGGTCACGGCCTGAAGCACTCCAGCTTCCACAGCCTTCTCCACGCCGCCCACCAGCGGTGCCAACTCACCGGTGATCAGCCACTGCAGCGCCGCCGCGCCCTGGGCAAGAGCCGCGGGCTGCGTGTTGTGAATCCACAGCCCGTCCACCAGCAACTCCACATCGCCCGGGCCCAGGTAGGGCGTGGACACCAAGGCGCCCAGACGCCAGGCGCGGATGGGCGCCCGTGACAGTGCGCATGCGGCGTGCTGATAGAGCGCCGCGTTGCGCGGGTGCAGGCGCATAGCTGCGGTGACGGCAGCAATTGTAGTCCAGTGGTCTGCTAGCACTTGGGTGCCTGCGGTCAGCGATATGGGTTCGAAAAGCGAGGAGAGCGCCGCGCAGCCGGCCAGCTGCACCTCCTCACTGCGGTGGTTCAGGCAGTCCAGCACAAGGCGGGCCGCTCCCCTGCGGACCGCAAGTTCTGCGCGGTCTGTGTTGCTGCACAGGCCATGAAGGAGCCAGCAGTACTCCAGCGCTAGGGCCGCATCATGTGACGTGCGCATGGAGGCTACGGCGGCGCCGGCGGCGGAGAGTACCGGGCCCAGCCAATCAGAAAACCAGTCGGTAACCCTGGGCACCTGGTTGTGGTTGTGCTCCTCCTTGCACAGCTCGTGCATCGTCCACATGCCTGCCAGCTGCACGCATGGCACCTGGGCGTAGAGCTCCATGGAGTGCGCGCATGCCCGCACGGGCGAGGAGGGCGCCATGCCCAGGTGATCGGAGAAAGAAAGCGCAGGCGCCGCACGTGCAGCAGCCCGCGCCGTGCGGCATGGGCAATCGCTCTTCCAGAGGCTGCACAGCGAGCCAGCGCGCAACCAGCTGGGCGCCAGCTGTGGCTCACACACCACTGCAGGCGGCGGCTCTGCAAGGGTGGGCGCATCTCCGCCCAAAGGGTCCGTGATCTTCAACAGCTTGACGCGCAGCAGCTCGGGCAGGCGCGGGTTGTCCAATCCTTGCGCATGCTGCGTGACACATTGCGTGTGCCACTGCGCAGTGCAGACATTGGCCAGCGCAGCGGCACAGCAGGCAGTATTCTCCTCGATCGGATCTACAAAATATCGCGACCTCCAATTGGACCAAAAGGGTCTCGCAGGCTCAGGCTCGTCCATGTCGGTTGCCTCCTCATCCTCGTCCTCATCAGAGTCTTTCTGCTCATCCCACACCACATGGAACAGGCGGCGAGGGGCAAAGTCGCCACAGTCGCTGATGAAGTTGCTGAAGGCGTGCGCCAGATCGCAGCTCTGATCTGCAACACGCTTCTGCTGCGCGCGCCAGTCTGCTTGCTCGGACACACCCACTGCCCCAGCTAGCGTGCTGTGCGGCACCCAATGGCCGTGGATGGCATCCGTGAGGCGCCTGCTCACAGGCACCATGACGTGCCCTCCGGAAGAGTAGATCCAGACCACTCCAAAGCGTTCACCCAAGACTGCAATGACCTCCTCTATGTGATCATCTATTAGGTCTCCGTCTCCAGTCAGGCGTGGCAGGCAGAGCTCGCGCAAGAAGCGATTGAATTGAAGCCAGGTGCAATGCGCATCAGAGGCTGGGCACTCGTACAGGTCTGGGCAACCGCAGATGTTGTCACTTAAGTTGAGGCAAGGCCACATTAAGAGGCGCTCTTCATGCAGGATGTCTGGCGCGATGTGGGGAGGATCCGTGAGGAGGAGAGTGAGAGCATTGTGCTCATGTTCGTCGATGTTGCTTTTAGAGACGTCAAGCTGCCTCAGCACCCCGGCGAGGGGCTGCAGAATGACAGAGAGCTCCTGCTGCAACTCTGACAGGACAGGCAGGCTACGCAAGCCGAGGACCTGCAGCTTGCCATGTCGCGCCAGGCACTGCAGCACCGCCTGCAGGTCAACATCCAGCTCCTCAGTCCATAGGCCCCACCCGCTCAGCTGCAGCGACTCCAGGCGAACCAGCATGGGCGCCAGCACGCGCAGAGAAGCGCTATTAACCAGCGACCCCTCCAAGTCAAGAAGTCGCAGCTGCCGGGCGTAAGTCGCCAGAGCTGCGCCCAGCTTTCCGCGGTCAGAGTCCAGCCGCTCGTTGGTGCAGCGGGAGAGGCGCAGGGTATGCAAGTCGGGCAAGCGAAGTGATGACTGCGGCTCGTGTGCATGCGTACACGGAACGAGCAGCGCACACAGCCAGTCGCACGTGAGCCACCCGCAGTCGCTCAGGTCAAGCTCCGTCAACGACGGAAGCAGTGTCGTCGTCGGCAGCACAGGCGCGGCTCGCAGGCGTGACAAAACCAGTTTGCTCATAGCCGGCAAACGCAGCGTGCCCCCCAGTCCGCACAGCGCCAGAAAACAGCAGCTATGTGACGGCATGAGCACCTGCAGATCGCGCAGCGCGTCTGCCGCCGCGTTGTGCCAGTCGCAGGAAACGAGACGGCAGGCTCCCAAGGCACGCAGCGCCTCCACGCGCTGCCAGCCAGGCTCCTGGTTCGCCGTGTTCACCAGGAAGGACAGCGGGCCAGTGGCCAGCACGCTCACGGGGAGGGTGGCGGTACAGTACACGTGGTGTGAGCGCACTCGCCCTTGCGCCTCTGAGCTCAGCGCGCTGTGCTCCACCACCGCGTCCGCAGCGCTAACCATCCCACTCGTCGGGGCACGTCTCAGAGCGGTAAACAGAGTCGATACGGCCCCCAGAGCGCGGAGATTTTAAGCAAAAAGGGACAACGACGACAACACCACTCATCAGTGCTGCCTGGCTGCTCGCTGCCGGAGGTATCCAGCTCTTGAGAGTGGCCTCAACTCCCCATTTAGTATGGAAATGTTGTTACACGTGTTCCACAGCGCCGTGTGTCTCCACCAGGGGCTCTCAAGCCGCCTCATTGAGACACACCAACGCCATCTCCTTCTCCTCCACCAGCTCCGCAGCGGTCGCGTCCAGCTTGGCGCGGCTGAAGGCGTCCAGGCTGAGCCCCTGAACGATGCTCCACTTGCCACCACGCTCGCACGTGACGGGGAAGCTGAAGCATAGCCCCGGCGGCGTGTCGTACGACCCGTCGGAGATGACACCCATGGACACCCAGCTCCCGGGCTGCGTGCCCAGCATCCAGTCGCGCACGTGGTCGCACACCGAGCTAGCGGCTGAAAGTGCGCTGCTCAGCTTGCGGGCCTTGATGATGGCCGCCCCTCGCTGTTGCACAGTCTTGATGAAGTCGCCGTTCAGGTACTCGTCATCTTTCACAGCTGCACGGATGGCGGTGCTTACGCTGCCAATCACAGCCGTGGCGTGATTCACATCTGGGTACTGCGTGCTGCTGTGGTTTCCCCAAATGATCACGTTCTTCACATCCGTGCTGGCCACGCCCAGACGCTCAGACAGCTGCCCCAGCGCGCGGTTGTGGTCCAGGCGAGTCATGCACGTGATGTCAGCCGCCGGAAGGCTGGGCGCGTTCTCTTTCAGGATGAGCGCGTTGGTGTTGGCCGGGTTTGCGACCACAACCACCTTGACGCCCTTGGCGGCGCACTTCTCCAGCGCAGATGCCTGGGACTTGTAGATTGACACATTCTTGCCCATCACCTGCACACGACACGCACGGCTCAGCAACACAGCACGCAGCGAGTAGATAGACTGGCAGGCGTGGACGCACCTCCTTACGCTCCATGCCCTCCTTGCGGGGGAAGCCGCCCACCATGACTGTGAGCCGTGAGTGAGTGAGCAAGCCAGAGGTGGTGTCAAGAGAGCGGACGCGCCTGCCACGTCAACGCCACGGCACGCCTCCTCTACGTCCGTGGTGGCGACGATGCCTGAGGGAGCGGGTGAGGAGGTGGGAGGCGTGGGCGTGTCGAGCACGAGCGCTCAGCTTTGCTTGCAGACGTCACGACACGCCGGACAGCCCAGCGCGGCGGACACGCAGGCCGTGCGTCGCGCGTGCGTCGCGCGCGAGCGTTGCGTCGCGCGCGGCGGTCCGGGGACGCGGCATGTCTGCTTTTTCCCGACACCTCCCGTTCCGCTTCCCCTGCCGCCACGCACCCTTGACCAGCGGGAATGCGGCGTCCACCAGCTCCATGCGCACCCCCTCCAGCGCCTCCGCGGCAAAGGGAATGTCCAACAAGTGCAGGATTACCGTCTGCTCAGCACCCAGCATGGCGCCGCGCGCTATCATAGGCGCCAGCGCGTACCCGATCTGACCCGCAGCGCCGGTCACCAGCACGCGCATGGGCTCTGCGCGAAGGGCAGACATGGCGCGCGATGACCGGGGGCAAGGGAATGTTCGCACATGTTCGACGAGGTGTTCGAGATCGATTTTCGTTTTTTCGAGCTTGCGGGACACTTGCAGCAGCCTCCGCTGAGTGCGTGGCCGTGCGTCGGTCAGCTTTGAGATGCAGCGCTGTGCGGCGCCCTCAGCACTGGGATTGCGTGCTCGTCGCCCCTTTGCTCCAGCCTCCCGCGGCTCTGGGCGAGCGGCGTGCGTGCGCCCGCTGGCCGCTGTGCAGCCTGCGCTGAAGTGGGCCAGCGCAACTGTGGTTGAGAACGTGCCAGCCTCGGCAGACGGGCGACTCCGAACGCTGACGCTCAGCATACGTGACGAGTGGAAAGAGCTCTCTCTCAAACGCGGCTCGGGCGTACGTCACGAGGCACCACGCTGGGCGGACGCCTTCACGCGGCCAGGTGCGAGGGCGCTGCGGGTAAGCGGGCAAGCCCCGTCGTGTGCTTACCCTTCTCCGCCCCTCTATCTCCTCCTCTCTCAGGGCAATACGTGGCGCTGCGTCCAGCTGGCGCAGGCGACGCGCTGCCGTGCAGCGACCCCGGCGCGCGCAAAGCGGCTCTGAAAGTCTCGCAGGTGCTCCCCATCGCCTCCAGTCCGTATGCCACGCGCAGAGATAGCGCGTTCTTGGACGCGGCGCTCATCGACGTGTTGGTGGAGGAGGCTGCAGCGTTTTCGTTGAGCGACGGTACCCGGCCGTGCGCTCTGGCGCCCGGTAGCGAGCTGGCGGTGAGCTCCCCTTTGGGCTGCGGCTTCGCGTCGCTCTTTTCGTCGGCTGTGGGGCTGAGTAGTTGCCTGGAGAGCGGGAGACCTCTGCTACTGTTAGGCGGCGGTGCGTTCGGGGCTGCTGCCTTGCGCTCGGTGCTGGAGTGGCAGCCTGTGGCTGCGCACGCGGGAGTGCACGCTGTGAGCTTGTTCCTTGCTTGCCCCAGCGCAGCGGCGGCGCCGTACGTGTCAGAGTGGGACCGTTGGCGCGAGGCTGGAGTGACCGTTTTCCCCTGTTTCGAACACCCCGTTTCAGGAGGAACCACCTCGCAGTTGGAGGAGACGCTGCTGCGCGGAGGGAGACGCATGGGGGAATTGCTGGGGGGTACAAGGCCACAAGACGCGGCTGTGCTCATCGCGGGTTTGCGGCCGGACGTGCGTGCTCGCGTCACCAAAGAGCTGGTCGCAGCGGGCTTTGACAACGAGAACTTCCTGTTCTGTGAGCCCTGAAACGCTGAATGAAAGCAACATTCCATCCCTGCGCGTTCGTTCGACTATTCGACTTTTGAAGCATCACTGCGCCCTCCGCCTGCCCTGTGATTGATGTCTCGCGTGTGCGGACGGCGCTGCGCGCGTCGCGGCTGAGGACATGGGCGAGGTGGTCCTGGCAGACGCCGGAGAGGCCAGCAGCCTCCCTGCCGCTATCCACTCCATGCCGCTCGCTCAAAGCCGCACGCGCCGCGCCTGCTCCAGTAGCGCTTCCGGGGAGGCGGCCCGCGAGGCTGCGGAGGGCGCGGAGGCACTGCGCGTTGCCAGTGCGGCCCGGCACCTGGTGGTCTTCTCCGGAGCAGGGCTGAGCTGCAGCGCGGGGTTGTCCTCCTTTTCAGAGCCTGGCGGTCTGTACGAGCGCGCGCGGCGGCGGTACCAGCTCGACCACGGCGTGCGGCTCTTCTACGCCAGCTTCTTTGCGCGCAGCAGGCGCCAGTGCCAGGCCTTCCTCGCCGACGTCTTCGAGGAGGCCTCAGCAGCGCGACCCACGCGCGCGCACGCGGCACTGGCAGCTCTCCACGCCGACGGGCGGCTCCTGCGCCACGTCACGCTCAACATTGACGGTCTGCACCGCCACAACCTGAGTCTCTGGAGCGCTGAGCAGCCGCTAGGGGCAACCATGGAGATGCACGGCTGCGTGCGCGAAGCCGTGTGCCAGGCTTGCGCAGCGGTTGTATCAATGGGGCATGAACTTGCGCACGCCTTCAGATCGGGGACTCAGCCCAGGTGCACCTCAGCGACTTGCGCTGCAGATGCAGGCGCGCTGCTGCGCCCACGCGTGCTGTTGTACGACGACAAGGAAGAGCGCCTGATCGTGCCTTTGGGCTTTGAAGCCGAGCTGGCACGTGACCTCGCATCCGCCGACTGCGTGCTTTGGGTGGGTATCAGCTTCCAACAGAGCGCCAGTGTGGAGCATTTCCGGCGCGTCAGGCGCATGCTTCAAGCAGCTGGGCACAGCGACATAGCCCAAGTGGTTGTGAACCCCAGCGCGGATTGCAAGTTCAACTTGGCGTCTGCGGTGGCCAATGCCAGCACGCTGCGACTGCTTGGGGCGCTCAGCACGGCCGACGAATTCCTGGGCACGCTGGCCGGAGTGCACGGCAGCATCCCAAAGCGTAAGCGAAGCGCGAGAGACGGCGCAGCGTGCCACCAGGCGGATGATGTGCCGCCGCTACAACAAACAGACGAAGACGAACGCGCAGCCATTTAATGTACAGCGAAGCGTCGATTCACGCACGGGCGCGCATATGCATGCGCAGGGATCATCTGGCGGCGCTCGCGCTGGCGCCGGCAGCTCCCTCCTTCTCGGGGCAGCCGGACGGGTGCGCGCTGTGCTCGATCCAGGTGTGCTTGAGCACCTGGTCCAGAGGCAGCCTGTCCTTGGGGTCCTTCTTGAGCAGGCTGGAAATGAGATTCTTCGCGCCGTCGCTGACCGCCGGTGCGAGCGGGAACTGCAGGTCCACGGCGACGATGCGCTTGTACGTCTCGCTGTGTCCAGACGCCTCAAATGGCGGGCCGCCAAAGAGAAACTCGTAGCAGAGCACGCCCAAAGACCACACATCCACCGCCGAGTCGTGTTCTTTGCCCTCCACCATCTCGGGGGGCAGGTAATCTAACGTGCCGCACAGCGTGGTGCGTCGCGCGCCCGGCGCGTGCACCGACCAGCCAAAGTCGGCGATCTTGAGCTCGCCCTTGAGACCCACCAGCAGGTTCTCGGGCTTGATGTCTCGGTGGATGACGTGCTTCTTGTGGCAGTACATGAGCGCACGCGCCAGGCTGGCCACGTAGGTTGCGCTTCTACGCTCCGAGAAGTGCTTGCACCGCTGAAGCTCCTTGTACAGCTCCCCGCGGGCCGCGTACTCCAAGATCAGGTACACCTTGCTCTGCGCAGATGGAGGTGGGGGATGCGTGAGCGCGGGGCGATAGGCGGGTAAGCTGTCGCTGGATTTTGCACAGCGCCAAGCGGCGGTGCGCACCTCGTCGTAGAAGTAGCCGTAGAGGCGCAGGATGTTGGGGTGCCGCAGGTGGCTCTGGATCTCAATCTCGCGGCGCAGCTGGTGCTCTACGTGGCTCTGTTGCAACTGGCTCTGCGATGGTGGAAAGCAGAAAGCCAAAAGGTTTGCGCGTCAGAGCCGCTGCCCTGGCGCACGCCGCGCCGCCCGCGCGCCGCGGCTGCGCTGGCAGCCTGGCGTTGCTGCTGTGGGTGTGGGCGCGCCTTGAAGAGCACTTTGAGTGCCACAATGTACTTGCTCTGCTTCTCGCGAGCTAAGTACACGTTGCCAAACTTGCCGCGGCCCAGCGGCTTGCCAATGTCAAAGTCCGTGACCGTCCAGCGCTTCTCGGGCGCGGGGGCTGGCGGCGCTGGCGTGGCGGCGGCGGGCAGGTGGGCGGCAGTGGGACGCAACGCCAGCGAAGCGTCTGCGTGGCCGCCCGGGGCTGCCTTGGCCGCACTGCGGGGCACTGCGGCCTCCTGAGCCACGTTGGCGGCGCGCAGCGGCAGCCTGCCGCCCAGCGGGCTCTGCAAGCGCCCGCGGGCCGGCTCCGCGTTTTCCTAGCCGTGTGCCCAACAGCGTGTCAGTCCGCGCAACCACGCAATGACGCGCACACGCAGCGCCCGCGCAGCCGCGAGACGCACCATCGCCGCGAGCGCGAGAGCACAGGCCGCCGACGGCGGCGCGACGCGGAACGGTCGGCACCCGTCTGACGAAAATGGCGGGACTCACCTGGCTGCATGAGTGAGGTGCTGCGCCGCCTCCCGCCGAGCGACGACGCTCAAAGCTCGCTCGCGCCTTCGCCCGCCGCGTATCTCAGTCTTGCAGAGGTCCAGGGAGGGACTGGCCCCACCCACCGCCTGGAACACGCGGGCGCAGACGTGACAGGCTCCGTCTGTCGGCGGATGACGCGCCGCGTCGCGCTGCTCTCTCCTCCTCTGGCGGGCTTCTTTGGCAAGCGCTGCCAGTCACGCTGCGGCCTCGACGTCCTGGCGCATGCTTGCGTGCGCGACGAGGCACTCATCGAGGCGGCGCGACGCGTGGACCTGGCGCTAGCGCACCTGCCTCACGTGGCGGCTCGCCTGCGCCGGCTGGGCAGCACGGTGCAAGTGATTGGCGAGAGACAAAACTGCTCGGACCTCCCCCAGTTTGCGCACCTGCCAGCTGTCGAAGCACGTGCGCTGGATGAGAGGGGACGCGGCTACGGCGGTCTCTCGCCCTCGTGCGCGGAAGAGAACCTGCTGCGTCTGCCCAGCGACCGGTACGTAGACCATCGAGACATCTGCATGCACGAGCTGGCGCACGCAATCTTGGACTGGGGGCTCACTCCCTCCGCCTCGGCTGCGGCTAAGGCGCGCCTGGAGGCGTTGCGGCTATCCTCGGTGGCGCTGGCGCGTTGGGACGGGTGTTACGCGAGCACCAATGCAGACGAGTTCTTTGCGGAGTGCTCAATGTGGTTTCAACATTCCCGTGGGGACTACGGCCGAGTGCAACCTCCGCCCAAAGAGGGCGCCGAGTGGCTCAAAGAACACGACCCAGAGGCGTGGCAACTGGTGTGTGACATCTACAGTGGAGCATTTCCCGCTCGCAGACGCTGCTGCTGCGGCTTGGTCGTTTGGCTGCGTGCGGCGGACATGGATGTCATCCGGGATCTGCATCCTCTGCCGGAGGGCGCAGGCCCGCGCATCAGTACGGACGACTCTGCAGCGTACGCTACTCCTCCACGGTGTACTCTGCTGCTGCTGAACGAAAGCAGCCAGCAGGTGTCGCTGCAGTGGGTGGACGCGCAAGGCGAAGCGCATGCGTACGGCAGTGCGCCGCCAGGCACCTCGCTGGGGCAGAGCACCTTTGTGGGCCACCTGTGGCGCTGCGTCGCACCAGACGGCGTTGTTCTCGCCACCGTGGCGGCATGCGAGGGACTGGGCAGACTGCGCCTGCCTGCGCGCCGTCGCAGCACGCTGAGGAATATGCTCGGACGATGAACAACATGAAACGGATTCGAATGGTATTATGAACACGCGGTTGTGGCTCAAAAGGGGTTGTCGAACTGCCTCACTGCGCATTGGAATCGCGGCGCGTGAGAGCCGCACGCAGCAGCGCGGCGTGCGACGCACTGATAGCAGGCAGGTCGTGACTGAGCACGCCGTCGATGATGTCCACGTTTTTGCGCTCCAGCTTTGGGAACTTGTTCAAATCGAAGTTCCTGCGGTCCATCCCAAGGAGATGTGAGCGCAAGCGCGTGATTGCAGGGAGAGGCTACGCACGCAAGCATCTGCCGGTATCTGTCCACGTTGGGCAGGTCGCCACGAGGGAGCTGGTACTCCATTTGGCACTTCTCAAACTCCTTCTCCAGGCGGCCCATCAGCTTGCGCTGCTTCTCCTCGCCGCCGAACATGGCTGGCATTTGCTTTCGTAAAGACCCAGCAAGGATCATGTGCGTGCGCGCCGCGCGCACGCTGCAGGGGGGGAGCACACGACTCTCAATCAGTGACGTCAGATGGTGTGTGCTGGACGCAGATGCGCGTACCGCTTGACGAACTCGTTGACCTTGCGGTCGCAGGCGCGAGAGGGAATCTCGTGCAGGTCGCGTAGTAGGTCCGCCTGCTCCTTCTCGAACAGCAGCGAGCCCAGCGTGTTCTTGCTCATGTCCGGCCGCGTCTACGCACAGAAAAAAACAGCCCGTGAGGAGGCGCTGCGAGAACCTACACCGTGCGTTTCGCTCTGCGCTGCCCACGTACCGTGTTGAAGCTGCCCACGTAAACCTTGACCACCTCGGGTGTGTTGAACACTTTGCCGAGTGACCACATGAGCGCTCCGTAGACGCGCATCAGCTGCTGCGCGTCAACCTGGTCCGCCTTGTTGAGCACCACGCGCACCTTGTCGTCGTGGCCGCGCAGCGTGCTGATGACGGCCTTGAACTCGTCGCTGATGTCCAGCTTGTGCGGGTCGAAAAGCAAGATGATGAGGTCGCAGCGCACGGAGAACCAACTGCACACCTCCACAAAGTCGTAGGCGCGCTCGATGCGCTGCTTTTCGCCGGACAGCACGCCAGGCGTGTCCACGATGCTGATCTCCTCCAGCAGCTTGGCGTTGCATGCGCTGGCCTGGAACTTGGAGAGGAAGCCGCTGCCAAAATGAGCCAGCCCGCCGTAGGGCTTGTCTGGCATCACAGCCAGCGTGTTGCCGGGCGTAATGCGGTCGTCCACGCCGTGGCACACCACCACGAAACGGTCGGTGGTTGGTTCGGGACCGATGTGGCACCTGGAATAGGGAAATGGAGACGAAAGGGGGTAAAGACTCGCAGCACCTGGCTGGGCTCAGTGGAGGCGTACCCGGGGTATTCGCGGCCGATGAGGTGGCGGATGAAGGTTGTCTTTCCTGTGCTGTACTGACCCAGCAGCAGCACCTGCGGCTTGCCGTCAAAGTCCGCGTCCGTCATCAGCGGGCTGAAGAAGTTGCCGAACTTGAACTGCTCTTCGAACGGCTTCACCTTCGCCTTGTACACTAGCAACGCGCGCGCGCGCCTCTCAGCGCGTGGATGCACCCAGTGCGTGAGCAAGGCCGCACCCTCTTTCATCGCGTCGATGATGCTGGTGCACTCCTTGGTGTTGAGCGGCTTCTTGTTTGGCTTGCCTTTGGGCTTGTTGTCATCCGAGAGCATGACGCTGGACTTTTGCTGCGGCAACGGTGGCGCTCGGGGCGGAGGCAGCGGCACTCCGGGAGCTCCTGGCTGCCCGGGCAGCGGCGGCGGCGCGTTGGGGTCAACCAGCAGGTGCACGTTGTCCTCCAGCCGGTATCCCAGGCCCTCCAGGCGCGGCATGGAGTCTCCTGATACCCCCCGGAAGGGAAGCGGTCAGCGCACGGGCACTGAAAACGGGCACTGTATGGGAGCACCTTGGTAGTTGACGCTCTCCAGAGTCAGCTCCTCCTCGTCCTGCGCGCGCGCGATGGCGCGCATGGCCTGAGTGCAAGAGGGCGCGTGAGCTCAAACAGTGCTGGAGGCGGGTGGTGCAACGCCGCACAACGCGGGAGCGGCGTGAGACGCGAACCTTGACGAACTCGTTGTATCCCAGGAAGCCTTGGCGCGCGTTGTCGGCTATGACCCATACCTGGGTAGGAGAGAGGCAAGTGCGTGCGGGTTAGAGGCCCCGAGCCTCTAGGAATGCGCACGCACGCGCAGCCGCGCCGCGGCGCAAGGGTCGCACCCGCGACAGCGTCTCACGTGGCAGCCCGGAGCGTTGAAAGAAGCGCACAGCGTCTGCGCCCGTCAGGCGCCCATCCTTGTCTGCCAGACACAGGCGCAGCGCAGCGGTCAGGTGCAGTTCATGTCACACCTCAGGCGAAGAGCCACGCGAGGACGCTGCGCTGAGGCGCACGGCGCGCGGCGTGCAGCGCAGGAGAGCAGGTGCCGTCTGAAGGACCGCCCGGCTTCAGCGGCGTACCTGTGTCTGCTATGGCGAACCACTGTTGGTATATCTTCTCGTTCACTGCAACGGCTAACTCCATGCCGCTCATGGCGGAGAGCGCAAGGGAGGGGAGAGGTAGCTTGAGGTACCGCCGTCAGGATCAAAGAAGCGACCTTGCTCAAAGATTGCAGTGCTCGGCCCTCTGTCGGCGCCATGTCGTCTCTCGCAGCCGCCCGGGCGGACAACTTCTACTTCCCGCCGGACTGGACACCAGAGGCGGGCAGCCTGAACAAGTTTGCAGGCTGTCCTCCTGGCCACTTAGGCAAGCGCGCCAAGAAGCTGGACCAAGGCATCTTGGTCATTCGGTGCGCACGCGCCCCAGCGCTGCGCCGCGCCGCGCCGCAGTGCGCAGAGTACCAAAAGAGAAGCGTCCGAGCTGCGCTAACGCTCAACCACACTCGCGCCTTGCAGCTTTGAGATGCCCTTCAACGTCTGGTGCACCGGATGCCGCCACCTGATTGCGAAAGGCGTGTGAACACGCGCGGACTGCGGAGGAGCGCCTAGCCGGCAAACTCACGAACTCACGCTGCGAGTGCTTTGCCTCTATAGGCGTTCGCTTCAACGCGGAGAAGCGCTGTGTGGGCAAGTACCACACCACCAAGATCTGGGCCTTCAACATGCGCACCCCCTGCTGCAGCACAGAGGCGCGAGGAGGGCGCAGTGCGTTGTCTTGGGCTTGGGTGCTTACGCTGCCCTCTCCCTTCAGCTGGAGATCCACACCGACCCCAAGGCGTGCGAGTACGTCATCGTGCGCGGCGCCGAGCAGAAAACGGAGGCGCGTAGCACCTTGGTTTGCGCCTGCTTGCACCGGTAGGCTGACGCCACGCGCAGGCTTATTCCTCCGCTGACGCAGAGACGGTGTCTCTGGCTGGCCACGCGGAGCGCGAGGAGGTTCGCAGCGACGCGTTCCGCGCGCTGGAAAGCGCCAACGGCGACGCAGCGGCGGCGCGCGCAGCCGCACCCACCGTCGCAGCGCTGCACGCGCGCTCGCAGCTCACCTCCCGCGACGACTACACGGCAAACAAGGCGCTGAGACGCGCCATGCGGGTTCAACGCGCGGAAGCTGCCGTCTCAGAGGCTCACAGAGAAGCGTTGGGTCTCCCTGAGCACATCCCCCTCTTGCTGCCCACGGCCGAGGACGCCGTGCGCGCCGCTGCGGTGGCCTTCAACCCGCCGCCCTCAGGCAGCTCGCGCTTCGATGAGCGGCGACGCGAGAAGCGGCTGGCGCTGAGGAGCTGTGCTGTGCTGGGCGCATCGCCGGCGCCGGCCACATCGTCGCCGGCGCAGCAGAGCCTGATGGCCAAGCGGAAGCGCATGGAGGCGGCCGGGGTGACCTTTGGCCGCCCCGCAGGCGCAGACGTCTTTGGAGGGGGCCTGGCGCGATCAGTAGCGGCGCAGCCGCGACGGCACCAGGCGACGGCCACTCGAAGATGATGAGGCGTGTGTATAGCCGAGTCAACAGAGGTGGAGCTGAGTCAGGAATGCAGAAGTGCATGGCCGAGCTCCCTTTCACACGCCCTCGGACAACCTTGTCTTCCCCGGACTCCAGTGCAGCCGTAGAACACCGTCGCGATGCACGGGCGAGGCGGGCAAGGCGGGCGCGGTGCTGGCGCGACTGAGCAGGAAATGGACTTCACCTCGTCTGCGTGCGACGCCGCCTGCGCTGCCAGCCCAGCACATGCTGCGCGCTGCTCTGACCTCCTGCGAGGCATGACGCACGAGATAAAGCTGGAACACCTCCGTTTTTGTCTGCAGCACAACTTCTGTGCTCTCCTGTGTTGTCACCTGGCCGCTGGCTCCACACCCAACGCACGTTTCCCTCAAATGGATAACGTCACTGCACTGCAACTGGCAGCCTTCGCTGGTTCAGAGGACGCGTCGCGGCTGCTGATCGACGCCGGTGCTTCTCTGGACGCAGTGGACGCAGTAGGGACGACGGCGCTCTTCACTGCTGCCTACAAAGGCCACGCGCGCGTCTGCTCGCTGCTGCTGGCGCGCGGAGCCGATGTGAAAATTCACTCGCGCATCGGTTACACTGCACTGCACGCGGCAGCGCAAGGGGGAAATGTCTCGGCCATCGAGGCCTTTGTTCGCGATGGTGCGGTGCTTGACGACGCAGCCAACGACGGTCAGGGCACTCCTCTAGCCTTGGCTGTGCAAACGCAGCACCTGGACGCGGTGACCAAGCTGCTGGAGCTGGGCGCGTTGGCTAATATTTGCGACTTGCTGGGCAACACGCCCCTCATCTCGGCCGTCATGGAGGACAACGAGCCCATCGCACGCGTTCTGCTGCCGCACACAGACCTGCGCGTTTTCAACAACTCCGGCCTTAACGCCTTTCACCTCAGCGCTCGTGGACGTTCGTGCTTCAAGCTCCTCCTCCCTCACTTCCTCGACAACGTGGATGTGCGCTCTGGCCAGGTACGCAGCGTGCCTGGTGTTGACAACAACCCCAACGTGGGCAGCCCCCACAACTGCACTGCTCTGATGTTTGCGTGCTTTGGAGGTCACCACCGAATCGTCCGCGAGCTGCTCGCCAACGGCGCATTGCGCAATGCAGTCGAAAGTGACCAGCGGACCCCCTTGATGAGAAGCGCGTTCAATGGGCACCTCGCCTGCCTGATCATGGTACTCGGCCGCCCCGGAGACTACAAGCTCAGCGCCGCAGAGGTGAATGCACGCACTGCAAACGGGGCCACAGCTCTCTACTGGGCTGCCTACAAAGGTCATCGCACCTGCTGCGCTGTCCTCGTCGCGGCCGGCGCAGATCTGAACGCAACCTGTCAGGGGCGAACTCCTCTTGACCTTGCTCAGGAGTCCCACGCGGATGACGCGCAGCTGATCGCGCTGCAAGAGGGGGGCGGTGCTGCTGCGGGCGTGCCACCGCCGCAACTCTGCGACGGCTGCGGCATTCCCTCCTCCCAGGCCCCCGGCGGCAAGCTGCGCGCCTGCTCGGCCTGCCAATCCGTGGCATTCTGCAGCACAGCCTGTCTGGCGCAGGCATGGCCGGGGCACCGTGCGGCGTGCCAGCGCATCAAGGCGGCGAACAAGGAGGCGGGGCGCATCCGCACCGTGGAGCCCCCTCCCTCGGGCTCCCAGGGCCCATCCGCTCCGGTCTGATACCTTCTCATAACCATTCCTGCATATGCGTCAATCAACATTGCACTTGTCCCCTCTAACTGAGCTCTGCTGTGCCACTCGCAGCCGCCCTCTGCGCGCCCACCAGCGCGGAGTGGCAGCCCGCCTGAGGCGCCTCCTCCACCCTGCGCGCCCCCCGCTCCGCCGCGAAAGCGCAGTCGCTGAAGCACGCCCCCCGCAGCGCCTCGTCCAGGGCCAGCGGCGGCGGAGCCTGGCCAAAGCACAGCTCGCACCCTTTGGTGTCAAAGTTGGGGCGCATCGTCAGCTGCACGCCTGCACAGAGACACGCAACCAGGTGCCAGGAGCGTCAGAAGCGGGTGCCACATGAAGCAGTCGACGGCGCATGCCCTTACGCACCCAAATGGTCAGCGAAGAAAGCCTGTGTGGGCGCCTTGCACACGTTGATGCACGCGCTCTTACAGCCGGAAGCTTCTAGGTATCTGCACTTGCGGACCACCACGGTGGCCCACAACGGAGCGACAGCGTTCTCCTGAGCCACTCCCTGGGCGGTTGCCTCACGCTCCACGTGCACCGGTCCCACCAGCCAGCCTGCGAAGGGCACCGCGCCGAAGGCCATGGCGGAGGCGACCGGGAACCGGAGTGCGTGCAGCACCGAGATGAGCCATCGCAGCGCGCCAAGCACCACGGGCGGGAACAGCGCCACCAACGCGCTCACCACGAACAAGTGTTGTGCTTCGGGCGTGCGTCCGCGCGCAATCTGGGCGGAGTGAGTGCGAAGCCGTGGCGAGGGAACAAGCGCGCGTGCCTGGTCGGCCACACGGCGAAAGGAATCGAACGTCACGTCAGTCTCCTTGGCCAGCGGTGCGTCCAGCGCGTTCGCCAGTCGGCGTGTGAGAAAGGAGATCAACCAGCGGTCGATCTTCGGGGAGCGTGAGCGACGAAGGCATGACACCATGGCATACGGAGCCACACGAGTCGAGTCGCACCGAGCTCTCTTGGTAACGCGTGCTGCCATCTGAGCGGTATTCCGCCCGCGACCCCAACGAGTAGCGCACAGAGAGCGGCGGTGGCGGTCCAGGAGGTGGCGCAGGTGCTGCAACCTGCACAGCCTGCGTGGCAAAACGCCTTCGCCACACAGAAGCACACCCCCGAGCAGCCGTGCAGCGGGCGTGAAGTGTGTGGCAACTGCGCAGCTGCTGTGCGCCGTGTGAGCTGCCGTGCGCTCGCATGCGCCGACTCTTCGCTTTGCAACTCAAGGAGCTTCCACAGGCACAGGCACTCGCTATCAGTGATTGCCGTCCGCGCACAGTCTGCGAAGGGGCTAGATATGTCAACTATATTTGATCAGTTCTAATCTTCCAAGAATCTGCCGCCATTCTATCGCTTCTTCGACTTGGCCTGCTTCTCCGGGAAACCAATGTCAGTCACCACTGCCGCTGCCGCCATGGCGACCACGAAGGGCACGCCGGTGCGCGTGATGTTGAGGCCGAAGGCTGGCAACGTGAGGTTGGCAAGCGCTGGGCCAGGGCACATGCCGCCCAGCGCCCAGCCAACGCCAAACAACGCAGAGCCAAAGAGCAGCCGAAAGTCCACATCCGTGCGGCTGGGTAGCGAGAACTTGGGCGCAAGAACTGGTGCCTTTTGGCGCAACGAATGGAAATAACCGAGCGTGCTTCCGACCAGTCCGCCACCCATCACAAAGGCGAGTGAGGGATCCCACGGGCCAGCGTAGCAGCCAACGTCCAGAAAGCCAGTCACCTTGTTGGTGAAGGACGTGCCGCTGATGGCCAGGCCGTTGCCAAAGGTGACACCGCACAGTGCTGCGTTGATCAAGGAGTATCCTTCCTGTGCTGTCAAAGCCAGCAGAGCAGAAACAGCAGCGAGCGCCATCGCCGGCCAGTGGTGCGCCATTTCGTTGACACGCAGCGGCGCAACTGACCAGGTGCGCGGCGCCTCTCCCTTTGGCTGCTCCACCATGTGGATAACCGTGGTAGCTGCTGCTCCAACAACCATGAACGTCATGACCGCAGCGAGTTAGCGTTTTGAGCCACGTGCCAAGCCACACACGCCTGCAGGCGCAGCGTCAGCACAGCGCCATGGCAAATAAGGATGAGAAGAGCTTCGCACCGTGTCCGCTGGTGCAGCCGTTGCCCAGCTTGGTGCCTGAACCAACCAGGAGCCCCGCAGCAACGTAGCGCGCCACGCTGCGCTGTGGCAGCGAGGGCAGCTCCGCTTTTGGGTTCAGTGCTCCGTTGAGATACGCGCCCAGCACAAGGCCGCAAATGAACAGCGCACGCCAAGTAAAGTCAGCGCCGCGTGCTGTGCGCAAGCCGCTGAAGATGCCGCTCACGCCAGCCACGCGGCGGTGCACAACCAGCACAGACGCGGCTGACAGGCCCACCAGCAGGCCGCCGATGCCGGACTCCACGGGAGTGAACTCGCCGTGCATGGCGCAACAACGGGTGCAGGGAGGCGTGAGTGACGTCGTAAATGACGTGGCAATGATGAGGTGGGAACCCAGGAGTGCATCACACGATCACAGTTACCCGCCTTCCGGCTTGCTTCTCTGGATGCTGCGCGCCATGCTACTCGCTGCGGCCCTGTATGTGGCTCGCTGCGAGGGCGAGGTCGAAAAGCTCACAGTGGCGACTCCGGACTTTGGAGTGCTGAACGTGAGCTGGGCTGTGAACGCCACCACAGCGACGCTGACCCTGAGCCTTGACGCGTCCGTGCTGGGCGATATGCCACTGGACGTGGGCCGCACGCAGCTCACGGTGCTGGACAACGACATCGCACTGCCGGAGGCTGCGCGCGAAGCGACTGCGATGGACCACGTCGGGCTCGATTGGAACCCGCGAGGCCACGACCCGACGCAGGGACACGGCAGCGGATACGGCGTTCCCCACTTCGATGTCCACTTCTACCTCCGCCCCTGGACCGTCACGGAACACAACCGCATCCACTTCGCGCGCAGCTCGAAGAGTCGCGAAGATGTAGATCACAGCGTCCACGCCTCCTCCGTCGCCGCGCCCTTCTTGGTTCGCCCATCGGAGAGCCGTCTAGCTGGCGACGCCCTCATTCTGGACCCAGCCTCCTCTGTGCCCCGCCAGGGGATCCATTGGGTGCCTTTGACCGACTGGGAGTCAGTTTACCGCAGCTCCGTGCGCAAGGGTGACGTGGGCGTTTGGTCTGGACTGAGCTACATGCTAGGCAGCTTCGATGGGAATCTGACCTTCGTGGAGATCATGATCTCTCTCGACCGCCTACTGGCACTCAGCAAGGATGGTGTGAGCCGCACGGAGGAGCTGGATGTGCCGCAGCCAATGGGCGGCGCGGAGATCATCAACGAGGAGTGGGGCTTGCCTGACGCGTTCCCCATGCGCTACTTTGTGAGCTTCGACGGGCCCACGCGCACCTTCTCCTTCGGCTGGCACTTCGCGCGCGCGCCGCAGCCGTGAGCAAATCTTGGAATCCTGGCTTTGTGTTTTCATGTCACACTTTTGCGTGCACTGCTCACTCGTCTGTGGCGTCGCCAATCACCACCACCGTGTCGCCACCCTCCGCAGGTGGACCCTCCTGCAACATCTCTGCCAGCATCTCCGCCATACTGCGCGACTCGGCCGCCTTGGCGTCCTTGTCGCTGCTCAGCACAGCCGCATCGAGCGACAGCTTGCGCTGCGCGATCTCGGCGATGCGCGCGTCCACCGTGCCCTCGCACACCAGCCGGTAGACGGTCACCGGCTTGGTCTGGCCCAGCCGATGGGAGCGATCCTCAGCTTGGCGGTCAATCTGCGGGTTGAAGTCCACGTCATGGAGAATCACAGTGTCTGCGCCCGTCAGGTTGATGCCCTGCCCGCCCGCGCGCGTAGACAGCAGGAATGCGAAGATGGGCGAGTCGGCGGCATTGAAGGCGTCCACCATAGATTGGCGCTCTTCTACAGGCGTGCTACCGTCCAGGCGGTAGTAGGACAAGCCCAGGGATCGCATGAGCCACTCCAGCACGTCCAGCTGGATCTTCCACTGGCTGAAGATGAGCGGCCGGGAGCCCGCAGCCTTGAGCGTGGGCAGCAGCTGCGCCAGCCGTGCAGCCTTGCCGCTGGCAAGCGGCGCATCTGCCGGCAGGCACAAGTGCTGCAGCGCTCCGTGCAGCCGCTCGTCGCAGCACACCGAATGCAGCGCAAAGTCGGACAGCGTCTCCACATGTTCGCGCACCTTTTTCAGGGGCGCCCCGGGGCCAAACAAACCCCGTCGGTGCGCCACCGCCACAATCTCATCCACAGATGCGGCGCTGTAGCGCGTGCGCACCAGCAGCGGGTGGTTGGCCACTTTGCGGAGGAAGGTAAAGAGAGCCTTGAGTCGATTGGTTCCCATAGAACGCTCCAACTCAGATGCAACTACCGGTGCGGCGGCCGCAGCGCCGGGCAGTCTGCTGGCCGCCTTGGCCTGCATTTCTCGGCGTGCAGAAGCGACAGCAGCCGCGTAGAGTGCAGCCTGGGAAGGCACCATGTCGAGTCTCTCCACGTGTTGGATCTTTGGCATGAGCTGCGACAGCACCTCGGACTTGAGCCGGCGCAGCACGAACGGGCCCAGCAGGTGGCGCACGCGCGCCACGGCCTGCTTGCTGAAGTCGCCGGAGGATCTTTTGGAAGCGTTTTGCTCAGCCGCATCCAACAGCGCGCCGCGCGAGTTGAACAGCTCCGGCATGAGCAGCTCCAGCAGCGCCAGAAGCTCGCCCAGGTCGTTCTGCAGCGGCGTGCCTGTGAGCATCAGCCGCCGTGGGGCGGAGCGGCCCAGCACCTGCCGCAGCCGAGTGGCGCGCTGAGACGCTCGGTTCTTCACCAAGTGAGCCTCATCCAGCACCGCATAGCCGTAGTGGAAGGAGCGCAACCATTTGCGGTCATCCTGTTGGTCACCCGTCTCACGCTCAAACGCCGTGTAGCAGCAGAGCAGCACATCAAAGGGCGGCCCAACGTTCTCATCCTCCTCCTCGTCCATGGCGTCATCGATCTCGTTTCGCACGCCCACGCGACCAGCGCCGTGGAACGTGCGCACGCGCAGCGCCGGTGCCCAGGTGGCCAGCTCGCGCGCCCAGTTCTCCAGCACAGATGCGGGGCAGATGACCAGGTGAGGCTCAGTAGGCAGCCCAGCGGCGTGGCGGCGCGCTGACACGCACGCGATGAAGCAAATGGCCTGTGCGGTCTTGCCCAGCCCCTGGAGAAGGCGAATGGCATGGGAGAACGTGAGCGATGGGTTGGGCAGCTGAGAGCGCTACGGTCAGAGAGCACGTGTCGCACCATCTCGTCTGCCAGGATGGCGCCTTTCACGTGACGCGTGTGCAGCAGCATGAGGAAGTTGACGCCCACCATTTGGTAGCTTTTCAGCACCGGCGTGGTGGCGGATGGCTCGCAGCCGTGCCTGCAGGCGGCCAGCACGTCGCCTGCGCTCAGCAGCCTCAGACCAGCGTGCGCGGCAGCTTCCTCGTCCGTGCCCGCGAAGCGCTCGTCGGTGGATGCGCCTGCCAGGGCGGCGCGCAGGTCGGCCGCGATGCGGTCGCAGTGTGCCAGGGTCTCTTCCAGGCTCTCTTCTTCGCCTTCCCCGTGCGCAGTCCCTGCGCCTGGTTCCTCCGAGCGGCTGTCGCTGTCTTCGCTGGCGTCCTCGTCGCGCACGTCGTCCTCGTCGGAGGCGGCCCCGTTGGCGGGCGGCGAGCGGCGGCGGGGGCGCGAGGCGACTGCAGTCGCAGTCTCTTGCTCAGCAGCAACCTCCTCGCTCGTCGACTTGTCGCTGCCCTCGCTCCCAGCCCCACCCTCGCCTTCCTCCTCGGAGGAGTCCTCGGCGACAGCCAGCGCGGCGTTTGAGCGCGAGCGCTTGGGAGGAGGCGCGCGAGCTCCCCCGGCCGGCGGCGCGTGTCGCAGCAACCCTCCACCGGCCCGGATCTTGTCCAGCAGACCCAACAACTTCGTGTTACCCTTGGCCGCCTGTGCGCGCTGCGTGGCGCTCACCTGCGCAGCCACGGCGGCCGCCCCAGCGAGGGCGGGGGCGGCAACAACGTGCTCCGCCTTTCGAATCTGGCCCAGCCGCGCTGCGATGCGCCAGGCGCGTCAGGCGGGCGCATGCCGTGCGGTGCCACGCGCATGCGCGCCAAGCGCGCAGAGGCGGTGCGTAGCACGCTGAGCAGGACAAGAGAAGCCTCACAGCAGCTCGCGCTCGCACCTCCGCCAGGCGGGGCAACCCGGGGCGCCGGGTGAACCACTCGTCCGTCGCCGCCCGTGTACGCGAAGGCTGAGAAGTCGGGCGCGCGAGGCGCCACGCGCCAGTCCTGCCCAGACGCAGGTGCTGCCGCAGCCACTGGCTCTGCTTGGAACGTCTCTGGCAGAGGCTCGTCTATCCACTGAGACGTGGTGCCCATAGGAACCGCGTGGTCCTCCTCATTCTCGTAGCTGAACTGCATCTCGCCCAGAGGGCGAAGGGGCGCAGGAGTCCTTGATTAGCTCGATCGCTCGTCGAACAGCGCGAACGCACCAGCGAGCCACACATATGAGCGCGCGTTCGAACGTTCGAGCCTGCCACGCTGAGTCGCGCTCCGTAGTAGGCCCTTGTTTGCCTCTTTCCTTTGCGCCCAGCTCGTCCGCACCGTCTGCGGAGCGCGTGGGCTTCCAATGCCGGGCCCGCCCGCGCCCACGCCTCGCGCCGCGGCGGCCAGGCCTCTCACCAGCGACACGCTGCGCATCCGTGAGGTATGGGCGGACAACCTGGACGAGGAGATGGCGTTGATCAACGTGGTGGTGGAAGAGTTCAACTACCTTGCCATGGACACCGAGTTTCCGGGAGTGGTGCGCGCCGCCCCTGCCACGTCGCGCAGCTGCTTCAGACGCGCAGGCGCAGTCTATGCGCCGGGCAGAGTGTTGTACGGCCTTCCGCTGGCGCTAGGGTTGCACCTTCTCGTGCCTCGTGCGGCTCAAGCGCACCCTGCAGGTTGCGCGTCCCGTGGGAACCTTCAAGACGCCCGGGGAGTACCAGTACCAGACGCTGCGTTGCAACGTAGACATGTTGAAGCTCATTCAGGCACGCGCATGCTCCTTGGCCTTGCCCGGTGCTCGTCTTCTCACTTTGAGTTTTCTTATCCTTAGCTGGGTCTCACCTTTTGCGACGCGGAGGGTCGTCTGCCTCTCATAGGCGCCCACTATTGCGCGTGGCAGTTCAACTTTCGTGAGTTTAACGTGTCACAAGACATGTACGCCCAGGACAGCATAGAGCTCCTCAAGCACAGCGGCATCGACTTCAAAGCGCACCAGGAGCGCGGCATCGACGTGCGGCGCTTCGGCGAGCTGTTGATGATCAGCGGCGTGGTGTTGTCAGACGACGTGCGCTGGCTCACCTTCCACAGCGGCTACGACTTTGGATATTTGCTCAAGCTGGTCACCTGTCGCGAGCTGCCTGCAGGGGAGGCTGAGTTTTTCGAGGTTTTGTTGACGTATTTCCCGACAATCTTCGACATGAAGTACCTCATGAAGTTTTGCGAGGGCGGCATGCACGGCGGCCTGCAGAAGCTGGCGGATGTGTTGGAAGTGGAGCGCATCGGGCCGCAGCACCAGGCTGGTTCAGACGCGTTGCTGACTGCGAGCACTTTTTTCAAGCTGCGCGAGACGTATTTCAAGGAGGCTGCCGCGCTGGATAAGTGCACCAACGTGCTGTACGGTCTAGGGGTTGACGGAAAAGCGGCTGACGACGAGGGCAATGCAGCGGACTGACAGCTGTGGCCAAGCGCGCGGGCGTGACGCACTCCCGCGCATGCGCTGTACTGCTATCGATACACAACACGCTGGCTCACCTGCCGTCGTCCAGTTGTCTCGGTCGCTCGTTGTTGCGAGGATGCGAGCGGTACAACGCATAAATGGCGCAAACGCGCTCGCCCCCTATCTTCTCCGTTGCATGTGCCTGCGTACAGCACGCCTCTGAGCGCGCTGTGCGGAGCTGCTGTGCGCTGAGCAGCTCTGGGGATTGCAGGCACTCAGGCGGAAGGACGGGTTGGAGGCTGACGGCAGCTCTGGGCGCAGGCCGCATGGCGCCTGCTCCCGCGATGTTGCACACCCTGCTGGCCGTTGCGTCACTGCGCGCCGCCCTGTGCGCCTCTGCGAGCTCCCCCAATGCGCCGACTGTGTTTGCGGCCATCAGCGACTGGGGAGGAAGCGGAGTGCCCCCCTTTGCCACCGAGTCGCAGCTGGCGGTGGCCAAAGCGCTTGCGAACACCAGCGCCAACGACGGTGCGCGGCCACGCACCCCGGCGTGTGGTACACCTCGCATTGCGCTGAGGCCCCTCCTCCGGTCCCCTTGTGCCCTACAGGTTTCCAGTTCGTCCTCTCCGCCGGCAACAACTTCCTGCCCGCGGGTCTGCCCTTGGGCGCGGCAAGCAGCCCGCAGTCGCAGAGCCGCTTTTCAGCCACGTGGGGCAGCGTCTACGGAGACATGCAGATCCCCTGGTACCTGGTCGGAGGCTACGCGGACTGGCTCGGAAACTGCACGGCCGAGAGAGCTTTCACTGCGGGCGCCAGCTCGCGCTGGCAATACCCAGACCTGTGGCACTCCTTCAACGTGGCGGTCCCCCCAGACTGGGGGACCATGCAGGTTGTGATGCTGGACACTGTGACTCTGGCGGGTGCCATGCAGAACAACCCGGGGGATCACGATATACCCCAGGGTGCCGCGCCGCCACCTCCCAAGGCCGCTGCTCCACCCGGCGGAGCCGCCGCGACTGCCACGTCACCACAGGCTGCATTCACGTACAGCACCGTGCCTGAGGTGCCCACCGTGAGCGCTCGGCGACGGCTGCGCGACTTCAACGCCAACCTGAACCCGCCAATCTCGACGCTGCAGTGGTCGTGGCTGCAGTCTTTCCTTGCTGCCAGCACCGCGCAATGGCTGGTTGTCGTTGGCAATGATCCCATCTGGTCAGCCGGCGCGCACGGGCCCACCTGGGCGCTTGTTGACCAGCTGCTCCCGATGTTGGACGCGGCTGGAGTGGCGCTGTACATTAGCGGGAGGGACCCCCTGGCGCAGCATTTCACGCCATCGATGACGTATCCTAGCGTTGATTTCGTGGGCATCGGCATTGGCGCGGGCGGCAATGCCAGCCAGGCGGCGTCGTTGCCGAGCCTGTCTCTGTGTCCGGAGGGCACGCTTTCGTACAGCTATGGCGCGGGCGGCGGCTTTCTGAGCGTGAGCATGGGCGTGGACCCGTCCGCCTCGAGCAAGACGCTCATGACGGTGTCCTTTTACGACGAAACGGGCGCGCTGCTGCACTCCTTCCAGAAGCCCAACCCGCGCAAGACGGGCGTGGCGGACCCGCCCGGAGCGAAGGTGAGCGGCAAAGGGGCCAGCGGCAAGGCCATGGGGCAAGGCGCGCTTATCCTGCTCTTCTTCGTAGTTGTCATCTGCGGCGGCGGCGGCTATTTCTTGCACCTCAGCAGCGAAGCCGACAAGAAGAGCGTCAAGACATCAGCTGCACATAGTGACGACGGCGCCATGTTGCGTAGGGGGGCCAAACGCGCCGGGGTGACGGAGCAGACGCCTCTGAGGGCCACTGAAATGGTTGGACAAAAAAGCGTGTGATGATGACCTGCCTGCTGAGTGCTGACGTCATCGCAATCCTGCTCCCTTGCTTGTCTGTGCGTAGACTATGGCGCTCCTCGGCGCGTCCTTCGCGCCCAGAGCCGCAGCCTTTGCGTCCCGTGCGCACTCGCGCGCCTTCTCTGCACGCCTCTGGGAGGTGTTCAGCGCCCAGAGGCGCGCGGAGCGACGCGCCGCGTTGGGCGAAGAGCTGCGTCGGGGCTACTTCGACGACCTCAGAGACCTGAAAGCAGACGGCGGCAAACAAGCTTCCAGCTCTTTGCTCAGCGACGCACACACCTCCATGCCCTTCCCCGCGCTCGCGCTGGTGGACGCGCACGGCCAGCCTGCGGTGGTTCCCGCGCCGGGCTTCGTGTCGCTGGTGTTCAGGGCTGGAGCGCAGCGCGCGGCGGACGGCTGGACCACGGGGATAGCGGAAGTGCTGGGAGCACACCCTGGGGCCCTTTCCTTCGCGCAGCTGTCGCTGGTGGAGTCCTGGCTTTTCGGGCTGCCAGGGCTGCGTCAGCTGGTGCTGCGTGCGGGTGCCAGGCCACCGCTGCCGGGCGGCCTGGGGTCGCACGTCTTTCTGTTTGGCAGCGCGGAGGCGCTCAGGCGCCAGCTGGGCCTACACAACAGACTCACCGCGCACGTGGTGTTGCTGGACACGGCGCGGCGCGTGCGCTGGAAGGCCAGTGGGCAGGCCACTCCGGCGGAACTGGAAACGGCCAAACGACTCGCTGCGCAGATGCTGGTGGAGCAAGGACGCATACTGTGAGGGTGCACTCATACGCACACACTCAGCATCGTCTCTGCCTGTGCTTCGTCGCGCCGTTCGGCGGAGCAACGCATCATCGATCGACCGTTCGCGATTTCGCCGCTGGCTGCTCACTTGTGCCGCCTCCGCCTGCTCCTTGCTCCCAGTCAGCGCCGGTGCATAGCCTGTGCGCGCGTTTGAGCGTCCCTTTTGCCTGAGAGAGTGTCAGTGCGAGTGGTTGGAGTACGCCGTTGGATGTCGGCGCCGCGCCTGGCTGGGCGGCTGAGCGCCGACCTGGTGCTGTGCTCGCCGCAAGGCTTCAACGCAGTGAAGGACTACGCGATTGACTTGAGAGGCACGCGGAGAGGGGGCACGCTGCGTGTCTCGCTGTGCGCATGTGCGCTGCCTGGTTTGCAGACGGCGGAGCTCCTGCAGCCTTGTCGCTGCTCGCGCGGCTAGCTGACACTGCAGCTGGCCTGGCGGTGGCATGCAGGCCCGCAATGCTGGCGTGTGCAGCGCGCTGGGCGGGCAGCAGCGATCCTAAACCTAGGGGAGCCTGACAGCCCGTCTTCCCGCGCAGGGCACAAGCTGAGCAGCGTGGAGAACCTGGCTGTGACGCAGGCACGTTGTACGGTGCTGTGGGCTGCGCGCTTCGGCGTCTGAGTCTGCGAGCCTGCACTCCGCAGAACCAGTTCGACTGTGTGGACCTCTCCGACAACGAGCTGGTCAAGCTTGAGGCCTTCCCGCCGCTCAAGCGACTCAGCACGCTGTTGGCGCACAACAACCGCATTGCGCGCGTGAGCCCCAGCCTGGGCGGTGCGCCTCATTTTGCCGGGACCCCCTTTTCGGTTCCCGTCCCGCCGGCTCGCGCACCGCCTGACGCCTCGCCGGCCTCCCCAGTGGCGCTGCCGAAGCTGGACACCCTCGGGCTGGCCAACAACCGGCTTCAAAACCTCGGGGTGCGAACGGGCGCACTCACGCTCCCTCCTCTCTTTCCCCCGCCGCCTTGTCAGCGCTCACGCGGGCCTCTCGCAGGATCTGGAGCCCCTGGCGGCGCTGCCCCGGTTGTGCCGGCTGGACCTGACGGGCAACCCGGTGACGAAGCAGCCGCACTATCGGTGCGCCGCGTGTCTTCGCTTAACTCGCCGCTTGCCACGCTCCCCCTCCGTTCACACCCGCCCGCATCCCACTCACAGGCTCTACCTCATCGCCCTGTGCCCCGCACTGAAGCTGCTGGACTTTGCGCGAGTGCGCGCCGCAGAAAAGACTGAAGCCGCCGCGCTCTTTGGAGGAGCAGACGGGGCCAAGCGCGCGCAAGCGCTCGCCGCAGACTCCAAGGCTGCCGCTCTCAAGGAATATGCCGCCGCCTCGCTCATCTCCGACGCGCCTCGCACATCGGCGCCCTCGCAGCAGCAGATGCTTGCCCTAAAGGCGGCTATTGCGGCCGCTGCCACGCTGGATGAGGTACATCGCCTGGAGAAGGCGCTCGCGTCGGGGGTGATGCCTGAGCTGGCCGGGGACGGGGATGCAGCTATGCAGGAAGGATGAGGGCCAACAGACGACTGCTCTGCTGTGGTGGGACAATGGCGCTGCTGCTCCTGTTCACGACTGATACATGAGGAGCGCATGCACGCCTATCGTTGCCTGCTTCCCTCGGTGGTCCCTCCTGCAGGAACCAGGAAGGACCACCTGGGAACGCCAGGTTCCACGCTCTCCTCGCCTTCTGCGTCGACGCTCGCAGCGTGCGTGCATCTGCTGCGCTCTTGTGAGTTCCATGGCGCTCCGTCGTGCGTGGGAACGAGCGGCGTTGGCCGCGTGCTCTGCGTCAACCAAGGCGCCAGCTGTCGCGCTGTCGCCGCTGGGCTCGCTGCACGCTCGCCGGCTGCTCTCCGTGGGTGCTGGCGCGCCCGGGCGCGCGTCAGCCTGCGTGCGGTCTGGCGCCCGAGGGCACGGGTGGTCGCAAAGTGAACCACCCTTTGCCGCCCGCCCTCTCCACTTCTCGCCCGCGCACGGCGCCGCCGCGCCAGAACCCGCCGACGACGCGCTGTCTGCGGAGCGTGAGGCGCTGAAGGCGCAGACGGCAGAGGTGCGTGTTTAGCCTCGTGGGGCGTTAATTTGCGTACTCACCCGCACGCAGCTTGCTGAAGCCACCGCGCGCGTCCAAGCCGCGCTGTCGCAGCTGCAGACCGTTGGGCCGAGTGTCAGCGCGGCGCAGGACGAGGCTGACGAGGCTGACGACGCAAAGACGCGCGTTCGGCTGCGTGCAGTCTCCTGGCTAGGCTTCCTCGGCTTGGTCGCCCACTGGACGCTCTTTGCGCGACTCACCTTCTACGAGCTCTCATGGGACGTGGTATGTTCCCAGCTGCTCAACAGAGGAGATGCCAGTCGCCTGTGGCATCTCCACGCTCCCTGAACTCTGAGTTTCTCACTTGCCATCCTGCTTAGATGGAGCCGGTGGCCTTCCTCACCAGCCAGGCGTGGATCGTGATAGCCTATGGGTACTTCATGCTCACGAGGCGCGAGTTTTCGAACGAGGAACTTGCTCGACGCATCAGAAGCGCGTACAGAGCCGGCGCAGCCTCCGCGCGCAAGTGAGCGGCAGCTTGGTGTGCTTGCTGTGATGACAGTGTTGTAACAAAAACGAAAGGGGTGTTCTGAACGGACGCTCAGCCACGTGCGAGCGAGCTGGAGCGCGCCAACGGCGGCAGCCCCGCGGCACCTCCTGCGAGGTGTGCCTGCGCCCCGCCCTGCTCCTGCGCCTCCGCAAAGCGCTTGAACAGCTGCGTGCCGAGGATGCGGCCGGGCGAGGGGGGCACCGGGCAGGCGTGTGCTGGGGCGCCAGCCGTGCAACCGGCCCGGGGGGAGGCGAGCTGTTCGAAGCTCTTCACCGCAGCCTTGACGGTGGACAGGGGCGCCTCGCTCTGCCACGCCCAGGCGGCGTCGTCTGTTCCGCCACAGCCGTTGGTGACGTCAGCAAACGTGGTGGCACGACGGCCACCCCGCGCTCGCGCCCCAACCGGCGAAAGCACCGCCCGCAGCCCATCCTCACCGCTCTGCTGCGCCGCCGCCGCCGCCGCCGCAGCAGCAGCAGCAGCGTCCGCTTGTGCCGCGCGCAGCTGAAGGCGCAAGCTCTCAGCCTCCTCCTCGTGGGCGCAGCGCTCCGCGTCCCGCTCCATGCGCGCGCACGCCAGCTCGTCCCTGGCCGCCTGCAGCGCCGTTTCGGCGTCATCCTTGCTCTGGCACAGCGCCAGGTGTGCGCTTCTCAGCGCGTCGTTCTCCTCAGCCAGTGCGGCGCGAGAGGCGCCGTGCCGGGGCGTCATGCGCGGCGAGAGCAGCGCGTGGGGCACGATGAAGTTTGGCGCCGATGCGGTGAGGAAGGGCGGGCGGTAGGCGCCGCCGGGGCTGAAGAGGGCAACCTCGCCAGTCGCACACGCGCCCCCGTCGCCGATGCGTCGCCGAGACCGCGCGCGTTCCTCCCCATCCTCGGCGGCACACGCAGCCGCGCGGCGCAGCGCCTCGCACTCGGCGCGCAGCGCCTCGATCTGCGCCTGAGCCTGTTCATCCTTGGACTCCGCAGGCGGCATTGGCGCCACATCTGCGACCGCACAGGCGCGGATCTCCTTTGCGCGGTCCGCCCAGTGCAGCGTGTTCATGCTTTCGTTCCACTGGGCCTCCGCGGGTGACACATTGGCGATCATGGCCGTGCGGCACCCTCCCCCCAGGCTGTCCTTGAGCAGTTGCGTAAGCCGGCTGTTGCGGTAAGGTACGTGTCGCTTGCCCTCCACCAGCGCATGGATGCAAGAAGAGAGCGCCAGGAGACTCTTGTTGATGGCTGCGCCTTCAGCTGAGCGCACGGTTCTCGCGTCTGTGGCCAGCGCGCGCTCCGATCCCGCCAGGTCGATGAGCGACAGCTTGGCGGTGTGCGCGAACGCACAGCGGCGCACGAGCACCTGCAGCACTGCGTGACTCCTGGAGCTGGTGGCGTTGCAGCGGGTGGGCTCCGTCACGCGCGCCGCATTGCCCCGCTGCAGCAGCGCCATCACCGCGCTGGCGGAGTGCGCGGAGACGTAGGTGAGACCCTGCACGGTGACCCCCTGTGCGGGGTCTTCGCGCAGCTCCAGCGACGCAGCCCCTCCGCAGGCGGCTCCACCCACAGCCCCTCCCGCCAGCAAGTCACGCACGTTCTCGTTGTATATCTCCAGATACGCAAGCGTCACGCTCGCTCCAGCCTCGCCAGCCAGCAGCGCAAAGAGGTCGCTGAGCGCAAGCACCATGACGCCAGGGTTTTGCTGCGTGCCCACCATGGTGTGCGTCTTGCCTGCGCCAGTGGCGCCGTAGCAGAAGCAGGTTGCGTTGCCGCCGCCCAGCACGGCCTGCACGAGCGGCGCGGCCGACGCCTGGTAGACCTCGTTTTGCGAGGAGTCGGGGCCGAAGGCGCAGTCGAAGGCGTAGGATCTGCTCTTGGCGCGCTTGGCGGCTAAATAGTCGGCCGAGTCGGACGGCTCTGTGAGAGTGACGGTGGTGCTCAGTGCGCACGGGTGCACCGCCACGACTGGCGGAGCCGCGCTCTCGCTGCTGCTCAGAGGACGAACGCGAACCAGAACCTGCACCGCCGCTCGGTCCGCCTCGCGCAGGCTGGCGCGAGAGCGTGAGTGAGACCTCAGTGCGGGGTGGGCACGCGGGGGCGAGGAACACGCACCGTTTGGGAGCGGCGGGAGTGGACGTCACAGCCGCGGGCGCCTCGCGGGGCACGGGCGGAGGGCAGAGAGAGGCGCGCCGTGAAGGCAAAGGGCAGAGGGAAGCCCGGCGCTAAGAGGGAGTCAGAAGGCATACAGCGCAACACGGGAGCGTTTCCGCGCACCGACGCAGCGCCCGTGGGCGGGCGCCCCGTGGGGGGCGGCGCGGGAGGGAGCGCAGCGGCCGCAGCCAGGCGAGTGCTGGTGCGCCGCACAGGCGCAGCGGCTACAGGCTCTACCAGTGGCGAGGCAGCAACCGGCGCGCTGAGACGGCGCGAGCCAGCCAGCGGCATGGCGCGCGAGGCCGGCCGACAGGTGGCCCGAGCGCGCGAACCTGGGCTCGGCTTTCGGGCTTTGTACGACCAACAAAAAAACGGCTAGATGTGGGGCCGCCTCAATCCGCACGCCTCCGCACGCTGCGCTCACGCTGTGTTGTCACGCTGTGTTGTTGCGCGGTGCGTGTCGAGCCTGCACGCCCTGCGAAGCCTCAGCGCCTGTGCTGAGAGAGGCCGCCCTCCACAGGCGCTTGCTTTGTGCGCACGCTCCTGCTTGGGGAGCAAAGCCGCAATGCGGGTCACCCGCCGCGCCGCAGCTCTGGGCGCGCTAGACGAGAACGTGGCTGTGGTGGAGACTGGCGCTTCGCGCAAGCGCGGCGCAGTGGGCACTCACCCGGCCGTTGCCGCGCTGCGTAGCGACGGTGCGCTGCTTGCTGAACTGCGCGCAGCTCTCTCCGCGCGCGTGACGTGAGGAGCTTTGGCGGGGGCGCGCGTATCGCCACCGGCGAGGCCCGCGCGCGGCCAGCCGGCCGCTCTTCCCCGCTTCCTCTAACGGCCTCTCGCTCCCTCCGCCCCGAACAGTGGACGCCCGGCTCGCATACCTGGCCCATGCAACGCACACCGCTCTGCTGGCGCTGCGCTCCGAGCTGGCAGCTCAACTGGCGACGCTCTCGCCGGAGGTACGTCAATCTCTCGTCCACGCTGCGCTCTCTCTCACACCTACCCACACCTCAGCTGCGCGCCATGCCCCTCCACGCCTTCAGATATACCTTCCGTGGGGCGCTCAGCGCAGACGTGCTGGAAGCAGTGAGCTCCTGCTGCAGCTCGAGCGGCGACGCCTCTGCGTGCGCTATGCAGTCGCGCAGCTCTCTGGCTTCAATGCCGCCCCCTCCGCCGCCGTTTTTCCGCGCCGCGCTGCCTCCCGTTGCGCCCACGCCGGGTCTGGTGGGCCCCACCGCGGTGAAGAGCACGCGCACGCTGCGTCGCACTCCGCCCAGCGCGGATGAACTCGCGGGCGGTGGCGCGGGAGCAGCTGCGTGCGCAGCGCCGCCGGGCAGCGTTGCGGCCGGCACCGTGGTAGCAGGCACCCGCAAGCGTGCGCGTGTGCCGCCAACCCCCGTGCCTCTGTTTGCAACTGCGGCTGTGCCTCTGGCGCCTGCGGTGCTCGCCACTCCAGCCTTCAAGCATCCCCGCCTGCACGACGTGAACCGGCTGCCACCGGGTGCCACGCCGGCCACGCAGCGCCGCATGCGCTGCGTGCTAGGTGCCACAGGCTGCGCTCCAACACCGGGGGGTCCCGCCACGCGGGTGCCGCAGACCGGGGAGGTCTTCTTCAGCGCCAATGGATCACCCCTGGGTGCCTTCGTGGATGACGGACAGGTGCCATCGACGCCCATGGGGCCTGTGCAGGCTAACCCGGGTGCCGAGGAGGTGCCACCCGGAGAGGGAGACCTGGAGAGCGTGCTGGAGGGACTGCCGGATGCTAAGCTGGCTGGGCTGCAGTCGTTCATCCACAGGCTGATGGGGCGCAAGGCCTGATGGAAGGCTTGGCAAAGCCTCATTGAGTTTTCTTTGGTGTGCCTTCTTGCGCTAATTGATCAGGACACACCCGAGCCCAAAGTCGCGTGTGCTGTGCCGTGCCTCTCTCTGTCCGCGTGTAGGCTGCATTGCCGCGTTTGAACCCCATCGCGCGTCTGCCCTACGCCGCTAGGTGCTTGATTGCGACATGCCGCGCGCTTCAGCCTCAAGACGCACGCGCGCTGCGTCGCTGCGCCTGCTTGCGCTCTGCGTAGCTGGCCTGGCGGCGCGCGTGGGAGGTCAAGCAGCCAGCCTGGTGCTTCCTGCGGCCCAGCCTTCCGCTCCGCCCAGCTCTGGCTCCGTGAGCCTAGCGCTCCTCATCACCGGCCTGTCCAGCTACAACGCAACCACAGGGGCGGCAATCCAAGCGGCTGTGGCGGCCGTGGCGAACGGCGGGCTGGCAGGCTCAAATGCAACCAACCTGACGGCGTCGCAAGTCACTATTGTGCCTACCTCATACCTCGCGTACGCGGCGGTGACACTGCAAGGTGCGCGAGCTCCGTTGCGCGCAGGAGTCCGCCGCTGGGCCGGTCTGGGAGTGGCGGCGACCACGCCCTGGTGTTACGTTTCCTCCATTCGCCTTCTCACCGCCTTTCGCCGCTCCTCCTAGGCGTTGCGCTGCCCTTGTTCACCACCACGGGCGTGTCCGCCTGCTTCACGCGCGCCGTGGCGTCCGCCACTGGCATCGTGGACTCGGCCATCAACATTCGCTCGCCCACTGCCGGCACAGCAGGTGTGATCGTGCCGCTGTGGGTCTATGCCATGACGGTGCCCATCCTCAGCGTGTACCAGGCAGACTTGGCCAAGCTGGGCACGCCTGCTGGCGCGGCGACCGTGGCTGCACAGACCACGCCGTGTGGAATCAACCCGCAAGGGTTACTTCTGAACGCGCAGCCCACCGCGGCGGCCTATCTGGACGTCAAGGTTGCATTGACAGGCGCTGCTGCTGCAGACAACGTGGCTGTGGTTGCGGCACTGTCGCGCACGACGCCCTACGTGTTGGCCATGCGTGCCCAGGGGCTCCCTACCACCGCAGCGGCGGCGATCTCCACTCCCGCAGCCTTCAGCGTCGCAGCACCCACCTCCGGCGCTATAAGCAGAGGCATGGGCGCAGCGGCGACAGCCGCATTTGCCGCAATGTGCGCATTGGGAGCGCTTTGAGAGAGACTCTAAAAAGTTGCGCAATGAAGTAAGCGATCATTGTCCGTCGTATGCGGCTAATGCGCGCGCGACTGCGGCCGCCACCATGGCGGTGATTGCATTCGGGGCGGCTGGCTGTGCATGCGTGAGAGTGTGCGCCCCCGGTTTGCTCTTCGTGGCTCGCGCCTCACGCTCTTCAGCCGCCCAGGCCGCAAACTCCGGCTGGTTGTCTCGCAGGCAGGGCCAGTGCTCCGCCTGTGCGGCGCGCACAGCCTGTAGTGTGTCTGGCGTGCCTGCGTGCACGCGTCCACGTCGCGCTGCGCCGCCGCCGTTGACCGCCGCGCCGCCGCCTCGCAGCAGCGCGCGCATGGTGGCCTCAGCGCAGGCGCTGATTACGTCCTCGTTGTAGCCGCCTTCCAATGCGGCGACAACTCGGCCGTTGCCCACCTGGCAGAGCTGCTCTGTGAGAGTGCCGTACGCGCTGGGCGCCAGCGCCATCCCGCCCAACGGATCACCCGCAGCCGCGTCGTAGCCGGCGCTGATGAGAATCAAATCCGGGGAGAAGGCGTGCAGTATCGGCAGCAGCACAAAGCGAAACGCGGCGAGATAGTCCGACGCCATCAGACCGGTTTCAGTCCAAGGCACGTTGACGGAGAAGCCGGCGCCGGGGCCCACGCCCTTGTCCGTGGCGCCGCCGGTGCCGGGAAAGAAGCCGGGGGTGTAGCGGTGCAAGGAGAGGTACAGAACCGAGGAGTCGTCTGAGAAGGTGTCCTGCGTTCCGTTGCCGTGATGCACGTCCCAGTCCACGATGGCCACGCGGCGCGCGCCCGCGGCCAGCACCGCGCGCGCCGCCACCGCCACATTGTTGAAAAAACAAAAACCCTGAGCCGAGCAGCAGGCCGCGTGGTGCCCTGGGGGCCGAACAAGCGCGAACGCATTGATCAGCGCGCCCCCATGCACTGCCAGCGCTGCGGCTGTGACGCATCCAGCCGCCAGGCGTGCCGCGGTGGGCGTGCCAGCACTGCCGTACAAATCTGGGTCTCCCAGGGTGTTGCGCCCATCAAAGCTGCCCACCGTTGACACATGCGCCTCGCTGTGCACCCGGTGCAGCTCTTCGCAGCTCGCTTCGCGCGCGGGAATCACAGCGCACTGGGCGAGGAGGTTCTCGCGGTGCAGCCTCGCGAAGATCGAACGCACACGCCCGGGCTGTTCGAAGTGCTGGGTGTCGGCTGGGGGGCGATGCTCAGCCATGCGCGGGTCGTAGACGAACCCCGTCTTGGAGGCGCCCGACGAGGGACCTGAGAGGCTCAGAGCAGCAAAGTCGTCTGGCGTGGCGGTGCCTGCGCGAGTGCCCGCGCGCCGCGTGCCGTGCGCGTGCACCGCAGCCACCGGGACAGCTGCTGCGCGGAGGGTGACTTTGAAAGGCGCAGCAGCAGTTTCCAGCTGGCCTGGAGCGTTTTCAGCCACCGCGGGCAGCGCCGCAAAGACGCTGTTTCGCCGCTCGCCGATCGCTCGCCGCGGAGTGCTGCTCTCGGCCACCTCGCTGCAGAGCGCCTCGCCAGGCTCGGCGGTGATGCTCAAGCTGCGCTGGAGCAGCGCGGAAAGCGCGTCTGCAGCGCGACGAAGGTTTCGTAAGAACCACAGTTTCAGGCGCTCGCTCTGCGCTCGCCCTCTGCGTTCGCTTACGCGCCCAAAGACAGTCAGACGCACCCGAACGAGCGGCAGTGTCGCCGTGAGCAAGGCGGGGAGGAGAGAGCAGCGGCGAGTGATGGCATGCAGTGTCGTTCACTTCCGCTGACGGACAGGGCTCAACAGCCATGCCCTCGGCTGTGAGCTCTGTATCGTCGCACTCCACCCCATGGAAGTGCTTGTGGCTGGGCGCAAGCTGAGAACGGAAGTGCGCTGTCAGATCGCACGTTGCTCCGGCGCACGGCGTGTGCTGCACTATACAGCCTGATGACGCACCAGCGCGCTCGGCGAGGACATTGTGTTCAGGTGCTCCTCGAGCATGCGGTCGCTCAGGCTGCGGCTTGGCAGACGTTTGATGCTGCGCGGGGGCGAGGCAAACGACGGGGAGTCGCTGCCTGAGGCACCTGCCTCGGACTCCATGCCGCTATATCTCGCACGCGCACAGCGAGGCGGGCAGAAGTGCGCGAAATCGGCAGATCGGCGGCAGTTGTTCGGCACATTCGGCGTCACTCCTGAGGGCGTCCCGCCATTTTTCGCATCATCGCGCCTCTTCTCGTCGCGTATCGTCACACGCAATGTCTTCCGTGTTGCGTAGCAGCGCGCAGCATGTGTCTGTACGCCGCCGCGTGGCCCGCCGTGCGACGGTGCAGGCGTCGTCAGCCGGCTGCGCGTCGCAGCACGGCGAGACGAGCCGCCGCGCCGCGGTACTGGCGCTGAGCGCTGGCTTGCTGGGTGCGTGAGGCCCAGAGCGCCGCGCTTGTGAGGCCCAGAGCCCGTGACGGGGAGATCCACCTCCTCCGGAACCGGCCGGCCCGTCGCGCCACCGCAGCGCGCCGCAGCGCTGCTCCGGCGCGCCCCTAGCAGCGCTCAGACGCCAACTGGGGGCGGTCACAGCGCGGCATGTGCGCGCGATGCGCCTCCAGAGCCTCAGACAGCGCTAGCCCCGAGTTTTAGCTAACACACTTCCACTCCCAGTCGCCAAGCCCAACCCGTCACGCGCGGACGACGCCCTCGACACGGAGCAGCCCGTGCAGGCTGCTCCTGTGAGCGCCGCACAGGTCGCGCAGGCTGCGGCTGCTCGCGCGTCCTACGAGGCCATGACTGGCACGGGCGCCAGCGCCAGCACTGCCGCACCAGGTGAGACGGACTTTGCCGCGCTGGCTGGCGGGTTCCTGGGACCGGTTGTGATCGGCGTGGGCGGGTTCGCGGCGTACGGAGCACTCAACAAGGGCAACGCGTCTCCGCCCGAGGAGGAAGTCTCTGCTTCAAAGACTGCTCCCGTCGCTTCCAAGGCACCACCTCCCGCCCCCCCCGCGCCTGCGCCTGTGGCTGTGGCTGCACCGCCCGCTGTCGAGGCTGCTGCTGCGCCCGCTGACGAGGGTGCGGCCTCCGCTGCGCGTGCCAAGGACGCGGCGCAGTGGATCTCCCGCTGGCGGGCCGCCCAGAACGGCGCCGCACCGGCCACCGCAGCCGCAGCTCCTGCGTCCGCGCCGGCGGTGCCTGTGGCTGCGCCCGCCGGCGGTCCCTCGGCCGATGAGATCGCCGCCAAGGCTGCAAACGCAGCAGCAGCCGCCGCCAAGGCTGCCGCCGCGCAGAAGAAGAGCGACGAGGTTGCTGCCGCTGCGGCCTCGGCCGCACAGCGCAAGGCTGCCAGCGATGCAGCCAACAAGGCGTCTGTAGAGGCTCAGCTCTCCGCGCTCAAGGCCAAGGAGGATGCCGCCAAGGCGTCTGCGCGCCGAGACGCCGCGCTGCTCTCCAAGCCCAGGACGGTGGTGGGCAACGCGGATGTGGACGCACAGGCGAAGGCGAAGAGCGGTAACCCGTTGCTGTCTGCTCTGGGCGCGCTCAGCGGCGCAGCGGCGTCCGTGGCCGCCAAGGGCCAGAAGGCGCCCGCGGCGCCGCCGGCGGCGGCGAAGAAGCCGGCTGCGGCGCCCAAAAAGGCGGCGGCCCCCGCGACTGCGACGGGCGGTGCGTCCGCTTCCGTGCTTTCGCTCTTCGGAAGCAGCGGCGCCGCAAAGCCGGGCGGCACCCAGCCCAAGCCCAAGGCGCCTCCCGCCGCTGCGGCCAAGGCCGCGCCGTCCGGCACCCAGCGCCGGGCAGCCTCCGCTCCCGCAGCACAGCCCGCACAGGCTGCAGGCACACGCAAGGTGTCGGTCAAAGCCACCGGGGAGGCGCCGGTGGACAAGGAGGCTGCGCTGGAGAGCGCGCTGAGTCGCCTGGCCAAGGCTCAGGGCAAGGCTGCTGCTGCGCGCCAGTCGCTCACGTCTCCTCTGGCGCTGCTGTTTCGCCCAGCCTTCCAGGCGGGAGTGGACAAGGCGGACGCGGCGCTGCAGGCGGCCCAGGAGGAGGTGGCCCAGGCGCGGCGCGCGCTCGAAGGGGACGCGGCGGACGGCGTCAAGCGAGCGCTCCTGCTCCTGCTCCCCTTGGCCGGCATCGCAGCCGCAGCGGCAGCCTTCCTCAACGGCGCCGCAGACGGCGGAGATGCGCAGCCCAAGGCGAAGCGCGCTCCTCGCGCCCCCCTTCCCAAGAAGGTCAAGGCGCCGCCGCCGCCGCCCCCGGTCTCTGCACAGACCCTGGTGGAGAATGCGCTCAAAGCTGGAGACGGTGCTTCAGCCTACGAGGCGCTCACGCGTCGCAAGTGAATCAATGGTTTGTTTGTCGTAGCAGCCACTTGTCCAGCTTTCTTATGTCACGTTGGCTATACGTTGGGCCGCCCGCTGCTCATTTGCAACTGGTTGAACCTCTGGCGTTCCCCAAGCTCTGAAAGGCAGCATTTGGGTGCTGCCCATGCGCCCCGTGCCCCGAATTGCAAACCCGTGGTCAAAGATCTCCAAGTGGCCGAACGCGTTCTCTCCGGGCGGGCATTCCAGCACTGCGGGCAACACAAAGTGGTGGCACCCGGCCGCATCCAGGCACTGTCCACCGCCGTGCGCGTGCCCCGCGAGCGTGGCAACCACACAAGCGTGTTTGGTCACCAGCGCTGCGAGCTGCTCGTAGTTCCACAGCAGGCACACGGGTGGCGACGAGTCAGGGTGCACGGGCGTGTGCAGCGCGATGAAGACGCGCTCCCTGGCAACGTCGGCGTCGCACAGCAGCGAGGCGAGCCAGGCGAGCTGCTGCGCGGAGGCGCCGCCTCCGAATGCCACGAAGCGGCGCTCCAGTCCCTGCAGTCCCTCCGGACTGTTCGGGTTTGCGTTCGGGTTTCGTGACTGCAGCAGCAGTTCCGCCTCTGTGCGCCGCGGATCGCCCGCTGGCCAGCCCAGCAGGCTCACGTCGTACGAGTCCAGGACCACCACGCGAAAGCCCTGCGCAGGGCTGAAGCTGTAGGCGGCAGCCCCGCCGGCACAGGGGTTGTGGGGGATGCCCAGCGCCGCGTGCAGTCGCGCCCTGGGCAGATTCGCGAGGCAGTGGTTCCCCAACACGTGGTGTACGGGAACTTCCAGCGGCGCAAACGCGTCCAGCACTCTCGCCAGGCTCGCCTCGCTCGCCTTTTCGCCGTGCTGCGCCTGGAGCGAGTCCAGGATGTCGCCCAAATGAAGGACACATGACAGTGGCACTCCCTCCAGGGACACCCAAGAGGACACAGCGCCCCTCAAACACGTCACTGCGTTGCGGTAGAAGCGCGGAGTGCCCATGAAACTCAAGCCTGGCAGTGACAGCGCACAGGTATTAGAGAGAAGTGAACGTGTGGAGACGGAAAGAGTGTGTCTGTGTGTCACGCGCCGTCTGGAATGTCTGCATGCTGCACGTCCGTCACCAATCCGATGCGGCACAGCGGCTGCGGCTGCGGCTGCGACGCGGTGGCCATCGCCCGGAGGATGAGCAGTCTTCGCCGCGCGTACACCCGTCTCGCTGCAGGGGCCTGCGAGGCGAAAGCACGAAGCAGCATGCGCCGGCCAGCGAGGCACAGAGCACACGAGGGCGCGACGAGTGCGGTCGTGGTGGCAGGCGGGACACCCGCCCGGAGGAAGGCAGGGGGATGCTGGGCGGGAGCTACGATGCCACCGCCACTTCTCACCGCTGACGAGACTGCCCTCGTTGCCCTGCACGCCAGTTGGTCGCCTTTCGCGTTTGGGTTCCATCTCCGTTCTAGGAAGGCTCTGTGTTCCCAAGCTCCTCGGCACACCCTCTATAAGATGATTCCATTTTCCTCGGCCCCTCCTCGCGCCATGTGCGAGCCAGTCACCTGCATTGCGCTGTGTGGCGCCAGCAGCTACGGCGTCAAGGCTGCGTGCCAGCCGCTGACCGACAAGCTCATGGCGGCGCGCATCCGTCGTCGGCGCCGCCGCGAAGCGGCGACGCTGCGCAACATCGTGTCGTCCAACCAGCCCGCTCCGCCCGAGGCAACCGTGTCGGCGCTGTGGCGCTTCGCGCACCTGCTGCTCGCCCGCGCGCAGGGCAGTCACGAGGCTGCGGCCCGCGCCACTGCGCTGCGCTTGGTGGTATGCGAAGAGGTGCCGCTGGACGCGATGCGAACCGTCGCGGCGGCGCTGCACAGCGAGGTGTCCAAGCGGGGGCTGGTGCTGCGCGTGCCCTCCTGGAAGGAGCGCGCACTCGCCAAACTGCCCCTGCCGGGCCTGGTGCACCGCGGCGGCGGCGACGGCGACGGCGCGGGCAGCGCGGACCGACGCCGGCTGGCTAAGGACACCTTCTACGCGCTCGGCAGCTTGGCGCTCACATCCGGAGACGGCCTAGAGGCTGCTGCAGCGGCGGCGGCCTCCGCGGTGTTGGACAGCCCCGCCGCATCCGCGCAGCTCGGCGAGCGGGAGGTTGTTGCGGAGAGCATCAAGCGCCTGGCGGACGCCATCGAGGAGGAGTACCAGCGGGAGGTGAGCAAGCTGGAGCGAGAGGCGGGCGTGGCGGCGGCGGCGGCGGAGCGAGCGCGCGCACGCGCGTCCAGCGGCAGGAAGCTTCCGAAGAACACGCCGCCGGTGCCTGCTGGGAAGCCGCAAGAGGTACAGCTGACCGCGGAGGTGCCGCCCGTGGCGGAAAAGACGGAAGTGGCCCCTGTGCCGTCAGCCGCGTGACCTGTGACTATCACCAGGAGTAATGAGCATAGCAGAGTGCTGATGCAGAGCTGCATCAGTCGTAATCCGAGTCGGCGTCGATGTCGCGGATGAGCAGCCCTTCTCCGTGCACGCCCAGCGCGCCGCGCAACGCTGCGGTGCCTCCTCCCAGTGCCATCACGCATGAGCAGCCACAGAACGTGGTGCTGCCCTCTTGGCCCACGCGGTCGCAGCACACAAAGTGTGTAGTGCGAGGCTGCTCCGCGAGAGGCTGCAGGCGCGCAGCCCAGTACTGCAGCATGGCTGCGGCGTCCACAGGCGGCGGGCAGTAATCCTCCGGGTCGTCCGGGCTGCGATCGCACCAAGCAGAACTGAAGAGCAGCATCGATGAGCGGTGCGCCAGCGTCGCTTGAGCCAGCTCATAGTCCGCCCAGGGTGCCTGGAAGCGCCACGGGTTGATGTCCATGCAGACTCCCAGGGACACGCGCACGCGGGAGAGTGGAGCGGAAGGGATGCTTAGCACTCCATGAGTCCAGCAGTCCCCCTCGCTGGCCCAGGTTTGGTCAGTTGCGAACAGGTGCTTCTTTCGGTGGTGCAGACAGACCGTGCCGTCCGTCGCAACCATCATTTGCGAGTTGAACAGCCGCGCCGTAGGCGCGTCGCTCTCACGCTCAGCGTACCCAACGACCACGTGCGCACGCAGCCGCGTGGCCCAGCCGGCGGCCCAGGCGTGCGTGCGCCCCCGGCCGCACAGCTCGGAGAGCGCCAGCACCTGGTCCCGTCCCGCAAAAGTGTAACCTGTCAGCGCCATCTCTGGCAGCACCACTATGTCCAAAGAGCCACTGCTCGCACTGGCCAGCAGCGCGTCCACGCGCGCCAGAGATGCGGCGATGTCGCCAAACACTGGCTCCAGCTGCACGCAGCACTGCCGCGGGGTGTGAGCAGGAGGCAATGCGCGTATCGGCCGACGCAGCACGCACCACGCGCACGCGGGGCATGGTGCAGGCTGCAGCGCATGCAGCTTAGCGTCTCAGTTGCTCTCTCTAACCCAGCAGACATCTCGCTGGCAACACCATGCTCGCTCGCACGCTCGCGGCAGCTCAACCCTCGCGCAACGACAGGCACCAGGAGGACGAAGATGGCGATGGCGTGGCTGGCACGCCTCTTTGTACGAAGCTACGAACGAATGCAGCGTTGTCCGCTGACGCTTTCTGCATCCTCTATCGGCCTCTGTCGCCCAGCATGAGCGGCGTGGTACACACCTTGCCTCCGCGCGGGCGAGGGCGAGGCGGTGTCGTTGCCAAGCAGTTCTGTTCTTGCAAAGCAAACGTAGACGGGCGGTGCTGCAGCACCAAGTCCTGTGGCTGCTTGCGCCTCGGTCTGGGCTGCTCGCCCGCCTGCAACTGCAGAGGCTTCAAGCTGGTGTGTGCCAACGTTGAGGCGCCCCTGGACAAGCCTGTGCCAAAGCCCGCTTGTGACAAGCAGCCGGCTGCCAAGAAGGCCAAGAGCGCCTTCTCAGGCGAGGGACGCAAGCTGGCCGACCCAGACGACCCGGGTGCGGCGCCTCCAGACCGCTCAGCCTTCCTAGACGCGCTGGAGCGACAACAGCAGGCGGCCGCAGCAGCCGCTCAGCAGGCGGCCCGCGAGCAGGAGCAGGAGCAGGAGCAGGCTGCGAGCGCTCTTCCCGCAGCCCTGGCAACCGCCGCCGCGCCCTTGGCAGCCGGCACGGAGGAGGACGT
>Ga0208951_1000041_pt1 | contig 46625 bp, 34 predicted proteins | sample GreLakmeMI27MSRF_FD_187702 | JGI IMG/M metagenome (GOLD analysis project Ga0208951, IMG submission 187702) | Freshwater lentic microbial communities from great Laurentian Lakes, MI, USA - Great Lakes metaG MI27MSRF (SPAdes) | ecosystem: Environmental > Aquatic > Freshwater > Lake | place: Great...
TTCTTTTTTTGGTGAAATTTCTGTCATTATTTATATTGTTATAAAATAACAATATAAAATATTTCTTTTGTAATAAAAAGAAATGTTTTAGATTAAGTTGTTAATCATATTCTTCATTTGGACCATTTGCGTAATCTCCATCTTCACCATTATTATAATCAAAATCATCATCATCTGGAATATTATTCATACTATATTCTTCGGCATCTATTGCTTGATCGTTTAGTGTTTGTTCATCCATTGCTAAATCATATAATTCTTTATTCATTGCCGTAACATTATTGTTTTGTTGTAATTTTTTCTCTTTTATTGCTTGCTTTTCTAGTGCTTCACGCTCTTCGTCGTAGTTTTCTTTAACATATTGTGTTATGCCTTTTTGCATTCCTTTATTCCATTTTTCTAATTTGTTATTTTTCAAAATATTTTCAATTTCGCGCTCTTCATCGGAGAGATTTTTAAGAAAATCTGTAATTAAATCCTTTTCTTTTTCTTTTGCCATATTAATTTTGTCTTTTACTTTTCTATATCCGTTATTTATTAAATTATAATGATTATTCATTATACTAGAGTGCTCAATTATATAACCTACTGCGTTTTTCATAAATTCATCTTTGTCATAATCATTTATTTGTAAATTCTGTAGTTCTAATAAAAATTCACTAGTTTCGCATACGGTTAACAGTTCATTATATAAACTATAAAATATGTAACTATAAAATAACATTACTACTTTTTCATCAAATATACTATTAATTTTCACGGTTTTAGACGAAGAATATTTGCTCATCAAAAATTTATTATATAAAAAAACAGGCATTAGTTCTATTAATATTTTACATCTATTAGAAATTAATTTAAATGCCAACAACAATTCTGGTCGCGCATTGAAAGTATTAATAGCATTATAATATTTTTGCATTATGTTATAAATGTCTTTATTATGAATATCCGATAGTTTCCAATGTTTTGGAATTGCCCCATAATTTATATTTTTATTTAACATAATCGATGGAAAAATATATAAGAAATTCATAATATAATTTTGATAAAATTTCATATTTTCCACATCAATAGTTAGTTCTAAATTTTGCGAGAATTTTGCAAAATCGCTTTTACTAATATTGGATTGCTTACTTATTATTTGTAATATATTTTGCTTTAACAATAGTACTGATTTTCCCAAGAAATTTTTAAAAGTACGAAGTTCCTGATTTTCACTACTTACAATGGAAAAATTATCTAATAAACTTTCCAACTTAGTTATAAATTCATCATCCAATTTATAATAACTATTTTGCGCATATGCTTCTATTAATATACGCATTAATTCAATATTATTTATAATGGGGTAATTTGTTGATATATGTATTATATTTTTCTTACTTATAATATGTATCAATTCTATAAAAGAAGAAAAATTATAAACCTTCCCTTGACTTTTGAGAGAATCTATTATTTCTCTTAATGATTTAGTACTATTAAATTCTAATGGTTTATCCAAGCACAATCCTTTTAATTCTTCGTCGATTGGCAATAAATTAGCAAAATTACAGAAATATATGAATGCTTTATAAACCAATTCTTCGCTGAAACTTGTAGTTTGCGAAATCACCTTTTGTTTAGTATTTTGCGGATTATATAGTTGTGGCGCATAAGTAAGTAGATCTATGCTGCTCAACATATTGTTATAAAATTTCACTGCTTTGTTATCTACTAATATTGAATTATCTTCGTTTGTAAAATATTCAACAGTATTTTTGCCTGAATTACAGCACGCATTTTCTAAAAATGGATTATCGTTCGAATTCTTTAATAAAGGAGTGTTTTTTTTTACAATATTTTGTATTTTTTCTATAATATAATAACTGCTATATATTGCCTTTGATTCTATTAATTCTTTAATATTGTTTTTTTCACCGCGAGAGAATGTCTCATATAGTTTGGTTTTAAATCCGTCGTCTAGTGCGCCTATATTTTCAGATGAAATTTTAATATCATATAATGGGGGATTAAATGTATGCCAATTGTTTATAGATAAATAATCTGGTATTGCGTCACTTGTTGCTTCTTCTGATAATAAATAAGCGCGCTTTTTATTTAGATGAATTGCTAATTCTTTGTTGGGGACAATATATCTCTCTATAAGTGCCTCCATTTTTTTTATAATAGTAGATTCAGACATTTTTAATATGCTATTCCATGGTTTAATTGAACTTTTTATTTTATTTGCTATACAAGCAATATAGGCAAGTGTTGTTTTGTTCTCTTCGCCATCCAATGGATAACCTTTGAACGACTTAATACACCCAGGAAATGTTTTTTTAGATTTTAAAGACGGAACATTTATTTGAATAGCATATACTATGAAAGTAAGCGTTAATAATAGTAATGATGAGTTGTATGTTTCTTCATAACTTGGCATTGCCTTTACTTTACCTTCTTTTTTTGTAGATTTTAACATAATTTCATCATATTGTTTCTTTGTTGGAATACTAGAATTTTGAATAGTTAATACATTATTTATAATTAGTTCATGATTATTAACTATGTTAATACCAATCATTAAACACATAGCTTTAACTATATTTAATATTATTTGAGTATTTGGATTAGACGATTTTGTTTTAGTTAATTCGGATACTTGTGCGTCGGGATTAATAGTATATTCATTTTCCAGCACAGCACTTGTTTGTAATTTATATCCTTTTTCATCATATCCCTCATCAGTATTAAACTCAATAGACTTAATAATATATCCACTATATTTATCCACCCAGTAGTTATTGTCGTCGCTTAGTGTTCCTTGTGTAGCACATATATAATCTAACTCTTTGGTAAAATCCATTTTATTAATAAACACATTTGCCAGTTTCAATAAAAATAATGGCATTAGTGGTTGTCCTGTTTTAATACAATATAACCAGAACGGTACCTCATCTTTAATTGCTTGTCGTGTAAAATTTATACAGAATTTTTTTATTGTAGAATATTTATATGCTATGTCTTTCATTTTTAATATTCCATCTCTCAACTTTATATATGGAGACACTATTTTATTTTCCCGACTAACACTAGGATCTTCCAAACTTAGTAAATAAGTATTTATAGTTTCATTTTTCTTATTATTTATATTAATGAGTGCTTGAATTCGCAGTTTAGAATTTTCATAATTTGTATTTATTTTACCTTTAATGTCTTCTATGCTTAAATCGTATTTGTTCTCAAAATTTTTCAATATTTCATCTACTTCTTTAGTAACATTTGCCTTTTTTGCATCATCAAGCGATAGACATTTATCATCCTTTGATATACATTCTTTATTGGAATCGCAAAAAATTTGATTTGACTGAATGTAAAAATTATCTTCAAATTTAGGATCTATTATCCATACATCATTTGTTCGCAAATAAACATAGTTTTTATTACTTCCTTTATCGACCAATATAGCATAATCACCATCAGTAATCTCTCGTTTTTCATCTAATATTGCCTTTGCTTCACGAAATGCTCGTGGTTTAGTTAAATTCATAAGTGTCATTAATTTATTTGCTAAAAAATCTAAAAATTGTTTTGTATCCATACTAGAGCGCTCTGTTTTATATTCGTTTATTATGCTATAAAAAGTATTATCATATATTGAATCAAAATATATAAGTTTATTATTATCATTTTCAAGCGATTGCAACGTATTATATTTTTTAGATAATACATATTTTTCGCAAGTAGTTTCCATAGTATCCAAATCACCTTTTAATATATCTTTTGACGAAACTTGCGCAGTTGTGGTTTTGCTTGTTTCTTCGTCTTTGGTTTTTTCTTTTTCTTTTGTATATGCTTTTATGAAATTTTCAAGTAAATTACCGACTATTAGATCCATAATATTTTTATTAATGCTTTGCATGAAAAATTCAGCACTGTCAATTTTGACAATATAACTATACAATTCTTCTGTGTTATTTATTTGCTCTTCGCTAATTTTATAAAAATTAAACAATTCATCTTTTAATTCTTTTGTTAGAAGACTAAAAGAATAATTTATAAAGGCTTCTTTGCTGTTATTTTGGGCTGCCTCTTTAATAGTTCTTATGAGATTTGAAAAATTGGCTTCTTCGTATTTATAATTTTTCTTATATAGATCGATATTTGAACTAATTATTTTTTTGATATTTTTATAATCTATTATATGTAAATTATACAAATCTATATTTAGTCCCTGTAAATCATACACAAATTCTAGTAAGTTATATTTGCGATTTTCTAATGAGTTGGGTTTATATGTTTTTATATATTCTTTAATAAATGAACTGTTTGTAGGTATAAAAGATTCCAGTAAATAATTCATTTTTTCCAAATAAGGAAGTTCTAGCGAGTCATCAATATTGAAATTATTAATATTTTGTAATAACCTATTATTATGAATATTTGCGTGACTATTTATAAATTTAGATTTATCGGCATCTTCCAAAACATATTTATTATAATGCGTACTTTTATTTAATAGTTCATGATAATTAATAAAATTAATGTTCAAGTTAGCTCTGTCGCATATATTTGTATAAGGACTATTAATTTTAGAAAAATTAAATAAAGGCAATGGCAGTGTTATGAAGCCTATAATATTAACAAAATCATTTGAAACTAACTTACTGATTTTATTGAATTTCTTATTATTTACATAATAAGTTTCCAACATATTTAATCCATCACTATATACATCAATCATAAAACGACTTTTTGACAATTCACCTTTAACCATGCTATAATTATAAAAATCATCTACAATAGAATTAACCATTTCTATTTGCGTATTTACATTGATATTTTGCTCACTATAATTAGAGTAATTATCTAATAACCCAATTAATGATTTTATATGCTCTTTATAATTATTTATTTTTTCTTTTGAACTGTTATTTGCCCAGTTTAATGCTATACTATTTAGTGTTTCTACAAATTCACCTAAATGTTGATAATTATACGAGTCGGCATCTTCTAAATGCTCGGTATTTTCGGTTTCGTTTATTATTAAGTTTCGAACATTTGACAGCACAGGTAATATGTAATACAATTTTTTATTTAAATTAAACAATTGTTCTTTTAAATGCTTATAATGTTGCCCGCGATCTTCTATTAATGATGGGTTGTTATTTGCGTCAAAATAAGAATATGTGGTTCGCAATTGTTTATAGTAATTTAATTCACTATGGATTTGATTAACTACTTCTTCTGTGCGTTGCTCCGGCAAATAAGCATTTATTAACTTATCTAAATAATCATTAGTTTGTTTATCTAAACTATAACGCTGTTCTCCTTCTGAAACATTTATTTCATGTTCTAAATCATCTAATTCTACTCCCAATTCAATAGTGTCTATTATTATGTCTTCCAATTCAGATTTACTACTATATGCTTTTAAATCATAGTCAAGTTCTTGCGTATCATTCTGATTTAAAAAACTTTCTTCTATAGTATCAGAACTACTAATTAACTTAGATTTATCTTCTTGTGAAACAAGCAGTTTTGTTTCATCCAATTTTTCACGAACTATTATTTTTTCAATGTTTAAATGTTCTGGAATACCAGAATAAGCAAAATCTATATATAACAAATCTTTATCTGGTAATGTAGTTAGTTCAATCATATCATTTTCAATATTTGTAATTATGCCATTTAGCACTCTTGGTAATGGTTCTCCAAAATAAATAGAAATGTATTTTTTCATTTCTAAACTATTCTGGACAACAAAACTTGGACTTTTATGCCTGCTCAATAATAATATATTTGCTATTGATTCTTCTTCTAGTTTTCCCGATGGAGTTATATTTAATGTAATTATTTTTTCGGCATTTATTAATACTATTTTTTCCTGACTGATAAACTTAATAAAATATATTTTGTCATGTAATGAAATATTAGTAGGGGCATCAAATTGGACAATATCTCCTAATTGAAGTTTAATATTACTTGTTAGAAGTGATCCTTGTTCCTCTTGTTCCTCTTGTTCCTCTTGTTCCTCTTGTTCCTCTTGTTCCTCTTGTTCCAATTTACTCATATTAATCTTATATTTATAATAGAAATTAATATAATTTTAATATTATTTCCAGTTAAATAATATTAAAATTATCTAATAAATCTAATAAATCTAATAAATCTAATAAATCTAATAAATCTAATAAATCTAATAAATCTAATAAATCTAATAAATCTAATAAATCTAATAAATCTAATAAATCTAATAAATCTAATAAATATAATATTTAAAAGATTTAAAGATTGCTTGTGATGTAATAATATTATCTTAGATTAATTTCTATGGTAACTATTACAAATTCAATTAATCTTAATGTTACAAATGTGTTAAATAACGAATTCAATTATTTTAATATTAAAAAATATACTTTCAACAATAATGAATATAAGATTATTAGACATGTAAAGGAAAAACTTTCAAATCTATTAATTCTTGGAATTGAAGATAAGTATTCGGAAGTTTCTAAATATCGTTCTGTTATTATTAGAAATAATAAAGTCGTGTGTTTTGCTCCAGAAAAATCATTAGATTATTCTCTTTTTATAAAGAACTATAGCACAGAAAATAGTTGGTTAGAAGATTTTATCGATGGCACAATGATTAATGTGTTTTATGATAATATTAAAGAAACATGGGAAATTGCTACACGTTCTACAGTTGGAGCAAATATTGTTTTCTTTAATGATGTAAAAAACTATAAATATTTTGATAATAACAATTATTTTAAAGATTATTATAATCTTACATTTCGCTCTATGTTTTTTGAAGCATGTAACACTTGTAATTTAGATCTTAATTGTTTAGACAAAAAATATGTTTATAGTTTCGTATTACAACATCCATTTAATCGCATTGTTACGCCTATTATTACTCCTGTAATTTTTCTTGTCAAAGTGTATGAAATTATTCATCCAATTAATAATGTATTAAGCAGCGATAATTTAAATCATGTAATTATTAATGAAATTGACATTCAATCCTTAGTAAATGCTCCGCCATATATATTTATTAATAGCAATATTAAATTTGTTAATAAGTATCCAGTTACGAATTTTCAAGAAATTAAAGACTATTATTCATCTGGGAATGCGGGATATAATTGTGTGGGGTGTTTTTTATATAGTAAAGATGGAACGCGTAGTAAAATTAGAAACGCGAGTTATGAGGAAGTACGAAAACTCAGAGGCAATCAACCAAAACTACAATTTAATTATTTAACCTTGAAACAGCAAAATAAAGTGGGTGAATTTTTACAATATTATCCAGAACATACTCTCATCTTTAATAAATTTAAACTCGCGGTGTATCAATATACTAATCATTTATTTATGAATTATATTAGTTGTTTTGTTCGTAAAGAAAAACCATTAAAAGAATATGAGTTTGAATATAAAACACATATGTATAAATTACACGAAAAATATAAGACTGAACTTAAACCAAACCAAAAATCTATTGATAAGAAGTTTGTAATTGATTATGTAAATATGCTTCATCCGGCACAGCAAATGTTTTTGATTAATTATAAGAGTCCTCAGGTCAAAGGAACTTGCGCAATGAGTTATGATACTAGTGTTATATGTGCTAATACTTGTCCTACAAGTGTTATTAGTGAAACTTCTAAAGAAGAACAAGCGGAAAAAGAAGAAATGGATTGTTCTATTTAAGTGTTAGATTTTAAAGTTTAATTGTAAAAATAAATATTTATAATAAATATTTATAATAATTATTTTAAAAACAAAATATTTATTATATACATTAACACATTATGGGAAATATATGTGATATTTTTTCTTTTAATAAAGAATGTAATAAAGAATGTAATAACGATAAAAAAAATAATAATACAAATCATGTTCCGTTTTTAGATATTTCTAATATTTATTATGATGAGCATGCTGACCCCCCCTCTTATAGTCAGATACGTAATGTAAAAAATAATGAATATAATAATTTTTTAGCACAATGTGATTAAATACGTTGCTTTATATGTCGGAAAGCAAGAATTTACAAGGCGCTTTCTTGTTTCTTGTTATTCTTACTTTTATTAAACAGGTAAAAAATTTGATATTTTTTTGCCTATACAACACAATATTATATGTAAGCGGTTCTCTATTTTGAAGTAAAATATTCTTTAATAGAATTAATTAGCAAAATAGAACTATTAATACATTCTTCATAGTTTAACAAAATATCATCCTTTGTAATCGGATTTTTATAAGATAATTTAATAATACTAAAATTGTCATGAGGATGTTTCTTCAAGAAACTAACATAATTTAAATTCTTCGAATTAATAAAATATTTATCATAAAAATTGAACTCAATAATTTTACCAATAGTGTAATCCTCATTTACCAACCTAATGCTATAAGAATTTTCCATAGTGTCTTCAATTTCTTGGATAAGATCTATATTTTCCTTAATTAGTTTTAATGAATGATACAATTTTTTTATTAATATATTTGTGGCTATTTCAACTAACCTAAAATTATCATAAATACCAATGGTTTCAATAATGTAATCAAAACTGTCTTCTTCAAATATGCGCTTAGCATCTAAAATCATCCAATCTTTTTTCATATTTTCAATTTCTTCTTTTCCATACTTTTGTTTTAATTCTTGTTCTTTTACTTCCCAAACATCTTTAATTCTTACTTGATCGAGAGTATTACCATAACTACAAGTGCTTACTACATTAAACATTCCATCATTTTTTGCATTACTAATTGTAAATTTTGCTTCTAAATGTAATTGTTCTTTGTCCATATTTGAATCAATCTTTGGTCTTAAGCGAAGCAAGTCAACATAGTCTCCGGTCATTGTGTCGGGTGGGAAAATCTTTTGTATTTCTCCACGTGTTAAATACTTACCCGTTTTAATATTTTTTATTTGAAAATCTTCGCTTGTAATATAAATAATAACATTAGAATCGTTTGATTTATTAACTTCTAAAACATATTCCTCATATGGGAAATCTTGTAAAGCATCAATATGAATAGGAATACAACTCAAACGCTGCTTAATTAATTCATTGTTTAAGCGAGATTTATTAGTAATAATTGACACATTGTTTTTATCATATGGATAACTTTCTATAGCAATAACTGGAATATCTGATAAAATTACTCTACGCAGTCCATTAGCATAACTAACATTTATATTACTTAAAGTAAAACTTAAAGTTCCGTTTTGTTCTTGAACATTAGAAATTTTAGCTTTAGATGACATTTATAATTATATAAATATAAATAGATCTTATATATTTTCAATTTTTATTTTTATTGTTTTTATTGTTTTTATTGTTTTTATTGTTTTTATTTAATTAGTTTAATTAAATATTAAAAATTATTATTAAAAATTAATAATATAACTTTTTAGATGAGTTGTATATTATACTATAGCAATTTTTGCGAGAATTGTAAAAAGTTGTTAATAATATTATCCAAGTCGGGAATTAAAAATAACATTCATTATATTTGTATAGATAAACGCATACAAAAAAATAATGCTACATATGTAATATTAGAAAATAATCAAGAAATATTATTACCAAATACTATTAATGCTGTTCCGGCATTAATGTTAATTAATGACAACTATAAAGTTTTATATGGTGATAATATCACTAATTATTTAAAACCTATTGAACAAGTTGTTGTTCAAAAAGCAACAAATTTTAACGGAGAACCATCGGCATTTAGATTTGATGGAATGTCTAGCGGTGTAGTTTCCGATAATTATAGTTTTTTGGATCAAAACAGTGATGATCTATCAGCAAAAGGAAGTGGCGGTCTAAGACAATTATATAGTTACGCAACTATTGATTATACTGACAAAATAGAAACGCCTCCCGATGATTATGTTCCAGATAAGGTAGGAGAAGTAAATATTAAAAATTTAGAACAACAAAGAAATAGTATGACTAGTTAAATAGTATGTGAGACATTATAATTTTAATATAATTTTAATATAATTTTTGATATAATATTAATATAATTTATAATTATTTTAATATTTAAAGTGATAGTATTATTTTTAATATAAATGACTAGTGTTAATAATGTTGAGTTAGTATTAGATACTAATAAAGCAATTACATTGATCAATTTTTACAAAATATTCAAAGATTTAATAATTGATCTAAATAATTGTTTCAAAGATAAAATAGGACTTATTATTCAAAGCAATAAAGATTATCAAACTATTATAAATTATTGCTTACCTAACTATAAAGATAATATGAATGCGGATGAATATGTTAATTCTATAGAATTAGCATCATTAAGCAGCGGTTTTATGGAATCTATTAATAATATATATGAATATTGTAAACGCACATTTGCTATTAGAAGTATTGATATTTTATATCAAAACGAAGATATTTTTTTAAATAAACCCAATGTAAAAGTTAATGATGAAAATCCACAAATAATTAATACGATGTTTTTACCCGATATTGAATTTTCCAATTTATATTATGATGATACAAGTGAGAAAACAAAACAAACATTATGGAAATATTTACAACTAATATTATTTAATATTATTACTACTATTGATGATATTGCTTTTTTTGGGGACTCGCTCGAATTGCTTAAAATTATTGATGGTGATAAGTTTTCGTCAAAAATACAAAATACCATAGAAGAACTATCAAAGATGTTTTCATTTAAAGAAAATACAGAGACAACCAATGAGACAACTAATGAGACAACAAGTGAGACAACTAATGAGACAACTAATGAGACAACTAATGAGACAACTATACCTGATTTTGACAAAATGTTTGGTGCGTCCCCTAATCAATTTAATATGTTTTCTGATATATTGAACGATTTGTCTGGAAATTCAAATAATGAGTCTTCAAATAATGAGTCTTCAAATAATGAGTCTTCAAATAATACTGATTATGCTATTCCCGATAAAGAGGAACTCTTTTCACATATTAATAAATTAATTAATGGTAAAATAGGATCGCTTGCTAAAGAAATTGCCGAAGAAACAACCAAAGATATGGACTTGGATACAGATAATATTACTGACGTAAATGATGTTTTAAAAGGGTTTATGAAAAATCCTGCCAAATTATTAGGTCTTATTGGTAAAATAAGCAATAAAATAAATAGTAAAATGAAAGACGGTTCATTAAAAGAAAGCGAACTCTTGGAAGAAGCAACAAATATTTTTAAAAATATGAAATCTATGCCCGGTATGGGAAACTTCAGTGATATTATGAAATCTATGAATTTAGACCAATTCATGCCAAAAGGAGGTAAAATTAATCCAAACGCATTTCAAAATATGATGGAACAAAATGTCAAAATGTCTAAAATGAAAGAACGAATGAAGAAAAAAGCAGAATCCGGCAAAGGAGAATCCGGCAAAGGAGAATCAGGCAAAGGAGAATCCGACAAAGGAGAATCCGGCAAAGGAGAATCCGGCAAAGGAGAATCCGACAAAACAGAAACAAATTATACTAATGTAAATTATAGGGAAAATTATGATTCTAATAAATCAAATACCAATACTTCTTCTGAAAACATTAAACTAGACGATTTAACTGCTAATCTCTCGTCTTTAATGGCACAAATGGAAAATAGCACCAGTTTTATCGATGATATTATAAAAAAGCAACAACAAAGAGAGACCAACACACATCCCGTGTCTAATGATGAAAGTTCTAATCGAAAATCAAATAATAAACGAAAAGCACATAAGAAAAATAAGTAGCAAAACTATTTATTTTAATTCATCATAATTATTTAGAAATAATTAATCTATTATAAAACCATAATATTTATAATTTAATAAATTATAACTATTATTTTATACATTTATACATTTATACGAAATAATTTTTAAAATATATTATAAACTTATTATAATATAATATAATAAATTATGACTACTAATGAACCTTATATAGAAAAAAGAATTGTTGATGTAAATGGCAATAATGAAACTTTCAGAGTTAAAGATGATATTATAAATAATATCGAAAAGGAAAGCGAAAAGGAAAGCGAAAAGGAAAGCGAAAAGGAAAGTGAAAGCGAAAGTGAAAGTGATAATGAAAGGACAAATGGTAAAAATAAAAATGATGAAACCAATACATTTTGGTTAAACAATCCTATTATCTTATTTGATAAAAATGCTATTACACAAGTTTGGCCCATTGAAAGTATGACACGAGAACAAAAAATAAACGCAATAACTAGATTAGTAATATTATTAACACTAATAGGATTCTTATTTTTAAATGATATAAAAATATTAATCACTGGAATTACAGCTATTATTATTCTAGTATTTACATATTATATTTTAAATAAAAATAATAATTTAAATAAAATAAAAGAATCATTTAGCAACGAAGAAATATACAACAAAGTCAAACATAATTTTTCAAATCCAACTTCAATAAACCCAATTATGAATGTTTTATTACCTGAAATACAAGATAATCCAAATAAACTTCCTGCTGCTCCATCTTATAATAATGCTGTTAAAAAAATTATCAATGAAGAAACAAAAAGTTTCATAGTAAGTAATTTTGATAATAATGAAACTATAAAAAAAAATCTATTTAATGATCAAGGAGACAATGTTGTATTTGAACAATCAATGAGACAATTTTATACAACAGCAAATACACGAGTTCCTAATAATCAAGCAGAATTCGCAAGATTTTGTTATGGAAACATGGCTTCATGTAAAGATGGGGATGTAGAAATGTGTTTTAAAACAAATGTTTAGAAATACAAATATACAAATATATTTATTAATATATTTAATAAAGCAAAAAAATAATATATTAAATTATTATAAATGACTTCAACAATTGCTTTTCCATATATTTTTGACTCAATGTCTAGAATAGGCAATGATTCTCCAGCAATTGATCAACGCAATATTCAAAATGTAAATAATGCCAACTATAATTTAGAAAATTATTATCCTGCTTGTCCAATGTCTAAAGCTCAAGATTTCGCGCTAGCGCAACCATATGTTTTTTATAAGGGTTCCCATGAAGGAGGTATTAAAGGTTGCGAAATTGAAGCAAACAATGACTTAAAATATACCCATATTTCACGACCAGCATGTAAATTAACATTAGTATCTAGACCTTTTTTAACGGTTCCCTATTTAGGAAAAGGTTTAGGAGATTGTGATATGGAATTTAAATTAAAAACAGGTCAATTTGAATTAAATAAAAAAACTGTTAATAATACTATGGAGCAGTCTTTCTCGGACTATAAAAATTATCCATTAATTGATTCTATCAAAGAATCTGTTTCAAATAGTGCTTATAAAATAGAAGACGATGCTATGAAAGGTTGGCAAAGAGGAGGCATGAGTGCCCGAGAATTTGCCCGCAATCAAGATAATACGCAGTAAAAGTTTAGCATCGTACTTGTTTTATTGAATTAAACAATTGTTATTTTTATATAATTGTTATTTTATATAATTGTTATTTAAATATATAATTATTATTTTATATATTTAATGTCCTTAAATAATAATTCCTTAAACGAGTATTATAACAATATAAAAAATATTAATTATAATACTGAATTTATATGTACTTATAAAAAAATGGATGGTGAATATTATCAAACTTTATGTTATCAAATACAAATACTACAAGCATTAAATATTAATAACTATGATGAAATTATTATATCCAATCATATAGAAAAAATTTTCTATTTTTTACAAAATTATTATGAAATTGATATTATTTTATTAGCATTAAAAGAGAAATATATAAATACAAATTTTGCCTTTGTTATAGAAAATAATAATTCGGCATTATTTCAGTTATTATTTAGTTATGATTATTTTGATTGTTTTCATAAATGTCTCTCCCGTTATTTGATAACTAAGAAACAAGAATCCGGATCAGACAATGATAAAAAATATTTTGATGAATTAAAAAATATTATAATAGGATAAATTACCAAATGGGGTTTTTTGTATCTTTTTAGTATCTTTAAACAAATAGCAGTCATTTATGAAATATATTAAATTATTTATTATGTCAATACATAATAAATATTTTATTAAAATAGTATGGGTTTTTTTATACCATTACCCAGGGTATGTAATACCCAATCCCATATTAATGATTTATTATTCCTTAATATAACTACTTGTGCATAGTTTCCGTATTATTTTATCATCATTATGCTGCTTATTATTTGCTATTGCTACTAATGTATGTGTATAATAATTCTGCTTATTTTCATTATTTTGAAAATCTGGATTTTCTTTTGTCCATTTACTTAATGCATAAAATTGTTTTGTTGATACATTTTTAATAACTCTTTTTATTTTTTCTTTATTTGTATCTTTTTCCCAATTATCATCGTCTTTAATATATAATGATTCGCGCTTTATATCCGTACAATGAATTGGTCTTTGATATAATCCTAGTTTATTCATATTTTCTATAATTACATTACTTAATCCATTTACTAGTCCGTTATGTTTTATATAATCTAATTGTTGTAAACTAACTTCTATTGATTTAATAAAATCACTCATGTTTATTGCATCTTTACATTTTTCGTTTAAAAAAACCTGAATGTTAAATTTTTGATTGGTTGTTGTAATATTATTTCCAACTTTTGGAATTAATTCTTTTATTGTATCGGTCAATTCTTTTATTTGATTTTGCTGTTGCTTTACTACTTCCAATATTAATTCTTTTGATAATGATAATTGATAATTCAAACTAGCGCTATTTTCATGGTCAATACATTTTTTTTTATGTCTATATAATCCGGAACTATATTTATATGTCTTATTACAATTTATACACTCATAACTCGTCTGGGGTTTTTTGGGGTTTTTTTGTATCCTGTTTGTATCATTTTCTCTATTTTTATGTTTTAGGGTTAATAAATGTCTGACATAATCTTTTTTATTACACGATACGAACTCACAATTTACACAAGTGAAATTTTGGGGTTTTTGGGGTAAAATTTGTGTATCCATTATATACCATTATAGGATATATTAAAAAACCCCTAAATATTTTTCTTTGTAAATTTATTTTTTTAAAAAAAGTATGGTGTGTTTTTTTTATGATTAAAAATATGAAATAAGACCTTAATGGTCTAAATGTGTTTTTCAAAACATTATTTTTAAAATTCTATAAAAGGTTAAATATATATAAAATTGGACATTTATAAATGTCCTTTTTCCAAAAAAATTCTGAAATTTATTTTCCCGAAATTTACACATTTTGATCATGCTAACAAATAATTATTTATAATATATATTTTATAAACCGTATATGTATTAACAAGGATACAGGATATTTCTCATATTTCTCATAAACTGCAAATATGTTATTTAAAATAATAAAAATTTAAAATAATAAAAATTTAAATAATAAAAATAATAAATTAGATTATATAATAATATTATGACTTCAACAAGAAATAAAAATACTCAGTTGAATTACAATTTAGAAAAATCAAACACCGATAAATTATTTCGTGAAAATATATATTTGCACTCATCCACAGGAAGACCTATTAGTGAATGTATTCCCTCATTAGGATATATGCCAAGTCATATTTCTAGAGAAGCACTATCTAGCAATTCTATAGATATTGAGTCACAATTAAGAGGCATTGGATCAACTAATTTAGAAACTCCATACGAACCAGTCATTCCAAGTATTACAAATCTAGAATTTAAAGATTTTTTTGATAGGCAACAAACAATTATAATGCCTTATCCTATGGTATTTGAAAATAATCAACGTCCTATATTATCATGAGGTATTAAGTTATTAATTTTTTATCTATATAAATTGATAAAAATTAATATTATGGTCCTAAATATTTTCCTTTACCCTTAGCAAACAATACAAAAGGAGTTGTTTTTTTTACATAAGTACTATTATTACATGGTATATTGATTGCTGGTGGATTAGCAGATTGTATTTTTGATATACATTCTTGCGATAATTTATTACGAACACTAGATTTAACTATATTGACAAAATTTTGTTTCTTTAGTGAATTCGACGCAAAAAGTTTATTGTTTTTTACCGAATCGTGTTTTATTGCGTTTTGTTTAACAGCAAGTTTATCACAATTAGATTCAATACAATTATCAGTAATTTGATATTGATTAGCAAACCCTCTACCATTTATAAAATTTGGATCATATGGTTCAATAGATAATAATTTCGGAATATTATTTAACCCAATAATGCCCTGTATCATTTTTCTCGATAAATTACTGCCATTTTGTGCTGGAACAAAAGCAGCGTTTGTAGTTGATGTGCTTCTGCCGCTTCCACGATACTGTTCAATTGCTTTTGATAATGTATCAATCTCAGTGTCAAATTTTATTTCAATGTTATTATTAGGATATCTAAATCGTTCATCTGGATCATTAACAGGATCATGATAAATATAAATACAATCTACATTGGTAAAATCACTTGCCCCACTAGTTTTAACTAAATTATTAATTGTTAAACTATAAAAATTTAATAAACCATAACCGTATCCATAATAATCTAAAAAATAATTGTTATTTACTTTGAAAGCATTAAGCAATAACAATAAGTCTAACTCGTTATATATATAAAAATATTCATTGTAGTTATATCTTAAATCATAACCGTTATCGAATTTTTGTGGGAAAATACCTTCTAACAACTCTTTTCTGTTTAATAATTTTGTAGTATCGGGAACTTTTATTATATTTTTAAATTTTACATTTATTGCTGAATTTACTAGTTCAGCACTTATTGAATATATATTATTATTAATGTTATTTAAAGCTGCCAAGTTGTTAAAACTACTTTTGAAATAATTATTTGTTAGAGCATTAAAATAACTGTTAAAATCTAAATTAAAAACTTTGCCTACATTAACATCTATATTACTGTATAAAGCATTGTTAAATTGTATTGTATTATTAATATTATGACTGATAATATTATTATTATTATTATTTGTATAATTTAATGGAATATCAAGCAAGTAATAATTATTTAGTCTAGGTATAAGAGAAGCGAATTTTGAATTAGTGTTTATATTTATTGTATTTATATTTTTTTTAATTTTAATAATCAATTTTTGATTAGAATTATAAACCAAATGCACATGATTATATATATCGTGCTGTGTTATTCCAGTTAATTGATTACCCAATGCTATAAATATAGTATTTGAAACATCTGTTAAAGTTTTTGGTTGACCATTAATATTTATTTGACTGAAATAAAAATTGCTATTTTTATCCAAAACTTTAACATTATTAAGATATATATTTTTTAGATTAAAAATAATCTTGCTATTGCGCTTTATATTAGGTAATGTTCTAAAATTATTGGTTCTAATAAGGAAAGTCTTAATAACACTATTATGTAAGTTTATATAAGAAATATCTTTTGAATTAGTATTGTTTAAATTAAAGTTATTACTTAAACTAATATCATAATAATTAACATGTTTATAATCTAATGTGAGTTTATTGTAAGACAACATATTGCGATATATTGAATAATTAACATTCGTTTCTAATTTACTTATATTATTATTGTTGTTATTAGTGTTGTTATTATTATTATCTATAAGTAGAGTTCTATAATCATTAATATTAAAGTTTATAACACTAGAACTATCTATTGTAGTATTTATGAAAGAAAAGTCATTAACTATATTATTAATAATATAACCGATTTTATTATAAGATATATCTTTTGAAATAGTATTTGATATTACTAAATTATTACTTAATTCATTAGCATATTTATATAAATAATCCCTACTATTTATTTTATAAATATCAGACTTACTAAAATAATAATTTAAATGATATATGTAGCGATTATTATAAATAGTATTAAAGGAATTATCTATATTGTTTGATTTATTATTTTCAAAAAATGTATTGCTTAGATCATTAAATAAGTAATTGAGTGAATTATCACCAATGTCTAAATTTTTTACAAATGCTATTTTACCATTTATATTAGTAGACGAATCATAAATAAATTTCACATTATTTTTTATATTATTTTTGGTAATTAAACAACAAGAATTAGAAGTAGCAACACCCAATAGCGAATTGTGTATTGTTCCGCTCAAGAATATTCTATTTTTATAATTAGTATTTAAATTTTGGAAAATGTTTTGCCAACTAATATCATAATTATTGTTATTATTTAGATTGATAATATTTGTTTTTATATATAAATTGGTTCCAATATTTTTACCGTTTATTATATTGTTTGACAAAATAATATAATTACTTTTAGCACCTGAAATATCCATAGTTAATATATATATATATTTATAACTATGGATAATTAAAATTATAACTTTTAACTACGACTATATGTTGTTTTTGTATTTTTGATTTTGTATTTTGTTAGTTTGTTAGTTTGTTAGTTTGTTAGTTTGTTAAAACATCAGTATCATTAAAATACCAATGTGAAGACAAATATTGGGGTTTTGATTTTTCAATATTGCTATTTTTCTTGATTTTAAGACTTGGTCCATTAGTAGTTAATGAATCAATTTCTAAAGTTCCAATAGCATAATTATAATATTTTAAATCGGATAAATTACCAGCAAATCCACCATTATAATTTACATATAAATTATCATAATTTTGCTTAACAATATTAGATAATTTGTGGCGTTTTGCTAAATTACCATTTATATAAATATCACATATGTTTTGGGATGTTATTCGTATAATAACACCTACCCATTTTTTTATTGGTATTGCGTCAACATATATATCATCATAATATGTGTTATTCTCATTGTTATGAAATACATTTATTCTTACTAACATTCCTAAAATAGGATAATTATTTGCTAAACTGTCATTGCTTAAAGGTTTCTTTCCAGTATATAAATAAACACCTGGACTATTATTTGGTCCAAATAAACCAGTAGCGGTTCCTGATTCTCCGGGCGTGTTTGGAGGCGAACCTTTATTAAATACATGTTTATAATCTATTTGTTCATTATAATTTATATTATTAACATATATCCAAAATGAGTATGTAAATTCAATACCGCCATATTGGTTCGAACTTCTTAAAATAGGAATTGCTTGCTTGTTTCCTATGTTTTGAGTAATAGTTAATGCTTCGCCGGCATCTTTCATTCCGGAAATTAAATATGGTGTTTCCGATGGAGAGAGAAGATAATACATTACTCTACTCGCAATATAAAATAGTATTGAAAAAACAATAACTACTCCTAATAAGAAAGTCACTCTGGCAATCATTGTATTTGAAGATAAAAATCCACCAACCTCGCCTACTTTTTTTTGTGTGTCGTATGGAATTGCTGTCTTGAAATATTTATTAATATTTCCAAATATTCCTTCATTAGCATTCATATTATATTATTTATATATTAATAATATAAATAATATAAAATATTATAATTTATTATATTTTATTTAAATTTGGAAACTTGCTTTTTCAGTCTTATATTCTAAGAAGCTTACTTTTAAGCTATATTTATTAAACAATGACTGGACCAATGATGCGTTTATGCCTTCTTTGTAAATATTATAAGCATCTTGTGGATTAATAGCATCACCGCTATAGCGAACGCGGGTTATAAAACCTTCAAAACCAATATTCGCGGTGTGTGCATATCCTAAATATATATGTTTTTTAATTTCCGTGTTGTCATAGTAATTTTTATATAATCCATGCATAATAAATGAATTTCTTAATTTACCATCTAAATATACATCTAATGTTCGGGTATCGACACTTAGTGTTAAATTATTCCATTTTTGAACTGATATATTGGGTATTTTATATCTAGTATAAATAGTTTTTCCATTTTCACTTGCTTTATCTGGGAAACATTCTATATCTATAAATAAATTATTTTCATATTCGTCTAATGCTATGTTAATATTTTTTGGTAGAACACTAGTTGGCAAAGGTGTATCTAATGCTACTCTTGTGCTAAGACCATAAACAGCTGATGATAAACCAGTTGCTGTTCGAGAATTGCTCGCAGTAGCCATATATAAAATATTTTTCTCTTTTGAAATATTTTGGCCCCAGTTATCTATATAAAACCAAACACTTAACATAAAATTAGAAGAAGTTGTATCTGGTATATCTTTGGCGGCTATTATGTTAAGAGTACTAGATTCTGTTCCAGAAGTAGAGGTGTCTTGTTTTGATGCTTCACACATTTTGTCGTAAATTATGTTTGTTTTGAAAAATATATTGTTTAATCCCCAAAATAATACTAAAAGAAGAATTACTATAATAATTATATTTATAGTGCTCATTATAAAATATTAATATATAAAAATATTATAATGTTTTAATATTTTTGTATTTTTGTATTTTTGTATTTTTGTATTTTTGTATTTTTGTATTTTTGTATTTTTGTATTTTTCTAAATTGTATTTTTGTTTTTGGTTAAACTATATAAAAATTGTATAGAGTCAGGAGTTTTTATTTTATCAAAGTAAAATATTTCTTTAATACTTCCATATATACCATCGTCCTCTCCTATAGTTACATTATCACCAACAAAGTAAGGCGTAATATTATTTTTTGAACCTACTAATTTTCCATCAATAAAAATATCTATATTATTATTTTCATAATTAATAACAAAAGATATCCATTTTTGATGTTTTACGTTTGTCATTTCATAAATAGTATCCAATTGGTCTGCTTTATTACTTATTGTTCGAGATTTTATAATAATTTTTCTAGATTTTCCATTATAATATATAACTGGTTTAAATCCATAATTAAATAATTCGGTGTCTTTTGTATAAGCAATAGATGTATTAGTAGGTTGTGGATTTATATAAATATAAAAACTTAAACTATAAGTATAATTATATGGGAATTTGTTATGAATTTTTGAAGGATCATAATATTTTGCTCCTACATTATATTTAGTGTTTAAATCATTTGAAAATAATTTGAAATCGTATCCTTGAGTATTATCAGAAATGTTATTTTTGCTATTATAATATTCATTTCTTACGGTTTTTTCATTAGAAATATTTTCTGTAGAAGTAGTCTCTCTAGAACCAGCTTCATTATACCTATTATTTAATGAATTTTCATTAAAATATGAAAGTAATTTCGTCATTTTGTTTTCTAAAGGTTTGGTTTCAACATTAGAATTACTATTAAAATTTGGAATAATAATATTATTAGTAATATTTTTATCCAAGTTTTGATATTTTCCTAAAGTTTTCTTCTCATTTAAATAAAAAGGACCTTCCCCTGCTAAAACATCGTTTTTATTGTGTTTTGCGAAATATTTAAACATAATAGGCAACACAAATATTAGTGTTATTAGGATTAATAAAACAAAAAATAATAAATAAACAGGAGATGGAGTTAATTTTATGTCTTTATGTATTTCATCTACTAATATGACTAGCAAACAAGGAATAAAGAATATAATATTTTTTATTGTAGATAATATTTTTACAACAGGTGAATCTTCGTTAATTAAAGGGGGTTTTTCTGGACTTGTTTGCCGAATAGAAAATACTTTTGCTATTATTGCTAAAATAACAATAACTATTAGTGTTCCTAAAAATCCTTGCATAACATTAAAAATATTGTTGGATCTGTCTGAAGTTATTGAATGATTTATTAGTAATAAAGGAATTATTAATATAAATAACAAAATTCCAAGATTTTTAAACATGTTTAAATAACTGGAATTGATTTTAATACTACCAGGACTAGCGTTTTGTCTGTGTTGATGAGCAATAAATACAAAAGTATATATACAAAACGCTATTAAAAATATCCACCAGAATATTTCGTGTTTAGTATCTTTTATTTGAAATACGTCTTGGTTATTATTTAAATAATAGAATAATCCTAATATTAGCACTAATATTCCCACAATTACAAAATAGTAAATTTTACTTTTAATAAACTGAAAAACACCACCCTCATTAGGTGTATTATCAATTGGTTTAACATTAGTTGATTTTTTATCACTCATACCAATCATAAATAATATATTACATTATAAGTATATTATTTATTATCTATTATTTATTATCTATTATTGATTTGTTATTTATAAATTTTCAAAAGCAGTTTTTCTACCATGACAATCTCGACATAATGCTTCTAAATTATCAATATTATTTGAACCTCCGTATTCTAATTTTTTAACATGGTCTACTTCAAACCATGCGGGCAATTGGTTCTTACAATGCTTACAATGCCAGTTTTGCGAAGCAGCTACATATTTTTTTTTTGTTTCACTTACACTTCTTTTTGTTGTCATATTACCAGAAGACAGTATTTTTTGCTGTTGTTTAGATAAATAGTTTTGATTGTTATTTATTGAAGTTAATAAATTTTGCGTTTGTTGATTATTAACTGAACTGGAAAAATTAAAATTATTATTTAATTCACTAGTTATTGATTTAGATGTTAGATCAATAATAGGAGTTATGAAACTTGCTGTATTCCTATCGATTGGTAAATATTTTATATAACTGTTGGCATGAGATACAAGTTCTTTGTAGTTTCCCGGATTTTTTTTTATAAATAAATAAACACATAATCCAATGAAAGCAAAAAATACCATTTTGTAATATTTTTGATAGTGTTTGAGTTTATTAATTAATTTTCCTTCAAAATATGTATTTGCTAATACAAAAATAGTTATAAAAAAAATAAATAATTCTAGTTTCATAATATTAATATTTAATATATAAATATATTATTACTAGGATAATAATAATAATTAAAGCACCAAAAACATATTTTTCTTTATTTTTGCGCTCGTCATTTTTTTTAACTTCTTTTAATTTATAGTTTTCATAATAGTTGTTTAAAGCATCATAATATGTTAGTTCTGGCTTACCTAAATAAATATTTATTTTATTGTGTATAAAATGGACCCATTTTGAAAATGATTCTCTTGAATCTAAATATGGGGTTACAGGATACGCATCTAAAAATTTACTAAAAACACCCCCGATATCAGAAACTGGCAAAAAAAGAGGTAGGTTTGTTATAAAGTCGTAGTATTTTTTTTTGGTACAATCATTAATATGTAATGGATAAGATAAAGCAATTGTATATAATACAAACCAATAATGCGGACCCCATATAATTGGATTAAATATATGATTTGCGTTATACATATTATAATTTTGGTATATTAAAATTAATCACATTAATTGTAATAAGTTAATGACTTTAGTAAATAAATAAATTATATAAAAACATTCTTATTAATTATTATAACTAATAATATGAATATAAAAAAACAATATTTTTGTAATAATTGTGGCAAATTAGGACATCTATTTCATCAATGTAAAGTACCTATTACTAGTATAGGTATTATTCCTATTAGAATTGTAAAAAAACATAATAGTGCGCTAAATGTATTTGAAAACTCTATTGAACTATTAATTATTAAACGCAAAGACACGTTATCATTTGTAGATTTTATGCGTGGTAAATATTCTATTGAAGATAAAAACTATATAAAAAATTTGTTAAATAATATGACTAACAATGAGAGAAATTATATATTAAATAATGATTTTGATACAATATGGCAATATTTGTGGAATTATAATACCAACAACTCTTATAAAAACGAAGAAAAAACCTCAAAGATCAAATTTACAAATTTGAAACAAGGGTATTCTAATATTTTAGAAAGTTATAATTTGAAATCTATTATTGACTTATGTGATAAAAATTATGAAGAACCAGAATGGGGATTTCCGAAGGGGCGACGCAACTATCAAGAAAAAGATATTATATGTGGGCTAAGAGAATTTGAAGAAGAAACAGGTTATCAAAAAAATGATATTATAATAATTAATAATATAGTTCCATATGAAGAAATTTTTAGTGGTTCTAATTATAAATCATATAAACATAAATATTTTGTTGGTATTATTGTTGATAATAATCAACCAAAAAATGATTATCAAATATATGAAATTACTGAAATAAAATGGATTCCAATAGATGATGTAAATAAGTATATTAGAGAATATAACTATGAAAAAAAGAAAATTATTAATTATTTAAATAAATTATTAAAAAGTTATAAACTATATATTTAATATATAGTAATGATCAAAATTAGTAAGACCGAATTAAACGATGGAACATTAGTCAATATTCCAATGTCTTTAAATAAGGAAACTATGGAAGAAGAAGAATTAAGCGTAAGCGAAACAAAAGAAGAAGATGAAGTAGATGAAGAAGAAAAAGAATTAAGCGTAAGCGAAACAAAAGAAGAAGATGAAGAAGATGAAGAATTAAGCGTAAGCGAAACAAAAGAAGAAGATGAAGAAGATGAAGAAGATGAAGAAGAAGAAGATAAAGATGAGAAAACATTTATAAAACCTAAAGGAAATCCAGAGATAAAAAAAGATAAAACTAAGAAAAAAAATAACGAAGAATTAGTATCATTATTTAGAGAAAATATAAATAAATTTGACAATAACAAACTAGACAAAACTAAACTGGAAATGTTAGAAAAAAATTTGAATACATTAACAGATTATAAATATTTTAATAATGCTGTTGAATTATTGAACGCAAAAGAATTGAATGATTCTTTTGATACTAACTATAAATATTTATATCCACATTTGGATGACGAGTTTTTAAATATTAAGATAGCAAACAAAGAAGAATTTAAAGAAAATAAATTAATAATCAAAATAGATGAAGACTTTGATTTTGAGAAACAAAGCAATGAAATTTGTAATAAAGATTTTGAATTAGCACCACATCAAAAATTTATAAAAAATTTCCTTTCAATGTATACTCCGTATAATGGGTTATTATTATATCATGGACTAGGAACAGGAAAAACTTGCTCGGCAATAGGTGTTGCTGAAGAAACAAGAAAATATTTAAAATTTATGGGTTATAATGATCGAATAATAATAGTTGCTTCGCCAAATGTTCAAGAAAATTTTTATTTACAATTGTTTGATGAGCGAAAATTGGAAGAACAAAATGGAGTATGGACTATTAATAATTGTGCTGGTCAAAATATTTTAGACGAAATCAATATGATACAGAAAAACCTTACACGCGACAAAGTAATAAAAATTGTTAAAAATATTATAAATAATTATTACTTATTTATGGGATATACGCAATTTGCCAATTTAATAATGAAGAAATCAAATATTTCAAATCAATCACTAGCCACATTAGATTCAAAGAAAAAGCAAATATTAATAAAAAATAAATTACAAAAATTTTTTGGTAATAGATTAATTATAATTGATGAAATACATAATATTCGTCAATCTAAAGATAATAGCAATAAATTAGTTTCAAATGAGTTAATAAAACTGGTCAAAAATGTGGATAATTTGAAATTGTTGTTTATGTCGGCAACACCTATGTTTAATGATTATAAAGAAATAATTTTTCTAATTAATATATTAAATTTGAACGACAGACGATCAATTATAGAATTGAAAGATGTGTTTGCTAATGATGGAAGTTTTCTTGTAAATAGCGACGGCACACAAGTAGGATTAGAACTATTTACAAGAAAAATAAACGGGTATATAAGTTATATAAAAGGCGATAATCCATTAAGTTTTCCGTTTAGAATTTTACCAAATGATTTTTCAAAAACTAATAGTATTTTAAATAAAAAATACCCAGAATTCAAAATAAATGCTAATCCATTAAAAGAAGCAATCATGCTATTTGATGTTTATGTAAATGAAACAAATATATCACCATATCAAGAATTTGTATATAATATTATTCTAAAAAATAACATATCAAAATTTGATGAAGAAAAACTAAATGCTATGGAATCTTTTGGATATACATTATTACAAAAACCATTAGAGTGCTTAAATGTGGTTTTTCCTAATAGTAAGTTAGAAACTTATTTTAATGATAAAATGATTTCATATAATAATAATATTGTAGAATTAGTGCAAAATATAAATATTGAGGAAATAAACGCTTTAATTAACATAAAGACAATTGTTGGAAAATCTGCTATTAATAATATTATGAGTTATGAAGAAACACAAGCACCTAAATCTAGATATAATTATAAATTCAAGAGTGAATTTTTGAAAAATATGCCTATTAATATGTTTGATTATACTAATATTGGAAAATATAGTTTCAAGATTAAAGCTCTAATTGATTCGTTATTGGGTTCTACTGGTCCAGCAATAGTATATTCACAATTTATAGATTCAGGATTAATACCCATAGCACTTGCTTTGGAAGCAAAAGGATTTACACGTTATGGAAATAATAAATCGCTTTTTGCCAATCCACCAAGCGAAGAATTAGATGTTAATACTTATAAAAAAAAATCAGAAGTATTACAATTAGGACAGCAATTTAGAGGTGCTAAATATGTGATCATAAGTGGAAATAGTAATATTTCTCCTGATATTGTAAGTGATCTAAAAGCATGTACGGATTCTAATAATGTTAATGGTGAAAATGTTAAAGTGATTTTATTATCAGCAGCGGGTAGTGAAGGTTTAGATTTCAAGTATATTAGACAAATACATATTTTGGAACCATGGTATAATATAAATAGAGAAGAACAAATTATTGGTCGCGCTGTTAGAACATGTAGTCATAAAGATTTACCTTTAAATAAACGAAATGTTCAAATATTTATGCACGGAACATTGTTATCTAATAATAACGAAGCTGTTGATTTATTAATTTATAGAAAAGCAGAGGAAAAGGCTAAAATAATAGGAAACATTACAAGGGTTTTAAAAGAACATAGCATAGATTGTCATTTGAATTATGAGCAACAAAAATTTGACGAAACCTATTTGAATAAAAAATTATCTATTGCTCTCTCAAATTCTAAATCAATTACATACTCAATTGGAGATAAATCAAATAGTCCATTATGTGATTACATGACTAACTGTGCATATACTTGTAAACCTTCATTGGAACAATATACTCAAAAATATGGAGAAAGTAAAATAGACTTATTTTCATATAATGAATCATTTTTGAAAACAAATAATGAAGTTATTACTAAACTTGTGAGAGATCTATATAAAGAATATTATTTTCGCACAAAGGGAGAAATAATTAACTATATATATACATTTAAAGAATATCCATTAGTGCATATTAACAATGCTTTAAATGAATTAGTTAATAATGAGAATATTTTTATTAGTGATAAATATAATACACAAGGAAAATTAATACATATTAGCGTAACTAATTTAAAAAAAGATTATTTAGATGATTTATATATTTTTCAACCATTAAATTTAAACACCGACTCCACGCTTTTTGAAAGATCTAATGGATTAATGATAAAACCAAATGCTATAAAAGTGGCTATTCCAGATGATTTTAATCTATTTAACGAAGAAGAAAAAAATATTGTTAAAAAAGAAGAACCAAAATATGAGACCAAAGCAAGTATTCCTAAAATAGTATTAAGTCAAAGTGCTGTAGATGATAAACTAACTGAAAAAAATATAGCATTTGTTAAATCAATTATTACAGAATTAGAAGGCAACTACAAATTTATAATAACAGAATATATACCAACAAAAAGCGAATATTTATTAAAAGACAATAAATATATTTATTATGGCAAAATGATCGATATATTAAAAGAGGATAAAGTTATAACAAATAGTGAAGTAAATATTTTAGCAATAAATATACTACTAGATGATTTAGACTTTAATAAAAGTGTTTTATTAGTTATTTATTTATTAAATAATGGTTATAGCGAATTAACAAATTTTGAAAAAGATTTATTAACTTATTATGAGAGCAAATTTTTAGAAACAAATAATGGTAAATTGAAAGCATTATTTATACCAACTAAAAGTGAATTTAGAGAATACACTTTATATATTTTAAGTAAAACAAATTTAGAGACTTCAAATTTAACACTAACTATTGCCGAATCCGAAGACTATAATGATTTTGATAATATTATTATATCAAATAAAATAACTACTTCACAAATTGCGGTCCCATTAGGATTCTTATCAAAAAATAAAAAAATAACTAAAGAATTGGTGACAGATTTTAAAGTAAAAACCGGATCAAACAAAGGGGCTCGTTGCGAACAAGCCGGAAAACTTAATAGTGAAAAAATATTTGTTGCTCTAGGAGTAAAAGATGAAATAATTGAGAAATTAAAAGGGAAAAAATTGGAGAAGGGTGAAAAATTAAATCAAAAAAATTTCTGCGCAGCACAAGAATTGTATTTTAGATTGTATGATTTACAAAAAATAGAGAATAAACGGTGGTTTTTAAATCTCTCTGAAGCACAAATTAATGATTTAATATAAAATATAAAATATAAAATATAAAATATAAAATATAAAATATAAAATATAATAAAATATAATAAAAATTATTTTATTATATAATTGAAATACTTTTAAAGATTAAATTTATAATATATATAATCTAATGTCTAAAATACAAAGTAAAAAATCATCAATCAAGAAAACAACATTAGACAATTCACATGTTTATATTCGTTCATTGTTAACGCAAAAAACAGTATTAAAATATGAGGAAGTTAATGCTGAATTATTTAATATACTAGAAACAAAAATACAAAAATTGAATGAAGGAAAATGCATTAAAGAAGGATATGTTAAAAATAATAGTGTTAAATTATTAACATATTCCAGCGGAGAATTATTCGATAATAAAATATTATTTGAGTGTGTATTTGAATGTTTAATAACAAATCCGGTTGAGTCCACATTAATTTATTGTATTACAAAATCAATAACTAAAGTAGGAGTTCGGGCAGAACTAATTGTAGATGATGAAGTTAGTCCATATATTATTTTTATAGCGCGTGATCATCATTACGATAATGAATCTTTCTCACATATAAAAGAAAATGATATTATACAAGTTCGCATACTAGGACAACGTTATGAGTTAAATGATAAATATATTAGTATAATTGCTGAATTAATTAGTATTAATAATTATAGTTCATTGAAAAATGAATTAGAATCCGAAGAAATTGAAGATAAAGTTGGTGGGAAAAAACTTACAATTAAAATATCAAAATCAAAGGCAAAACAAATAAAAGATTATAGAAATGACATTTTATAGTTTTATATATAAAATTTATTTAAAGGTATTTTTTTATGAGTAATAATCACTATTATGGAAACTCTTGAAAGCGAAGACATAAATATAACGTGTAAAAATAATATTATTGATTCAAATATTATTGATTCAAATATTATTGATTCAAATAAGAATAATAATATAGATTCTAATGATTTGATTAAATTATGTAAAATAATTGACTCTTTAGAAAATAGTCATCATATAGAAATTGCTAAAATATTAAAAACAAATAATGTTTATTTAAATGAAAACAGTAATGGTATTTTTGTAAATTTAAATAAAATATCTGTATCGGTTTATAAAACTATATGTAATTATATTGAATTTATTAAAAAACAGGAAAGCGACATAAATAAAGATGAAAAATTGAAAAGAAATTTGCAAACAATTTATTTTAAAGATAATAAAGATATTACTACTACTAATACAAGTAATTAAAGATGATTTGTTTAAACAAAGAAGAATTATTAAAAAATGTTGATTTAAATGAAATCAAGCAATATATGTTATATAGTCTTAAAATAAATAATAGTACTTCAAAAAATTTAACTTCAATTGAGAGCAATACTTTAAATGAGAGCAATACTTTAAATGAGAGCAATACTTTAAATGAGAGCAATACTTTAAATGAGAGCAATACTTCAAATAAGTTTAATAATTTGAAAAAGCAAAACATAGTATTTAATGTTGGTGTTCCTAAGAGTCGAGTTCAAATAAATTATACAAAAAGATTAAGTAAATATAATGAACCGTTTAAAATCAATAATCATAGAAATTTTGTGGATAAACTATTTTGGATATTTTACAAAATAATTAATAATTTAAATGATGTAGATTTAGAACATATTAATTCATTTAAAGTAATGAAAGAGTTTAAAATTAATAGTGTTGAAAAAATAAAAAATCAAAAAAATATTTTAAAAGATTTTAAAATTCAAAAAGGATTGGTAGAAGACGATCTTACAAATAATGAAAAAATAAGTTTCAAAACTTTTCATGCGCTATGTGTTTTGTATTTAGTAAATGTTTTATTAATTCGTGATAATAATACATATTGTATATTATGCACAAATAATGATGAAAAAGTTATTAACTTACAAAATTATAAATTATTAAAAATATCAAATGTTAAAATGAGTCCTGGATTTAATAATTTTGATATTGAATTAATTAATACTATAACAGAAGAAGAGTTACAAAAAATATTAAACTCTTATTATAACATTGAAAATATTGATAAACCATTGAAAGCATTTAGTAATTATAAATTGGATGATTTGGTTTCTATAGCAGAAAAGTTGAACATTAATATATACGATGAACATAGTAAGAAAAAGAAGAAGCAAGAATTATATGAAAATATATTACAAAAACTAATTTGACTTAAAGGAATAAACTAGTGTTATTTTATTTTTTTTTAGTACTATAATATTTTAAAACAAAATTGAAATTTATTATTTATATTACAAATGTAATAAATAATAAATAATTAATAATAATATATATTAATTATGAGTAAAAGTAATATTACCAAAGAAACAAGCAAAGACTCTCAAAAAGAAGAATTGAGTAATAAATTTTTAAAATATATTGAAACCTATTTATCATCTCATACACGATTTCCCGAAAGTGTATATCCCGAATTTGAGATCCGTTTTGGAACAAAAAAAATAAGAAATATTAATAAAGTAGATTTTTACAATGTTATAAAGAGTTTGTTAAATTATGATTTTAAATTAATCAATGAAAATTATTTTTTGAAAATAATGAACGCAAGTAATTTATCTAATATTAGAACTCAAATAAATGGACTACCAAATATTCAAAGTTATTGTAAATTAAATAACTTATCTGGAATTTTAGATGAAAATAATATTAAATTTGTAGAAAAAGAATATTTTAAAACTAGTGATGCTCAATTATTCCCATTAGATTTTGATGATTATAACTTTCGCGTATGCTATCAAACAGAGCAAAATTATTCTAGAAATCATAATGCTATTGAAGAATTATATGATAAATGGAATTCAATAAAAAAAATATTTAGATATATTAAGCGCTACGAATATAGACATCCTGATTTGCCATTTTTAATTCATTGTAGTATTGTTAAAACTTCTAAATCACAGTATGGTAAATTTATTGAGCAATTTAATATTAAAGACTCAGAAGTTTTTAATTCATTAGAAAATTTTGAAATAGAAATAGAAATAAACAATGAAGTTATTATTTCTAATAAATCATTTTCAAACGCCGAATTTTTATATACTAATTTGCGCAAAGTTATCAAATATATTTTAATAGGATTACAAGAAACAAATTACCCCATAACGCTAAATGAAATGGATTTTGCTATGCAACAATATTTAAAATTGGTTAAAGGACAAGATTATAAAGCAATGATGAAACCCAGCATAAAAGACTTTATTGGTCCATCATCTACAACATTACAAATGGTAAATATTTTACCCGAAACAGAAATAAATGATACAAATAATTCTATTCCAAATATTAGAAAGAATTATACCGTAACAGATAAAGCAGATGGAACCAGAAAATTGCTATATATATCACCACAAGGAAAATTATACTTTATTCCTATGATTATGAATATACAATTTACCGGATGTTATATTGAGAAAAAAGAATTATTTAACACAATTATAGATGGCGAACATATTTTACATAATAAAAAAGGCGAATACATAAATGTATTTGCTTGCTTTGATATATATTATTTTAATGGACAAAACGTAACAGGTTTGCCTTTTATTAAATTAACCATAGAAGAAATAAAAGGAGATGAAAAAGGAGAGGAAAAAGGAGATGAAAAAGGAGAGGAAAAAGGAGAGGAAAAAGGAGAGGAAAAAGGAGATGAAAAAGGAGAAGAAAAAGAAAAAAGCAAAAAAGAGGAAAATTTTAATTATCGTCTTATAATCTTAAATAGCGTAATAAAAACCATGGAGTTAAAATCGATTACAAATAGTAAAGAAATACACATTAAATTTAATGTGAAAAAATTTTATGGTGCTCATATATTTAATGGTTGTTCTAGAATTTTAAATAACATTAATGAAGGATTATATGAATATAATACAGACGGATTAATTTTTACACCAGCAAATACAGGTGTTTGTAGTACTAAAATTGGAGTTGCTGCGCCAAATTATAAAATTACATGGAACGAATCTTTTAAATGGAAACCTCCTCGTTATAATACTATTGATTTCTTAATTAGGTTTAAAAAAAATGAATTAGGCAATAATTTTATGGGTACCTTAAATAATGAAGGTGAAGATTTAACTTCATATAATCAGGTCAAAAGTTATTATACTTTAATATTAAATGTAGGATTTGACGAAAAAAAACACGGTTATATTAATCCATACAATGACATTATTAATAATAACATTAAGCGTGATACTAAAGAATCTTATACTAATAGTTATAAACCTTGTCGTTTTTATCCAACAAATCCAAACGATGTTAATGCTGGATTATGTAATATAATGGGTAAATTAGATGAATCAAATAATCTGAAGATCTATACTTTAGAGGGTGATGAAATAGAAGATAATACAATTGTAGAATTTGCTTATAATAGTAATAATCCTGAATTTTGGAGATGGGAACCATTGCGAGTTCGCTCTGATAAAACATCGGAATTACGTTCAGGAGTTAAAAACTTTGGCAATGCCTATCATACAGCAAACTCAAATTGGCAATCTATTCATAATCCAATAAGTGAAACAATCTTAATGACAGGAAATGGAGTTACAGTTAATAATGACGATGATGTATATTATAATAAAATTTCCAAAACATCAGAAACACAAGCATTGCGCGATTTTCATAACTTATATGTTAAAAGTATGTTGATAAATAAAGTATCCAAATCGGGATATTCATTAATAGATTATGCTGTAGGCAAAGGAGGTGATTTACCTAAATGGATCTCGGCAAATCTCAATTTTGTTTTGGGTTTAGATTTGAGCAAAGATAATATAGAAAATAGATTGGACGGTGTATGTGCTCGTTATTTAAATTATGCTCAAAATTATTCGGTTATTCCTAAAGCGCTATTCTTACATGGTAATAGTAGTCATAATATTAAGAATGGTGCTGCTTTATATGATGAAAAATCGAAACAAATTATGAAAGCACTTTTTGGGGAAGGTGCTAAAAACGAAATATTATTAGGTAAAGGTGTGTATAATAATTATGGAATTGTAAAAAATGGTTTTAATATTAGTTCTATTCAATTTGCGATGCATTATATGTTTGAAAGCGAAAATGTGCTAAATGGATTCGTAAAAAATATAAAAGAATGTACATCATTAGAAGGATATTTTATTGGAACTTGTTATGATGGAAACAAAATATTTAATATGTTAAATTCATTAAAAACCGATGAATCGATTAGCATATTTAAAAATGAGAAAAAAATATGGGAATTAACTAAAAAATATGAGGCTAAGGAATTTAATGATGACGAGTCTAGCTTAGGATATGCTATAAATGTTTATCAAGAAACAATTAATAAAACTTTTAAAGAATATTTAGTTAATTATAAATATTTATTAAGAATTATGGAAAATAATGGATTTGTATTATTAACCGAGACGGAATATAAGCAATTAAATTTGCCTGGGTCAATGGGGAACTTTGAGCAATTATACAATTTTATGAATACAGAATTAAAAAGTAATAATTATTTATTAAAAAAATTAGGCAATTCTGCGCGGTTAAGTGATGAAGAAAAACAAATATCATTTTTAAACAATTATTTTATATTTAAAAAGATTAGAAATGTTGAATATGATCCAGAAGAATTAGTATCTAAAAAGCAAGAATTAAAAGAAAAAGAATTACAAGATGAGATTATTGGTGAATTTAAAAAAATAGATGAGGAATTTGAAGTTAAGGAAAAAGAAAGTTTAGATGAAAAATCTAAAAAATTGGCTTCCAAATATTTGAAAGAAACTCAAGACTTAGAGAAGCAATTAGAAGATGAAATAGAGGAACAGTTAGATAAAACTAAAGCAACTGAAAGCAAAGCAACTGCTACTATGAAATTAACTATAGATAAAAAGATTAAACTTGCCGAAGAGAAAAAGAAAGCAAAAGAAGAGGAAAAATTAAAAACAGCACAAGAAAAGAAGGAGGCAAAAGAAGCAGCAAAGTCTAAAAAATCACATAAAGCAGAAACAAAGAAATCAAAAAAAACATAAACTAACAAAAAAAACATAAACTAACAAAAAAAATACATTTATATATTTGTAAATAAATATATAAATGTATTTTTCTATACTTACTTAGTACGTAAATATAATAAAATTATATGACCTATATTAATTTACCAAACTTAAATAATTTGAATTTAGATTTTAATATTATATATAAAAATAATAAGTCACAAGCAAATATATTATCTGACACAAGCGATATAATATTATGTTATTCATTACATAATTATTTACATATGCTAAAGCATTCAATTGATGAATATTATGAATATTGGGATATTATAAAAAAAATAACAAATCCATATGAATATATACACACTATTGTTCCCAATCATAAATGTTCTTTATGTAAGCACAAACCATTGTCGCGCTCTTTTTTTAAAATGATAGAAATAATAGACACGTTTAGTTTTTTAAATGAATCAAATAATATACAATCATATCATTTGGCAGAGGGTCCGGGCGGATTTATAGAAGCATTTAATTATAAGAGAAACAATAAGCAAGATATTTATTATGGTATGACATTAATAAGTGATAATATCAATATTCCTTCGTGGAAAAAAGCAACACAATTATTAAATAATAACAAAAATATTAAACTAGAATATGGAGCATCAAAAAATGGCGATTTATTTTTAAAAGAAAACTTAATTTATTGTTATAAGAAATATTTTAGATCAATGGATTACATTACTGCCGATGGAGGATTTGATTTTTCGCATGATTTTAATAACCAAGAAGATATATCATTTAAATTGATATTATCGCAGATTTTTTTTGCGTTAATAATGCAAAAACAAGGGGGGAATTTTATATTAAAAATTTTTGATGTATTTAAAATAAAAACAATAGAAGTTATATATTTGTTGTGTAATTTGTATGAAAATGTGTTTATATTTAAACCGAATACTAGCAGATGTGCTAATTCTGAAAAATATATAATTTGTAGAAATTTTAAAAATAATAATAAAAAAATTATTACAAATATAATAGAGAATTTTGATTTATTAATTAATAAAGTTGATACCATTTATAGTTTGTTTAATATTCAATTAAATCAGTTATTTATAACAAAATTACAAGAAATTAATTCTATATATGGGCAGCAACAGTTAGAAAATATTAAAAATACTATTAATTTAATAAGAGAATTTAAAATTTTAAATATTCAATATAATTTATTAAATAATAATTATAATTCATTTTTCAAATATTTAAATATTTTTAACAAAAATATTCAATATAATATCACAAATATTGATAGCACAAATATTGATAGCACAAATATTGATAGCACAAATATTGATAGCACAAATATTGATAGCACATTAGAAATTTTTACCGAAGACTATTGTATAACAGAAACCAATAATATTATTGAAGAAATAGACGTATCGTCAAATACTATTTCTACAAATATTAGTACTAATGAAACAGTTAGTAAATATTTTAATAAATTGAATGTATTAGTAAATATTAACATACAAAAGTCAATAAATTGGTGTAAAAAACATCAATTTATTATAAATAAAGAATTTATTTCAAAATATTAATTCGTTTTCTACGAATTTTTGAATTATCATCAATACATGCTAGTGAAGTTTTTTTATCATATAAAGTATTGAGATGCGATTTTTTACAATGAGAACTATCATTACAATCATACTTTAAACCATATGTGCGGGAACTTGAAGAAACCGGTCCTTGGCATTGAAATTTTTTATTTGAAGGATTAAACGTGCGACATATTGTTGTTCCATTACATTGTGTTATTGTTGTTGTTCCGTTGGTGGTTAGAGGCAAATTTTGAATAAATGTTTTGTTCTTATTATATAAATATTCTCTATGCGACGAAGCATATGTATTTGATAATTTTGTTGAAGCAGTTTTAATTACTAAGGCACTTGGATTAAACGAAGTACATATCATTTTATTGGATGAAGGGTCATATGATTTGTCGTCAATTAGAGTGTTACAATTAGTATCCTTATCTAAATAAGTATATATACTCAAATTACAATTTAATAAATTGGAATCTGGAGTATTAACGTTAGTTACAATACTGTATCCAGGTTTATCTAAACTTCCTATTAAAGATAAATTGCTAAATGTTGAAGTATTATTTGTATTTATATTTACATATTGTTTTCTATAATGCCTAATAGGATTAGCATGAAATTTATATTTTTTTATAGTACACTCATTGGTCCAAGGAATATATGTATTACTATTAGTAGGTTCTTCGTTTTTTATAATTTTAGGAACAATTGTAACATTATTATTTACCAAACCTTTTGAAACAACATTTGGAATTATTTGATTAAAATAAAGTCTCATACTAATATATATTTATAATATTATTTTTAATTGTAATTGTAATTGTAATTGTAATTGTAATTGTAATTGTAATTGTAATTGTAATAGTTATATATAAAATATCAGATATTATATAATGCCAATTAAAAATTATTTTTTGAATAGCAAATTACTTCATAATTTAAAATTACATAAATTCATGGTAGTTATTTTATTAATTGTACTAATAATTATAATACTTTTCATAAATCATAAATCGTTATTTAAAATCATTGAAGGTAATGCCTCTTGTAAATATACCAATCAAGAAAAACTACAGGAAGACGTTGAAGCAAAAGCAGAAAAGTATAAAAAAGAAAACAATAAGAATCCATCAGTAGGGGAATTTGGGGTTAAAAATGTCTTGGGTAAGGTAGATGATGTAAAATCTAAAAGTGGTAAATAACAATAAAAATAATATTAGTATAATGACTATTACCACTATATTGGTTATTTTTATGTTAAATAATATAATTATTATCTAAAATTATTATATTATACTATTTTAATTATTGAATTATGGGTGAATCGGAAAAATGCGTGGTTGATGATATTTTTGGTTTTCAACATCCATATACTTTTTGTATAAAACCAAGCGATAAAATGGTAGATTCAAGTACTTTTAATGAGGGCGGATGGAAAATGGATAATACTGCGAAAGTATTTGGTGGTATGTTTAATTATATAGAATATTTAGTGTCAGATCCTAATATTGGAACGTCAGAACAATGTTTATATCAAGGAAAAGGTGTAATAGGTAATAACTATGTTTTAAGAACAAAAATAGAATGCACACCTGTAGATAGTTTGGGAAATATTATACCACCATCTGGTGAAACTCCATATTTACATAAATATATAAATAATGTAACCGATGGATCAAGTTTTTTAACTGGTGGGCAAAGTAATAAAGATCTTAGAGGCGTAATACCATCAGCATTTTATAGTGCTACAAAAATAGGTTATAATATTAAAGACTTGGGAGCGTCTTTTTTGGGTAAAGTTAAACCTTATTGTATGAAAGCAAGTGTTAAATGCCATTTGGTTGATTATGATGGCGAGGGTATTAGAGGTCCTAGAAATTATAGTGGAAATAGTCCACAAGTATATTTTGGTATTGACGATCTTAAAAGATTAAAACCAGAATATTTCAGTGATGGGGCAATAACAATTCCAGAAACAATAAGCGGCGATATTGTTGATACTTTTGATAATATTCAACCTATAAATTCAAGTATTAATGATATTATTATAGAGCAAAATATGGATAAAATACAGAATTTGTCTGAGTTTGATAAATTATTAAATTCTATAAACACTGATAAAATGCTAAACTCTATAAATTTTGAAGATGAATTATTAGTTAAAATGTATTACGTTGGATTTTCAATACTTATGATTATAATAATAATAAAATTAGTATTTAAGAAAAATTCTAAATAGAATAAATTTATCAAAAATAATTAGTTACATAGTATTCAAATAATTATGAACCAAATTATTGCTATTTGTATTTGTAATTTCACCGGACAACATACTGTCTTCGTATAATTTACGCAATACATCATTTGGTGCTTGCGAACCTAACTTTATTAAATTTTTTTCTCGTAAAAAATTTTTAACATCTTGAATTGGTTGTTGTTTTAATTGTGATACTTCTTGCTTTATTTTTTTTTGAGTATCTCTATTTTTTATAAGTAAGCCAATATGTTTAGTATCCTTTTTTTTTCCTAATTTATACTTATATGTTCTTGTGATTCTTTGTAATTTTGGAATATATGTATCTTCTTTTGTTTCTTCACTCATAACTTCCTCGTCTTTATTAGTTGGTTTAGTAGAATAATTATTGGTATAATCATATGGCGCAGATACTATGTCATTACTAATTTCATTATTTTCTTTGATAAACAGTTTATTAGTCGAGAGATTGGTATTTGAATTAGATATTTTAATTGGTAGTTCTACGGGTGTTTCCGCTGGTAGTTCTACGGGTGTTTCCGCTGGTAGTTCTACAGGTAGTTCTTCTGATATTTTCAATTCAATATTGGGTTTATCGGTCTGTATAGTTATATTATCGTTTGTTTGATATTTATCATGAAATGCTGAATGGTCATAATATGTATTATTTTCTAGTGCTAGTTGTAGTCTTTTTCCAGCATTTTCCGTGTGAGTACTATGTGAAACATGTTTTTGTGTTTTATTTAAATCTCTAAATGTGGGTTTTGAACCATTCTTTAAGCAACCATAATTGGGTTCTTTTGCTGAATTATATATTAAACTATCTTTGGGAATTTCAATATTTATATCCGCGTTTGTTAACTTCAATGTTTTCTTTTTATTTTTATCTTTGTTTTTTTTTGACAAATCATGTAAAAAGGTGAGAGATTTATTAAATTCTCTCTCAAAATCATTATTTTCAAAATCTTTTGATTCGAATAAATTAGATCTTGATATATTGTCCATTTTCTCTTTATTTTTTTCATCATTTATAACTTCTGTTTCTTTGTTTTTTTGATAATCTTTTACTTTTTTTAATAATTCTTTTTTTAACTTATTAGATTGTAATGATTGCGTTTTATCATGAATAGGTTTAGTTTTTTTTTCTTTTTTCTTTGAACTATTTTTTCTACTATTAAATTTAAATAATTCTGGATTTATTTGTAATATTTTTTGTGTAGTCATATTATTTGTAATTATTTATATTTAAAATATAACTAATTAACCAATTTTTTCTATTTTTCTTATATAATATTTTAATAATATAATTAAAATATAATTTTAATAAAAATTGAATTATAAAATAATAAAGTTTTGTAGTTAATAAAAATTATGACTTCAGAAATTCATAATAAGGAAATTCCAGATTCGGAAATTCCATGGATTCTTATTGAATCATATTTTAAACATAAGCACCTTAAACAGTTGGTTAAGCATCAATTAGAATCATATAATTATTTTGTAAATAATCAAATTCAACAAACAATAGAAATGTTTAATCCATTAATTATTACTTCAGAACATGATTTTGTTAAAGAATTAAATTTATATAGATTGGAAATAGAAATAACATTTGAAAATTTTGCAATATATCGCCCACAAATTTATGAAAATAACGGGTCAACTAAAATTATGTTTCCACAAGAAGCTCGTTTGCGTAATTTCTCATATTCGTCGGCAATGACAATTGATTTAAATATTAAATATATTGTGCGCAATGGTGAAAATTATAAAAATGTCCTAAATTATCAAAAAAAGATTAAAAATGTTCATATTGGAAAACTACCAATTATGTTAAAATCTGATTTATGTGTATTAAATCAATATAAACACTTAAATCATAATGAAACTGGCGAATGTTATATGGATCCAGGTGGATATTTTATTATTAATGGTTCCGAAAAAACATGCATTAGTCAAGAACGAGCAGCCGAAAATCAAATTTATTGTTTTAATATTGAAAAAAATAATAATAAATGGTCTTGGAAAGCAGAAATGAAATGTATTCCAGACTGGAAGTGTATTTCTCCAAAGCAAATTAATATTTTAGTTGCTTCTAGAAATAATGGTTATGGTAATGCTCTTTATTTACAAATTCCACGCGTTAAAATACCGATTCCATTATTTATTATTTTTAGGGCATTTAATATTATTAGTGATAAAGAAATTTGTGAATTAATTATGCTTGATATTACTAAAGAAAATATGAAAAAAATGTTAATTTCATTAAAAGCATCAATTATTGAGGCAAACAAAGTTGTTTCGCAAGAAGCAGCAATTAAATATATTGTTGCTAATGTCATTTATACTCCTATGAATATGGATAAAGAAACAGGTTCTAAAAAAAAATACGAATTTGCTATTGAAGTTTTAAATAATGATATTTTCCCGCATTGTAAGACAGAAAAGCAGAAAATATATATGCTTGGATACATGACAAATATATTACTTCAAACTTCTTTTGGTTGGTTATTAGAAAGTGATCGCGATTCATATGTTAACAAGCGAGTAGACTTAACAGGACCATTGTTAAATAATTTATTGCGAAATTATTTCAATAAACTGGTAAAGGATATGAAAAAACAAATTATTCGTGAAATTAATACGGGTTCATGGAAGTCTAATGACGATTATGAAAGTATAATCACAAAAACAAATATCTATAAAATTATAAAATCAACGACTATTGAACAAGGTATTAAACGAGCATTAGCAACGGGTGATTTTGGAATTAAACAAATAAATAGTAATAAAGTAGGCGTTGCTCAAGTATTGAATCGGTTAACATATTTATCAAGTTTAAGTCATTTAAGACGTGTAAATACACCAATTGATAAAAGTGGAAAATTGGTTCCACCGCGTAGATTACATAACTCAACTTGGGGATTTTTATGTCCTGCGGAGACACCTGAAGGACAATCTATTGGTATTGTTAAAAACTTGGCATATTTGGCACATATTACTATTAACTCTAATAGTTCTGGACTGTATGACTACATTTTGCCAATTATTGATAATATTGATACTTATAATGGTTCATATAAAGATTTGGAAGATTATGTAAAAGTGTTTATTAATGGTTCGTGGGTAGGCATAACGAATGATCCCGATAAAATTTATAACAGTTTAAAAGATAAAAAATATAGGGGCATCATTAATATTTATACTTCTATTATATTTAATAGCAAGTTAAAAGAAATTAGGGTTTGTAATGATGCTGGACGCATTACAAGACCTTTATTAAAAGTGAAACATAATAAAATTATGTATAATAATAGCATTGTTGAAAAAGTTAGAACTGGAGAATTAAATTGGGACGATTTAGTAATTGCTATTAAGTTAGAGAATTCAGTTATTGAATACGTTGATTCATATGAGCAAAATAACGCAATGATTGCTATGAGAACAAATGATTTAGCTAATTCAAGCACTAATAATATATACCATTATAGTCATTGTGAAATTCATCCAAGTACTATATTTGGAATATTAGCATCTTGTATTCCTTTCCCGGATTCAAATCAATCACCGCGTAATACATATCAATCGGCAATGGGTAAGCAAGCAATCGGCATGTATGTGACTAATTATGATAATAGAATGGATAAAACTGCTTATGTGTTAACATATCCAATGCGTCCATTAGTTGAAACACGTATTATGAATATTATTAAATTAAATAACATTCCATCTGGACAGCAAATAATAGTAGCAATTATGAGTCATACTGGTTATAATCAAGAAGACTCGTTATTATTTAATAAAGGCGCTATTGACCGTGGGTTATTTTTGGCAACTATTTATCATACAGAAAAAGACGAAGATAAGAAACTTTTTGGAACTGAAGAAATGCGGTGTAAACCAGATAAAACAAAAACTAAAAATATTAAATTCGCAAATTATGATAAATTAAACAATCAAGGTATTGTTCCTGAAAATAGTTTAATAGAGGATAGGGATATCATTATTGGAAAAGTTATCCCAATTAAGGAAAATAAAAACGACTTTACAAAAACAGTAAAATATAGTGATGGTTCGATTTCATATAGAACATATGAAGAAAGTTATATTGATAAAAATTACATAGAATCAAACGGAGACGGATACAATTTTTGTAAAGTTCGTATTCGTAATTATCGTAAGCCAGTAATTGGTGATAAATTTTCTAGCAGGCACGGTCAAAAAGGAACAATTGGTAATATTATCCCAGAAGAAGATATGCCATTTACAGCAAATGGATTAAAACCCGACATTATTATTAATCCACATGCTATTCCAAGTAGAATGACTATTGCCCAATTAAAAGAGACATTATTGGGTAAGGTTTTACTTGAGTTGGGATTATTTGGAGATGGAACCAGTTTTGGTGATTTTGAGATTTCTACTATTATTGATAAATTAAATGACTTGGGATATGAATCCAAAGGAAACGAATTAATGTATAATGGTTTAACTGGCGAGCAACTAACTATGAATATATTTATTGGTCCGGCATTTTATCAACGTCTTAAACACATGGTAAATGATAAACAACATAGTAGATCAATTGGTCCAATGGTAAATTTAACAAGACAACCTGCGGAAGGAAGATCACGCGATGGTGGATTACGATTTGGAGAAATGGAAAGAGATTGTATGATTTCACATGGAGCGTCGCGATTTACTAAAGGTAGAATTTATGATGCTTCTGACGCATTTAGTGTATTTGTATGTAATAAATGTGGGATGATTGCTTCATTTAACAATAAGGAACATATTCATTATTGTAATACTTGTAGCAATAGGAACGACTTTAAATATGTTGAATTACCTTATGCTTGTAAACTTATGTTTCAAGAGTTAATAACAATGAATGTTGCTCCTCGAATTATGTGCGAATAAATTGTTATTAATTCAATAATTCAATAATTCAATAATTCAATAATTCAATAATAATTAACACTATAAATAATATTTTTTTTATACATTATTTAAGAACATTTTTATAAAAAAAGTTTTAAATATAATTAAAAAGTTTTAAATATAATAATTATTTATAATATATTATGTCTTTCGATCAAACCAAATTAGGCGGAAATCCTAAAGGTATTCAACATATGTTACATGGACATATGGATGGTGGTAACGACAGAGCAGTTAGTCGCAAACAGTTATCAAGAGCTTTTGGAAATATGATTAATAGTGGTTTAGGAACATCCCCATTACTTTACTCCAAAAATATTTTAGGACCTTTTAGAACTGCTTTTAATGCTGGTGATGTTGTTACCAATAATATAGAACCCACCGATATTAAATATGGAAAACTACCAAATCAAGTTGGAGGTAATAATTTATCACGATTACAAGTTAGAGGAGATGGAACTTCCAGTCAAAATGGTAAAGCAATGTATTCCGGAAATCCTAAATATGTTCATGATGGTTCTGATTATATTAGATTTAGGAAATTACAGGCTATTAATAAAGCTTATAATGATAGCAGTTATGGAGGAGCAGCAAATTCACAATCACAACATGCTATTAATAGAGTTAGAAAATAGCGTTTTAAAATAGCGTTTTAAAATAGCGTTTTAAAAATATTTAAAATATTTATAATATTATATTTATATTATAAATATGGAAGACTCTAACGCTTTAGAAGTAGTCGATACAGTAGTTGCGCCAGAACAAAATGTATTAGAAAGTGTTGTAGAAACAGGTGTTGTAGAAAGTGTTGTAGAAACAGGTGTTGTAGAAAGTGTTGTAGAAACAGATGTTGTAGAAGGTCTTGTAGAAACGGGTGTTGTAGAAACAGGTGTTGTAGAAGGTCTTGTAGAAACGGGTGTTGTAGAAACGGGTGTTGTAGAAACATGTGTTGTAGAAACAGATGTTGTAGAAACAGGTGTTGTAGAAACGGGTGTTGTAGAAAGTGTTTTAGAAACAGATGTTGTAGAAGGTCTTGTAGAAACAGATGTTGTAGAAACAGATGTTGTAGAAACAGATGTTGTAGAAGGTGTTGTAGAAAGTGTTCTAGAAACAGATGTTGTAGAAACAGGTGTTGTAGAAACAGGTGTTCTAGAAACGGGTGTTGTAGAAACGGGTGTTGTAGAAATGGGTGTTGTAGAAAGTGTTTTAGAAAGTGTTGTAGAAAGTGTTGTAGAAACGAGTGTTGTAGAAACAGGTGTTTTAGAAAGTGTTGATCCAAACAATAACAAAACACCAAACACAACACAATTTAAAGATTACTTTACGGATTATGTCAATATTTTTAATGTAGAAAGAAGAAATGAAACATCAACTAAAGCAACTCATTTAGAAAAAACATCCAATAATAGTTCTGTTAAATTTTCATTCTATAATAATATTTCTAAGTTTAGAGAAACTATGAAAATGAAAATGATATAAATTATATTATTTAAAATATATATAAATGTTTACATCTAAAAAAATGCCTTCAAATGGTAGCAACGTTTCAGATAGAACTAGTTCATTTATTTTGGGAAGACGAGCATATAATTTTTCTTCACACAATCCTAGTAATGTGAATAAAAATATGGATTATAGTTCTGTTTTAGGAAAACCATCATCTATTGTTTTTGGAAAACCATTAAATAATATAAGCAATGATTTAAGAATACAAAGATTACGATTAAATACTATAGGTGTAGCATCGATGCGTGTAAAAGATAACAATGATTATATTCAATTAAATGGTAAAAATCAAGATATAAATTTAATAAATAATGTATTATCACGAGTTAGAGGAGGTGGTTCAATTGTTTCAAAAAAAGGAAAAAATGATTGCACATTTTGTGTGTAAAAATAAAATAATAAAATAATAAAATAATAAAATAATAAAATAATAAAATAATAAAATAATAAAATTATAAAATTATAAAATTATAAATATAATAAAATTTAGTATATTTATTATATTCACTATTTATATAAATGTCAAGAAGAAGTACTAGGGTAGTATCAGTATCATCTGCTTCTAATAGTAGGACAACAAGTAAACCAAAAAACAGCACACTATATAGAGCATATAAGAGTGTATTTGGTCCTTCTAACTCTAAATTAGCAAATATAGCACAATTAAGAAGTTTTATTGAAGAATATGATAGAAATATAAATAACTTTATTGATCTAAATTTACCAGATACAAGTGGTTTTGTTGCTCGTGCACTTGATAATAGAAATACAGTGTATATTAGTTTAATGAATCTGATAAGACCAACTCCTGAAGATATAGCTGCTGAAAAAGCAATACGTGCTAGAATAAGAGAATATCAAAAAAGTCGAGGTAGTCAATTTGTAATTGCAGAAGGCAGGACAAGAAAAAGACGCAAACATAGAAAACATAAAAAACACTAAAATATTTAAAATAGTTATAAATTTATAAATATATATAAATTTATATATATAAAATGCCATCGCTAAAAAGAAATTTTACACAAAAAGCAAGTAGTTCTAGAGCCAAAGTTCACCCTATAAATGATATTACTACTAGAAAACAAAATATTGATACCATAATGAATAAAATTGCTGCGCTTAATATAACAATACAACAACTAAAAAAACACAAACAAGACTTTAATAAAGAGTTTAGACATAGCTATAGGCACACTTTAACTAACAAATATAAACTATCCCCTAGAGAAAAGGCAGAGAGTTTAGTTAATCAAGATTTTGTTGAACTAGATGATGAACAAATACAAGAGCTACAATCTAATACTGCAACTGAATTTAGACAATTTACTAAAAACCACACACAATTGATTAATAATTTATAATATAATAATAATATATTATAAATTATTAATATATTATAAATTATTAATAATTTATAATATATTAATAATTTATAATATATTATTATTATATTATAAATTACAATGTTTAAATCAACAATGAAATCAACAATGAAATCCGCAAAAGATGCTTTCGGAATAAAGAGTGGAGTACAAATTTTTCCAGTAAATGATACTGACAGACAAATAGCAGATATTGAAAAGCATATGGAGAGCGAGCGTGTTGCAGCGCAACAATTTATAAATGAGTTATATAAGGCACAATTAAACCATCATTTAGCATTTAAAGCATTTAAAAAATTGAGAAATAACAAACCAATAAAAAAAGAGGTATATGAAGAAGCTAAATTAAAAATGAATGATGCTGCATCCCAATTTAGTGAACTCTTAGAAAATTTTCACCATACAGTTGAAAAAACTAAAGAATTATTTAATGAAAAGACAAATTTAATAGCAAAAAGAATAGCAGAAGCGGCAACTGGACATGGAGGCACAAGAAAAAGACGCAAATATAAGAACAATAAGAAACATAAAAAAAAAACATTAAA
>Ga0208951_1000042_pt1 | contig 46190 bp, 41 predicted proteins | sample GreLakmeMI27MSRF_FD_187702 | JGI IMG/M metagenome (GOLD analysis project Ga0208951, IMG submission 187702) | Freshwater lentic microbial communities from great Laurentian Lakes, MI, USA - Great Lakes metaG MI27MSRF (SPAdes) | ecosystem: Environmental > Aquatic > Freshwater > Lake | place: Great...
CCAGCCAGCCTGCGCTCACCCTCGCTGGCCAGCATCTTCCCCACCGCCGTCATTTCGCCCAAGCCCATCCGGCTGGATGGGGCCTTTAACGCTGTCTCCACTGCTGGCTGAGTGGCAGCGGAGGTAGAGGCGGAGCGCGGACGAGGCGGTTTGGAGGCAGTGTCAGTGTCTCTACTATGACTGAGCCGGACTCGCTGCTTGATTTATGATGCCCATAAGTTGCCCTAGCTACTGCACCGTCTGCATCTTATGGAGTCGCGTGCAGGCGACTGTGTAAGTCGTGTGCGTCCGCCAGCAAGCAGCCGATGGATAGTGTGCCGGAGAGCGAGTTGACGAGCACTAGCAGGTCGTCCAGGCAGTGCGCTGCCAACAACGAGCGCCGCCGCGACAGCACGGCCGCCGCAACGACGTAAAGCAGGTAATCGTCGTCCGGATGCGCCATCAGCACATCCCAAAGCGTTGCCGCATCAGCCTCGCCAAGCTCGCGCAGGAGGAGCACCGCGACTGGCCGCAACGCCCACACGCAGTCAAGCGCCCCCAGCTGCCGCAACCGCGCGCAAACCGCTGTATCCGCCACGCGCAGCAGCTCGCCCAGGGCGAGCAGGCGTCGCAGCAGGCCAGTCTTGATGTCGGCAAGGAAGCTCCGGCGCTGTCTGTGTATGAAGGCAGCAAAGGCCGCGCTCGCTGCATTGTCATCGCGGAAGATGTCGATGAATACGGCTCCAATCTCCGAGAGGCCCTGCGAATACAGCACGCTCGGATGTGTACGAGCGTAGTCCTCCAGCAGGTGCGTTAAGCGCTCAGGTGAGTGGGTCCTTGTCCGCGGCACGTCCACGGCTATCACACGCAGCGCCTCTACCAGCTCAGAGCTGGGCTCGCCCTGAGTCTTCTGCAGCTGTCTGGGGAGCTGAGCGTCCACCATCAGCAGCAGCGGCCAGACCTTTAGACGCAGCGACGGCGAAACGCCGCCACCGGAGAACACACGCGCAGCCAGACAACTTCCCTCTCCCAGGCTGTGCAGCTCGTCCGGGAGGAGTGGGTGAAGGGTGCAGCGTCTCAGTCGACGCTCGCGGAGGAGGAGAACAACAACGGCAGTCGCCGCCACCGCGCCCGTCAGCACCGCCCGGGTGCGTCGCCTGCCGCTCATCAGACTGTAATGCTATTGCGCTCTCCCCGTGGCTGCTCTGCACGCAACCTTCAGCGCGCTGCACGCACTCGATACGCGCCGAGGACGGGCCAACGATTGGGACGATTGTCGTGGCGGGGCCACCTCCTCGCGCTCCTCGCTCGACCACGGACGGCACTGCCACGCGCCAGCCATTGGTCCAGCCTCCGCCTCTCCTGTCGCTACTGCTCTCGTGCGCCTTGTCCACGGCCGCTGCACGTCGCCTCGCGCGTATTGTTGGGCCCCAAGGAGCGTGAGTTGAAGAAAGATGTCGCTCGACGTCGCCTCTCTCGCGAATACAGCGAGCACAGCCTTCGGCAACCTGGTGCCCTGGGGCGACCCGGCCTGGTACAGGTACGTGTGACAGCAGAGCTGTGCAGGCAGCCTGGCTCGCACTGACAAGCCTTTCTTCTCCCTCCCCTCCAGGGCGTACACCAGCCCCTACATCAACGCCTCGCACGTTGCGTGGCGCAAGCGCATGCGCGCCTTCGTGGAGAAGGAGGTCATGGGGAATGTTCACGAGTGGTGAGTCGTGCTATGTTTTTCTATGCGCCTGCTTACGGCGTTGCAGGGACGAGGCGCACGAGGTGCCCAAGGCGTTCTACAAGAAGTGCGCCGAGGCGGGTATCCTGGGCGCTGCCTGCGGCGACTGGCCCACCACTTTTGCGGGTCCGTCGCCTCTCGAGAACTGGGACGCAATCCACGCCCAAATCATGATTGACGAGCTCTGCCGCTGCGCATCGGGGGGACTCGTGTGGGGCATCGTGGGCGGCCTGGGCATCGGTCTGCCGCCCGTACTGCACTTCGCATCGGCTGAGCTGCAGGCGCGCGTCGCGCCTGGCTGCCTGGCGGGCGAGAAGTTCATATGCCTGGCCATTACTGAGCCGTACGCGGGCAGCGATGTGGCAGCGCTTCGCACAACGGCCGTCAAGGACCCGTCCGGCAAGTTCTATATAGTCAACGGCGAAAAGAAGGCACGTGGGAATGAGCTGTGCTTCCACACGGCCAGGCCTTACGCGTCAGCTCCCTTCCTCAGTGGATCACGAACGGCGTGTTCGCCGATTACTTCACAGTCGCAGTGCGTACAGGTGGCGAGGGCGCCGATGGCCTCAGCCTGCTGCTCATCGAGCGCTCCGCCGGTGTGAGGACGATGCAGATGCAGTGCACGGGCGTCTGGGCGTCGGGGACCAGCTACATCACGTTTGAGGATGTGCGCGTGCCCGTGGAGAACCTGATTGGCGAGGAAGGTAGCGGATTCAAGTACATCATGAGCAATTTCAACCAGGAGCGCCTGGGCATCGTCTACCAGGCGCTGCGATTTGCGCGCGTGTGCCTGGAGGAGAGCTTTCTCTACGCGCACTCGCGGAAGACGTTCGGCAAGCGCCTCATCGACCACCCAGTCATCCGCGCCAAGGTCGCCGAGATGGCGCGCCACGTGGAGGCGACACAGGCGATGGCGGACTCGCTGACCTACCAGATCATCAAGATGCCGCGCGAGCACGCCACGCTGCTGCTCGGCGGCGACACCGCGCTGCTCAAGGTACAGGCCACAAAGACGTTCGAGCTCTGCGCCCGCGAGGCTGCGCAGATCTTCGGTGGAGCGTCCTACGTCCGTGGCGGGCGGGGCGAGAAGATCGAGCGGCTGTACCGAGAGGTGAGGCATCCCTCTCTCCGTCTATCCTGTTCGTAGACTCACCCTCCTCAGGTTCGCGCATACGCCATTCCCGGCGGCAGCGAAGAGATCATGTCAGACCTGGCAGTGCGACAAAGGCGCGAGACGTGCCGTCGCCTTTATCATCTGTTCTCACGCTCCTCTCCCTCCCCAAAACTCTCTGCTGCAGCATGAAACAGTGGCAGCTCACTCAGAATTTCATCGCCAAGATGCGCAAGGCGCGCGACAGGCGCCGGGAGCAGGGGGGGCGCCTGGACTCACGCCTCTAGATGGCGCCTCGCTGTCGTCGGCCGGTCGCGGTCGGACGAATCAACAAAACAAATCGACAGCCTCCGCTGTATCTTCCATAGCAATGTTCTCGCTGAGCGCTGCCGTATCGCCGTGCGCCGCGTTGATTAAGCCTCGTCGCGCTTCCGCGGCAAGAACAACCTGCTCCTCCGCAGACGCGCCTGCGCCCGCCGCCAGCGTCCACCGTCGCACCGCACTCGCGGCAGCCGCCGTGTTCCTGCTGCGTGTCGACCGAGCGGGCGCGAGGCCTGCCTTTGGTGCGCACCCCGTGGAGGCTTCCTCGTCCTCTCCTCACGCCGCACTCGAACAGAGGCTGGCGACGGCGCGGACGTCTCAGCGTACCTGCCCGACGGTGCGTGCTTTACGCGCCAGGCTTGGCTTGGGCGAGGTGCACCATAGTGCTCACGCGTCCGCTCAGCAAGCGAAGATGGCTTCGTCGCCTTCCGCCCCTCCGCCTCGAAGACTCCGGCGCTGCGCTCGGGCACCATCGACCCGACCGCGCCCTACACCTTCTCGCTGAGCAAGAACGGACGCTGGAAGGCACGGTGCCTCTTGCGCGCAGCCCTGTACTGTGCTCACACGCGCGCAGGAGGCGAAGGTTGCCAACGCAATCAGCGGCAACTACTGCCAACCGTCTTGTGACGAGCCGACGACGGAGGTGATCTTCTCCAGTCCAAAGCAGGGCAAGGTGTCGGTGATTATCTGCCCGCTCACCAAGGTTACGCGCCTGGTGAGCCCGCAGGTGTCGGACGTGGGCTCGCCTGAGCAGCTCATCGCCAGCTTCGGACCCTACATCACGGGCGACAGCATCGATGTTGCCAGCGACGTTGTGAGCGCAGTGTCGCAGACAATCGACTCGCAGGTGTACTACATTTACGAGCTCTTCACGCCAACTGCGCTCAGCGGCGCGCACAACCTGGCGGCGCTCACGTTCAAGGGCGGCGTGTCGCTGCTCTGCATCGCCTCCGCCAACGAGAAGCAGTGGGACGACGCGAAGAAGGACCTGCTCACAACCGTGTCCAGCTTCCGCATCGGCCAGAAGGCGTGACAGAAGGAGTGTGATGTGATGATGTGATGACACGGTCTCGTTACTGTCGCAGCACCGCCAGGTGCGCGGGAAGCGCGCGCGCCTGCTGCGCTGCGTCGCCCACGTAGCTGGCCGGCGTGAGGCTCAGCAGCTGCGCCTTGGCGGACTCCGGGATCTCCAGCTTGGCGGTGAAGGTGCTGCGCGAGCAGGGCGTCAGAGCAATCCCGGAAGTGCACGCAAGGGACGCACAGCAGTGCGTCGCGGGTGATGCCCTGTCCGCGCGTCAGCTCCTTCAGCTTCTCGTACGGTTGCGGCACGCCTGCGCGGCAGTCAGGTGAGCGCACACCATCTGTGGCGCTGAATGCGCGCGCACCGTAGCGGCGCATGACGGTTTGGATGGGCTCCGCCAGCACCTCCCAGGAGGCGTCCAGGTCGCGCGCCATGCGCTCCCCGTCCGCGTACAGCTTTCCGATGCCCCTGCGCGTGGACGCGTAGGCCAGCAGGCTGTGGCCCACCCCCGTGCCCAGGTTGCGCAGGGCAGTGGAGTCGCTGAGATCGCGCTGCCAGCGCGACACCGCCAGCTTGTCGCCCAGGTGGCCCAGCAGCGCGTTGGCCACCCCCAGGTTGCCCTCGCTGTTCTCAAAGTCGATGGGGTTCACCTTGTGCGGCATCGTGCTGCTGCCAACCTCCCCGGCCACCGGGCGCTGGCGGAAGTAGCCCAGCGACACGTAGCCCCACACGTCGCGGTCAAAGCCCAGCAGAACAGTGTTGAAGCGCGCCAGGGCGTGGAACATCTCGGCCATGTAGTCGTGGGACTCGATCTGCGTCACGTACGGGTTGAAGCTCACGCCCAGCGACTCCACGAAGGAGCGCGCCACAGTGGGCCAGTCCACGGTTGGGTAAGCCACCAGGTGCGCGTTGTAGTTGCCTACCGCGCCCGCCCACTTGCCCAGCAGCGGCACGCTGGCGAACTGCGCGCGCTGGCGGGCCAGGCGGTAGGCGAAGACGGCCATCTCCTTGCCCAGGGTGGTGGGAGAGGCGGACTGGCCGTGGGTGCGAGACAGCATGGGCACCTCCGCGTTCACAGCCGCCAGCCCCGCAATCGCATCAACCACCCCGTCCATGGCCGGCAGCACGTGCCGCGCCCGCGCGTCGCGCAGCATGAGCGCGTGCGCCAGGTTGTTGATGTCCTCGCTGGTGCAGCCAAAGTGCACAAACTCTGACACGGCGGCCAGCTCGGGCAGCGCGGCGAGGCGCCTGGGCGGCGCGTCAGCGCGCGGGGCCGGCGGGGGGCGGTGCCGGGCGGGTGCGCACTTCTTAAGCGCGTACTCGATGGCTTTGACGTCGTGGTTGGTGGTTGCCTCAAACACCTTCACCTCCTCAGCCTCCTGCGGACCAAAGCCAGCCAGCAGCGCCTCCAGGAACGCGTGCGCCTCGCCGCTCAGCGCAGGCACTTCCGTCACCTCCGGGATGGTGGACAGCGTCTGTGCAGGGGGTGAGAGAGCAGCCGGGGCAAAACAGAGCGCTCAGTCGCACCTGCAGCCAGCGCACTTCCACCAGCACGCGATACTTGATCAGCGCGTACTCGCTGAACACGTCACGAAGGGGGGCGGCGCTCTTGGCGTAGCGACTGCGCCAGAGAGGGCGCGGCGAGAGAAAACCCTGTCAGAGCGGCGGCCACCCCAGTCAGCAGCCTCTGCGCCGCGCACCCGTCCAGCGGAGTCACGGCAGTCAATGACGACAGGGCCAAGTCGCGCTGCGGCGGCGTAACGCTGTAGTCTGCGGCGCGGGCGGCGGCATGGCACGGACGGCGCACGCAGACAGGGCGAGCGCTGCGCGTGCGGCCGCCGCAGGGCGGCAATACGGCGGCGCGGCGGCAAGGGGCGCGCAGCAGGCCCCGCCCTGCAGGCGCGAGCGCACAGGGAGAAGCCGCGGCCGTCAACATGCTGGGTGTCAACACGCTGCCGCTTCCAGCTGTTCGCCTGCTCACTCCTCGCGGCAGTGACTTCAGGTGACTCGAGCAGCTAGGGACGGTGACTGTGGCACATATTGAGTTATTGACCAAAGACTGCTCACTCGTACGACGCGCGTCTTGTGTCTTAGACAAGTTGCCTCTCGATGCGTCCTGCACTACTGCTGCTGCTGCTGCTGTTGCCCGCGTTTGTTGAGCAGGCTACGGTGGAGCCTCTGGATGTCGAGCTTGAACGTCTGCTGGCACGGCTGCACGGCGAGGACCTGGGTGAGCGCGACATGACGCTAGCCATGTCTGGGCTGAAGCGCTTGGCTGAAACGGAAGGCGGGCCTGGTGCCAGAGCCCTCTTCACCCTTGCGGCGCTCTCCTCGACGGGCATAGTGGCTCCGGAGGTGGTTCCCTGGGACGAGGACTGGGCGGCGGAGGCGATGCAGCGGGCGGCCAAGGCTGGCGCAACGCAGGCAACGCTGGCTGTCGCCGAGCGCCTCCTGCGAGTGGAGGGGAACTGTGACGCCGCCCTGCAGTCTCTCAGCCAGGTTGCGCAGACGTTCCACGAAGGGCACAGCGTGCCAGGAGAGCCTGTGCGCCTGCGCGACCGCCTGCGTGACGGTGCCTGGCAGGATTCTCGGAGCCAGGACCAAGAGTCGCTCCTCCAGCACCAGGAGATGGCTGCGCGAGGCTCCGCTTCGGCCACGCAAGAGATCGGCTACCGTCGCCTGGGAAAAGGCCTGGATGCCGACCCTTTGGCTGCGGGCGCTGACTTCGAACGAGCGGCACGCGCTGGCGACGAGGTGGGCATGTACAACCTTGGCTACTGGCTGCTCACTGTGCGGCAAAGCGACTTCAGCCTGGCGGACGAGATGTTCAGAAAAGCTGCCGCAAAGGGCGTTGCTGCGGCGCACACTGGCCTGGGCATCATGGCTCAGAACGGTCACGGACGAGTGGCGAATCTTAGCGCGGCCATCGAACACTTCGAGAAGGGAGCCGCGATGGGCGACAAGGACGCTCTGTTTAATCTGGGGAGTTACGAGTACGACGGGAACCCGCAAGCTGCGCTGCGGCACTACGAGGCGGCCGTCGATGCGGGGCATTGGATTGCGCCGCACTACCTGGCGGGCATGTACGCGAACGGCCTTGGCACGCCCAAGGACTGCTCGCGGGCTGCGGAGCTTTGGGGGCTGTTCCTGGAGGAGCGCTTGGGGTGGGCGCATGCGGTGGACGATGCGATCGCGAAATTGGACCGCGGAGACGCGTTTGGCGCGCTGGTCGAATTTGCGCTGCTGTCGGCACAAGGCTGCGAGGTTGCCGCCAGCAATGCAGCCTTCGTGCTGTGGACGGCGGGCAGCGTGCGCTCGCCCTGGCTCAGCCGCGAGCAGTCCCTGGACAGAGCCGCGGCGCTGCTGGCGACGGCAGCGGCACGAGGCGGCGTAGAGGCGCACGTGGACCTGGGCGACCTGGCCCTGGCGCGAGGGCAGCCCCAGGAGGCAGCGCGCCACTATGCAGCAGGGGCCGCCGTGGGCAGCAGCGAGGCGCAGTTTGACCTTGCGCTTATGTACGTGCGCGGCGCAGGGGAACTCGCACGCAACCACACGCGCGCGAGAGAGCTGCTGCTGCAGGCCTGGGACACGGCGCCCTTCGACGAGGCGCTCGTCGCGCCTGCACTTCTCCTGGCCGCACTGCGAGCCTGGGCGCTCCTGAGCTGGGCGACCAGCGTCCTGGAGCTTGACCTTCTGATGCTGCTCCTAGCCTCGCTGCTGCTGCTGCACGTCCTCCTCAAATTGTGCAGGCGACGGAACGCACCAGTCTAGACTCTAGCCGTATCGACCTATCGACCTTGTTCGTTGCGCGTGGTGTTGTGTCGCTTGTCGAGGCGAATGCATAGTCCACGCGCCCCTCGGTTCCTCCGTCACGCGCGCTGCCAGCCCCGATACGTGCTCGAGCAGTCTAAAGGACGGAGGTGTTGAGTGAGGACTGGCATAGGACTGGCATCGCGGCACCGCACGTGTCTTCCACGCCACCGCGGGCGCTGCTGGCACGTGCTTGCTCCAGGCTGCCAATGTACTCGCCCAGTCAGCACTACCTTCTAGACGAGGCTGTGGAGGAGGAGGAGGAGGAGGAGGAGGATGGACTTGCGCCCCCTCTCTCTGCGCCTCCCGCGGTGCTTGGCCACAAGACCATCAGCTTCTTCGGTGCGCTGCTCCCCGCGCCTGCGAGGCTGGCGCGCGGCGTCTGTGGCAACACTACCTGTCCCCTCACTGTGCCCACTCCGCCTGCGCACACAGGCGGCCTGGCGCTGCTCACCAACAACGTGACGGGCCCGGGCGTCGCGGCCCTGCCGCTGGTCTTCGTCTCCGCCGGCTGGTTCCCCGCGCTGCTGCTGCTTGCGGTGCTGTCGCTCACCTCCGCCGCAGCGTCCCTCCTCCTCTGCGACGCCATCCGCGTGCTGCCCGGCAACGCGGACCTCGGGCGCCGCGTGGAGCTGCTGTCGGCGGTGCAGGAGCTGCTGCCGCGGTGGGCCTACTGGGGCGCTTTTGCAACCTTCCTGGCCAGGCGCGCCCCCCTCTCCGCCCCGGCTGCGCGCTCCCGCTGACGCCGGGGTGCGCTGCGCCTGCCCGCGCGCGCGCAGCTTTCAGATGGCGAACATAGGGAGCATCATCGAGTCTGCGCAAACCATGGACCGCCTGCTGCTGGAGCTGCTAGGCGGCAGCTGCGCCATCGAAATCGCGCCCCATCCGCGCGCGCGCTGCGTCTCCCGCGCCGCCGTCAGCGCCGGCAGCGACGCGCCCTTTGGGGACGCCTGGTGCGCTCCCTTTACGCTCCCCTCACGCGGCGCTCCCTGACCCCTCCCCCCTTCCCACCCTCTGCCAGGGTACTTTCGCTGGGCTACAGCCTGGTCGCGGCTGTGACCGTGCCTCTGGGCTACTACAACCTGGACGACTCCATTTGGGTGCAGAAGCTCTCCTTCGGGCTGCTTGGGGTGATTGTCTTTCTGTGGCTGCTCAGCTTCGGCGCCACCGGGCTGCACGCGCACGTGCCCGTGGTTGGGCGCGACGCGTCCGGGCTGATCGGCACGCTGCTGTTCAACTACATGTTCGTGGCCACCGTGCCCAGCTGGCTCAACGAGAAGCGCCCAGGGGTAAGCGTGCGGCGCAGCGTGGTGGGCGCGGTGGGCCTGGGCAGCTTCATCTTCGCCAGCGTGGGACTGCTGGGCGCAGCCGCCTACGGGGGCGCGCCCGACGGATTCACCGCCAGCCGCGACCTGCTCACGCTGCTGCTGCGCCGCGGCGGGCGGGCTGCGCGCGCGGCCGCCTACGCCTTCCCTCCCGTGGCGCTGATGAGCGGCATCCCGGTGCTCTCAATCTGCGTGCGCTACAACCTGGTGGAGCAGCGCGTGGCATCGCCAGCCACCGCGTCGCTGCTGGCGGTGCTGCTGCCCTGGGCCTGCGCGCTGCTGCTGAGCCGGGGAGGCGCGCTGGGGGCGGCCATGGACTGGGCGTCACTGTTCGCAGCAGTGCCGCTCAACCTGGTGCTGCCAGCCTGGCTGTACCTGGAGGCCACGGGCGAGGGCCACTCGGCGGGGAGCAGGGGCGCCGGGGGGGAGCTGCAGGCGTCGCTGCTGGGGGGCGACCAGGGGGGCTGGGGCGCCAGCGCAGCCTCCCCGCCAGTCCCCGCCGCCGCGCGCGTGCACGCCTGGCAGCTGCTGCGCGCGGACGCGGATGCCGGGGCCGAGGCCGAGGGCGAGGAGGCCTGGTACTTCGAGGCTGAGGAGGGTGACGGAGGCCCAGGGGCTGCGCACAGCGTCCCCACCCTCGCCTGGCTCCCGGCCGCAGCCGGCTGGCGCGGCGCGCTGGCGGACCTGCGCCACGGCGAGTGGCTGGACACGGAGGTTGGGCGCAAGCGGGCTGCGGCGCGACTGGTGGTGGCCACGGGCGTTGCGCTCAACACTGCAGCCTTCGCCGTCAAGATTGCGGACCTTGCCGCGCACCGCTGATTAACATATACTGCGCCTCACCGCGTCACGTCCACTCGCGCGCTGTGCAGCTGGAAGGCGGGCGTCACCCACGCGCCGCAGCTGCACTGCTCCCCCGCCCAGCAGAAGCCACCCAGCCGGCCGCTGCACTTTGGGCAGGCGAGCTTGCCCGACTGCGCGCCGTCGCGCAGCTCCTCCGCCATCCACCCCATCGGCTCCACAAAGACCGAGGAGCAGGGCGCCTCTGTCCCAGCCACCGCAGCGCCCTTGTGCTGCTTGTGCTGCCCGAAGGCTCTGGCGCCCGCGCCCCGCGGGTGACTGATTGTGTGCTCCGCGGTGGCCAGCAGGCGGCGGCACTTGCGGCAGCGAACCGACCCTCCCCCCCCGTCCTCACCGCCAGGGTCAGCTACCAGCGGCGTGGCGCCCGGCGCGCAGCCAGCCGCGGCCAGGCTGGCCAGGCGGAAGCGGCGAAAGGCTGCGCAGGACTCATCGAGCGTGCAGTGCATGCTGCCAAACAGGCGCAGCTGCTCCAGGAAGCCGTCGTTGGGCGCAGCGCACGGGTGTGCCGCGCGCACTGCTGCGAGCGCGGCGTCTGCGTCGAGTCGGTGGCAGTCCATCAAAAGCGCAGTAGCGACGGCTGCGCTGCGTGACACGCCTGACAAGTCGGTGGGGGCTCAGCAGCAGCGCAGCAGCTCTGTGAGTCACCACGCACCCGCGTGGCAGGCGACCAGCAGCACGGCGCCGTCGGCAGCGGCTTGGCGCGCGAATGCCAGGCAGCTCGGGAGCCTCGACAGCAAGTCAGCCTCCTCTGCGTCCTCCAGCTCAACACACAACGTGTCCACGTCAGCCAGCGGCGGCACGGCCGCGCCTCCTTGCGCGGGCGGCACGCCCAGGCTAATGAGGCGCGAGACAGACAGTGCGCCAGCCTGTGCGAGCGACGCCTGCCGCAGACTCAGACACAGAACCATGCCTGCACGCTGTCGCACGCGCGCACCTGCCCTCCGACGTAGACTCCGGGACTCACTTGCACAGCCGCCATGAGAGAGCAAACTTCTAGATCTTCAGTTGATCTTCCAGTCTTATGCTGTTTTGCCGTCGCCGTCGATATTGCACCACCACCGACGAGGATTCTTCGAGCCCACCGCACACCTCGCGCCCGTGTCTGTGGTGTACCGGGGCCCGGGCTGCCCGCGGGCCCTGCGCAAAGGACTGGGCCGGTGCGCGTGGTGGGTTGGGGATTGTGAGCGCACGATGGCCTCCTCCGCGCCCGCCGGCTCTCAAGCGGTGCCACGCGGCGCATCAGCGGTCGAGCCTCCCGCGACGCCGCGTCAGGGTTTCCTGGCGTTGGGCGAGAAGCTACAGAGCGGGATGCAGAGCGCGCTGCGCGAGCTCAAGGAGCTGGGCAAGGACCAGCAGGCCCCCGCGGCCCAGCCCAGCAACGACGACCACCTGTACGCGGACGGCGCCGTGTTCGGAAAGCCCAAGAGCACCGCCTACCACGACACGGTGTGGCAGACTGAGCCGCCGCGCATGCTGCGCTACCGCCCCGGCGTGCTGCACAGCTACGGCTGGATCCCGGGCCTCATCCCCCGCAACTTCAAGGGCACCGTGCTGTGCGACCCGCACGTGTGGCTGCAGGTGCTGCTGTCTTGGCTGTGGATGATATTCATCCGCAACACGGGGCTCTACGCGGCGCTGCGCGACCAGAAGGCGTTCGTGCTCTTCTTCGGCACGCCCTACATGACGGCCATCCTGAACCTGTGCATGGTCATCACCTTCGTGCTGGGCCTGTTCGTGACGCTGGTGGTGAACCGCTGGTGGGACATCCGCGTAAACTACGGCGTGGCGCGCAGCCTGAGCATCGAGCTGGCCTACATCGTGAGCACCAACCTGCGCGCCGCCAAGGGGGGCGCGGGCGCGGCTGGCCAGGTTGAGCTGTCGCAGCAGCAGAACACGTTTGCACGCAGCGAGCTGGTGCGCTACCTCAACTTCGCGCACCTGCTCATGGTGGTGGAGGCGCAGAAGGCTGAGAAGGGGGACTTCAGCGCCAGCCCCGACAAGCGACTGGGCCGCTGGTTCCGACGCAACATCGCTCGCGTGCCCGTGCTGCGCCAGCTGCTGGCCGTCGAGGCCGGCCTGGAGGGCGGCCTCTCGGGGCTGGGCGACGTGATGGGCAACCCGCGGCAGCTCCTGCGCTCGCTGCAGAAGGTGTCGGTGGGCATTGTGAGCGGCGTGCTGGGCGCAGTCAACGACGTATCCTCCGCGCTGCGCTCCGTCAAGTCGGGCCACCTGGAGATGGATGACATGGGGCTGGAGGCCGCTGCGGCTGCGCGCGAGAAGGCGCGCCTGGGGCGCTCCGCTGCCGCCGAGGTTGATTTCCAGCAGTTCTACGTCATGGGCCTGGTCACTCCCGAGGAGTGGGCTCTCATCCGCGCCTCGGAGCGCGACGGAATCCCCAGCTGGCGCACAGTCTACAACTGGGTGGCTGCGCTGATGGCGGACGCGGTGGCGGAGGGGCGCCTGGACGAGAAGGTGGCTACGGCTGGCGGCATGCAGGCGATGTGCATGGAGATTCGCAACGCTGGGGGGCGCGTGTTCACCATGATGAACACGCAGCTGCCCTTCACCTACGTGCACCTGGTCTCCTTCATCTGCCACACCTACCTCTTCGTGCTGGCCACCTACATGGGCTTCGTGCTGGCCATCGGCATCCCGGGCATCAACTGGGTGATTGAGGTTGACGACCCGGCGCACGCGATGCACTGGAGCGGCAACCTGTACACGCACAACACTCAGAACGGGCTCAAGGAGGGGGGCGGGCCGCTGATGAGCAGCCTCATCTTCCTCATCATAGCCTTCGCCAACATCATCATCCAGGGCATGCTCAGCATGCACGGCCTGCTGGAGAACCCGTTTGGCACGCACCCCTGCAAGTTCCCCCTCCGCGCATACAACATCGACCACATCCGACAGACGCGCGCCATGCTGCGCGAGCCGGGCGAGCGGGAGCCGGGCACCATCCAGAAGCTGTTCGTCTCGGAGGCTGCGCTGGCGGCGGCGGCGGCAACCGCTGCGCTGCCGCCCCCACCGCCTGGCGCCGGGCCTGCGCCGCAGCAGGCGGCCGCGAAAGAGTCTGCTGCGCGGCTGCAGGACGACGGGCACGCAAAGGCGATTCACTTTGTGCAGCAGAAGGAGGACCAGATGCACACGGATGTCCAGGCGCCCTCCAACAACGCCTCAATCTTCTGAGCTCTCTTCCGAGACGCATCGTTTTTAACTAACTATAACGATAAACCGACTCCGGCTGGGCATCTCAGTGGAACGCGACAGTCTCACGCTACGCATCTGCTCCCTCAGGCAACCCGCCGCCTGCGGGCTCGTGGGCTCACAGCGGCATCCAGCTGCCTCCCTTCCGGCGCACTCCCTTCGCCGAAGAGCAGCGCGCAGACGGCGCTGAGCGGCAGGTCCCCAACGGCGGGCACCGCCTCGGGCGGGGTGTCCCGGTCGCTGCGTGGGCCCAGCCGCGCAGCCGGGTCGGTTACTGCGGCGAGCGAGGAGGGCGGCACCACGGCCAGCAGGTTGAGGCTGCAGCACATGGGCACACAGGTGTCAGCATGCGCGTGTGCGACTTGCGACGGGTACGCGCCACTCATAGGCGGTGTAGGCGTACAGGACGGCTGCGCAGGCCCAGGCGGGCAGGGCCAGCGCCCACCACTTGCTGGGGTAGTAGGTGACGCCCACACTGTGCAGCGCTTCCTCGGGGCTGTAGGCCCAGGCCAGGAACAGCACTGCGCAGGAGCGAGGGAGTGTGGCTCAGGCTCCGGAGCCGCCGCGTGCCCACTGGGGCGCACCGTAGCAGACGCACGAGGTTATCCACCCCACGAAGCCATACACCTCGCGGGCGGTCGCGCCGTCGGCTTCGCCGTCGATGGACGCCAGCGCGCCCTCCCGCCAGCCCACGCTCAGCCGCCGAGCACCCCTTACAGCTGCTGCGTGCACACACCGATACAGGAGAAACGTAGGAGCGCCTCACCAAAGATGACGCCGTCGTACAAAGTACAAAGTGCGCAAGCAACAAAAAGGTTCCTAAAAACGCGCGCGCTGCGCAGCCTTGGCCTTCTGCGTTAGCAGGGCAGACGCGTGGAGCGGGTGAGACGGCCGTGCGAGCGTCACAGAGTGGGACTCGCCGCGAGACGCGCGAGTGAAGGAGCGCGCGCTCTCACGAGAGCCATGGCGCACAAGCCCGACGACGAGTGCGTGCCCAACGCCGCCTGTACGCTGAGGGAGGCTAGCAGCGCGCAGCGGTGCTAGAAGCTGCTCGAGCAAGGCGCAGGAGAGAGCACGGAGTGTGCTCAATGCCCGCACGCGCCTGCACCCTTAGCGCGCCTCTCGCCGCAACAACCTCACTCACGTGATGCCCTGAGCCCGGCCGCCTGACCCTGCGCTCCGCTGCTGCTCGCCGGCTGTCTGGGTTCCGCGGCTCGGCATCCCGGACTCTACTGAGGCTCCCCGTCGCCCCTCGCGCCTCGCAGTTACGACTACCTCTTCAAGGTGGTCCTCATCGGCGACTCGGGCGTGGGCAAGTCCAACCTGCTGTCTCGCTTCACACGCAACGAGTTCTGCCTGGAGTCGAAGTCCACTATCGGAGTGGAGTTCGCCACGCGCAGCATCCAGGCGCGCAGCCGCAGCCGCGCACGCTCGCCGCAGACACGCAAGCACGCTCGCCCGCCCGCTGGGCCAGCAGACGCGTTGGCTGTCGTCGTTGCCAAGGCAAGGAGCTGACGGGACTCGCTCCCGCTCAGGTGGACGGAAAGACCATCAAGGCTCAGATCTGGGACACGGCCGGACAGGAGCGGTGCGTGGCCCGTGGCGAGCTAGAGCGGAGCAGGGATAGCAGCGCTGCTTTGCCGTTTTGCTTGTCTGCGCAAGAACTTTCGCTCACCCCTCGCTCGCTTGCCCCGCGCTGCGCAGGTATAGGGCCATCACGAGCGCGTACTACCGCGGCGCGGTGGGCGCGCTGCTTGTGTACGACATCACGAAGCAGGTGACGTACGAGAATGTGGAGCGCTGGCTCAAGGAGCTGCGCGACCACGCGGACGGCAACATCGTCATCATGCTGGTGGGCAACAAGAGCGACTTGCGCCACCTGCGCAGCGTGTCCACGGAGGACGCAACCGCCTTTGCGGAGCGAGAGGCGCTGTCTTTCATCGAGACCTCGGCTCTGGAGTCCACCAACGTGGAGATGGCCTTCCAACAAATCCTCACAGAAATCTACCACATCGTCTCCAAAAAGGCGCTCGGCGCGGACGGCGAGGGGGCGGGGGGGCCAGCCGCAGGAACCACCATCGAGGTCAAGGCGCTCGGCGCCGAGGACGGCAGAAAGTCCAAATGCTGCGCATGAGCCTCACCAGCCGCGCACTGGCTGGGCTGGCTGGGCTGCGGTGGGGGATACATTTGGTAGCAGACACCACGCGGGCGTCGCCAGACCCACGACGCTGCGCCGCTGTAATGGGATGGGACTGATCAATAGCAGATTGCCGCAAGCGTGTGCACACAAACACAGCGCCACAGCGTGTCTCTCATCGCCATCTATGCCGCCCTCGCCGCCATCCGCGTGATGCACGGCGCGCAGCTTGAGCCGGGCGATCAGCGGAAGCGGCGGAACACCTTGGTGTTGTTGCGCTTCCAGGTGGCGCGGCGGGAGGGGCGCAGCTTGTGCGCCGCGTGGCCCTTGGTGCGCAGCCCGCGGTACTTCTTGCCCGCGCTGGTCAGGCCGCGCGTCTCGCGGTGCTTGTGCACCGGGTTCACGATCCAGTTGATGCGAGGGTCCTGTAGGAGAGCGGGTGAGACGGCAGTTCACATGCAAGGGCTCTCTCGCGGAGGCACGCACGTTGCGGATAGCGTTGTGCTGCGGGTCCACGAAGATCACCTCAAAGTACTTGTAGGTGGAGTCCTGGAGAGCGAGGCGCGAGCGTGAGCAGAGATTCCCCGGGGCAGTCTGGATCTGATAGGAGTGCCTGCGCCGCCGAAGCGAGGATGCCGCCGCCGGCCGCCGCTGCGACTTCCGGCTGTCTGCGACTGCGCACCTCGTTGATCCAGTAGCTGTTCAGCAGGCGCAGGTTGCCGCAGCGACGGCCGGCACGCTCCTCCGCCACGTTCTTCAGGTTGCGCTTCGCCTTCAGCTGCGTGATGCCCTGGTTGACGGGCTTGCCGTACACGATGCCCTGAGGAGCGGCGGGTGATTCAGCGGGCGTGCGCGGCGGGGCGGGGGAGCTCCGCAGATCAGGTAACCCTAAGGCCATCCCTCAAGCGCCAGCAGCCCGGCAGGCGGCCCCGAGGCAGTGCGTGCGGCAGGTCCGCGTGTCCGGAGGTCCAGCAGTAGAAGCGGGCTGCAGCAGCGTGCGTGCAGGCCCAGGAGCGCACCTTCTGCACGGGGCGCTTGCGGCCGCCGCGGCGCACGCGCACGCGGTACACCACGTAGCCCTGCTTCGCCTTGTAGCCCAGGCGGCGCGCCTTGTCCGGGCGCGTGGGCCGCGGCACGCGGCACAGCGAGGGCAGCTGGCGGTACTCCCAGCAGCGCACGCGAAGCAGGAAGCGCAGCACGTCGCTCTGCTTCTTCTTGTGCAGCTCCTGCACGTATGCGTATGCTCCCATCCTGCTCGACGGGGTCAGCACAGCAGCCCGGAGGCGCTACGGAAAGGCGTGACGTGGCAATGACGTGGCATATGAAGGGGTGGCGTAAAGAGCCCGTCGTCCGTCGTGCGCACTGCCGCACTGCGTGCATGCCGTCTCTCATCCCCCGTGCTCCACAGCGCGGCAGCAGTAGCTGACGGGTCTCATTTACAAAGCGGTTCTAGGCGAGCGGCTCTGGCGCAGCCACTCTACTTTGTGAGCGCAGCTGCAATCATTCCCTCCACCTCCTTTGCTGGCCGGTCCGCCTTGAGGTCCACCACCTTGGCCTGGTAGTGCGCAATGACCTGGGGGCGAGGCGTCAGGCGGAGCACGGGGAGAGGCGTGCGTCAGCGCCGCGCACCGGCGCTGTCTGCGCGTGGAAGGCTGCGAGGCGCGACTTGAGCGTCTCCGCGTTGTCGTCCTTGCGCTGGATGAGCGCCTCACCCGTGGCGTCGTCCACGCCCGGCACGCGCGGCGGCGCAAACTTCGTGTGGTAGCTGCGCCCGCTGCCCGGGTGCACCCACCGACCAGTCACACGCTCAACCAGCACTGCGTCCGGCACGCTGAAGTTGAGCACCTTGTCGATGGCCGTGCCGCGGTGGGACAACATCTCGTCCAGCTTCACAGCCTGAGCAACAGTGCGGGGGAAGCCGTCCAGGATGAACCCGCCGCGGCAGTCGGGACGCCGAATGGCGTCAGAGATTATGCCCACAACCAGCTCGTCGCTCACCAGCTCGCCAGCCTCCATGGTGGCCTTGGCCTGGGGGCGCTTGTGAGCGACCGCAACAGCCGCACGCTCTGAACGGGATACAGCGCAGCACCAGGCAGTGACGCCAGACGAGGCAGGCCGCGGCCGATCGTGCGGGCGAGGTACAGAAGAAGCGCGGCCGTGTGCAAGGACGGCTGCGAGCTGGGCGGAGCATACCTTCAGGCCCAGCGGCGTCTTAGCTGCCACGGCCTCGCGCAGCATGTCGCCCGTGGCCAGGTGGCACAGGCAGTGCTCCTTCTGCGCAGTGCGTGGAGGCGCGGCAGACGTCAGCCCTGGCGGAGAGGAGGGGCTCTCCATGCAGCCCTGGAGAGTGCCGTAGAGTGCAAAGCTGCAAACAGCCGCTACAGCGCTGCGCAACGCGCCTTGATCTTGGGAGACTGCGTGCCTTTGCCGCACCCGGGCGGCCCTGTGAGAGGAGAGCAGGTCAGCATTCCATCACGACGCGCCAGCAACAAGCACTGCTGCTGCGTGCTCGCTGCCCGCCCGCGTCGCCACGCACCAACCAGGATGATGCGCTTCTCCGGCTTGTTCAGGCACTCCAGGCGGCGCTGCATTTCCCTCATCAGCGCCTCAGTGGAAACCTCTGATATGTCCATGGCGGCGCAACAGGCAGGGCGAGCGGGATTGCAGGCGCGTGACGGAGCACGCAAAATGCGGAGGGCGGGAGGTATGGGCTACAACGCTGGAAAACAACGAACGACGAACGGGCCTGCCGTCTCTTCTCGCATGCTGCCGTTTGCTTTGTCAGTGTCAAGGACTCACTCGCTGCTCGAGTGAGAGCGAGAGCTTGCGGGATGTATCAAGTTGTATATCAAGTTAAGTTACGAGCTCAGCTGGAACCTGGAAGGGGGCGAGGGCACAGCGCAGGCGCACCGCCACGTCGACGGGCCGCCTGGACAGCGGCGAGGGCTCCGCGGCTGCGAATCGCGCGCGCAGCAGAGCGCGGCCCTGTGGCGGCGCTCCGCTGAGTCTCCATCGGATGAGTCTGCGCTGCGCGTCCCACTCGGCCGGGGGGGAGCAGCAGAGGGGCTGCCCGCCCAGGCTGGCCATGGCGGGCAGGGGCGCCTCCAGCAGCACCTCGCCCAGCGCGCCGCAGCCGGGCAGCGCGGTGATGCGCAGCGAGAGCACCACCGTGCGCCCGTCGGGCGACGCGCAGGCGGCATGCACGCGCAGCGGCAGGCACGCGCGGCTGGCCTCCTCCGACAGCTGGTAGGCGAGCGCGGGGCCGCTGTGGCTGAGCGCGACGAGCCCGCCAGCGTGCAGCTCGGGGGGGCACCCGCTGGAGGGCACCCGCAGCCGCAGACCGGGCCCCTCCACCCGCAGCGCGCAGCCCGGCGGCGGCGCGCGGGTGGCGCAGAGCACGCCGCGCAGGCAGGCGCGCAGCAGGCGCTCGCCGCAGAGGGCCGCGTCCAGCGTCTCCTCCCCGACCACGCCCACCGCGCCGCCGCTCAGCTGCAGCGTCAGCGCGCCGCCGTGACGCACAGCGGAGACCCACGCCTGCGCGCGCGGCGGCGGCGGCGGCGGCGGCGGCGGCGCGGGGGCGGTGTATGGGCCCGGGGCCCAAAGCAGCGCTGGTTCTCTCGCCGGCGCGGGCAGCAAGAGCACAGCCGGGCGCTGCGCCTTGGTCGGTGGCAGTGGCGGCGCCGGCCTCGCCTGCTGCTGCTGCTGCTGCTGCTGGAGGGGTGGGACGGAAGTGAAGGAGGGCGAGAAGGGCGTGAAGGGCGGCGGTGGTGCGTTGTCGAACGGGTTCTCCGCCGCCGGCGCGCGCTCCTCCTTGCGCGGCGCCCCCTCGCCGCGCAGCAGCGGCGGCGTGACCGGCGGCGGGTACAGCGACGCCGCGTCTGGCTCAGCCTGGGGCGCCCCGCGGCCCAGCGCGCGCGCCAGGATGCCCACCCGTTGCGCCCTGCCGCCCTGCGCCTGCGGCGCCTGCGGGTCCAGCAGCTCCGACAGCGCAGCGTGCACCAGCGCGTAGCGCGCGAGCAGGCGCTCCGCTGTGCACGTCTCCCCCTGCACGCCCCGCAGCGACTCCAGGCGCCCCTCCGCGCGCGCGCAGACCGCAGCCAGCGCCGCCACGGCCGCCTCCAGCAGCGCGCTGGCCGCGAAGGCGTTGGCTTGGAGGGGCACGCAGCAGTGCACCAGCAGCGTGCCGCAGGGGCGCGAGGCGACGCGCAGGGCGGGCGCGGTGGGCACCGACACCAGCGTGGCCGCGTGCACGTCTGGAGCCTCCTCCTGTTGGGCGGGCGGGCCTCAGGGCTGCGCTTGAGCGGAGGGCGGGAGCCAACCAAAGAACCCTACCACGCAGCTCCAACGCACCGCACTACTCGCCTCCTCGGCAGCCAGCACCGCAGTGCGCACGGTGTGCAGCGACAGGCCGCGCGCGAGCGCCACCAGGGGGGGCGCAGACGGCCCAGCCTCGCGGCTCACCACCGCCAAGCCGCAGCACAGGCAGGGAGAGCGCATCCCGGGGCGCAGCTGCTCTGCCAAGAGACAACCTCCGCAAGAAGGAAGAACCAGCAGGCGAGAGCAGCAATCTGGCGGCTCGGCACCTCGAACGCGGCACCTCGAGTGGACGAACGAGCTCGAACAAGCGAGCATCCTACGTCCCCCTGCGCTTCTTCGTAGGCCGCACCTGTCACATGTCCGCTTTTGAGGAGCTGGGCGTGTGCCCCGAGCTCATCCGCGCCTGCGACGAGCAGGGCTGGGCGCTGCCCACGCCCGTGCAGGCGGAGGCGGTGCCGCTCATCCTGGGTGGCGGCGACGTGATGGTTGGTGCGTGCGAGCAGTGCACAAGGCGGGCTGATCTGCTGCGCGTCTGGGGCAGCCACAGCTCGCTCACGCGCTGCTTCCTCGCGCAGCTGCGGAGACGGGCAGCGGCAAGACGGCCGCGTTCGCGCTGCCGGTGCTTCAGATTGTGCACGAGGCCATCAGAGAGGAGGCGAGCGAGCGTTCAGCTGGCGCAGCTGCTAGTGCACACGCCGCGCCCACGGACGTGCGCATGTCCTGCGAGGACCGCGACGCGCTGATGGCCATCGCGCCCGACGGGCTGCTGTGCCAGGTGCGCGCGGCTGCGGGGCTGCGTAGGGAGCGGCGGCTGACTGTTTTGCTTTGCAGTCCCGCAGCGAGCGCGCGTGGGCCGGCTGCCGCGCCTCCGCGGGCGTCTCCTCTGGCAAGCACTACTTCGAGGCTGTTGTGCGCGACGACGGGCTGGTGCGCGTGGGTTGGTCCTCCACATGCGCCTTGCGCGAGCTGGGCACAGACAACCACAGCTTCGGCTACGGCGGCGCAGGCATGAAGTCCCACGCCAAGACGTTCACGCCGTACGGCCAGAGCTTCGGCGCGGGCGACGCGGTGGGCTGCTGCCTGGACAGCGAAGCTGGGGAGGTGCTGTTCAGCCTCAACGGCGCTCAGCTGGGTGTGGCCTTCGCGCTGCCCGCGCACCTGCGTGGCTGCGCGCTGTTCCCTGCGCTGTGCCTGAAGAACGCGGAGGCTGCGCTGAACTTTGGGGGGGCGCCCTTTGCACACGCGCCCCCCCCCGGCTTCGCGCCCCTGGCCGCCTCGCCGCTCCTCACAGCCGCCGCGCAGCAGGCGCAGCCGCGGGCCGCCCCCTCGCGGCGCACCCCCCGCTGCCTGGTGCTGGAGCCGGTGCGCGACCTGGCGCAGCAGACGGCGGCCTGCCTGAGCGCCCTGGGCGCGCACCTGAGCGCGCCCGCGCTCGCCGGCTGCCTGCTGGTGGGCGGCTGCGACCCCGGCCCCGCGCTGCGCCTGCTGCGCGACGGCTGCGACCTAGTGACGGGCACCCCCGCCTGCGTGCTGGACGCGGTGCAGAGCGGGCGCCTGGACCTGCGCCGCTGCCGCTTCCTGGTGCTGGACGAGGCGGACCGTCTGCTGGAGGCGGGCAGCTGCGAGCAGGTGCTGGCCCTGTTCCGCGCCCTGCCCAGCGCGGCGTCGCTGCTGGGCGGCGCGCGGCGCCTGCAGGTGCTGCTTTTCTCCGCCACGCTGCACAGCGCCAGCGTGACCCAGTTCAGCGCCGTGCTGTGCGAGCGGCCCACCTGGGTGGACCTCAAGGGGTGCGACTACGTGCCCGACAGCGTGCACCACGCCGCGCTGCTGGTCAGCCCGGAGCAGGAGCGCTGGCAGGAGCTGAGCCCCACCGCCGCCACGGACAACGTGCACGCGCGCGACGCGCCCGCCGGGGCTGGGGCCCTGGGGCTGCCCCTGAGCCGCGACTGCGCCAGCGCAGCCGTGAAGCGCCTGAAGCCCCACCTGCTGCTGCGCCTGGTGGACGCGCTGCGCATGGACCGGGTGCTGGTCTTCTGCCGCACAAACTTTGACTGCGACAACCTGGAGGCGTTCCTGCGCGTGGCTGGCGGCGGTGCCACGCAGCGCCTGGGCGCCGAGAGCGGCAAGGAGAACCCCTACTCGTGCTGCGTGCTCGCGGGCGGGCGCAGCACGGAGGAGCGCCGGCGCAGCCTGCAGGCGTTCAAGGACGGCGCTGTGCGCATGCTGCTCTGCACGGACGTGGCCGCGCGCGGCATCGACATCTCGGGGCTGCCCTTCGTGGTCAACATGACGCTGCCTGACAGCGCGGAGGACTACATCCACCGCGTGGGGCGCGTGGGGCGCGCAGACACGCTGGGCCTGGCTGTGAGCCTGGTGAGCCGCGTGCCCGAGCGCCTCTGGTACTGCCGCAAGAAGGGGCACACCCCCTGGACGGCGCCCACGGAGGCTGACGTGCGCGAGCACAGCGTGTGGAGCGACGAGCACGGGCTGCTCAAGGCTGTGGAGGAGCGCCTGGGCTGCCAGGTGCCCACCATGGGCCACGACTGCGCGCTGCCGCAGGAGCTGCGGGACGCGCTGCCGGGGGGCGGCGGCGCGGGCACGGAAGCGTACGGCCAGGCCAAGGGGGAGGGGGCGGCGGTGGTCACAGCAGCCACCGCCACGCAGCAGCTCGCGCCCACCGTGCAGGCGCTGAGCGACCTGGAGCACACCGTGCAGCGAGCCTACTGGGCGCTCAAGCGCAAGTACACAGCCACGGAAGTGGACGCCCACGCCTGAGGGACTCTGATAATCTTAGCTAGATAGAGGAGCGTCGAGCGTCGTCGTACAAATCTGCGCCCCCTTCGCCGCCACTGTGCACTACGTTCATTCATGCAGTAGGCGCGATGGAGGTTGATGACAGCTGTGCGGCTCTGGAGCGGCTGCGCTCTCTGGTGGCTGACCTTCTGGACAAGCACCTGCTGGGCAGCGCCGTGTTCTTCGCGGACAAGCTCGTGTCGCTGTCCGACGGCGCGGCGGAGGATGTCTTCCTGCTGGCGCAAGCGCACGTGTGCAGCGGGGCGCACACACGTGCGCTCGCACTCCTCCGCGCAGAGTGCCTCACCTCAGCCTCGCCGCGCTTCCTCCACCTCACCGCCGCCTGTCTGGTGGCCACCGCCCAGTTCGACGAGGCGCTGGCGCTGCTGGGCGAGGAGGGCACGGAGATGCATGTCAGCTCGTGCGTTTGCGCTCTGTCCTCCTCTCCACCCCACTCACGCCTCAGCACACAGCTCGGACGCGGCCGGAGATAGCGGCGTCGCCACCGCCGCAGCCTGCGAGCTGCTGCGCGGGCGCGTGTACCTGGCGCTGGAGAACCGCCCGGCTGCTGCGCGCTGCTTCCGGGTGCGCTCGCCGGCGGCCCCGCGGCCCCGCTGCAGCCCCTGCTCAGCCCCCCGCCCCTCCCAGGCCGCGCTGCGTTGCGACCCGCTGTGCTACGAGGCGTTCGAGGCGCTGCTGAGCGGCCAGATGCTGACGCCCAGCGACGAGGCCGCCCTGCTCGCCTCCCTCTCCTGGGCGCCCGGCGACGCCTGGGTGGGCCAGCTCTACTGCGTGCGGTCGGGCGTGCGCAGCCCCGGGGCGGAGATGGGCGCGCAGCTGCAAAGGCTGAGCAGCAGCGTGGAGGAGTGCGGCCTGGGCGCGCCCGCCGCCGCCGCGCTGCTGCAGAACGCGGACGTGCTGGCGGCAGGCGCGGAGTGGAGCCTGATGCGCGGCGACGCGGCCGCGTGCTACGCCGCCACAAGCGCGCTGCTGGTGCGCGACCCGCTGCGCGCCGCCGCGCTGCCCTGCCACATCAGCGCAGCCTGCAGCCTGGGCAAGCGCAACGAGCTGTTTGCGCGCGGCCACGCGCTGGTGGGCGCGGACCCGGCCTCGGGGCTCGCCTGGTTCGCCGTGGGCAGCTACTACGCCTGCACCGGCCAGCACGCGGCCGCGCGGCGCTACCTGGCCCGCTGCACCGCCCTGCAGCCGGGCTTCGCGCCCGGCTGGCTGGCCTACGGGCACGCCTTCGCGGCGGGCGAGGAGGGGGACCAGGCGTTGGCAGCCTACCGCACAGCCGCGCGCCTCTTCCCGGGCGCGCCGCTGCCGCTGCTCTACATGGGCGCCGAGTACGCGCGCGGGGGCCACTGGGCGCTGGCCAGGCAGTTCCTGAGCGCCGCGGCGGAGGCGAGCCCGGGCGACCCTGCGCCGCGCCACGAGCTCGCCTGCGTCGCACTCCGCGCCGGCGAGCCGCAGCTGGCGCAGTCCCTGTTCGAGGAGGCGCTGCGACGCGCGCCGCAGCCGCTGAACAGCAGCTGGGAGGCGACGCTGGTGGGGCTGGGACACGCGCTGCGCAAGCAGCGCCGACTGCCCGAGGCGGCCGCCATGTACCGCAGAGCGCTGGCGCTGCTGCCGCGCAGCCCGGGCACGCTCACGGCGCTCGCCTTTACCGCGCAGCTGGGCGGCGACAACCAGCAGGCCATTGACCTCTACCACGCAGCGCTGGGGCTGCGCCCGGACGACGCCTTTGCGCAGGAGATGCTCCACGCCGCGCTCTCAGAGGAGGTGGGCAGGCATCTACCCGAGTGCTAACCGTAAGCACGCAGCACCTGCGCCAAATTTCGACGAACAACAACTAACAAACAGTTGAACAAAGAGGGCCATAGGCAACTTGCTCCCCTTGTGCGTGGTGGTGGTATACTGCCGGTCTCGCTTCGCCACAGCTGCCCTCCTGTGCCACGCCACCTTAGACGTGCGCGTGCTCCCGCTACTATGGGGGTGCTTTGTGCGGCCTCGCTCGCTCTTGCGCGCTCACCGTGTGCTCCTGCTCGCCGCGTGTTGTTGCAGGCGTGCCCAGCGCACAGTGCAGCCTTGTGTCGCTACAGGCGCCACGCTCGGAGATCGCACTCGCACCTTCTGCGAGCGCTCTCTGTGGAAGACGGGTTGGCTGAGCTCGCCTCGGACGCTGCAGTGGAGCTCTCGCAGCTGTCTCCCCTGGCCGAGCTGCTGCAGCGCGCGACGGGCCTGGACGCGGCGGGTCTGCTGGCCGGCGACGCGCAGGAGCTCCAGACGTTGCTGTGGGGCCTCGCCCTGGCTGCGTACTTGTTCGCCACGCCCGGGGTGCTCCTTGGCGCGCTGGACACCTTCCTGCTGGCGCCGCTGGACGCGCTGTTGGCGCCGCGTCTCAAGGCTGAGGACGTGAAGCTGCTCAAGCGCATCGGCGACGGCACCTTCGGCAGCGTGTACGCGGGCACGCTGGGTGCGCAGTCTGTGGTTGCGAAGAAGCACAAGCCGGGCGTGGAGGGCGCGGAGGAGCTGCAGCGCGCAGAGCAGTACTTCAACGCGCGCTGTCGTCGCTCGCCGGTGCTGCGCCGCGGCTGCGCCCCCTTCCTGGGCAGCTACCCGGGCGTGGGCGACGCGCCGGTGCTGGTCTGGTCGGACCGCGGCACGCGCACGCTGGCGGACCTGCTGGAGGACAGCGACCCGGAGGCGCTGGAGCGGGCGCTGCGACTCAGCCTGGGGGGGCGCACGGGCGTGGCGCGCGACAACCGCATCGCGCGACAGTGCATGCGCCAGATACTCACTGCCGCCAAGGACCTGCACGACGCGGGCATCGTGCACCGGGACGTCAAGCCCACCAACCTGGTGGCGATGCAGAGCACGCTCGGGGAGCCCCGCCTGCGGCTGGTGGACTTTGGCGCGGCGGCGGACCTTCGCACCGGCTTTGGCTTTGACCCCAAGCGCGGGCTGTGCGACCCAAACTATGTGCCGCCCGAGCAGCTGGTGCTGCCCGAGGGCACGCCCGCGCCGCCCTCCTTCGCGCCCCTGGCCGCCGCCGGCAGCCCCTTCCTGTGGTTCCTGGGCCGCCCGGACCTGTACGACGCGTACAGCTGCGGCATCATCCTGCTGCAGCTCTGCATCCCCGCGCTGCGGCGGCGCAACACAACGTCGCCCGCGGGCACCTTCCAGAGGTCCCTGGCCGCCTCCGACTACGACCTGCGCCTGTGGCGCGCGGAGCTCACAAACAGCGTGTACGACTTCTCCGTGCTGGACGCGGGCGGCGGCCTCGCCTGGGACCTGGCATGCAGGCTGGTGCGGCCAAGGGACGCGCTGCAGCGCGGGCGCAGCAGCTGCGCGCAGGCGCTGCTGCACCCCTGGATGCTGCTCCCCTAGCTCTAGCTGGCTCGCTGGCTCTGGCTCTCTCGCAGGCTCTCACGTGTTGATAAATGTGTTGACAGTCACACGCTCGATTCGATGCGCGCGTCGCGGTAGCGCCAGAATCCCGCCAGCATGCTGCCCAGCACGCTGTGCACTGTGGCGCTGAGCGCAGCGGGCATGGCCGCCTCTGCGCCAAAGTGCGCCAGCGCCAGCACGCAACCAAGCGCGCTGTTCTGCATGCCCACCTCGATGCTGACGGTGCGGCGCACGCGCTCTGGGAAGCCCGCAGCGGCGGATGCGCCGTACCCAAGCGCAAAGCCGCCGGCGTGCAGCGCTACGACGGCCACCAGCAGCGTCGGGCCGGCTGAGCGCAGCGCGGCGGCGGATCCCCCGAGGACTGAGGCGCAGATGAGCGTCACCGTGGCGACGGCGAAGGGCGGGCAGAAGGGCGCCAGGGCGGAGACGGCTGCGGGCGCGGCGCGCTGGAGCAGCAGCCCCAGCAGGATCGGGGCCAGCACCACCGACGCCGTGGACAGCATCAGCCCCGAGGCGGGCACCGGCACCAGCGTGCCCGCCAGAGCAGCCGTAAGAGCAGGAGTGGCCACAGCAGCCAGCGCCGTGCTGGCAGCCGTCAAAACCACGGACAGCGCCACCGCTGCGCCCGCGATGTAGGTCACCAGGTTGCTGGCTGTGCCGCCGGGGCAGCAGCCCACCAGAATGAGCCCCACGGCCAGCGGCGTTGAGAGGCCCAAACAACGCGACAACAAGAAGGCGAGCAGCGGCATCACGCTGTACTGTAGCACAACGCCAGCCAGGACCTGCTTGGGCGATACATCCGCGAAATCGCTGCGGTCGATGGTCAGCCCTTGTCAGGTGAGCCGCGTCAGCACTTCTGATGGAAGGGAACCGCGCGACGCATAGAGCACGCACCCATCCCCAGCATGGTTAGCGCCAAGGCCGTGGTTATCATGTTTCCCTGTGGAAGTTTAGCAGTGGGCGCAAGAAGTGCTCTGAGTCTCGGTGCTGCGAGGGCCGAAAAGGAGCGCGCACCTTGAACCATACAACAGCAGGTGGATGCAACAGCCCAGTGCACGCGCCCAGCAGTATCCAAACCGGGAACAGGTTGGTGAAGAGAGCGAGAGCGCGACGCAGCGGCGCATCCTCGCAAACGCCAGCAGCGGCGACCACGGCTGGCCGGTGACCCGACGCTCTCCCAACAACACAGCGGCGCAAAGACAGGCTCGCACGCTGCAACCCGCTGAGAGCGCCGCATCTGTCGCAGGTAAGCGCAGCAGTAGCAGACTGCGAGCGCTGTGTCGGGCTGCACACGCCTGCGCGCTCCACGCTGCGCCTCCTGTGACTCACAGGCGAGCCACGTGCGCACGGCAACGCAGGCGATAGACTGAAGCACGCCATCGCCTGACGCCCAAGCCCAACGAGCTGATAGAGTGGCGAGGGGCAGTAAGAACTGCATGCAGCGCACCTGTACGACCGACACAACATACAGTACAAGACGAGTTGTTCGGGCGGGAGTTCGGGCGGAGAAGACAACGCGCCCTGTGCGACCTGCGTGACATCATACGCCCTGACAAGAGTTGATCCCGCAGCCTTGTGGTGTACTGCAGGGGAAACGCGCTGTAAAGCTCCGCTGCAATGCTGTTGCTGCAGTCGCTGTCGCCGCCTGCGGGTCGCGTGCAACGCGTGCGGCGACCGCATGCTGCGCAGCCGCAGACCGCGGGTGCGTGCTGCAGTCCCCAGCCTCCACTCACACTTACAGTACGCACGCACAGCTGCCCGCCGCCGCGCAGCTGTCACAGCCCCTCGAAGCCGCGTGTTGGGTTCCGCTTCCGGCGTCTCCGAGGCTCCTGAGGTGGTGACGGACAGCAGCACGCGGCCGTATGCAGGTGCACTCACCCTCTGCTGCGCCACTGGCACGCACCTCACGCACATGCTCTCGGTCCTCGCATGCAGGCCCCTACGAGCGGGAGACAACCGTCGCCATCGACGCCGTGCGCCTCGCGTGTGCTATGTGCCAGAAGATCCAGGCTGGGTATGTCCGCCGTCTCACCTGGCCCTCGGCCTCCCCTGACGCTTGTGCGCCCAGGATCATGGTGCAGGAGGAGGAGGGGCTGAACACGAAGCAGGACCGGTCACTGGTGACGACGGCGGACTATGCGTCACAAGCGCTCATCTCTGCGTGCGTTACCGCCCAAAACAAGCACCAGTCAGCCGTGCCACTCACGCGGCCTGCTCGCAGTCTGCTGGCCGAGTCGTTTGGCGACGAGTTGTCGTTGGTTGCGGAGGAGGACAGCGCAGCGCTGCGCGAGGGCGAGGCTGGCGCTGCGATGCTGGCCCGCGTCACTGCAGCAGTCAACGAGGCGCTGCTGGAGGCCGGTCGCAGCGCCATGACGGGCGAGCAGGTGCTGCGCGCCGTGGACCGCGGCGGCAGCGCCGGCGGGCGCAAGGGGAGGCACTGGGGTGCGTGCAGCCGTGCACTGCGCTGCTCTCAGCCCCGCTCTCACGCCGGCCCGCCCGCCTGTGCAGTGCTGGACCCGGTGGACGGCACGCTGGGCTTCGTGCGCGGCGACCAGTACTGCGTGGCGCTGGCGCTGCTGGAGGAGGGGCAGTTGATGGTGGGCGTGCTGGGCTGCCCCAACATGCCCACCCGCCCGGACGTGCTGGAGGCGAGCGGGGCGCTGAGCTACGGCTTCTCGCCGCGCCTGGTGAGCAAGATGCTGGCCGGGGCCAAGGGCGCGGGCGCCTGGTACAAGGGAGTGCTGTTTGCGGCTGCGCGCGGCAGCGGCGCCTGGGCGCAGCCCAGCCAGCCCGAGTGCGACGTTCCCGTGCAACCGCATCGCGTGCGCGTGTCCCAGCAGGACGACCCCGCGCGCATGCGCTTGACGGAGCCGGTGCTCAAGGCGAACAGCAGCCAGGGCTTCACGCAGGCGGTGGCCAGTGCCGTGGGCATGGCCTCCAAGCCCCTGCGCCTCTACTCCATGGTCAAGTACGGCGCAGTGGCGCGCGGCGACGCGGACGTGTTCATGAAGTTCCCGAAGGCTGGCTACAAGGAGAAGGTGTGGGACCACGCAGCGGGAGTGCTGGTGGTGGAGGAGGCTGGGGGCGTCGTCACGGACGCCGGGGGGCTGGCGCTGGACTTTGGGGCTGGCCGCTTCCTGGAGCACGTGGACCGCGGCATCGTCGCCTCGTCCGCTGCGCTGCACCCGAGGCTCATGGCGGCTGTGGCCAGCAGCTGGAGCTCATCCATGCTGTGAACCACCGCCACTCCTACTGGGCGTGTGAGTGAGTGCCATTTAACGTACCCGGCCGCACGCACGCAGGGCTCGTATTTGCTAGTTGGTTACATCAAGGTCACAGCTGGCCTCCTCCTTCCTTCAGAGGTTCACCACGCCGTGCAAACCCTTGCCTCCGCCGGGGACGAGGGGCGTCTTCTCGCTGAGCCCCCCAGCCCCATACGCCGCGCCCCGCACAGTGCGGTATCCCATGCTGCTCATGGCGTGTGATACGATGATCCACAAGCCCATGGAGACGCCCATCACGATGAACACGCTGCTCACAATGACCATGGGCCCACCCCCGTCCGCGTTGGCGTTCAGCGGGCTGGGCGACGGCGGCGCGCCCAGGTTGCCGATGGTGTGTCCGGCGACGGTGCGCGGGTTCTCCTTGTAGAACTCGTAGATGGAGCTCCCGGTTGCGTCGTAGAAGCTCACCTTGAGCAGGCCGGGCATGTTGGCCTCCGTGTGCGACATGCGGATGTTGGCGAAGCCAGTGCCCGCCGCGTACTGGAACTGCAGTCCGCCGAAGGGGCAGTCCGCCGCGTGCGCCCCCGCGCTGCTGGCGTTGCTGTACGCGCCGTTGCCCAGCACCAGGTAGTCCACCACGTTGGTGCTGGGCACGGGCTTGAAGTGCGCCATCTGGTGGTCCTTGCCACCGATGTACAACGCAACGCCTGCAGCCTCCATCATTGGGCCCAGCCGGTCCACCAGCGGCCAGGTTGGGCCCCACTCGCCCGCGGACCACACCGGGTGGTTGCCCACCACAATGATCCAGTCTGCGTAGCTGCCGTTGATGGCGCCCTGCACCCAGTTCCACTGCGCCTCGTTGACGCTGGGTGCAGTGTAGCCACTGTAGGGGGCGGTGCTGCCGGGGTCGTCCAGCGTGTCAGCCACGCCCAACTTGGTGAACGAGTCCTGCAGACGACGACGACGACCGTACAGGCTGGCCGCCGAGGCTGGCGCGGGCGCGGTGGTGTAGGGGCTCGTCACCGGACCCGCAGCCACGGAGTTGGCCGACACCGCGGGCCCAGCCGCAGAAGCGCCGGGCGTGGCGCTGGCCGCCAGCGTTGCAGCCGCGGCGGGAACGCTGGCCACGTACGGGCTGGGCCCCGGTGGCGGGAAGTAGAGGGAGGGCAGCGCCTCCGGCTGCGGGTTGAGGCCCCCGATGAGCGACTCGGTGTCGATCATGATGAACTCAACCGTGTCGCCACTGAACGGGATCACGGTCTGGAAGGTGTAGAACAGGTCCGGGTAGATGAACTGCCCGCTGTTGGTGCCGTTGAAGCCCATCTCGGCTGGAGCGGGAGTGGTGAGAGGGGACCAATGGCAAGTGAGAGTCTGAGGGCGCACCCGTCACGTTCCCAGCCCAGTCCACAGCGCCCGCTACCGTGTACCACGGAAGCGTGCCCAGCGTGGAGGGGTAGGGGGTGTTGTAGACGCCGTTCCAGGTGTCGGCCAGGCGCATTTGTGCAGCCGCACTCTCCGTGGACCCTAGAGCGGGGGGTGCATGGAGCACATGTGAGCGCAACGAGCAGCGCTCAGCCGCGCACGCGGTGCAGGCCGCAGGCGCGGAGTAGGCGCGACGCTGGGCGCGGCGCAGAGTGAAGGCGTGCGCGGCGTGCGCGCAGGGCGGTGCGGCAGCAGATCAGAGCGGACCCAGCGCTGCTGCCAACTGCCACTGCGCGCACCCTGGATGCCCTGCCCGTAGAAGTTGCCCCCGGGGGACAGCACGAAGGTTGAGAGCGTGTCGGCAACGGCGCCGGCCATTCCGCCAGCCACTGCTGTCTGCCCGGGAGTGGTGAACGGCGCCTCATCCTGCCCGCCCCACTCGCCCACCGCCAGAAAGCTCACAACCTCATTCTCCAGCTGCACCGTCTTGTAGTTCCCAAACTCCAGGTGGGCAGCGGCGGAGGCGAGCGAGGCGAGGAGCAGCGCAGTGCGCGCCATCACACGCCCAGCCCGTGGAGCGTTGCACGTGCCGCGGTGGCAGGACAACACGCTACAACACTCACAGGCTCAAGCGAAGGTCAGGGAGCGAGCAGCGGTGCCAGGCGTCGTCCGACCGAAGGCGGTGTTGTTCGAGACCCGCGGCTCTTGATCGCCGATCTGTCCTGTCCGACAGTCCGAGTACTAAGAGCAAGCACAAGGCAGTGGTTGTGGGTGTCTCGTGAGCACCATGGCATACTCATGACTACAGATTCGACAGAGCTGCGGAGGTTGCGGAGCCTCCGCGCAGCACAGGGACTATGGGGACCAGCGGGGTGGTCTCGGACACGCCCCTTCGCGCCCGCCCCTGCGCCGCCCCCGCCTTCACTGCGGATACGAACGAGCGCTTGGCCGCGATCCTGCGCAGGTATGAGCTGCCCGCGACTGCGCACAGGGTGGTGGCCACGGCGACAAAGAGCGCGCCCATGATGAGCAGCGTGCGCTGCCCAGAGCTGCCCGACACGACGAAGCCCTTGCCTGCGTGCGGCACGTGTGAGTCGCACGCACGGGAGTGCACACCCCTGCCATCGCTGCGTGCCTGCGCGCGGGTTGGGCTTGCTGAAGTTGTAGAGCAGAGCGCCGGTGTCGTCGTAGAAGCTGACGCTGAGCTGGCTCATCCCCTTGCCCTTCGGGCTGCTCACCTCCACCATCACAAAGCCGGTGCTGGCGCCGTAGGCGAAGGCCAGCGCGCCGTCGGGGCACAGCGCCTGGCTGGGCAGCTCCAGCGCCTGGCTGGCGTTGCTCTGGGCGCCGTTGCCGATGCCCACGAAGTCCACGCTCGCGCCAGAGGGCGAGGGCATCAGGTGCTGCGCGATGGGGTCGCGCCCGCTGATGTACAGTGCCACGCCTGCAGACTCCATCAGCGGCAGCAGCTTCTCCGCCAACGCCCAGGTTGGGCCGTGCTCGCCCACGCTCCACACGGGGTCGTTGCCGATCACCACCAGCCAGTCGGCGCTGCTGTTGCTCAGCGTGCGCTCAGCCCAGGCCCACTGCTCCTGGCTGATGGGGGGGGCTGTGTGGACGTCAAAGTCTGCCAGCCGGCGCGCGCCACCAGCCCGCCCTCCCAGTGCCTGCGCGCCCGCCGCCGCCTGCGCGCCCGCCCCCTCCCCAGCAGCCAGCATCCGGCGGCGCCCGTAGTTTGCGGGCGGCGGCGGGTAGTACAGGTTGGGCATGTTGGCCCACCCCGGGAACTGGTTCTGCTCCGAGGTGAGTGTCTCCGTGTCCACCATGACGAACTGGATGGTTTCCTCAAACGGAGGCACCGTCACCGTGAACGTGTGCCACAGGTCCGGGTAAATCCACCGACCACTACTGGCGGAGGAGCCGTTGAAGGCCATCTCGGCTGAGAAAGGGCGAATGAGCGTGAGGCGGCGCGGGGCGCTGAGAGGGCGTGTGTGCTGCCAAGAGGGGCTTGGGTGTTTTATGAGCCAGTGGGACAGAAGCGGGGCGCACCCGTCACGTTGCCCTCCCAGTCCATGTATCCGGAGGTGATGTACCAAGGCACCTGGAGCGCGTCGGCGGAGTACACGTCCTCGAAGGTAGCCGCAAAGCGCGCCTGGTCCTCTGCGCTCTCCGCGCCCGCTGCGAGTCACAGAAAGGCGTCACGCGTGAGCCGGGCACGTGGGCAGCGCAGCGCGAGCGGCACGTGGCCCAGGCGGCGGGCGCTCGACGCGCAGCGAGTGCCGGAGAGCCTGCCCAGAGCAAGCCTCCCAGCTCGCGCACCTTGCAGTCCCTGGTCCAGGAAGTTGCCGCCCGCCGACACCACCAGCTTGGGGCGCAGCTGCGCGGCGACGCGGGCCAGCGCGGCTGCGGCGCTCAGCTGGCCCGTGGTTGTAAAGGGAGCTGTGCTCTGCCCGCCCCAGTCGCTCAGCGCCGCGAAGACCAGGTTTTGCACCACGCCCAGGCCGGCCGTGGTTGGTCTAGGCGAGGCGAGCGCCAGGAGCAGCAAGAACGGCACCAGCCGGGAACGGAGGGAGCACATGTCCAGCCAATTGCACGTCAGCGCGTCACGCCTGCCCTGCCACGCTCCGCAGCCTGCAGCACTGCATATTTCGCAAAAGACACAGCAAGCAACTGCGAGTCACGAGGTCGCCGAGGGGCGCGACTGCTGGTCCCCAGCCCGCCGGGGGCCTCCCCAGCAGGCGTCCCTCCATGGCACGCGTCTTGGCGCCTTTGGAGCCGCCTTCCCAGCTCACCGCGGCGCGCCGTGGTCGGTCTATGCGCGCGCGCATGGCTATGCGCGCCACGCAATGCGTCGCGACGTTGGCCTTGCTTCTGGCGCCACTGTGCGCGCTAGGAGCGGCGAGTGTCGAAGTGCCGGCACCAAACACCGCTGAGGAGGCCGCGGAAACGCTGAGCTTCTTCGCCACCGCAGACTGGGGAGGGCAGGCGGCCGCGCCGTACACCACTCCGCTACAGCTGCTGATGGCGACGGCGATGGGCCGCGCCTCCGCCTCCTTCCACCCGAAGTTTGTGCTGTCCGCGGGCGGCAACTTCCTGCCGGGCGGCCTGGCCGGTGCGCGCCGCGGCGGGCAGCCTGCGCGTGCGCGCGGACAACCGGGCGCGCGCAGGTGCCGGGGCGAGGCGGCACGACTGTCCGAGTGCCTGGGAGCCCTTAGTTCCACATGCTCCACTCACCCTCTGCGTCCCTCCAGGCACGGGTGTGAGTGACGAGAACGATCAGATCCGCGTGGGCGCAACCTTCGACACCGTCTTCTCGCCCTCATCGCTGCAGGTGCCCTGGTACATTGCGGGCGGCACGCCGGACTGGGAAGGCAACCTGACAGGTGCGAGCGCCTCCCACTCCCTGCCTACGTGTCGCAGCCGTGTGTCCGGCTGGCTTGCTGACTTTTGCGGCGGCGCGCAGCCGAGATGTCCTTCAACGGCTCCTCCTTCACCAGCGGGCGGTGGATTTACCCCGCCCGCTACCACACCTTCACCACCTCCGTGCCCGGGGGCGGCGACACGGTGCAGGTGATCATGCTGGACACGGAGGCGCTGATTGGGGGCATGAACAAGATGCCCACGCTGGACATGCCGCCTCTCTACTACCCGCCGCCAGCCGCGCGCAGAGCCTCGCGCCGCCTGATGCAGACCGTGCCGCTGGTGCCCACCGCGGTGCCCACGCCCGCCTTCACGGCGGCGGCGGGCGCCACGGCGACTCCGTTCAGCGCCTCCGGCAGCGCCGCCGCCACAGCTGGCTCCGTGCCGCTGGTGACGCCCACCGTGCCCGCCTACACACTCCCCGCCGCCGGCGCCGCCGGCGTGCCACCGCTGCTCCCCGGCGTTGTGCCAGGCGCGGCCGCGGGCGCCGTGCCGGGCGTGGACCCCTGGGCCCCGGGCGGTGGTGTGGCTGGCCTGGCTGGCACCGCCGGCACCGCGGACAGCTATGGCACGCAGGTCACCTTCAACGCCGCGTCCCTGGCCCCCTCCATGCAGCTGTCCGCCCAGGCGGCCCTCACCGCAGCGGCTGACGACTTCACTTTTACGCCCCCGCCTGTGGACGAGGCGCAGTGGAACTGGCTGGAGGGCCAGCTCAACAGCAGCAGCGCAGACTGGCTCATCGTGGTGGGATACCACCCGGTGTGGTCCGCGGGCGCCTGGGGCCCGACCTGGCCGCTGGTGGAGCGCCTCATCCCCATGATGCAGACCGCCGGCGTGTCGCTCTACATCTCTGGCAACGACCACCTGATGCAGCACTTTAACCCGGTGCCCATCTGGACAAACGTGGACTACATTGTGGTTGGCAACGGAGCTTACGCAATGCCAGCCGGCACCACCGCTGCGGAGGCGATGCCGCACGCGCTGGACTGCCCCGACAACGGCCTGCAGTTCAGCTTTGGCGAGACGTCCGGCTTCGCGGCGCTGCAGGTGACGACTGCCAGCAGCAAGCAGCCGTCGGAGCTGCACGTCAACTTCTTTGACGCCAACCAGACCATGATCTACAGCTTTTTCAAGGAGAACCCGCGCACCATGCCGGGCCACATCGCGGGCGACCTGCGCAGCCCGCCGGCGCCCGGGCGCGGCCCCAGCGCAGCCGCAACCTACAACTCCCAGCCCCTCATGATCCTCGCCGGCGCCTTCCTGGTGGTGGCCGTGCTGCTCTGCCTCATCGGCGCCGCCAGCCATGCGCGGCGGCAGATGATGTACTTCTCCGCGCTGCGCGGCTCTCGCAGCCGCGCAGACCCGGGCATCCAGGTGGCCACCGCTGAGCCGGACGCGGGCGAGTCCACGCCGCTCATGCTGGGTCAAAGAGCATACGCTCCGCCTGCCGCGCGACCCATGGCGCGCAAATACGTAGCCTAGCGCTGGCGCTGGGATGAGCGAAACAAGCAAACGTCTGCACTCCAATAAGTGCCCCAATAATCCTAAAAACACTTCGACCAGCGCAGTTCGTCGCGTCACTTGTGTAAGGCGGCGCGGCCATTTCACGCCGCCGGCGCTCAATCATCACTTGAAACACGAGTTCGTCGACGAGTCACGTCATCTTTGAACCCCTCCTCGCCTTCTCTGTCGTCTGCAGGCAACAGAGCGATGCCTCGCGTGTCATAGCGGCGTGCGTGAGTGGTGGCAAGATGCAGGCGTCCCTGCTCCTGATTGTGGTGCTGCTGCAGGCCTCCCTGCAGCGGTGCACGGCGCGAATCACCACAGCCGCCACGCCTGCGCCTCCCAAGCCGCTGGTGTTTTTCGCGCTTGCGGACTGGGGTGGCGAGGAGGTTGCGCCCTACACGACGCCGGGGCAGCTTGCCGCCGCGCATGCCATGGGCAACGTCTCCGCCACCGCGGGCTCCCACCCGTCCTTCGTGCTCGCGGCGGGGGACAACTTCTACATGGAGGGTCTGCCGGGTGCGTGAATAGACCGCGAGCGAGCGAGAGGCACTGCGCCAGCTGCTCCGCGCTCATGCTGGCCTCACGCCCGCGCCCACCGCCCACCCCAGCGCCCCTGCCCGACGCGCTGGCTGCGACGCGCGTGTCCGAGACGTTTGAGAACGTGTACAGTGCGCCGGGACTGCAGGTCCCTTGGTACTTTGTGGCTGGCAACCACGACTGGGTGGGCGACGTGCAGGCGCAGGTTGCGCTGAACGGCAGCGCGGCGACGGGCCACCGCTGGGTGATGCCGTCCACCTACTACAGCTTCACCCGGAGCGCGCCGGACGGCGAGACCGTGCAGTTCGTGATGGTGGACACGGAGACGCTGTTCGGCGGGGTGAACACGGCGCCGGGGGTGCTGCCGCCGCTGGGGTACCCGCCCTCTGGCGGGCGCCGCCTACGGCAGAGCAGCGAAGGCGACCCGGGCGCCGGCAGCGCTCTGGACCCGCCCGTGCCCGCAGCCTGGGTGCCGCCCGCTGTGGACGAGGCGCAGTGGGCGTGGGTGGCGCAAGTGCTGGGCAGCAGCAGCGCCGACTGGCTGGTGGTGGTGGGCCACCACCCAGTGTGGAGTGTGGGCGAGTACGGCCCAACCTGGGCGCTGGTGGAGCGCCTGCTGCCGCTCATGGAGGCCTCGGGCGTGGCGCTGTACATCTGCGGCCACGAGCACCAGATGGAGCACTTTCGCGCAGAGCCCCACCCCTCGGGCCTTGACTTCCTGGTGGTCGGCAACGGCGCCTACTTTAACGACACCGCCCCCGCGGACACGTCCCACGCCGGGGACTGCCCGGACGGTGCGCTGCAGTTCCAGTACACGGAGGGCACCGGGTTTGCGTCGCTCAGCCTCAGCCCCTCCGCGGACGGGGCGCCCAGCCAGCTGAGCGCCACGCTGTTCGGCTCCCAGGGGCAGCAGCTGTACCGCTTCTACAAGGAGAACCCGCGCGCGCAAGTCGCAGGCGGGGCTGCCCAGGCGGCTGCGCGCGCCACCGTCGTCCACCAGGCACGCGACGCCGCCCTCGCCCTGCTCCTGGTGCTCGCTGTGGCGGCGGGGCTCACGCTCGCTGCCAGGCTGGCGCAGGCGCAGACGCAGGACGTGACCCGCGTCAAGGCTGGAGGGCCCAGGGACGCGGTGGCGGAGCGCATCACAGTTTGGGAGAAAGGGCGCCAAATGGGCGCACAGGGGGAGGAGCGCAGGCCGCTCATGAGCGCCAAGCCCGGGCAGCCCTCAATCTCACGCGTGCGCAAGACGCCGGACGCACTTTGACACTTTTCTGTGACGAGCTATCTCTGCTGCGCGCTGGGTGTTTCATTGCATTGCTTGCGTATTGGCTTGGTCCCGCGCGCTGCTCCTTCCTTTCCTCCTTGACCCTCAGTGCCGGCGCCGAACGCTGCGCCCCGTACGGCGCACCTCCTCCGGCTCGCTCTCGCTCTCTGGCTGCGGCTGCGGCTGCGGCTGCGGCGCGGCCTGCGGCTTGCGCACGGGGTTGAGCTTCCTGTCCTCCTCATCCTCCGACTCGTCGCTGTCCACGCCCATGAAGCGCGCCGGCGCGGCCACAGGCGCAGCCACAGCGCGGGGCTTGCCACGGGGCGGCGCGGGCGACCGCCGCTGCTGCTCCTCGCTGGAGGGGATGGGCGAGAGGGGGCGCTGCTGCGGCTGCTGCGGCTGGGGCTTGGCGGGCGCCACCTGCTCCTCGCTCCCCTCGCTCCCCTCGCTCGCATCGCTCTCCGACAGCAGCGGCGCGCGCTTGGCCGCCGCGCGGCGCGGCTGCGCGCGCTTGCTTGTCGCCTGCGGCTTGCGCTTCTTGGCTGGCGCAGCCTTGCGGCCGCCCCCGCCCCCCTTGGCCTTGCGCCCCGCCGGCGCAGCCTCCTCCTCGCCCTCCTCTTCGCTGGCACCCCCCTTGCCCGCGCGCGCCTTGCGCTTCTTCTCGCCGCCCGCCCGCCCCCCCGCTCCCTGGCCCCCCTCCGGCTCCTCCTCCAGCAGCGCAAAGCCGGGCGGCAGAAAGGAGGCGGAGGGCCGCGAGCGCGCCGGCGCCCCAGGCAGCTCGTTGGGCGACAGCGGCTGCAGCGCGGGCGGTCGCGAGAAGTAAGCCTTGGGCAGGGGCACCTGCATGGGGAAGTCCAGGCTACTGTCCCAGCCCTCCTGTTGCGCCGTGACGCGCAGCAGCTCCGCCGCCACGTCGCATGCGGAGTACAGGGCGTGGTTGCGCTGCGGCCCCTGGCCGCCCATGAGGCTGGAGAGCTTGAGCTGGCGCAGCATGCGGACCAGCTGCGGCAGGCAGGCGCCGGGCTTGTGGGCCTGCTGCTGCGCGGCTGCGCCCAGCAGGGCCTGCACCTGCGGCGGGGGGCTGGCGAGGAGCGCGTTGAGGAGCTGGTGCAGGGGCAGCTGCAGGAGGGGCAGGAAGGCTGTCAGGGGCTGGCTGCGCCCCTCCTCCGCCGAGCACGGCACGCCGGGCGTGTGCGCCAGCGCCCATAGCGTGAAGAACAGCATTCGCTCGGTGCACAGGGCCAGCTGCAGGGCGGCGCCCTGCTGAGGCTCCCCGCCCGGCCGTCGCTCAGCCTGCGCAGCCAGCTGGGCCGCCTGGTGGCGCAGCATGCACACGCAGCTGCGCAGGCAGGCGGGCATGGCTGCCGCCACGGTGGGGCCGCCCGGGCACACGCGGTCCTGCGCCCCGGCTCCGCAGCAGAGGGGCAGCAGCGCGCAGACGCGCACAGAGGGCGGCCGGTGCTGCTCCACGGCCCTCATCAGCGGCCGGCGCACCGCGCAGCGCAGCAGCGGGCAGGTGGCCTGCGCGGCCGCGGCCAGCAGCGCGTAGGCGTCCGGCTGCAGGGTCGCCTCGTAGCCGCGCTTGCGGGCCAGCTTCAGCAGGCACGCGGCGGCGGCGCAGCGCAGGTGCGCCCGCCCGGCAGCCTCGGCGCCGGCGGCCGCCTCGAAGGCGCGCCCGGTGCCGCGCAGCAGCGGCATCAGCGTGGCGCGCGCCAGCTGCTCGGCTGCGGCCACCGCGGCCAAGCTGGCGCTGCCTTGGTGGGCGCGCAGCCGCGCCACGGTGCAGGCGCGCAGCGCGTGCGCGTTCAGCACCGCGGCTGCGGAGGGGGCTACGCGGTGCGCCGCGCGCGCGTGGGGCCGCGCCCAGAGGCTGGCCCCGACCCACGCCTGCAGCTCGTCCGCAGCCTTCACTCCGGCCCGCTCCTCCACCGCCCCGCACAGCACCGCGGCGGCCGCGAGCGCGGGCGCCAGCGCGCAGTCGCTCAGCTGCGGCAGGCGGGCCAGCAGCGCCGCGAGGAGGGGCTGCGTGGCTGCGGGCGCGCAGCGCAGCAGCGCCTCCGCCGCCAGCTTCGCCTGGCGCCGGTCGCCCGCGGTGCACAGCTCCGCCAGCGGGGCGCGGAAGGAGCGCTCCAGCGCCGCCGCGCCGCCGCCCAGGCCGGGCGCGCAGGCGCACAGCAGCCGCAGCGAGGCGGAGAGCAGCGGCGCGCAGGCGCGCTCGCGCAGCAGCATCAGCAGCGGGGGCCCGGCGTCGCGGAAGAGGGCGGGCGCGGCGGCGGCGGCGGCGGTGAGCAGGCCCAGCGCGGCTGCTGCGCGGGGGGGCAGTGCCTGCGAGGGCGAGGGCCCCCCCTCGCTCCCCTCCCCATCCCCGTCCCCCTCCTCCGGCAGCGCCAGGCGCAGCTGCTCGAACAGCTGGTGCAGCAGCGGCGCGTCGAAGGGCAGCGGCGACAGCTTGCAGCAGAGCTGCTCCAGCAGCGGCAGGCACGCAGCAGCCTTGGCGCCCAGGCACGCGCGCACGCGGCGCGCGCAGTCGGCGCGCAGCTGGCTGTCGGTGGCGGCGCCGGGGGCTGGGGGGCCGTGGCAGCGCGTGTCGGGCGACAGCAGCGCCTGCAGCGCGCGGAAGATGTAGCCGTCCTTGCACAAGCTCAGCCGCTGCAGCTCGCCCAGCGCCCAGGCGGGGCGGGGAAAGTATGTTGCGAGCTGGCGGAGGGCCTGATCGGCTTTGAGGGCCGCGGAGGGGGTGGATGGGGGTGGGTGAGTGGGGACGCCCTCCCCCTCACTCTCCCCATCGCTCTCCCCATCGCCGTCCTCAGCCTCGCCGGCCACACCAGCAGCAGCCTTGCGCGCAGCCTGGCGCGCCTCCAGCCACTGCTGGGCCGCCGCACGTGCGCGCCCGCGTTTGGTAAGCACCTTCTCCATGGTGGCAGCCCCCTCGCCGCCAGCCGCGCAGTGCGCGCGCACCCATGCGGCGGCCAGCAGGTTCGGAGGAAGGGCGAGCGGGAAGAGACGGCCGTCCATCAGCGAGTCGACAGCAGCCTGCAAGGTGCACGGCCCTGAGCCGCCCTCGCGCATGCATGCTGCGATGGCCAGCGAGGGCAGCTCGTCGAACATGGGCGCCTCTGCGGCGCTCCCCGCCGTCGCGCAGCGCTGCAAGTACGCGCTGTATGCGGCGGCCAGGCCCTGCAGCGCCTCCCTGTGCACGCCGTCCTTGCAGTCCTTCAGGGCTGCGCAGGCTGCGCCGAGCAGCTCCCGCGTCAGCTGCGCGGGGCGCTGCACCGCCACGGCGAAGGCGGTCTTGACGGCGGCGGCGCGCACGCAATCCTCCCAGTCCAGCAGGCGCGCCTGCAGCACGGCGCGCACCTCGCAGCACGCCGCGTCCGCGCCCGCGCCGCCGCCCCCCTCCGCCACCAGGAAGTCGAGCGCCCAGCGGCAGCAGTCCACGCGCAGCTGCGGCAGCTTGTCCTCGAAGCGGGCCAGCAGCAGCGCAAAGAGCTGTCGCTGCTCGCCCGCGCCGCGCGCATGCTCGCCCGCGAACAGGCCCAGCAGCAGGCGGGTGGCGGCCGCGCGGGTGCCCGCGCTGACGCTGTGCAGCGCCTCGCCCAGGCCCTCGCCCAGGCTGGGCAGCAGCGCGGGGCAGGCGGCGGCCAGGCGCGACACCAGCAGCGGCAGGCGCGACAGCTGCGCCGCAGACTGCGCTGGGCCCGCGCGGCGGCGGCGCCCCTTGCCCTCCGGCTGGCCCGGTTCCGCATCGCTGTCACTCTCCCCATCGCTCCCTTCTCGGCCTGTCTCCCCAGCCCCCTCCAGCAGCGCCTCTACGCGCGCGCGCGCGCAGCACATCAGCGTGTGCTCGCCGCGCGCGAATATCTGGGCGGCCAGGCGCGTGCGCTCCGGGTGGGCCACGGCGGGTGCCAGCGCGGACAGCAGCTGCGCCACCCAGCCGGGCGCGCAATCGCACCCCTCCACCAGCTCGCAGAACACAGTCACCATGTCAGCCTCCACAGCGGAGAAGTTGGCGCTGCTGCAGCGTACGTCAGAGAGCGTGGCCAAACAGTGCATGCGCTCACGCGCCTCACGCTCTCCAGGAACGCGCTCAGCAGCTCAGAGCACAGCTCAGCCGCGCCGGGCTCCACGTCCATCATGGGGAGGAAGCACTTGTACTGGAGTGGAGTGGCGAGGGCCGGGTTAGGGAGGGCGTGGGGACGCTAGGTTTGAAGAGCAATCGCGCCTTCGCAGCAGTGCTCAGCAGCGCAGCCGCGCGCCCGAAGGCGGCGGTGGTCAGGGGCTCGTCCAGGCGGCGCAGAGCGGCGATGAGGACGCGGTAGACGTCCTGGCGGTTCAAGCGCGAAGGGCGAGCTGTCAGGAGCCCTGTATCGCGTCGGCCGCCGCGCGCTGCACGCCTCGCGCGCGCCTTCACAGTCTCCGTCTCCTCGAAGGGCACCGTGGGGGCGCGAATGCGGAGCACGTCGCCCAGCGCGGAGGCGAGGAGGAGGCGAACTTCCTGGACAGCCGAGGGCGGAGGCAAAACGCCGGCTCAGCGGCGCGCGGCGCGCGAAGCCGCCCCGCGCCGGCGCACCGGGTCCTTGTGGCGCAGCAGCCGGCGCTGGCTGAGCGCCGTCTCCAGCTCCGGGAAGGCCAGCGTCTCCTGCTGCTCCACCGCAGCGAGGGCCTCGCAGCAGCTCTGGCGGGAAGGGGTCAGCGCCCAGCACGCAGGCAGTAGCCTCCGGGCACGAGCCTTGAGCAGCTTCACCAGCGCCTCCTTGCTGCTGGCCGCGTCCAGCTGCGTAGCCAGAGCTTTCAGGGCCGCCACACCCACACAGGGCGCCATCAGCGCCTGCGTTTCCGACGGAGACACTAGCAGCAGGATGGCGCGCGTGATTCAGTGTTCAACTGTTCAACTGTTGTTTTCTACTGCCTGACTGTTTTGTTCTCGAAACGTACTTTTAAGCGATTAATAAGAAGCGGTACGTACGCGGTACGACGCACACAGACGCGCTGCCGTGGGCTGCGGTTGGACTTCTAGGCGGACTTCTGCCTTCCGTGTGGTTTTGAGGAGAGTGTGTGGACGGATGAGGGCGCTGGGCGACGTGTCCCTGGGACTAGCGCGGCAGCAGGAGGCTAAGAGGCACAGATGCCCTCCTGCACAACGGCCCGTCGCCGCCCACGCTGCTGTCGGTGCACGAGCGCCGCCGCAGCGCAGTGTGTCGTCGCGGAGCGTGCGGCGGGGCGGCACCCCCTTAAGTCTAGGCTCGCGCCTTATCTGCTGCTCCACCCAGGACGGGCCCAGGGGAGCCTCCGAGCCGCCTGAGAGCAGCGAGCCTAGCAGCAGTCTGCCGCCCGAGGCTGCGCAGGGCCTCCAGCAGCAGCCAGCGCTGGCAGCGGCTGAGCCCCCGCAACGCGCCTCCGCCTCTCCCAAGGCGTCCCTGTTGGCGCTGCTGGCCGGCTTCAGCAACACCAACGCGGAGTGGCTGCGGTCGCGGCGGAGAAAGCGGTGGTGGAAGCGGCGCGTCTTCCCTCGCGTGCCCTTTGCCAAGAGGGCACCCCCGGCACAGCCCCTTGCGCCCGGCAGCGCCGCCTCGTTGGACGGCGCGCTGCTGCGCAAAGCTGCGCCGCTGGCGGTGATGTTCTTCTGCGCCTCGTTCAACCTGTGCCTGCTGTCCGCCAGCAAGGACGCGCTGATCGTCACCGCGCCGGGCGGCGGTGTGGAAGTCATCCCGTTCCTGATGACCTATGGCGTGCTGCCCCTGAGCCTGCTGTTCACGCTGTGCTACAGCCAGCTGGTCGAGCGACTTCCGGCCCGGCTGGTCTTCTATGCCGCCTGCCTCCCTCTTCTCGCCTTCTACGCCTGCTTCGCCTTCTTGCTGCACCCGCACGCGCAGCAGCTCCATCCCCACGTGTTAGCGGACGCCCTGGCCGCAGCGCTGCCGGCGGGTTTTTCGGGTCTGGTGGGTGCACTGCGCAATTGGACCTTCTCCCTCTTCTTCTGCGCAGCCGAGCTCTGGGGCGGCGTCGTCATCTCGCTGCTATTCTGGTCCCTCGCTAACGAGGTGTGCACGGTCAGCGAGGCCAAGGTGGTCTACCCGCTGCTGGGCATTGCCGCCAACGTGGCGCTGGTCGCAGCGGGGGGCGTCCTGCGGGCCCTGAACACGCTGCCCGGCGTGGAGGCTGGCGCCACGCTGCGCCTCACCGTGCTGGCGGTGCTGGGCGGCGCTGTGGCGCTGTTCGCTGCCAAGGCGCACGTGGACCGCCGGCTGGGACCACAGCAGGCTGCGCCCCGCAAGCGCAAGAAGGCGGCCCTCTCCGCCGCGCAGCAGCTCTCCGCCCTGGCCGCCAGCCCCAAGATCCGCGCCCTGGCGGTGCTGGTCGTCTCCTATGGCCTCTGCCACCGCCTCTTCGAGGTTGCCTGGAAGGGACAGCTGCGCGCGCTGCACCCGGACCCGGGCGCATACGCGGCGGCGCTCGGGGACGTGAGCACGCTCACGGGGGCCGCCAGTATCGCCATGATGCTGGCAGCACGCTACATCTTCCAGTACGCAGGATGGGGCGTCGCGGCCGCAGCCACGCCCGTGGCCATGCTGCTGGCCGGGGGGGGCTTCTTCGTGGCAAGCCTGGCTGCGCGCGCGGGCGGCGGCACGCCTGCGCTGCTGGCTGCCGCCGCCGCTGCGGGGGCTGTCACTCAGGTTTGCGCACGCACGCTCAAGTACAGCCTCTTCGACCCCGCCAAAGAGATGGTGTTCATCGGCCTGAACAAGGAGGAGAAGACGCAGGGCAAGGCTACTGTTGACCTGCTGGGCTCGCAGGTTGGAAAGAGCGGCGCGTCGCTCACCATGCAGGCGCTGCTGCTTTGCTGCGGCAGCCTGGGCGCCAGCCTGCCCGTCATGGGGGCCGTGTTCGGCGCCATGGTCATCCTCTGGCTCAACTCGGTGCGGCAGCTCAACGGCACGCTGCTGCGGGAGAGCGAGGCCAGCGCGAGGACTGCCGCTGTCTGAGGACTCTCCGCCCATGCCGCCTGGGATTGACAGCGTGCTTGGCGGTTTAAGCAACCCTGCGCATCTTCACCTCACTGCTGGTTGCTGGGTGACTGCGCTCGCTGGTACCGCTCTGCTCACGCACTTCAAAGGGGCCTCTGTTGCTTGCCACGTCACGTGCGCTGCTCGCGTTTCACGCTCCCTCCGCCTCCTCCGCTGCGTGCGGCGCGGAGAAGGATGAACCCAGAGTAGTGCGTGCCCAGCGCGTCTGTGCCACTGAGCTTTCTGACACTGGGCCCTGTGAAACTGCCGTTCGTCTCGCCTCTCACCGCAGCGATTACCTCTTCAAGCTGCTGGTGCGTGGCCGCCTGGCTCCCGCCTGACACGGCTCGCGTGCTGACGACGCTATGGCGCCGCAGCTCATCGGCGACAGCGGCGTGGGGAAGTCGTGCTTGCTCCTTCGCTTCGCGGTGCGCGCGTGACGCCCGCGCCGCCCGCGCGCCGGGGCTGAGCGTCCGGCTGGTGCAGGACGACACATACACGGAGAGCTACATCTCCACTATCGGCGTCGACTTTGTGCGTGCCCGAGGAGGGTGACGGCCCGTCTCGACGCCCGCCCGGCGTGCTGCTCGCCTGCACCGCGCACGCAGGCGGGTGTCATCCGAAGGCTCGCCGCACGCCGGCCTCGCAGGCTGCCTGGCGCCTCCAGGCCGGCCCATTCCTTGTAGAGTTCCTGCAGGGCTTCTGAAGCAGCAAACGCGCCTGGCACTCGCCCGCTCCGCGCGCTGGCCGCGCAAGCCGCGCATCGCACGCCCTGACGCCCGCTGCCCGTCCGTTGTGGCTCAGAAAATTCGCACCGTTGAGCTTGAAGGCAAAACCATCAAGCTGCAGATTGTGCGCGCCCGCGCGCTGTTGCAGTCTGGACGCCTCGCCTCACACGCCCCGTCCCCCCTCCCCTGCAGTGGGACACTGCGGGGCAGGAGCGCTTCCGCACCATCACCAGCAGCTACTACCGCGGCGCTCACGGCATCATTGTGGTGTACGACGTGACAGACCAGGAGTCGTTCAACAACGTGAAGCAGTGGCTGAACGAGATTGACCGCTACGCCAACGAGAACGTGAACAAGCTGCTTGTGGGCAACAAGAGCGATCTCACCTCCAAGAAGGTGGTCGACTACGCCACCGCCAAGGCGTTCGCGGACGAGATCGGTATCCCCTTCTTGGAGACCTCCGCCAAGAACGCAACCAACGTGGGCGAGGCGTTCATGACAATGGCAGCGGAGATCAAGAAGCGCATGGCGTCGCAGCCCGCGCTCAACACGGGCGCGCGCAACACAGTGCGCCCCGGAGAGGGCCGCCCGGTGGCCGCCAAGAGCAGCTGCTGCTAGGGACAGACAGCCGCGCAGGGCGGCACGCACGCAGGGATTGGGGGGGAGAGGATCGACACGCGTTCGCACGCAGCGGGGGTGCGCTTGCTCAGGGCCAGCCTGGGGCACAGCCACGGCAACGCCAGTTGAGCAGGCGTGCAAACGCACACACGCACATTTCACGCACCGTCACAAAATGCCCGTCTCAGCAACGCCTGCACTGACAGGGCAGCACGACACTGCCAGGGTTCGTTGTACAAGGTGAAAATGTATTCAGACTTGAAGCTTGATAATAAATATAGGGGCATAAACTGCCACAACCCCCAACCATCTAAGCGCCCAAAAACTGCCTCCGGCGCGGTGCTCGCGGGAGGGGCACCTGCAGCGGGAGGGACTCACCTGAAAATCCGCCGATTGCGAGCCGCGGCTCCATGCGGCGCTGGAGCGCTGCGAGGCGCGCGGCGTTGCC
>Ga0208951_1000043_pt1 | contig 46153 bp, 25 predicted proteins | sample GreLakmeMI27MSRF_FD_187702 | JGI IMG/M metagenome (GOLD analysis project Ga0208951, IMG submission 187702) | Freshwater lentic microbial communities from great Laurentian Lakes, MI, USA - Great Lakes metaG MI27MSRF (SPAdes) | ecosystem: Environmental > Aquatic > Freshwater > Lake | place: Great...
AACTTATTCGAATGAAGGTGTCGGTGACAGTGATAGTGATAATGATAGTGATATAAGTAGCGATGTAGATACAAGTAGTTATGACAGCGCAAAGAGCTATCAAAGATCACAAAGCGAAACAGAAATACCAACGGATCCTCACATCTTTCATGTATCGGTTACATTGGAAGAAGTTCATACGCGATCAACGCGTCGTGTTCGGTTGTTCTTAAAAGATTATCCAAAAGATTCATTCTTTATGGATATTGATTTTAATAGCTTTCCAGAAATGATTTACGAACACCATTTCAATAAACAAAAACATATAGTTATTCTAAAAATGGAAGCAAAGAAACACCCTGTTTATTATTGGGACACGTCTCTTGGCGGATGGGACCTTTATACGACCATGCCAATTACACTTACGGAATATCTTACAGGTTGTTCTAAAACTCTTCCAAAACTTGGAAAAATGGTAGATCGTCAAATTTGTCTTGATATTCCAGCTTTTGCTAATTTGAAAAAACCAATTGTATTTGAGAAGATTGGCTTACGAAATAGAGGTAATTTATATGTGATGTTAGAAGTTTGTTTGCCAACAAAAGATTCATGGAAATCTATCGAAAAACAAGATCCAACTATATTAATTGAATTCCTTAATATCTGTAAAAAAATAGAAAATCCAAACGCACCGCACTGTACATCGAGCTAAAATTTTAAAAAAGAAACAAAATGATTTAAAGGATATCCCATATTTTTGAGTATCCAGATACAAATATGGTTGCTAAAAAGAACCAAGCCCCTGTCGTTACAGCGTCTACCCCCGCCACTCCTTCTGCTCCCGCAAAGGAAGTGAAAGAGAAGGCACCCAAGCCAGCCGCCGAGACCAAGCCCGCTGCCAAAACTGTTGAGACTAAGTCTTCTGCTAAGACTGTCGAGGCGGCACCCGCTGCTGTTTCGGCTGTTCTCCCTGTTGCTGATTCTCCCGTCGAGGCCGAGAACCCTCTCGACGCCGTATTTACTAAACTTGCCGCGGCCGTTGCCCTCTTCAAGGAGATCCAGTCCAACCTGAAGGTTCTCCAGAAGACCTATGACAAGATGAAGAAGGTGGTTGACAAGCAGGAGCGCAAGAAGATCTCTGCTCGTACCACTCCCAGCGGCTTCGCTAAGCCCACTAAGATTTCCGATGAGCTGTGTGCTTTCCTTGGAGTCTCCAAGGGATCCATGATGAGCCGTACCGAGGTTACACGATCAATCAACCTGTATGTCAAGGAGCACAATCTGTATGATCCCACGAACCGTCGCATCATCAACCCTGATGCCAACCTGAAGAAGATCCTGGTCCTCAAGCCCGGAGAGATCCTGTCCTTCTTTACTCTTCAGCGAGCCATCAAGGGGCACTTCGCCAGTTCGGTAAAGCCCGTTGTCCAGGCCTAAATCAAAACCAAAGCCGAATTCAAGATCAAAATTAATTAAGTAATTAAGTAATTAATCACACATGTGAACAATTACCTCCCACAATTCTTTTTACAGCATCCCGATGTACGTGACCCCCTGAATTATATTCTACTTTTTTCATAATCTTTGTCATCCATGGAGTAAAAACAAATAAAATGCTAAAATCTATAGTTGATTTGTTTTTGTTGCTTTATCGTTTTTTCGATTTTGTAGTGTTGTTTTGTATTTTTTATCGGTCTTATCACTATATAGATGTGTTTCTTGGAAGGTTCTTGATTACTTTGCGCTTGTCTTATCCTCTTTGAGCGCGTTCCAAGCATCGACTGCCATGCGCATCAGCTCCCTGGGTCTAGCCTCGGGGTGCTCTCGTAGTAGCTCGGCGATCCTCGCCTTGATGAAGATCCTGTAGTTTGATGGGGGTCGCCGTGCTGGTGCTGCTGCCGATGCTGCTACACCTGAAACTTTCCGGACGGTGACATCGTCGAGCGAAATATAGTATGGGCTATTCCCGTAGGTACTGGCGATTCCATCAAACGCGTCATTACAGTAGTCGGTAAGGGCGATGAGGTCTGTATGCATTCGAAGCACCTCCCCGGCAGGGGGGCGTGTTAGGATCGCTGCGAAGGTTTCCCGTATCTGTATCAGCAACAGCTCAAATACGCCGTGATTTTCTTGCTCTCGAGTCCTCTTTTTCTCTTCCTGGAAGAGCTTTCGCTTCCATTCGTCATCGGTGATCTCATTCCGGAGGTACATCTCACGGAGTTTGACGTGGAAATTCCCTCTCATCTTATATATTACTAATCTCTCCTGCTCCCTCGCCCTCTCTCTCTTTTTTCGCTGTTCGTCCTCAATGTGGTAGCCTATCGTCAAGACGGCCTGGATGGTATGCTGGGTGGGCTCGTCCACTAGCCCGTGGAGCGCCTGTACCAACTGATCCTGGCTTGGGAGCTGTCCACACACCAGTATGGGTGGCATAGGCGGGATGTCCCCGGGCTCCCGTGGGATGTTCCTTCCATTGCGCCGCATCCACTCGTGGTAGTGGGGATTATGGACGTGGGTCGTCACCTTTTCTAGGGTGTCCCAGTCAAAGGTCACATGGCAGTTGACACACCACATCTGGGAGCAGCCGTCGACCTTGCTGATCATGATGCGGCACCCGGGACAGGGCTTGGTGTTGTTCAGGAGCAGCTTGGTGGTCTCCACATCCTCGTCCTTACACACGTGGTCTGTATCATGGATGAGCTCGATCATGCACTTCTTGCAAACCTTCTTGTTACAGAGACCACAGTGCCATGTATTATTGAGGATGAAGCCGCGACAGTTATCATTGATACAACTGCGCACGGGCCGCGGGGGCTTCGGGGGCTCGTTCGAACGAGGGCGCTGGCTGTTCGTGGGACGCGTGGGTATAGGCATACCAAGTCCCTCGCGTATGGCGACCACCTTGTCATAGTAGAAGTCTGTCTCCATCAGATTTCCCTTTCTGTCGTAGAACTTCAATAGACTGGTGATCAAATCTATTTCACGCATGGCCTTTGTGCGCTGGATATTGAGCTGCGTCTCTGGGAGCAACGCCTTCTCGCGTTCAAGCAACACCTTCTCGCGGTGGGCTCGGATATCAGTATTGACAAAGCTTTTGGGAAAGCTGGATAAAAGGAAGTCATTGTTCCAAGGCACCTTACAGTTCATACAGTGGGGATCTTTGATAGTATTCATGATATACTTTCGCGTGCACTGATTGCATGCATCGTACTTACAATACAAACACCCGACCGGTTTTCGCAAGACCTTGGTATAGTCATTGCAGCATACAGGACAGGAAGCCATGGTTCTATTTTTTACAAGGATATACGAAGACTCCTTCGTCTACATCAATTTTTGTAGGTGGCTGGATCACTCACATAAAAATCGACAAAAATCTAATTAGAAAGAGGGATATATATGAGCGTATATACCAAAGGTTGCTCGCAACAGACCTACTGTTCTATTTGTAAAGCAATACTATATATGTAATTATGTAATTATGTAATTTTTCATAATATTATAAAAATAAATTTTGTTTTAAATATATATTTTCTTTTTATCTTTACCAACCACAATATATTTTCCACCTCTTATTCCAGTACATACCTTATATTTTCGTTTATTGTATATAATATAAACTCTTCCACCATCTTGCTTTGGATGTTCTGCCATATATGTATCTTCATCTGGATAATCGGAGTGTATTAATAATATAAATATCTTATCAACGCCTTTTATAATATATGAAAGTATCATACCGTCTGTATAAGGTAAATCTTGTGTTTCATTTGTATTTCTATTTTGAATTTTCATTTTATTTTTTTCTGGATATGTTATATAATTTCCATTAACATTTTGAAGTTGATCATTTAAAAGTTTCATATTAACTTCATTATTAATTAATAGGTGTTGTTCAGGATAATTGTTTTTAAAATATCTTACAGATATCATACTTTGTCCTACCATATCAAACACCTTTCTCAAATCTTTTTCATTTGTTATCCGTTGCAATACCATTTTTTCTGGTAAGTTTGATTGCTTTGATGGTTCGGGTAAGTTTGATTGATTTGATGGTTCGGGTGTTACTCGAGAGCTTTTTCCAAGAAAAAAAGCCAAAGACATTCTATATAACTTTCTTATTATATATTCATATAAATAATTAAAATAAAAATAAAATTATTAAGAAGAAAAGGGCTGTTTAATGTTTAAGTGTACATAAACATAGGAATAGGATCTTTTTTATCATCATTTCCTCCTGTGTTTTCAAGAAATTTTAACATTCCTGCTTCTATGTCTTCCATCGTAATGATTTTGCGTTCATTATAACTGCCACTAAATACACGACGAGCATGTTCAAATTTAATTTTACCAAACAAGGTTTCCATATCCCCTCCATTGTTCTGGAAATATTCGTGATTTTCTTCAAAAAACGTGTTTAACGTAGTCGCGTCTTTTATTTTCCATCCAAATCGTTTTACATTTTGTATAAATATTTCACACAATTGTTGCGAATTGTAATCTGGAATAATATATTTGAAAGCAAATCGCCTTTTGAGCCCGGCATTGGTCTTAAAGAATCTCCCTTCCATATCGTCTTTATATCCTGCTATGATACATATAAGATCTCTGCGACATTCCGACAGATATTGATTCAAAGTATCAATACATTCTCGTGAAAAACTGTCGCGTTGTTCCGTGTCACCGAGTGAATATGCTTCATCAATGACCAGTACGCCCCCACGGGCTTCTTCAAGAACCTTTTTTGTTTTTACAGCAGTTTGACCAAGATACTGACCAATTAGATCCGCTCTTTTGACAAAGATAACTTTTGATTCTTCCGTTATACCCAAAGTTGAAAAGATATTTGCCAATATATATATTAGTCGTGTTTTTCCCACGCCAGGACTACCATAGATTACGGAATGAAGCATTTCATGATTTACATCATCCAGCGACTGTATAAAGAAAAGTACAAATGACATGACTTGTTCTTTTACTTGTTCCATTCCAATAAGATTATTCAACTCGTATAAATGAGGTGCCATACGAGAAATTATAGGAAGGTTAATATTAGACGTCTTTTTTTGATCAAATTCATCATCATAATAATCAGCCAGGGCAAGAAAATCATCTAATTTTGTCGCCTTGTATTCATAATGATCGTTTGTAATGGTACAAAGTTTTGATCTTCGTATTAGTTCCGTACCATTTGATAGAATAAATGTTTCATCTGGCATATCTTTGAATGGTCTTGGAGGAGGTGCCGGTATTTTTGTTTTTTCAGATTGCCAAATAATTGGCGACCCCTTATGATCATTCTTTCTTTTCTTATTGGTTCTCATTTGATTAATACAGCAACTGTCAATATCATCAGCAATATCTTTATTATATTTTACATCATCTGCATCATCTGTATCATCTGAGAAATACTGTGACATTTTATTTATTTTTCTCCTTTTCAATCTCTGTTTCTTATTATACTCTATGGGATATAATCCCTTATATATTTTATACTATTGTATTTGTTTGTGAAAAATCACTATCATTTTCATGATGTGAATTATAGTAAATATATTTTAGTGAGTTCTTTGGTATTCAACAAGATCATCCGTTGATGGATGATATCCATTTGGAAGTTTAAAATATGAGTTTTTGTGATGTATCCTTTCATATAATATCTTGAAAAGCATTCCTAATGCTATAAATATATAGTAATTATCATATACAGTAGTATTTATCGTAGATAAATAAAACACGAACATCGTACTATTTATAAAATCGGGGTATGTATAAAGAATCTTATTATCATTTATTGTTTGATATTTATAAACACCAATTGCTCTCCATAGTATAAATACAACAAATAGACCTAAAGTGCGAGTATCGAACATATATGCGAAAACGAGGATAGCATATGTATAAGATATAAGATCTGAAAGTTTATCCATTCTTTGATAGTTGTGTGAATGACAATAAGAACCATTGATTTTTTTTATACAATCAAGCAAATCCAATATAACTAATAGTATAAGAAGCACAAGAACAGATATTTTATATCGTAAAAGTGGTAATACAATAGCAGTTATTACTAGACGAAAAATATGTAAATTGAAAAGATCCATTAAGTTTGGATTGTATTATGATCTAAATATAGAGATTATAATTTTATGAAAAATTACTATCATTTCCATCATAGAAATGAAAACGCAAATGATATAAACAATAACACATTAAAAATTGAAAGTGTGAATGTGTAAGTAGAACATAAATAATCATGTCATCTGCCGACGTAAAACACACCAGCCATGATATCCCTACTTGGGATATCCTTGATAACTACTTTAACAATAGTGGGGGGAGCGATAGTGCTAATGTTCTTGTAAAACACCAAATTGAAAGTTATAACGAGTTTCTTGATAAAAAATTAGTTCAAATCATTCAGGGATTTAATTCCATCCAGATATTTCATAATTACAATGAAGAAATTGGAGACTTTATGTATAAAATCAATATTAATATATTACAACCATCGATTACAAAACCGATGTACCAGACACAGGATGGGTCACAGATGCTTATGACGCCTCATCTTGCTCGTATGAATAATCTTACATATGCAACCAATCTATATGTGGATATTCACACGGTCACAGATGTGATTAATAAGGATGGAGTTACGGAGAGAAACGAGAATACGGTGCCTTCGGTTTGTATTGGTCGCATTCCTATGATGGTGCGCTCAAAGGGATGTGTTCTCACCCAGATGCCGAATCTGGCCGATGGAGATGGTAAGCACGAGTGCCGATATGATCCGGGTGGTTATTTCGTTATTAACGGAAACGAAAAGGTAGTCATCTGTCAAGATCGTATCAGTGAGAACAAGACACTTGTATTTGCTCCCACGACCAACTCAGATGGACTATCTGCAGAGATCCGTTCTATGCCGGATGGTGTCTTCTTACCCCCGAAGACAACGAGCATCCATCTAAGTGCCAAGCCGAATCATTTAGGTCATCTTGTTCGTATGAATACTACCTTCTTGCGTTCGGAGATTCCGGTCTTCACGATGTTCCGTGCTTTGGGAATTGAAAAAGATCGTGATATTATCTCTTACATCGTATTTGATATTGAAAGCCCGAAAAATCAGCGTATGATGACGGAACTCATGGCTTGTTGTGAAGATGGCAGCGATGTTCATACACAAGAGGATGCTCAACAGATCCTATTGAAGATGATCGGTACTTCTGGAACCCCTCGTGAGTATTTGGAGAAACCAGAAGTAGCACGGCAGATTCTTCACAATATGATCTCCAATGACTTCCTGCCTCATGTAGGTACTTCTTTCCGTCGCAAGGCTCTCTATCTCGGTTATATGATGCGGAAGCTGTTCCGCATCTTCCTTGGTTATCAGGATTATGATAACCGTGATAGCTATCTTCACAAGCGTATTGACACGACGGGTGTATTGATGAGCAATCTGTTCCGTCAATGCTACAGCAAGATGGTGAAGGAAATGCGTAATCTTGTTACTCGTGAGCTGAACCTATGGCGTGCCAACAGCGACACCCATACGAATCTTATCACGCCGAACAATGTACACAAGTTCTTCAAACCAACTCTGCTGGAGACTGGGTTGAGGTACGCTCTTTCTACGGGTAATTGGGGTGTGAAGACCATTGGTACTTTCCAAAACATACGGCAGGGTGTAGCTCAGGTACTAAACCGTATGTCGTACCTATCAACCCTTTCTCACCTGAGGCGTATCAATACGCCGATGGAGAAGAGTGGTAAGCTGGTACAACCTCGTAAGCTGGAGAACAGTCAATTTGGCATGATTTGCCCGGCGGAGTGTTTTGATCCAGAGACGCCTATATTATTGTGGAATGGTATGATTAAAAAAGCAAACGAAATTATGGTAGGTGATTATTTAATTGATGACAAAGGTAATGCTGTTCGGGTGAAAAGCACTTGTTCGGGAAATAAAATGATGTACGAAATCATTCCAACCAAAAAGAATTTCATGTGTTATACCGTCACCGATAATCATATTCTAACTTTGAAAGTTAAGCGATATAAAGGTGTTAGTAATCACAGAGAAAAGAAGCGATTCACTTGGTTTGATAAAAAAGAATTAAAATATAAATATAAATATTTCGATAATGAGAATGAATTGCGTATATTTGAATCGGAAATGGACAATGACAATGTAATTGATATTACGATTGAGAAATATCTATCTCTATCTAAATATGTTCAAGACAACCTATATACATTCAAATCTTCTGGAATTAACTGGGAACACAAAGATGTTGCTCTGGATCCATATATGTTAGGTATGTGGTTGGGTGATGGATTATCCTGTGGATATGGATTTGTTACAGCGGACAAGGAATTATTAGAGCAGTGGGTGGAGTGGGGTAAGAATAATGATGCTACTATAAAGCATAGTCATAGGTATGGATATTATATCAGTTCTACCATCAACAATACACAAACAGGTATTGCTTGTAATAAGACGGAATCGGCACCCTTAAAAAAATTATTGGCCAAATATAATTTGGTTAAAAATAAACATATTCCATTGGATTATTTGGTAAATGATCGTAAAACAAGATTGGCTTTACTCGCTGGAATCATTGATACGGATGGAAATGTAAGAGCAAACGGACACGAAATCCGTATATGCCAAGGAGAAGCAAATTATCAAATCATTTATGATACAGAGTTTCTGGCTAGAAGTTTGGGATTCTCATGCCATTTGAATGACGGCGTATGTACTTACACGGTGAATGATGAAAAAAGAAAAAGACCCTACAAAGAACTAACAATTACCGGACAGTATTTGTATGAAATTCCAACCGTTCTTCCAAGGAAAAAATTAGATAAATTTGACAACCCAGTGTCCGAGAAAAAATGTCCTGGTTATTTACAAAGCCGTTTTGAATTGGTTCAAAAAGATGTTCAAGAATTTGTAGGATGGCAACTCGAGGGAAGTGGGAGATTTCTTCTTGGTGATATGTCAACGGTGCACAACACCCCGGAAGGTTCGGCGGTAGGTCTGGTAAAGAATATGGCTATGAGTACCCAGATTACCATCAGTATGAGCAGTACCTATATCCGGGCATGTATCATGGATCTCGGTGTCCAAATCATGACTGACGCAATTGATCATTGTGCTGCTCGTCAGTTTATTAAGAACATGGGATCGGACAGCGTGGTTCATGTTTCTGTCAATGGGGATTTGGTAGGATATCATCCTGAACCGCACGTATTCTATGCCAAGATCAAGTCTCTCAAGCGGCAGGGTGTGATTGCTCCTACTACGGGTATTGTATGGGATATTCGTCTCGGCTGTATCGGCATCAGTACCGAGGCAGGAAGACTGTGTCGCCCCTTGTACATCGTGGATGAAGTAGAAGCATCTAACCCGTCGGTCGTAGCTCCAGTAGCTCCTATCCCTGCTCCCGTCAAGAAAGGTCGCGGTAAAAAAGCGACGGCAGTTGAGACTACTCCTGCGGTTGTTCCTGAACCAATCTCAATGGATACGAAGCGTGTATTGCGTCTGCCCCCGGAACGCGGAAACGAATGGAAGACAAAATATGGTTTCAAATCCTTTATTGAGTATGTTGCTCCTCTTCACGCTGGTAAGGATATAGAAGGGTTCATTGAGTTTATGGATACCGATGAGATAGATAAAGCAATGATAGCAATGACGCCTCGTGATCTGGAACGCGGGATTGAAGTCACAACATTGCCGCCGTGCTATACACATTGTGAGATTCATCCCAGTCTTATGAACGGTGTATTGGCGGTCAATATCCCCTTCTCCGATCATAACCAATCTCCTCGTAATTGTTATCAGTGTCTGTGGGAAGAGTCGCCGGTTCTAATGGCAGAAGGTGGTTGGAAGCGTATCAAAGATGTGGCACCCGGGGATCATGTTGTTTGTTTCCATCCACAAACAATGGCGCCGAGTATTACACGCGTTGTTCATCAGTACTGTCGTCCAAATTTGAAGACAATGGGACTTCTTGTAACCTGTTCAGGGAGGTCTCTCTTTGCTACGCGTGATCATAAGATCATGACGAACCGGGGATGGCTTGAAATGGGTGAATTCATGGTCAATGCAGATACGGCATATGTTGGCGTACAGGCAGGAATTCCCGATATAACTTCTTGGGGAGCACATATTACGAATGACCTTATCACCCGTGATGTAGTAATTCCAATGAATTCTCTGGACAATGGAACACAACAGCGTCTAACCGAGATGGGATTATTCCCGTTATCTACAAACAATCCAAAAATGCCTATTCTATGCCGTATGTTAGGGTGGTATATTCAAAAAGGGAAGTTCCAACATACAATGGATAGTGATTCTTATCATGATGATGCACGATACTTAGGATTCATTCAATACGGTGGCAATGATACGGCATTGAATGCTTTACTTGTCTGTATGGGAAACACGATCAACGAATGGATTAGTAATACAAGCGTCATCTCCCGAAAAGAACTATTCGCGGGATATATCGGTGCTCGTGATCAAGATCCGGATGTATATACATTTGACGAATGGGTAATTGAAGCAATCCCCTCGGTAATAGCATTTGCCGAATCCTTACATAATGAAAATATGGAATACAGTCTTCTTCACATGTTTGGATGCCGATACAATACGGTGCGATTGTTAGCTTACGCCATTCGTGATGAATATGTAAATTACAAAAAATATATTACACTTATGAAAATCAATGATAAGGTAATATCGTTGGAACGATGGATGGACATTGTAAAGGGTGTTGGAAATGTAATCTTTGTACCAGTACTATCATGTAAAAGCTCAAGCAATCGTATGATTTCGGATATCACCGTGGAAAGTGATAATCACAGCTTTATTGGAGGTGATTGTATTACTGTCAGCAACAGTGCTATGGGAAAACAGGCGGTGGGTGTCTATATGAGCAATTTCAATCACCGTATTGACACCATGGCCCATGTACTCAATTATCCACAGCGTCCGTTGGTTCATACGCGTCTTAGCAAATATACAAACAGTGATACGATTCCCGCGGGTGTAAATGCTGTTGTTGCTATTATGACTTACACCGGTTTCAATATGGAGGACAGTGTAATGGTGAATCAGTCAGCTCTTGACCGAGGACTCTTTACAAGCACCTATTACAAGTCGTATCGTGATCAGTGCAATAAGAACCATAGTACGGGCGAGGAAGAAATATTTACATCCCCCGATCCAATGACCACCTCGCATATGAAGCCGTGTAATTACGAGAAGCTTGGGGAAGATGGATTTGTACCAAAAAATACAGCCATTGACATCAATGACATCTTGGTAGGAAAGATTATGCCTCATAAAGTTCATGGCGTAATCTATCCACGCGATACCAGTATGGGTGTGAAAGCAAATGATGAGGGCTATGTGGATATGAACTATACTGGATCCAATGGAGAAGGATACAAGTTCTGTAAGGTGAGATTGCGTAAATACAGAAAGCCTATGACTGGAGACAAATTGGCATCCAGGCATGCACAAAAAGGAACAATTGGTATGATTTATCCTCAAGAGGATATGCCATTCACAAAAGATGGCATCGTACCAGATGTTATTCTAAATCCTCATGCTATTCCAAGTCGTATGACGATTGCCCAGTTAATGGAATGTATTATGGGTAAATCTTGCTCCTTGCTCGGGACATTTGGAGACGCTACACCATTCACGGATTGTACGGTGGAAGACATTGCTTCCACGCTGGAAAAATTCGGTATGGAAAGGTATGGAAACGAGATCATGTATCATGGGCGCACAGGAAACCAGATCAAGACAGAAATCTTCATTGGACCTACTTTCTACCAGAGGCTCAAGCACATGGTGACAGATAAGATGTTCTCCAGAGGATCCAATGGCCCCGTGGTATTACTCACGCGTCAGCCAGCAGAAGGCAGAGCGCGAAACGGCGGATTAAGGTTCGGTAAAAAATTGCCGATAAGAGTGCGGACAAAAATCCGTGCTAGTCCTATATGGTAGGGCTACACCGTCAAATTCAGGGAAACTCTCACTTCATGTCTAGCTCCTAAGTTATTGTTCGAAAGGCAATAATGGCTGTTGGGAAAACTAACAGGTATAGGCACAATGCTATGACTAGAGACAATCCTGAGCCAAGCTCCTAAGGCCTCGTGCTATGGAGAAGGTGCAGAGACTAAATGGTGGTGGGCTGACAACAATTGTTGTTGGCTTAAGATATAGTCCAGCCCCACCCGCGAGGGTGTTTATAGTAAGTACATATGGTTTCCATATATAAGTCCATATGTACGAGCTATAGATAGCGATGATATTGGGAAGAAATGCCCAATGGAGCGAGGTATAAGCGGAAATGGAGAGAGATGCTATGGTTTCACACGGGTCCTCGTGCTTCCTCAAAGAGCGTCTTCTGGATTGCAGCGACAACTATTCATGCTTCGTATGCAAGCAATGTGGTCTGCTGGCAAATGTAAATAGAACAAAAAATTTATATAATTGTCCAAGCTGTAAGAATTCCGCAGATATTACGGAAATTCGTATTCCCTATTCTATGAAGTTGCTTCTTCAAGAATTACTCACCATGGGTGTAGCAGCTCGTATTGCGACTTAAATAAAAAAATTAAAAAGATAAAAGAATAAAATTGTAATTTTGATAACAACTCTATAACTATTAATGATACAATTTTTCGTTTTTATATTTTATAATTTTTATGTTTTTTTATTTTTGTTATTATTCTATTCTGGTGGCATAGTAATATCACCTCCGTTTTGAAGAATATACTTTAAACATTTGTTATCTTCACGAATCATTGCTATAAGACCTGTATATTTATTGAACTTACAACCATTTTCGTGTAAATACCTTAGACATTCGTAATTTCCTTTTTTAACAGCGAGATCGCAATAAGGTTTATTTGTAATGTTGATAAGATGATTATCAATTATATATTTAATACAATCAAGATTGCCATTATGAATCGCTGACATAAAGGTGATTTCTATTACTTTATGAGAGCAGTTCTTTTCGTATTGTTTAAATCCTTGCAGATCGCCAGTAAGGCTCATCTTAATATTCGTAAGAGGATCATTATATGATAACATCATTTTGTTCGTTATTTAGGTGTATTGCTTATTACTATTCTGCTGTTGTTATTGTTCAATTTTTATGTTTTTTAATGTTATATGTAAAAACTCAAAAATTATATGAGTTTATAATTTTTGTTTTCTTTTTGTTTTCTTTTTCTTTTTATTTTAGTTCGCGGAACACATAATCTCATCACCCATCTGTTCTTGGTTGCTAGCTGTATAGCACTTATAGCTCGTGATCCAGTCAGATGCGAACACGAGATTCTCACATTCGTCATCCTCCTTTGATTGAGAAGAATGACACATCATCCAATCAAAGTACCTATTCCATGCGGTAGAACAGTCTCCAAGAGAAATCTTCTCACAGAAGACGACGACATCCTTCTTGCCGTGGCACGCCGCGATGATAGGGCATAGCTCATCCATCGGGATGCTCATGCGATAGAGAACATCCAGACAATTCACGCGATTGTTCAACGATGCTTCAAGTGAAACGCTTTTAAGCATCTCCGTCTCCTCTGCCGTAGCAGTTGTATCCATTGGATTGAACTTCGTCATCAACGCATTGATCTCATCCTCAAGATATTCCGTATCTCCAGAAAGACACGCCATCACCATATGGTGAACCGAGTTCTTAATAGTTTCTTCACGATTGACATTCATTTTGCCTGTTGCTTGTTTCTTGTTGTATGCTGATATACGAATTGCTTTATATACTAAGGTAATCCTGTTTCTATTGTTATAATCAATTTTTTGTAAATAGTCGCAAAAACTATATAAATTTAACGAGAAATTGCGAATAATACTGTAATTAAAGTAGTCCAACTTAGACCCCAAACCATATCCTGTGTGAATATTTTTACATCCCAGTTATTGAACATAACATACAATGATCCATTAAAGACACCATAAACAACGAAAGCATATACAAACCCAGCAACAAGACCGGCTTGCCATTTAGCAACACCTGTAGAAATCATGTATTTGATGGTAGGTACCACAAGGAACAACCACCCAAGGATCATGGATACATATGCCAACAGAACAGCAAGCAATGCACCTTTTTTTCCAGAAGGGATAGAACTTCCACTAATCGCTTTTACAGCACGATTATAAGCAGGGCGGGACAGTGTGATATAGAGAATATCAACGGCAATGTAAATAGATACAAATACATAAGGGGATAACATTCTAATTATGAATTCTAATTCTATATTACAGATAGAGTATAATATTTGATGATAAAAAGAAAATTTATGTATAAAAATTCTATTATTATGATTTAAGTCAAAATATATAAGAGATAAATAAATGTCTATTGAGCAATATAGTTTAAATATAAAAAAATATATAGATACGCTACCTACAACAAATATACTTATAGTATATTTTACAAATTCACGAAATAATAAAACTATAACAGATCCATATATCGTAGAAGATGTCCAAATTACAAAAATAGATAATAAAGAATGGTTTGTAAATACTTCGCCATCTGGAAAATGGTCAAATGTGTATAAACAAAATTCAATAGGTGATCATCTTACAATTGGATTAACTGAATTCAATAATAGACATATGTTAGATACTCACACTACAACATATACAGAAGATCCAAAAAAACTTAGTAATTTTATTATTGAGCATCCTATTAAATGTATTATTGATTTACATGAATCATTAAATAAAGATACGAAATGCTTGAGTAAGCAAGGGAAAGAATCAAATTATTTATATATTAATAAATATAAGGATGAACCTGAAATATTACCAATTATTGAATATTTTAAAAATATAGCAAATACAAAAATAGAAAGTGGAATTAGAGGAGGAACATTTATAATTAATAATGGAAAGAAACATTATCTTAAAAAAAACTCATCAATTCGCGGAGGAGCAATATCAGAAAGAGTTCAAAACATAATAGATATGATTTATGATAAACTTATTCGGTATGTATTAAATAGCATTCGTATACCAAATAGCTTACATGTAAATGCTAGTATGATTTATGATACACAAAATTATTTTGAATTAAATAATCCCGTATTGGTAATTATATATGATATAGAAGAAGCTGATCGGCGTTTGATGTTCTATTTAAATTTAGAACATGTTAATATGGCATACGAATATGAGGAATTATCAAAACTTGATCTTAATAGAAATACTCCAGCTGATAATTATAAAAAACGATGCTCTGATGAATTGGAACAACAACGGGAAATTCATATCAGAACAGTGCTAGCAGTTGCTATATAACATATTGAAATATGTACAGGGAAGCGTGGGGGAAAATATATACGAGTCGGTGTAGATAAAAAGAAGGTTTATGTATAATTTTATATTTTAAAATTAAATTTATATCTATCGTCGTTATTTAATTGTGTTCTATCTCCTAAAAATTTAAAATATCTTTCAGATAATTTATATTCTTGTGGTTTTTTATCTTTTAATACTTCCAGTCTTACTTTCATTATCATTCCAACTTGCCAAATACGTTTATGAGTATATTTTTTATTTTTATAAAGAGTTTCAAGATTCTTAATTGTATTTTTTACATCATCAAGCGTTTTATATTTAATATGAATTGTATCCTCCGGATTTTTATCAATATATACATCAAACGATTTTTTAGGATCATTTGGATTATATAAAAATGTTTTTGTTTTATTTTTAGCCATCTTATCTATTTACTATATACTATATACTATATACTATATACTATATTATATAAAATTAAGACAACTATAAAATAATTTCGGTATAAAGCTAACATCATTACAGTATGTAATGTAAATCATAAATCGTAAATTATAAAAATGTATCAGAGCCGTATTCAAAACAAGAAGAAACGATATAATCGTCTTCAGAAGAACAGGGATCTTGAACTTCCCGATCCAGAGATTGGAACTCATTTTGCCATTGTGAAGGATATGCTTGGGAATGGCCGTGTTCGCATATTATGCGAAGATGGTTCGTTAAAGATGGCACGAATTCGAGGGAAGATGCGCAAATCGCGAGGAAAGACTATTATCGATAAAAATGATCTTGTTATGGTTTCTGGTCGTGATTTTGATGATAATTATGATATCATGTATAAATATACAAGAGAAGAGGTCGCTGATATTACAAAAAATTATGAAATTCCAGAAAAGATATACAAAAACCTAACCGAAAGCGACTTTGATAGCAATGATGGAGCAGATGACAACATTATCATTTTCTGTGATAAAAATGACCAAGAAACAGATAAGCGTGCCAATAGTGAATACCAACACGAGGACGAGGACGAGGACGATGAAGAAGATGACAACAGCGATGATTCTGGTGATGAGAAAAAAGAACAAAAAGAAGAAGAATTAGATATTGATAATATTTAAATTGTTTTAATTTAATCCAGACTATCTAAACTATTTGAGGTATTCGTATTCGTATTCGTAATTACAGCATTACTAATTTCTTCATCTACAGATGAAAGTTCTGTATTGCAAAGTGGACATGATTTATTTTCTTCAAGCCATTTTTCAATACAAGGCGAACAGAATATATGATTACATTTTTTCGTTTTTCTTAATTTTTCGGAAATGTTTAAACATTCAAGGCATATACGACAAGTATCGTCATCTTTTACAAGAATTTTACGATCTTCTTCTTCTAAATGAGGAACATCCATATCCATATTTTTTATACCAGATTTATGATATCCAATTTGTTCACAAAGACTAAGTAAATCTTCATAGGACGGCGTATATTCATCGTCATTACTAAACATTAGACGCTGAGCAGTAGTTAATGTTTCATTTCTTATAATAAGATTTGCAGCAAACCGTGAGAGAGTTATATTATTTATATTATTTACATTATTATGTATATCATTTATGGTAAGAGACGGATTGACAATCATATTAAGAGAGATATATAAATCGTAATGATTATATATAATATGACTGGTCATATTTTCTATGTTATATCTTTCATCGCAAATAGGACACAATAACATATTTGAGTTTGTAGAAATATCGCGATCTCTATATAATTGTTCATTTGATGAATGTATATTGTATAAATCATACATATTGTTATAATCGGTATAGTTAACACGAATGGTATTATTTCTTCCCGTTTGATAGGGATCGAATTCTTCATTTGTATTTTCTTGATCATATTCCTCTTCAGGATCATTATACTCGTGTGTATTATTTTCTTGTTCCTCTTCCTGTTCACGAATTCTGTTTAAGGCAATAAATAATAATTCTTCTTCTTCATTCTCTGCTTCCGCTTCATTATCATTCTCGCTATTACGCTCCTCTTCGTCTTCGTCTTCTACTTCATAATCACTTTCGTATTCATATTCACACCTTTCATCTCTTTCTTTATTTTCATCGTCTGAACTCATATTATAAATCAATAACATAATTTTCTTATACCTTTTTCGTAATAATAATTATTTAAAGAACAACGATTAAAAATAAATTCTAAAAATTACGCCATAAACGATTCGGTAGGATATATTTTTGTAATATACATAATTATAATAAGCGACGCCATATCAACTGTTTTATTACGAATATCTGTATGAACAACATTTATTTGAGGACGTAGAATATGTTCATAATATATATTTTCCAGTTGTGTTGATGTTTCAAGTAAAATTTTTTGAAATAAATGCGTCGCTTTGGTATAATTTTTACGATCATCTGCTATATGGTATTTATCAATAAATTGCCATACACAATTCTTGATTTTATAAAATTCGATAAGTATCGAATCCATTTTATTGTATTGTATTTTAGTCGTTTTTTTGCTTTAAACCATAAGTGATTCTGTGGATACACGAATTTTCCATCTTTCTGTTAATATTTCCATTGTTGTTTTACCAGAATTATTACCCGATTTCCATATGTAATCAGGAGACAGATATTGTATGGATGCTTGAATACTCCATTTCTCTAGGAAGGAGGAAGCAGTAGATACGAGTTTTGTTTTCAATTCAGGTTCAATAGATAACCATATTTGTTGCTGTAAATAGGTCAGTATTTTTTCCGCTTCCGTGGTTATTTTGTCTTCCACCGCTTTTTTATATAACCATTTTATTATTTTATCATTATGATTAAACATTTCTGTTACATCTGTTAATGTTTTTGCCTCTTCCCATCCAATAAACACAGAAGTGTAGGCAAAACGGTTTTGTATTCGTGTATCCGCGTCCATCTCAGATACACGAATATTTGTAGCCAACATATTATATATATCTGTATCCGGATCCAAATTTCCAATAATCTCCTTTAAATGGTCTAATTTTTCAAATTTCATTGGATATGTACAATTCCTGTCTACAAACCGATAATTACAAACACAAGAAGCCAAATTTTTAAAGGGAAATATGCTACCATAGTATAGAACGATCATTGTTAGTTATTTGACTATTAATAATTATTAATAGTCAATAATCAAATTTTATAAAAAGATTGAATATAAAACCATATTTCCATTTTATAGTATATAGTATATAGAATATAGAATATAGAATATAGAATATAGAATATATACTATTATGAATAAAATACTTAGTAATAGCGAACGTGTATTTTGTTGTACAAAAAGTTCTATTTATCGTGGAATATGGAATAATAGAACGGTTGCTATTAAACATATACCAAGACGATTTTGTATTATGAATAAAAATGGCGTGAGCATTGAGGCAATGACATTAGATATGCTTCAGGGTTGCGACCATATTATTCAACATATCGATACAATTTATGAAGAAGAAGATATTTATATAGTCATGGAATGGTTTAATGGTCTTACTTTAAAAGACTATATTCATGCTCGAATGAGACCTATTACTGAAAATGAAGTGAAAAATAGCATATACAAGATAGCGCGCGTTCTAAATAACTGTAATAGGATGAGCCTTATTTATGGTGATATAAAACTTGAAAATATTATGATAGATCGTATCGGTAATATAAAAATAATTGATTTTGGTTGTACCCGTCCTATTAATAGTGTATCAAATTGCTATATGGGAACACCTACCTATTTTTCACCCGAGATGTTTGACAAAGTTTTCTTACCAGCATATGATGTATGGGGACTTGGTATCGTCGCTTATTATATGGCGTGCGGATCGCATCCGTTCCTAACATCTACCTATGAAAACCGTGATATAGCAGGGATTAAATCTTTCGTAATAGGAACACCTCTCACCTTTGAACATCCTATCTGGAAAGAATGGTCTGACACTGGAAAACAATTTATTGAAGAATTACTTGACAAAGATCCTTTGAAACGATCTAATATATCCTATGTATACAAACACAAATGGTTTGACAATGTAGATATATCGGAAATATAGATTAGATTGTTTCATAGAGATCCAATATATTCTTCAAGTTGATTTATTCTTGTTTCATTCTCTTTTATTTGATCTATTACTTGAATTGCTATATCATTTTGCGTATATTTTCCTTGTTGTAAAATGAATGCATCGCGAATATATTCAAATAGTTCAATATTACATCTAAGATATTCTTCTTGTTCAATGATGATAATGTGAGCTGGTTTTTCCCATAATTTCCAATTTAGAAGTTCCCCAACGTAATACATATATAGCATTACATCTATATGATTCGAGCAATCAAAACTTGAAAAGAGACAAGACATATCTCGGTCTGATAACAAAATTTCATAATTATTTATAAAACAACTAAGTATAACGGATCCTGCTATAATATAATCTATGTTTTCTAAAAATCTTTCATTCATAGGTAAAAGACATCTATCAAATATAGCGACTGCTGTCGGAAAAATGTTCATATTTTCCATTTTTTTACAGAAATAGTACAACATGTTAATAAGCTTTTTTCGTTTTTCCAAGTTAATCTTTACAATTTCTATTTTATATTCAATTGGCGAAATTGTATTTATACAAGAAGGCGATACAATCGTAGGAAAGTGTTTATATTCCTCACATAAAAGATCACTGTAAATATAAGCGTGTATTTCTCTTATAGACCACCTATCTAAATTATTCCATTCCGTACACGAATCTATAAGTTTCGCCCATTTCGTACCATATAACTCTTTTCGTGAAAGAGGAGGATGATCAGGAAATTCCAAATACAAATCATTCATCGTTTTAATCCATACATCTTGTTTAACAAGGACACGATCCATATCTTCACTAATGTGGTCTATAAACGGATATTCGTCAATTATAAAAGCGGCGATTGTACCTATGTTCCATGATATAGAATTATTATGAGGTGTTTCATATAAAATAATTTCAGGGGACGAATAATTCCATGTACCAATCGTGTAAGACCATCCCATTTTAATATCATCGGACCATAATACTTTTATGCTTGAAATATTGAAATCAATAATTCTTACAACAATATCTTTTATTTGTCTTTGTCTTTGTACATTCTTCATCTTTTTCTCATGTTCACGATCGTCCTCGTCGTCTTCCTCATCATTATCGTTCTCGTCGTCCGCGAGATCTACATAAGTACCTTTATGTTCTTTGTTAATTGTTGTATCATTTGTATTTAATTTTTCTGGACATTCTTCATAAATAGTTTCAATCATAATATTGGAAGGTTTAATATCCGAATGAAAAAAGGCATTTTTATGAAGATAGATACAACCAGTCACTATCTGTAATAATATATAGGCAGCGTATTTCTTCCGTGTTTCTAAACTATTATTTCGCACCCAGTGGTGTAGTGTTTCACCATAATACGGCATATGAAAAGATATATGTTTTTTGGATATTTTTTCTTTATAAATGATCGGTGTATAATTCGTATATTCAAAAGATTTTGTAAATATTAGATCATTAAAACTTGAAATATCAAGTTGTTTCGTAGTATTATTTATTCTTGGAAGACGCCTATAAATGTCCCGATTCTCATTATCATAAAATACTTCCGCATAACCTCCTTTTGAAATAAAATCCATCTGTATATATAGTCCTCACTTATTCAATTTGGACTTTTCTTTTTTACTCGGCAATATGATCATAATATAATGAAGCATATATTCCATATACAATAATATTCTTGTACCTTTAGATTGTGATGCCATATGTTCATATTTAGAAAATTCAGCTGTTATGTGGTGTATATCATTTTCTTTATCTCCACGATACATACATATTTCTATGATATCTTTTGTAAGTTCCGATATAGTTATTCCACACTGGAAAGCTCTATAAATAATCGTGCGGATACTTTCAATACTCGGCAATTCACGATTCATGATAAAGTCATACAATGGTGGAAAGGATAAGGAGGATAACCAATACATTTTTTCATCTGTATATTTTGGCATTGTAAAAGCTAAAAAAATATTTCGTGTCATAATTTGTATTAATCCCGTATCTCTTTTATCTTCCGGAATCATCCCATTCTCTTCTCCGCCTTCACCATCTTCACCACCTTCACCACCTTCACCACCTTCACCACCTTCACCACCTTCTTTTACCCCCTTCTTTTTTCTCTTTTTAATTTTCTTTTTTTTATTATTTTCCTCTTCTCCTTTATTTTTCTTATCGTCCCCGTCTATATAATTAAGAATTGAATGAATTTCTGCTTCGGTAGATAATGGAACCCGAATACAATAAAAACGCGACTTTAATGGAGATTCCATTTTTCCAATACGATATGTCGTACATATAAACCAAACATTTTTAGAAAACCGTTCAAGAAGAACCCGAAAAGCATTCATATTTGTATTTTTATTTACAAAACTATCAATATTTTCAAGTATAATAATATGTCTTTCGGAAATAATGTTTTTTGAGGTAATGACAGATTTGAGAAAACCCTGTAAAACTTCAATATCTCTTGGCATAGATGGATTTTCAAGATCAATATGGATATAGTAAGGCGTTTCCATATATTGAATATCTTTCCCCCAAACACAAGATACTGGCATAAATTTATTTATACCAAATCGTCTTAAAAGTGCCTCTTTCCATAATAGATCCAATGGGAATCCAAATACACCATACATGAGTATATTTGGCATAATTTCAAGATTACCATTCATGCCATGAAGAAGCTTATTCTGTATTGGCAGATATTTTTCAAGTATTTCCGTAAAATGACTATTAAAACGATCCCATCTTTCCTGATAGTCCGTGGCCAATTCCATGTATCTTTATAATTTAAAGAAAGTGTTTTCTTATACCATTAATAAAAATTTAAAAATAAATAATTATAAAATTAAGTTAAAGTTTTAATAGAAGGATACGATAATAGCACCATCTCCTCCAGCTCCACCATTTGCAGAAGAAGCAGCGACAATAGTTCCACCATTCGCAACCGTATCCTGAATTACTTTAACACTGCCTCCACCTCCTCCACCACCACCTGGAAAACCTCCAGATCCCCCATCATAAGCACCACCATTACCCGCGGGATTAACATAGTTATATACACCACCTGAACCGCCGCCTCCACCTGTACCGCCTGTCATGGTAGATGTATAATCATATCCTGCGGCTCCACCACTTGCTATACCTCCTGATGCGGATAATACAGCAGATATGCTTGCTAATCCTAATGGCGCTGTAGATGTTCCGCTATTTCCTCCAGTAGTAGAACTTCCCCCTGTAGTAGCAACAGCACCTCCTCCGCCACCTCCACCAGTTGGGGACATAGAAGGTTTTGCTCCTGCTACTCCAGATCCTCCTGCTGCTCCATTTACACCTCCTCCTCCCGCAAAACCGATATATGTAGTATACACATCCGTAACAGCAGCTGTATTCACTGTACCTGCTGTTCCGGCGGCAGCAGCAGCACCCACAGCTCCTTTTGTTCCTCCACCTCCACCATTTACAGTATAAGTATAAGATCCACTAGCAGCATTTGTAAATGTAACTGTACTTGCCCCGCCAGCAGAACCAGCTGTATTGGTTATAAAATTTGAAGTACCCGTAATCTGTGTGTTAATATTATTTATATTTGCACCAGCAGCACCACCTGCTCCTACAACAAAAGTAACAGTAGCACCAAGGAAACAATAATAAGGCATATATAGCTCGCCATAAGCACCGCTTCCTCCTCCGGCTCCACCACTTAATGAGTTTCCAGCTGTAGGGGTGATTGTTCCTTGCATACAACCGCCTCCTCCTCCTCCGCCTCCTCCCCATATTTGCATGCGACAATATGCAAATCCGCAAGTTGGGAGTGTTAGTGTAGTTGGTCCAGCGGTATATACATTGCGTTGTAGAATATATACATCTCCTGATCTCAGGTATCCATTAAATAAACTATCGCCTTGGACTTGAAGTTTATATGAAGGGTTAGTTATCCCAATACCAACATTGCCACTTATAATAGCATTTCCATTTCGAACATCAAGTTTTTGCCTTGGTAAAGAAGTTCCAATACCAATATTTCCAGAATTATAGTAAATATTAGTTCCACTCGTTATCCATTGTGAATCTGATATATAGGATATTCCATTCTGAAATAGACTTCCAGTGAAGTTAATATCACCAGTCACATCTAATTTTTTACTTGGTGTGGTTGTTCCAATACCAATATTACCACCATCTGCTATACGCAATGCTGGAATCGTTGTACTCACTTCTATATCGTAGAAGTCAGCAACAGGATATCCTGGACCCGCGCCCTTTTGACTGACACTTAATGCCGGTCCTGTACCAGTGATGTTTGATATCGATACATTACTCGTGGAAATAGTATATGTATTTACAATTGTATTGGATCCCAAAACTATTAGATTACTCGTAAGGAGCGTACCAGATATTGTAGCCGCGGAAGCAGATATATTTCCAACACTAATATTTGGCGTTCCAGAAAGACCTAAAGCATTAGAAGCAATGGTAGCTGAATTAGCTATACCTGCTAAGTTTCCAATGAATGTAGCTGCTGTTACCGTGGATGATCCAGCATTTATGGTGTTATTGTTGGTTGTAATTGTTCCAACACTAATATTTGGCGTTCCAAGCAAATTGGAAGCGTAAGCAGCATTGGAAGCAAAGAGAGCGGCATTCGCTATACCTGCTAAGGTTCCTGTGACTGTACCTACGGTGATGTTTGGCGTTCCAAGCAAATTAGATGAATAAGTAGCATTGGAAGCGTAAGCAGCATTGGAAGCAAAGAGAGCGGCATTCGCTATACCTGCTAAGGTTCCTGTGACTGTACCTACTGTGATGTCTGGTGTTCCAAGTAAATTGGATGAATAAGTAGCATTGGAAGCGTAAGCAGCATTGGAAGCGAAGAGAGCGGCATTCGCTACACCGTACAAGGTTCCTGTGACTGTACCTACGGTGATGTTTGGCGTTCCAAGCAAATTAGATGAATAAGTAGCATTGGAAGCGTAAGCGGCATTGGAAGCAAAGAGAGCAGCATTTGCTATACCTGCTAAGGTTCCTGTCACGGTGCCAACGGTGATGTCTGGTGTTCCAGAAAGCCCCAAAGCATTAGAAGCAACAACAGCAGAATTAGCTATACCAGATAGATTTCCAGCAAAGATAGGAGCAGTTATTGTGCTACTAATATTTGCTGTTCCAACCACATTTAGAGCAAATCCGTTAAATAGTGTGGTTCCAATGCCAACTGTTCCACTTATAATAGCATTTCCTCCTTGGATATCTAATAATTGTCGTGGAAAGTTTGTTCCAATACCCACATTTGTGCTATGATAGGTTTGACCAACTACATGGAGTGTTGTCAGAGGAAGTGTAGTTCCTATTCCAATACCTTCACTAAAGATAGCAAAACCATCTATATCAAGTGTATGTCTTGGTAATGAGGTTCCAATTCCAATATTTCCAGATACAATCGTATCGCCTATTATATCCAATTGTTTCCTTATAATTGTTGTTCCTATACCCACATTGCTACTTACATATAAATCTTTGACACTGGTATCCAATAAAGATCCAGTTCCACTTATAATTTTTAATCCCCCTGTTGTACTATCTCGTTGTAAAAGGGTTCCATCTAAATCAATGGTATTGCCACTAAGATATATATCACGGAAGCGATAATTAGAAGATCCAATATCAAATACATTACATTGCGACGGTACTATGTTTCCAGTAATACTCATATTTCCATTTACATCCAATTTTCCTTTTGGAAGAGTAGTTCCAATACCGACATTTCCGGATACAAGAAGGGTACCATATACATCCATCATACTTCTTGGCAGTGTTGTTCCAATACCCACATTGGAACTATAACCGGGCATGATGTATAAGGAACCATTTTGATCATTCCCTGTAATGGTGCCGTTGGAACCAAACGAAATTTTTGGTTTTCCACGAACGGATGAAGTAAGTGATAAGTTACCAAATAAGGATAGATCGTGTTCCTTATAATTCGTACTTTGAACACCATTAATATAGAACACATTCTCTAATCCACTTGTCGGCATCGTATAGGAACGATCCGCCATATTTTGATAAGCAAGACCAAAACTGGCGTTCTCAGAATACATTTGATATACATTGTATTCATTAGCAGATACTCTATTACGGTAATAGACCGATGTCTTATCTAAAATAGAATCATATACCATCATATTATCACTTCCTGTATTGTCATTGAACATATGGAATAAATTGCCTGTCGGGAAATTTCCATTCACCACAATTCCACCTTCTACGGTTACAGCTGGTAATAGATAGATATTACTCGTACCCTGTATGGTGGATCCAGAAGTATTTGAAGTACTGAAAAGTTCCGTTCCATTTAAAAAGATACTTTTGGTCACATTCAATATTCCTCCAATATTTACATCAAAATATTGACTTGGTACCGTATTGATACCGAGATTAGCATTTGAATTATAATACAATAACGGATTTGTTGTTCCTCCAGTTTTACGCTGACGGAATACAAATTCACTATTGCAAGAATACATCACATAGTCTGCGGAAGTATCGCCTCCAATATCTGGAGAATCACCTGATTGGAATACTAATTGTGCTGTGTCTAAATTCATCTTATTCCACATACGAATACCGTGATTTACTCCATTTGCAATATTTGATGTAACAATATCCAAAAGATAAGTAGGCGTCGTGTTATTTATACCGATACAACCATTACTGGTAATGGATAATACCGTATTTGATGTGATTGTATTTACAGCATTTGCTGTCACAATTTTTACATATTTAAAGGACAATTGATCATTTAGATCGGTACCATAGGTTGGTCCTTCAATAAGCCATTGTTTTCTATTTGTATTTCCATTTTCGGCAAACTGTTTTTCAAAAGTTATATTCGGTGTATGATTTGGTGTATCCACAGCACCACCAGTGTCGTAGGTAAGTTTCAACATATTTTCATTGAGCGATACACTGTTATTTACAATATGTAACTGAGCAGTTGCTGTATTTGTATTAATACCCATAGCACGAGATGTACTTCCAAGTTTTCTAAATGTCATATATGGAATACCTTTACCATCTTGGAATCCAATCACCTGATTCGATTGTGATATTGGCAATACTCCAATACGTAAGATACCATCATTCACCCCATTTAAACTATTAATCGCTTTTGATACAATTTCAATATATGCATTATCACTTTTTGCTACAAAATGCGCTATAGGCGCAGGGGCTGCATAATTTACTATGTCTTGATAAACATTAAGAACTGCTTTATTTCCACTTTCTATAGCAGAACTCTTCATATCTTCCGTATAATTTACATACATCTTGTTCGTAGGATTTATAAAGACATCTTTTCCGCTTATAAACAGATCGTCTGCTTCTATGCTGGGAACATTGGATCTCGCCGATGTTGTTATGGGTACGGTGTTATTTGCTGTGATATATCCTGATACATTTAGACTTCCCATAATGGAAGTATCACCATTTACTGTCAGGATAGCATTGGGATTAGGATTAGGATTGTTATATGAATTATTCACCAGGGAACCATTTCCTCCAATGACAACCTGGTGTCCATAAATACCTTTGGTGTTATCATGTTGTATTGTAATACCAGTGGTATTTGACGAGTAATTATAGTTTGAAGTATTAATATAATAATATATATTTGATGTATTTGTAATATTGGAAGTATTTATCACATTGGATGAATTGATAATATTTGATCGTGTTGGAGTAAAGGGTGTTGTATAATTTGATGTTGTAGCAAGAGTTGTAAATAAACCAGTGTATGCTGTTGTCAGTACATCATAACCTATATTATAGGTAATAGCAGGTATATTTGGTATATTGTTTATATTCATTGTGATATTGGATGAAACATTAGATAGATAAGTAATATTGTATAAATTATATATATTCGAATTATTCACAATATTAGACGAGTTTATAGAAAGATTGCTGGTTGTAATAGATGTATTTAAATAACTCGAAATAGAAGTAGTATTACTTGTTCTCGCGTATGTATTAGATACATTTGACGACCAGGTTATAACAGCTGTTGAACTTTCTGTATCTACCAAACTATTTATATCTGGCGAACATCCAACATGATATCGCGTAATGGCAGTTGAAATACTCTCTACATTTACAAACCATGGGCGTGTTATTCCATCAAATCGTATTCCTGTATTTGATAAACCGTAACTTTCATCCAAGGTAGATTTAATCATTCGTATGTAAGTTCCATATTCATTTCCAATAGTATTGTTATCACCCTGTATATCGAGCAAATAAGATGGCTGGTTAATACCAATACCGACTTTACTAATAGCATATAAGCCATTTGTTGTGGTCGCAGTTGTATCATCATTCGCAGTTGTACTATCTTTCCATAGGACTCCCTTTCTATTGTCGGGCGTATAATAGGTATCGGCTTGTATTCCTCCATTTACAGCTAATCCGTATCGATTATCTGGAACACGGTTAATAGCAACATACGGAGCAGATGTATCGTTATAACTTACACCAATATCATTTGTAATTCCAGCAACAGCGCCATATTTAAATAGAGCAAGTTTTGTTGGATTACCTGTATTATCATCCACATATAGATTTGACGAGAATCCAATGCTTCCATTTACATAGAGTTGAAGATTCGCATTTGGTATAAAAGAGTTGATTGCCGCCTGTCCTGTTTCATAAAGTGAAAAGGTTGGAGGTGCATTATCTGCCGCTGTATTACTTCCTAAAATCGTTTTATCGTACTTTCCAGGATAAAAGTACATATTTTGAGGAGCTGGATTTGGTGTAAAATTAAAGTAAGGACTCGTACTGGATGGAGTGGCAAAGATCACACTTGCATCCTCCAATCCATCAATAATATTGGATCGTTGATGTCCAACAAAGAATGCTTTTGTGAAATTATTGTTTGTTTTATCCACCAGTGAAAGACCATAAATATTGCTATCTCTTGAAATTACCGACAATTGAGCAGGTACAGTATCGTATTGAGAATTAATACCAATACCTGCTTTGCCAGGTGTTATAAAACCAGCACCTTGTGGGTATATATTTGACCATCCATCTGCTACATAACCAACGAAGGATACGGTTGTCGTGGTATTTTGATTGCTGCCACCGGGTATGATGGTTTGAATAGAATTACTGTCCGCATAGATTCCGCCCCAGACGACAAGATTTTGATTTACTTGAACATTTTCATTCGCAATCACATCATTCTCAAAAGAAGTTGTGCCTAATACTTGAAGAGTATCTTGTACTACCAGATTGGAGGTAAGGAAAGCTTTATCGGCATACAATTGATCAACGATATGTACTTTTCCATAGACACTTAGACTAAATGCTTCTTCAATTGGTCCTCCAATACTTACATTGGAAAGGAAACTGTAATTACCAGCAGCAAAAGAACCAGGTTCAACCTGAGATGCAGCAAATGTAACACCCAGTTTGCGAACATAAAGATCATCCAGATTTTTTATCCCTTTTGATTCGTAATCAAACATTAGCATATTGCAAGAATAGGTTGTACCTTCGACATGTAGATCTACTGGTTTATTTGTAATGACGGTTGGTATTACCTCAGCAGGAGATTGTCCGTTTGTAGTACGAAGTGAATAGGTAATGGGAGGATTTGGACTTACTTTAATACCCACATTCCCGTCTGCATTGATTACGAGATGAGGAGCATTGGTATTGGATGTATAAATAGGAAGATTATTTGATGTTCTATACACGCTGTCAAAGTATGTTTGTGTCCTTCCAGCATGGAATTCAATGGGGGCTTTCGAGCTGTTAAAGATAACAGGAGAAAGGTTAGAATACCCAAGTATGGCAGTTCTTGCAATTGATCCTGCTTGATTCTGTATAGCAAATTGAGCATTATTAATCGTATAATTCGCACTATCCACAATATTTACACGATAGGTGTTGCTTCTACTAAAGCCCTCGTTGGCAACATTGATTCTTCCGTCATAAAAGATATTTGTAGAACTTGGAATATCTCTTCGCACTGGCATCCAATAATTACAAGCAAACGCCCCACCGCCTCCACCACCCCCAGCAATATTACTTAATGTACCAGCACTCGTATCTACTTTTCCCGTCACGAATATATTTCCATCCACAAAAAGAGCATATTCATTTGACCCATTCGTATTATAAGCCGCCCGATTAATAATGGAAGAATTAATTACAACCCCTTCACTATCTACGATTAAATTATAGACATCATTTGTCTGACCACCAACCACCATAAACTGCGAACTATTTAAGTTAAGCGAATCAAGTGATTCATCATCAATTCCTATGCCAATACTGTTTATTTTTACTTGATTTGGACGGAACCCACCCAGAGTTACATTTGGAATAGGTCTGCTCATTTCTATACTATTTGAATATTGTTAGGGTTTGTCTCTGTTATTTGAATAGAAAAACTAATCTATTCGCGATAATGAAAAAGAAAGCATAATCTTTATATGATATATTTACAATTCATATAATAAATTATTGATTAGAAAGAGAAATATAAATATAAATATAAGTGTTCAAAATATTAGTTTATAATAAATTGCATCGCTAGTGTTTTTGCGGTATTCCAACTCCAATGTACTGTATTTTGAATTCTATAAACACCAGCAAGAGTATTCAACACAAATATTCTAAATTGAGTGGATGTGTAAGGGACAACATAAATGCGAACAGGAGCCGCCGCCGATTCTTCAAAACTTCCATTTACTGGAATCATCGATGCACCAGCTGTCAACCATTGTGCTCCGGTTGGGGCTGTAGTAAGAACCGTATAAGTTGGAAACTGAGTTAAATCAAATGTTTTCCCCCCAGGAAGGGTATATACATATTGACCTACAGTACTAGTTTCAGTACCATCTCCTACGATAGCCATGAATACTTCTGTTACTCCCCCAATCGTTCTATATTTTATCACATTTTTAGTAGTTCCAATAGTAGATGCTCCTCCAGTAGTAGCAATCGTAACCGTTTCTGGTGTGGACCAACCACCTGTTGCCGTGTTTTGTGTTGTTCCGTCTGAAAATACTAATCCCGAACTTTTAATAGTACCATTCACATGAAGTACATATTGTGGATTTGATGTACCAATTCCCACATTTCCAGAAACAATAATGCCATTCGTAGGAGCAACAGTTCCCATATAGGTAGATCCAATCGCCATAGCCCCCAAAACATCCAGAGCATTGGCACTAACCGTTGTTCCAATTCCTAAGCTACTGGAAATAATAGCAGTTCCAAATACATCTAATTGTTGCCGAGTTATTGTTGTGCCTATACCAACATTGCTTGATGTATATAGATTCCTGACACTGGTATCCAATAGAGATCCGGAACCACTTATAATTTTTAATCCTCCAGTGATAGCATCCCGTTTCAAAAGAGTACCATCTAAATCAATGGTATTGCCACTAAGATATATATCACGGAAGCGATAATTGGATGAACCAATATCAAATACATTACATTGAGATGGTAATATATTTCCAGTAATGTTTATATTTCCATATACATCTAATTTTTCTTTAGGGATACTCGTACCAATTCCAACATTTCCGCCATCTGCGATACGAAGAGCAGGAATAACAGTACTTATATCTACATCATAGAAGTCTGCAATAGGATAACCTGCCCCTTCGCCTTTTTGACTAACACTTAATGCTGGACCAGTTCCTGATATATTACTTATGGAAATATTACTGGTAGATATCGTATAAGTATTCAAAATTGTATTGGAACCCAAAACAGTAAGATTGCTCGTGATAAGGGTTCCTGAAATGGTTGCGGAGGAAGCATTTATAGTGTTAATCACAAGACCATTATAAATTGTAGCATTGGAAGCATATATATTACACCCCGATGTAATAGACCCTGTAATATTTGTATCACCTGATACATACAAACCATACGAGTTTGGAGCGACTTGTTCCACATAAAGAGCAGGTATCGTATATTTGTTATCACCCACAATATCAACCTGTGCTCGTAAGGGACCGAATGTATTGAAACCTACATGACCATAATCATCTTGATAACATACATTGGATAAGAAGATACCGCTCCTTGGATAGATGGATGAAACATATTCAACTGTTCCACTTAGTTGTAATACATTGCCTGTGGTAAGAATGGACATAGGAGTTTCGGTTGTCCCATTGACAAACCGTACCGCGACAGCATTGCTCTGTGTTCCTCCCAATGTACTTACCGATACTGGAAGATAATTTACAAGAGACCCGGAAGTCACGCGAGACCAAATATTTCCTATAATTACATTGGATGTATAGTAATTTAGATTAATGGGTATGGGCACAGAAAGCGTATAATCACCAGCACCAGATGTTTGTGTGATCGTAGCAGTCATGTTAAAAGCGTATTCTACATCATTGTCAATATGGCGATAGATTGAATTGGATGAAGAGGAATAGGATACGGTTCCAGGGCTTGGGAGTGTTATTTGGGGCGAATTAGAAGTATTAATCCAAGGATTAAACTTAGTTAGATTACTACCAATAATACTAATACTTGTAAGATCAATGAGAGTGTCTCGTTGATATATATTGCTTGTAAAGTTGATGTTTCCAACCACATCCAAATTGTACCTCGGTCGCGTAGTTCCAATACCAACATTGGCAAGATTGCTGTTATAAATGCCTCCTACCACATTCAACCAAGTTGTACCTCCACCTCCTCCCCCGACGGATATGGTAGGAAGTATGCTTGTTGAAACATAATTAAACATTCCTGAGAGTTGAACCGTTGTACCAGAAGAGAGTGTAGCCAAGGATGTTTCGGTAGTACCATTCATAAAGCGTACAATTACATTGGATTGGTTATTGCCAATGGGACTTCTCACAGAAATCGGGAAATAGTTAGATAAGGACCCGTTTATTATAAGTCCTTGTGTATTTCCAATGACAGAATTATTAAGATAATAGCTTGTATCCACCTCAAATGGCACCATCAACTTGTAGTCTCCAATTCCTCCAGAGCCAGATGTAATGGTAAAGGAAAAGTCAAAACCATAATCTACATTGTTGTCGCTATGTCTAAAGATTGAATTAGAAGAAGAAGAATAGGATACAATTCCGCTTCCAGGCACAAGAACACCTGTTGTATTGGACGAATGTACCCATATATTGGAGGCATTGCTACCGTCGCCATATCCATTTCCTCCAAGAGGATACAAAACACCATTTTGGTATAAATTTCCTGTAAAGTTTATATTTCCAAGGACATCAATGGAGTATATATCATCTGGTGTATGTCCAACACCTACACTCCCGCCCGTATAGTATATGTTAGATCCAGATGTTGTCCATTGGCTTCCAACATAAGGTAGACCATTCTCAAAAAGTCCTCCAAGGAAATTTATATTGGATGCCGTCAATGTATCAGATGCTGTAATATTGGATGCTGTCAATGTATTGGATGCCGCCGTCACATTTCCGCCTATATAAGTATTTCCCGTTATATTTACATCTCCCATAATATCCACAGCATATTGATTTGATCCACTAGGAGCAGATGTTCCCACATAGATTCCGTGCTTTACATATAGATCTTGATAGGCAGAAAAGCCTTCATTCGTATCATAGCCAATGGCTACTTTTTCATTATTTAATCCAACATAGACTTGTGAGTTGATTACATTTGTTTTTAAGAATGTATTCGCAATATTTACATGATAATCAATATATCTACTGGTAATGGTATTTCCAATAATAATCGGTCTTTGTGATACAAAATCGTTAAGTTTTACTGGATCAATATCGGAAAGATCATTAAGATTGCTATTACCAATTGCTATAATATCACGAATAGTACCATTAATAAAACTATTATTACCAATAATAATACTTTCAAAGATATCGTTTGTTCCTACAAGATTTGTTTTATCTACACCAATGTAATTGCCAAGAATAATGTTATTCTGTCCGGATGTAGAGAATTGTTTACCAACGGCAATATTGTCTGTACCTTTCACGGTAATATCTTTTCCAATAATTACATTATTTGTAAATGGATCATAGTCTGTAATTGTATTGTAAGGAGTAAAAATATCAATCTCAAAATTTCGTAGATAAAGAGTGGTAGCATAATTCGTAATATAATAGCTAAGTGGCAATTCGCCCAATGGATTAGGATTGTTTACCAACATGATATTACTTGTAAAATTAGATGTATCTGTTTCATTCGTTGTGATCGCTATGTATTTTAGCTGATTCACATCAATAACCGTATCAATAAATATCACCAAAGAATTAATCGCGATAGATGCTTTTTCCGTATTATCTCGATCAACTGTGCTGATAATAATATTATTCCAATCATCAAACAAAATGGTATTATCGAATGCTTGATATTTATACTGTGGTTCATTAATTGTAATACCGCTCTCAGTAATCATGGCGTCAAATATATTGGATCCTTCAGGTGTATTTCCAAGTTGTATCCCAAATTTGAATGTTCGTAGATTCGAACTGTCTATGAATTCAAAACCTGACATTCCTGACGTAGAAATGGACTGAGCAGGTTTTACTTGAAACATAATATCCAACGGATTGCCAACAAATGTATCACTCGACGCGAATGTATATGTTAAATTTTGATTCGAAGTTTGCTCGTACAACAGTGTATTGCTGCTCTCGTAGATATTCAAAGATCCTCTTGCATCGAATGCAAAGATACTTCTGTATTGTGGAAGGGATACAAGTTCGTTTGAATTTGTACTGCTTGGCAAGCCATTTGGCGACAATGTAATAGAGAATGGCCATAAATTTGTATAAACATTCGCATCAAGGAACGGTTGTTGTATTTTATATCCGATCGTTCCATTTTCTAAATCCGCGACCGAAAAGATGTTTGTAATGTTGCTATTGTTCCCGATATCAATAATATCTACATTGGAAGTCTGTACGACACTAAAAGATACATCATCGGTTCCCAAGGTCGCGGATGTTGTTCCGACCGTGAACACATTTTTAAGAGCATTAAACCCAATAGCCGCCTGTAATTTTGTATTGTAATACACATAGTCATCGGAAATTGTTTTCACATATGGTAGAGGTGTTATTGTAATATTTGCCGTAATAATATTACTATTGTAAGAATATGGTCCATTGGTAGCATAACAAGTAAATGTATCGGATAAGGATGGAGTACCATAATTTGATCCAATATGCTGATATACAACAAGATCCTGCTCCAAATCATCGTTTGTAAAGTGCGATACAGGTGTTAGAATTAATTGTTCGTCGTTGTATGATTTTTTCATAATCACACCATTTGAACTCATGGAATTGCTTCCTTCCACAGCAGGTATGGTAAGCACAAAGTCAATCGCCGAATTCCATTTATAGTCTGTTTTTACAATATCAAGAAGTGATCTTAAAGATGTTTGGCTATACTGTGCTGCATTAATAGAAACCGATGTATCCGAAAGATCCGGTTTTGTAGAAAGAGCATATGGTTGAATTTGTACAACCGTTGTTGCCAATACGGATCCACTTTTTCCATACAGCGTGATTGGGTAGTTATAAGTATTCAAAGGGATCTTAGAGGATACTGGAATTGGCAGATAGTTTGAACTAAATGTATTGCTGTCAGACAGATAACGATCGATATTTGATTTTGATGATATTGCTAAGGATGAGACAGGATAATTTGAGGAATGTCTTTCTGCTTCCAAGGCCATATTAGCAAACGGCAATGCATAGTTGGATAAAGATATAGAATAGCGAGGTGAAATATTTGAGGTTCGGTATCCTATGCGAATGTCGATTGTATCGTGCTGTATGTCGTCTGGAGTATATGATAAATACCTCAGTTTTTTATCCAGAGTAATCTGATATGGCATATTGCTGTTGACGGAATCATAAATGACACCATGCGAAGGAGCCTTTTCAATGTACATAAATATATTTGAAAGAGGAACACTCTCATTTCCAGCATTTGTAAAAGTTCCTATGGCAGAAGACAGAACATCGGAAAACACATTCGCAGATTGATTGGAACCATACAGCAATGTTGTCAGATAGGAATTACTTCCAACCTCGTTGTTTGTAGGAAAAGCATAATATTCATAGGATGCCAAATTGTAGGTAAGATCTGAAAAGAGTGGAGTAGTGTCGTCCGTGACATTTACGAGATCGTATGTCAATACACCAGATGTTTCTGCCACAAGTGGTTCAACAAAGATTTTTCCCGTAAGACATTCTTGCTGTGTAAATCGTTTGGTTGCAACCGACACATCGGTAAGAGTTTGATTGTTTGATGTAAGTTTGAAATCAAAGGAGGACAATGTATTTTTAATTTGAATGCGAAGATTGCTACTGTGTAAATTGCTCCACGAATGTGTGAATATTTCGGGATTCAACATATTTTTATTTCCAACCGAAATACCATAATTGAACCCTTGTCTTGGTATGCCACTTGGAGGGATTTCGTCTACTGCTACAGGTACTTTGATGATATTTGTGATGGTTTCTCCTGAAGAATTTTTAGCAAACATATAAAGTTCAATATTTGAATGATTACGATTTGTTCGCATGATATAGCTGTCCCCCGAAATGGGAGCAACATAGCTTTGTTTTAGATCGCTGTCAAGAAGGATATAATCCACGTCTTTGTTCAAATATACATTGTAGAAGTCGGATGCTGTAAAACCGTCGATGTTTAGATTATTTTTGAGATAATTTGCTAACCCATTTAAATTATATATTCCATGAACTGTTTTCCCATCAGATGTATAACGATCTGCGTAGGTAAGATTATATGCATATGTTGCAACGGGTGATGAATTCACTATGTTTGAGTTATACAAGCTAATCGTATTTGTAAAGTCGGTTGATGTAGTTGTTTCGGTAATTGTAAATCCCCTATCAATTGATGGGCTTGCCGTTGGCATTTGGAGATACAAACTTCCATTGTCAATTTGTGCTTGTGTCCAAGAAGAAGTTATAGGTCCTTGATTGGACAATACAACATCAAATCCGTTCTTCGTCTTAAAAGTAAAATTCCCTCCTTCCTTGAACATCATTGCTCTCGTGATAGGAAGAACCGCATTTGAATTTTGATGTTCGACGAATTCTAAAATGTTCGATGTTGTATTGATATAGTTATTTATACCACTTAGAACCGCATTAGATGAGATCGGTATTTGAGAACCAGCAATCGTTTTCGCGCTCACATTTGATGTTGTATTCGATGTATAAAGAAGAAGATTTTGGTAAGTATTGATAAGTCCATAGTTATAGAAGGAATGTTGTTGCTGTTGAATATTGCTAAATAAGTAGTTTGATGCTTGTGTTAAGAGAATTGTATTTGAATAATTATTAATAATGTTGCTGGTATAAGATACCGTCAGGTCTTCGATATTTGAAATTGATCTCGAAGAAAGGAGATTCGATGTATATTCTGGGGTTCCAAGAAGATTTCCATCGATGGAATATACCAGATTGCTGGTAAATATTGTAGATATAATGGTAATTTCTCCACTTCCAGGTGTCACGACTTGTGAATTAATAGGATATATATTTGATATTGAATAATAACCCCATATGTTACTATATCCGTAATCGCTATTATAAGATCCAGATAAGGCAAACGTAAAAGGATTATAGAAACTTGAATTGAATGTAGTTATACCTGTTTCAATATTACTTGTAAAATTGCTTGTAAATAAGTTGGATGTATTCAAGATTGGTAATGATTGTATATTGCAAGATGTATATACGTAGTTGCTTGTATATGTTGTCACTGGATCTGATGTGATGGCCGCATGTTGTATGGTATTGTATATGAAACTATTCGCATTGGAATAAGATATATCTATTTCTTGGAGATAGGAATTGCTCTTTCCGACAATCTTTATTGTATCAGTTTTAACAAATGGATTTATGCGACGATATGTAGATTGATTTAGATTTGTAATTGTACTTGGTATTTGTATATCCGCATTGCTCGAACCTTTTATTGCCCATACATCGTTCAAGATAACATTTGGAAGTGTATATGTATCGGATGCTACCGTTGAGGATGTATAGGAAAGTGGGATTGTATAGGATGGTGTTATATTAATCATGTTTGTTGGTATGCTTGACATTGACATGGTAAAAGCATTACTCGTTCCCCGGTTGTCAATTATGAAACCAATTATAGGATCATAAACAACGGATGAAAGCGTACTCGTTTTTTGTGTAAGATAACATTGATCATTTATAAGATTTGAGTAGGTAAAATAGGTAGCATCTGGATAATAAGGCGTATATAGATCAAAATTTACTGTATCATAATCGTCAATAATAATATGATTTGATACATCCAGTCCATTTGGAACGCCTATAAAATCATTTGACGAAAATCGGAAAGTATGTATCGTATCGTCGGAATTAAATACAATGGAATTTCGTATAATAACATTACTGGCGTAGGTAGGCCGTTCGATATAGAATTGTTTTTCTTCTATATCTACACTTGTACTTCCATATACATTGCTATTTGTTTCTGATATCTGTAAGAATGACTTTATAGAAAAGTTGTCTCCAAAGGAACTATTTGAATATCCGTATGCATATTCGTGAAAGGGAGTATAGACGATATTGCTTGTTAGATTACAACTATTTGTTAAAATGGAGTTAGAACATGAATTGTTATAGATATAATTATTAAGCATACCATATTGAGGTATTTCACTAATGACATACTTCACTTGAGTATTCGCAGAATCTATATTAAATGGCGATATACCGTCGCCAACAAAGGTAGTGACAACAGGGGTACTTCCAAAGGAAATCGTTCCGTCCAGAGGACCATTTATAAGTTGTACGGTGTCTTGATTTGATCCGCTAATACTGTATTGGCAAGAAGGAACTTGAACTTGTTTTTGTAAATAAACGCCATAGGTTGTATTGGAAGTATTAAATTGTGTAAGATTTGTTACAACATTGCTAACACCTTGGTAGGTGAGGGTTATATCAATCTGGTTTGAATATAAACTATTTGCCGAACCAATCGTAGAAATATTACTTGTTATTTGAATATTTCCATAATTGTTATAGTATTTGATAAGACTATATGTGGAAACCGAGGATAGAACATCATCGTATGTATTCAAAAAGAGAGCAGAACCGTGATGTATGAGCGATTTATCAAACTGACCATTTCCGGTAATAAGATCGTAATTGGATGATTGAGATACATTCGTGGTTCTTCTATTTCCTCTGCTACTTATGATATTTGATGTAAATTGACCAGCACCACCAACCGTGTATATCGTATTGCTTGGAGAAATCAAAAGATACGAGTAACCAACATTGGTAGGACCAAAAATCTGATCCGCTTTGGCATCAATTAATGAAATATAGGGATAACTTATAGGATCTTTGAAAACCCTTGCATTATTAATATTGAGTGATTTTCCAATAATAACGGAATTATCTGCAATGGTATTTATATCAAAACCGATACTGATGGTTTCTTGTCGTTTGTTGTCAAGAGCGTCTCCAATAGAAATGGAATGTGTAAAGGTACGAACATTGCTCGTACCAATGGCTATAGTGTAGGATGTATTCGATCCATATGTATCTGCTCCAACACCAATAAGAACATTGTTAGAACCATTCACAAAATTTGGAGCAATACCATAACCCAACATGGTATTGCATTCTCCGCTTCCTTCAATGAGTGCTCTGGATCCAATAATAACCGATTTATGTCCATCATAAACAAGGGCCACATCTTTACCAATGAATACATTGTCGTCCCCACTGCTATTGGAACCGGCATTGAGACCGAGTATAACATTTCCACTACCTGACGTGTTTGTAAACGCCCCAATGACCACATTGCAATCCGATGCTATATTTGAATTTATACGACCGGACGATAGCGAATAGGCCCCAATAGCAATATTGAAATTACCGTTAATAACATCCAGACCAGCTTTGAATCCTATAAGACAGTTATCAGAACCATATTCGTTTGAATATCCAGCATATGCCCCAAAAAAAGTGTTTTCATTTGCTGCGAATGTTGCCCTACCGACTCTATAACCTGCCATTGTATTGTAGTTTCCGCTTCGGTTATTCTGTCCGGCTTCCGCGCCAACCATCGTATTGTAGTCTCCATCCAGATTTCGTTCAGCGGCAGCCCATCCAACCGCTGTTGTACCGGAACCCGAATTATTTTCGCGTAAAGAAAATGCTCCTACACCTACATTTTGATCTCCATTCAAGTTGAATTCGCCAGCACGAAACCCGACAAAAACGGTTTCGTTTCCGTTTGTATTTTGTCTTCCAGCAAAAGCACCTACAAGTGTGGTAGAACTTGAGCTTTGATTAAACTGTCCTGCTTGATATCCAATAAAGGTAACATAAGATCCCCCGAGATTTTGTTCACCTGATTGATAACCCATAAAAGCATTTCCTGTACCATAACTTAATTTACCCGCTCCTTCTCCAAAACGAACCGATTGATCTGCGCTCGTATTTATATCTTCAAAAATTTGTATACCAGCACTGCCGGTAGTCATATTTTGTTGTATTTTATACTGACTTGATAGCATATCGCGTGAATGATATGGATATTCCCCTATCAGTATGTTAGGAATAAACAAAAATAATTTATACGAGCCTTTAAATCTCCTTGTCTTTCGTATAGACGACATCAATCTCGTCTGCTACAGCGTCATCATCCAATATATTTATTTTGCGTCTTTTCACATTTGAACTATTTTCATATATCTCTTCTTCCTCGTCTTCTTCCTCGTCTTCTTCGCATTCTTCAACTTCTTCAACTTCTTCACATTCATCGCAATCACATTCGCAACAAGCATCTTCATCACCTTCTTCATCACCTTCTTCGTCTTCTTTACATTCTTCGTCTTTATCTTCTGTATCATACTCCTCGCCACATTCATACAAGAAGGGACGAACGTGATATATAGGATAATTTTTTACGGTAGATGGCATAATATATCTGTTTGATTCATTTATTTGTTTTTCATCCATATCATCTGTGATATAAGTACATGTTGAATTATCCATATCTGTTCGGTTTGTAGCATCATTGTTCAAGTATTGTGATAACATATAAAGAACATTTGGTCGTACATTATTCGGGACGGATAAGCATTTTATATAGGGTTTTAACTGATTCGTAATATCCTTGCCATTCATAGTGATACCTATGATTTTTGATACTCCCAATGTTGAATAAGAAACGAAATTAGAAAGCATAATAGATATAGCAAAATCATGTAATGTCCATAAATTATATACATTACGAATTTCAAGTGCTGATTTTACGAGATTTGCTTGAAATATAAAATGTTCATAGGATTGCTTTAGATTATTCCATACGACAAACATATAGTACCCATCTTTTGGTAGATCCATCATTTCATATAAAGCGTTTTTCATAGAATATTTCTTTTTATATGCTATGTAGCGTTCTGTCACATTACCGTCTTCTGTATCAAAATGAACAATTCTTTCTACATAGGAAGGAATAAACGAATTTATATAGGACACGAATTGTTCTTTTAGGATTAGAATTGGTGTCACAATTGCCATTATATTTTTCAGCGTATGAATCGTAGCATATTTATTATATATTTGATTGAAATATTCTTTAACGAATATCATTCTAAAAATTATATAAATTATATAAATTATAATATAATTAAAAATTTATCTTTATACCGTTTTGTAACGTTGTCACGTTAGATATCTTTACAATACACTGCCAGATGTATGAGAATTTTAGGATCTAACGAAGTAATAGCGCCAAATTGAAGATTGGTAAGTTTCACATCAAAACGGTCAAGCTTTAGTGCTGGTGGTCGCAATATATATGTATAAGGATTGTCCAGACATCCGCTAACGGACATAGGGCAAGTCAATGTTTCTACATTTGATAGCATTCTATGGAATACAGGCATCGTATTCGATGAGCTTGTGGTGCGTACACGGTTCCATGCGTTTAGATATAGTAGCCCTCCATTTACATTCGAGCTATCATAATATTCAAAGCGTAGAGGGGTGACTGCTATAACATTCTTAAGAGGTGTATCTCCGTCTCTCAATTCAACTGTAAAATTTGTCGGCGTACCACTGATTTTATCGTCTGAATTAATTAGCGTATGAATACAACGAACATTGTTATTATCAAGCAGCATGGTTTATACTTCTATATTATATCTACAATATAAGAGTAAATAAAGTAAAAGAGAATATACACAATATAAAAATTGATTTATATAAATAATAAAATAATAAAATATAAAGCACAAAGTATAAAGTATAAAGTATAATAAATATATGTCAAAAAACAAGACTAAATCAAATATGAATAATATAGATATTTTTGATGCTCTTCAGCACGATCCGGAAGTTATTCTATCAAAAATGAATGCGGACGAGATTGCTAATCTTTTAGAAGAAGCAGCCGATGCCTATTATATCAAAGGGAAACCTCTTATATCAGACGACCTTTATGATATTGTATTTGATTATCTAAAAAAGAAAGATCCTAATCACCCTGCTATCCAACGGATTGGTGCTCCTATACAGCCCGGAAAGAAAGTAGAGCTTCCATATTGGATGGGTAGTCTCGATAAAATTCGTGATGATCCCAAAGCGCTTACACGATGGGTAAACACATACAATGATCCTTCAAAATATGTTGTTTCTGATAAACTAGATGGAAATTCAGGGCTTCTTGTGTATGATAAGAAAAAGACAATCGCATTGTATAGTCGCGGAGATGGAACCTATGGGCAGAACGTGTCTCATTTATTAGAAAAAATTAATGGTATCGTCCCAATCTCATCCAATAAAAAGAAACCAGACGATTTTTCCCTCCCGCTCGCTGTAAGGGGTGAGCTAATTATTTCGCGAAAAAATTGGGATCAAATCAAAGATTTAGGAGCCAATGCTCGTAATGTTGTAGCAGGCGCTATGCATGCTTCAAGTCCCGATGATAAAATAGCGAGCAGGATAGACTTTGTTGCCTACGAACTTCTTGAGCCTCGTATGTCTCCGTTAGATGGACTTCTTTTCTTAAAAAATCTCGGTTTTATAGTGTCGTATTTTGAACCATTGAATACAAACGAAATGACCATGGATAAGCTTTCGAATATTCTTGTATCAAGACGCCGTGATAGTCCATATGAAGTCGATGGTATTGTACTTGCACACGACAAAGAATATAAGAGAATACGTGATCGTAATCCTCGTCATATGTTCGCGTTTAAGAGTCTTTTAACACACGACGAAGCGGAAGTTATTATTACAAGAGTAGAATGGAATGTCAGCAAAGATGGATACATAAAGCCTCTTGTACATTTTCCAACCGTTGTTATTGAAGGAGCTAAAATTAGTAAGGCAACCGGGTTCAATGCTTCCTTTATTGAGCAGAACAAAATAGGACCTGGTTCTCGTATTGTTATTATCCGTAGTGGCGCTGTAATTCCGCACATTGTTCGTGTTATGACACCTGCCTCCAATGGTAAGCCTTCCTTCCCAGATATTCCCTATAAATGGAACGAATCTCATGTAGATATTATTATTGAACAGGATACAAATGAGAATGCTGCCGTTATGGTAAAGCGTATGGAATACTTTGTGAATACATTAGATATCAAAAGTATAGGACCAGGGACAATTAAGAAACTATATGCTAGTGGATATGATACAATACCGAAACTATTAGCAGCAAAAAAAGAAGATATTGTGGAAATAGAAGGTTTCAAATCTACAAGTGCTCAAAATATTGTAGATGGACTTGCTACCGTTGCTTCCGCAAAATGTGCTAATCTCATGGCGGCATCAAGTCTATTTGGTCGCGGGATTGGTTCAAGGAAAATAGCGCCGGTATTAGAAGTTTTCCCTGACATAGTAGATATAGATACTCCTGTGCCGAGCTATGAACAATTGTTATCCATACAAGGTATGGGTGATGTTTCAGCTAAATCAATTCTAGAAGGCATTATACCATTCCGCAAGTTTCTCAAGGAAATAGGACACCGATGTAATGTCAAGTCTATTAAGCAACAACAGCAACAACAGCAACAAATTAAATCTCCAAGTGGATCAAAAGCTGTAAAAACAATAAAACAAGGTGCGGATATGACAGGTATCACAGTTGTATTTACTGGATTTAGAAACAAGGATTGGGAAAACATTATTACGGATGCTGGTGGTAAAATTACAACATCTATATCAAAAAATACAACAGAGGTTGTTGCCTCCGATATTCATGAAGAGAGTGGAAAACTAAAAAAGGCACGTGAACTTGGTATTTCTATTATGTCTCGTGATGAATTTGCTGAAAAGTACGCTTTGTAAGTATAGTTGAATATTTACGAACAACAATATAAAATTTTTAAAAATATTTTTTATTAGGATATCAATACAAAAATTGATATCCGCTTTTATATTGATAAAAGCAACTATTATTGATAATATAAAAATAAGCATCATGTTTGGCATCGCTTTCGCAAACACCTTACATATGCGTCCTAAGACGGCACTATATGTTCGTCATGGAAATCGTAATCAGGCTTGGATGGATAAAAATGATCGCGACGATTACAATGGATATTTGATATTTGAATCAAAATTTTCAAATATACCAATTGAACTTCAAGATGTAAAAGAAGCATACGAATGTTGCACGAGTATTAAGAATTCGGATCTAAAATGCTCATGTTATCATCAATTCGGTGTAGATGGAAAAATGGCTGAAAAGTATTTTAAAAAAATGGAAAAAATGGAAGAGACCTATCATATCAATACAAAAATGGTGAAAAAAGAAGACACGAAGAAGAAGCAATCAAAGCAGACAAGGCAGTCAAGGCAGTTTTACAAATGGTTTACGTTCGGTATGGGTACCGAGAAGGAATATGATGATGAAGAAGACATATAAATAAAATAAAAATTACAAATAGATACAACAATTATGACACATGTACCTTCTGCGTGGATGCGCCCTAAAATAACAAAACAAACAGGCGGATCGTTCAATATCGGTCGCATAAAAGAAAAAGCACCATTTATGGGAAGTGTTATTGTACTGGTATTCATTCAGTTACTAATAACATTTTTCATTATGGAAAAATTAGCAAAAAATGAAAAAATTCAAACAACCCTATCTCAAAACAAAGCCTATCTAATAACCCTATTCGTATTGCCACTTGTTATTATTCTCGTTTTAGCATTTGTTCCCATGCCCATGTATATTAAACTCATATTATTCACTATTTTCTCTATATTGTTTGGAATACTTTTATCTGTTGTTCGTCATCTTATATCACCTGAACTCGTAAGGGTAGCAGTTATTGCTACCTTGGGAATTTTTGTTAGTATGTTCATTGTTGGTATCATTTTAGCAGGACTTGGATATGATTTGTTTTGGTTGGGAATGATCTTGTTTATTCTACTATTGGCACTCGTGATAGCTGGTATAGTCATGTTATTTATCAGTCCTGATAAGAAGACATTGCGAATAAGAGCATTTTTAGTGATTCTACTTTTCGCAGTATATATCATTTATGATACAAACCAGATCATTATGCGAGACTATGACAATGATTATGTCACAGCAGGTTTGGATTACTATCTTGATTTCGTAAATGTATTTGTTGCTCTTATAGAATTAATATCCAATTCAAATTAATTTTATTTATTTTTATTTTTATTTTTATTAGTTATTATTTAGATTTTTTGCTATGTACTTATAGAGTGCTTATGCCTGAAACAAGTAAAAAAGCGGAATGTGTAAGGCGTGTAGGAAATTGGAGTAAGATTGAGCCGAAGCACCGTTTTGATAAAAAGACTTTCAATAAATCGCAAACAAATAGTGATATTTCAGTTGCTTCGCCAAAACTTGATATGATCTTTAATAAAATTAAAGAATTGGATGAAAAAGATATGAAAGCAGACGGGCATGTGTATAAACACATGATCTATTCGGATGTAAAGACACAAGGATATGGTGCTAAAATTATAGCAGCCGCATTTATTGCTCGTGGATATAATTCAGCTTATGGAAAGGAACTAACTATTTCAGATAAAGATCTTTCAAAACATCCCTACAAAAGTTTTGGTGTTCTATGTAGTACACCTGTATATGAAAAACCTATTACTGTGAAGCTCAAGAATTCTATACTACAAACCTATAATAGTCGTCCCGATAATGTTCATGGAAAAAATATCAGATTCTTGATTCTTGATCAGGGATATAAAGAAGGGATTGATGTATTTGATATTAAATATATACATCTGTTTGAACCCGCTATTACTCCATCGGATGAAAAACAAGCCATTGGGCGTGGTACGCGTATGTGCGGTCAAAGAGGTCTTGTATTTAACAATGATAAAGGATGGCCTCTTTATGTATTCCGTTATAATAGTATTTTGCCAAGCGATCCACTTTTTGGCAATATGCCAACAGTTCATGATTTGTTCCTTCAACTTAGCGGATATGATGTACGATCTCTCAATCTCGCCCACGAAATGGAGCGTCTATGTATGTTAGGAGCAGTAGATTACGATCTAACAAAAAATATACACTCTTTTAGTATTACTGGAAAAAATTCCCTATTTAATCTTCCAAAAGAT
>Ga0208951_1000044_pt1 | contig 45815 bp, 37 predicted proteins | sample GreLakmeMI27MSRF_FD_187702 | JGI IMG/M metagenome (GOLD analysis project Ga0208951, IMG submission 187702) | Freshwater lentic microbial communities from great Laurentian Lakes, MI, USA - Great Lakes metaG MI27MSRF (SPAdes) | ecosystem: Environmental > Aquatic > Freshwater > Lake | place: Great...
CTCTATACTTCTCTCTCTCTCTCTCTCTCTCTCTCTCATTATTTTCGTCGAGTTCGACCCGGTTTGCAACCCACTCACACAATACGCAAACAATACGCCGCGCGCGCTCCTCCGCCTGTCCCGTCGCGTCCAGGCAGTGTCCAGTATGCGCCCGGCGCGCTGCGGGTGCGAGCGGGCGAGGATGCTCGGGGGCCTTGCGGGAGGACGCACGTGGGTTCGGCCACGGTGCGGGGGCGAGGCTTCCAGGCGCTCTGCGGCGGACTGGCTGGCCTGTGCGCCGCGCCGCGCGTTCGTTGGGTGATGAGGCGCGCTACACCGGGCGGCCGCGGTGGGGCTGGTCCTCTTGTCGCTGCTGCTCACCATAGCCGTATCCCAGCATCTTAACGACCGACGACCGCTGCAAAGGGATGTGCTTGCTGGTGTACAATGGGGAGGCGTACTCGACGTCAGAACTGCTGCCAACGCCCCTGGCCTCGCAGGCAAGGGATGCCTCGGGCATGCCAAAGCATCACTTTACCTGCCAACAGGGCACTACACTCAAGTTCACGCTCACCGCTGCTGCCCCCGACCTCATCATCATGTCCATTCAGCTCATCAACCCGGACCTGCTACCGCATTGTATCGCCAGCACGCAGACCCTGGTTGCCTGCATGAGCCTGCCGACCAGGGACGTTTGTCACGGCGTGTGGCGCCCCTTCGTGATGCCCATGCCCGGCGACGAGGTTGAGCTGAAGCAACTCGTGGATGTGCTGCACCCAGCAGCGCCGGTTTGAGGTACGCCCTGGCACCGGTGCCCGCTCCTGCTCCGCCTCGCACGACCTCAATGCTGGCCGGCCCATCCCGTGGCCGGCACCAGCTACTGCGAGGCGCACAGCACGGCACAACGGCGCTCGCGCCGACAGAGCCCGGCGCCGCAGAGCTAAGCGCCGGGTCTATGCGCGAGCACACAGCAACCCGCACGTGGCCTGACTCTCACGCACGCGCACGCAGATGGCAGATGGCTGCGTCAACGCGTAGTGCGTACTATTTACGATTCAATCCATGCACACTCCCGTTTTGTGTGCGCACCTCACGCCACAAAGTCGTCGTCCTCGTCACGCGCAGGTGTGTAGAAGTTCGCCGGCGCGCCGGGGGGCACAGCCACCAAAAGCGCCGCCGCAACCGGCACCGCGCGGCCGCCAGAAGAGGCGCTCTGGAGGCGACTCTTCTTCACGAAGACAGCGACTGGAGCCTGGTCGCTCACGGGCCGGGCCAGGGGCGACAGCGTGGGCGCGTCATGTTTGGGGCGCTTCGCAGAAGCACCCTCGCTCCGAACTAGCTCCGATGCGGCGAGGGTGGCTGGCACCTGCTGCTCCTCCTCCTCCATTTCTACATCTGAGTCAGGCACGCTGATGAGCACAGGCGTGGCGGCGCGTGGCGGGTGCGGCGGCGCGCTTGCGCCGCCAGAGGGCTGGTGGATGCGCTTCACCACGGGCGGCGCGGCGGCGGCGGCTGGCGAAGGCCGAGAGGCAGGAGCGCCCGCGGGTGCTAAGTCGGGCCGCCTGGCGGGCACGGGCGTGCGAGCGGGCGCCACCTTAGGCGCCGCAGCCTGATGCGCCGCAGCCGGCACCGGCCTCGGTGCGGGCGCGGGGGCTTTGGACTGCAGCGGCGCGAGTGCCGGGCGCGGCCCAGCCCCGCCGCCACCCGCAGGCGGTCCGCCCCGCGCGCCCGGCGCCCGCATGGTGCTTGGCCCCGCGGCGCCGCCGCGCTGCGCTGCGCTCTGCGCTGCGCTGATGGGCGGCTCGTCTGTGACGTCCTTGCCCTCAACCTTGCACACAAACACAAAGGAGACCTGAGGAGTGGCACCACGTGACATGACGCCCTCAGCATCGCGGCACACGCGTGCTGTCGAACGCGCGTGAAGTGCGCACGCGCCTGTCCGTCCGCGCCCGCGTACTTCAGCGCCTCGTCGGGCACCTCCGCCGTGCCCAGGTGGTGACCCCAGTTCATGAGGTCGTCCTCCGCCGGCTTCCCGTTCTGGTGCAGCCAGCGGCGCGGGTCCACAGTCGGCGCTGGGGAGGCGCGCGAGAGTCAGCCGCCGTGCACACGCAGCGAACAAGAGGGCAGGGCAGGGCAGAGCAGAGAACAGGGAAGGAGCGCATGCGTGCGAGTAATGCCGGGACGCGCCAGCGCCATCCTCCTCGGCGGGGCGTCGCGGCACCGCCCGGGGGGGGACAAACGCTTTCTGCACCGCCACAGCAGCTTTACCCGCTGCGGTTCCCATCACCCAGGAGGAGAGGTTAAGCGCGCGCGGCGACAGAGACGGCGTGCTTGTGAAGACAGGGCAGGGAAGGGCAGGGAAGGTGCAAGAGCTGCCGTGCTGGGCTCGGGCGCGCACCTTTCTTCTCAACGGGCGCCGCCGCCGCCGCCGCTGCCGCCGCCTCCGCCACAGGCTCCTCCACCGGCGGCGCGGGCTTTGGGCAGCGCTTGCACTTGAGGTTGTCGTGGGTGTCCGACGGGCACACGGTGAGCGTGAACAGCTTGCGCAGGTCGTCCCGGCTCATCATCGCCATGTCCACCTTGCCCTTGGCGTCCACCAGGTTCTGCAGCCCCTCCTTGCTGAGCTGGCGCTGGTAGACCTTCTCGTCGATGGTGCCCGTCGCCAGAAAGCGGTACACAAAGACCCGCTTCTTCTGCCCGTCACGCCACACGCGGCCCGCAGCCTGCTTGTCGTTGGCGGGGTTCCAGTCCGGGTCGAACAGCACCAGTCGGTTGCCGCCGATCAGGTTCAGGCCACAGCCGCCAGCCTTGGAGGAGAGAAGGAAGGCGAACTGGTTGTCGTGCGGGTCGTTGAACCGCTTCACCAGCTGCTGCCGCTTGCTGATGGTCACGCTGCCGTCCAGCCGAAGAGACGGGTAGCGCTTCTCGCGGCACAGGGTGGCAAACAGGTCCAGCGTCTGCGTGTAGTTGCTCACCAGCACGATGCGGTCCGTGGTGTGCGTGCGCAGGTATTCCATCAGCCGCACCAGCACCTCGAACTTGCCGCCGTAGCGCTCCCATCCGGGGGCTGGCTGTCCGCGGCCCATGCGGCCGTCGTCGAACATGCCCGGCTGGAAGAACTGCACACACTCCTGGAAGCCGTCGCACGCCTTCTTGCTCACTGCGGTGTCGTAGATGAGCTTGGGGTGGTTGCAGAGCTTCTTGAGGTCCTGGATCACGTTCAGCACGCGCGTCTCCTTGCCGTGCTGGATCTGCTTGGCAACCTTGCTGCTCAGCACGCTCTCGTAGCAGGCGGTCTGCAGAGGAGAGAGGAGGCAGCAGACGATCTGGATCACCTTTGGCGGCAGGTGGGCGGAGAGGATGGTGTTTGTGCGCCGCAGGATGAACCGGTCGACCGCCCCAGACAGCTCCAGCCCCCGCTCCGACCCAACCTTCTGCTCCGCGTCGCTGGCGTCCGGCTCGCGGCCCGCCAGGATGGGGCGCTCGAACTTCTTGTGGAACTCGGAGTGGGAGCCCAGCACCCCGGGGTTAGCAAAGTTCACCATGGAGAAGAACTCGTCCAAATGGTTCTGAATGGGCGTGCCCGACAGCAGGATGCGGCGCCGGCAGGCCAGCGAGTCCAGCGCCTTGTTGGTGAGCGTTTCGTCGTTCTTCAGACGGTGTGCCTCGTCGCAGATCAGCAGGTCGCAGGCGCTGGGCGCCGCGAAGCGCTCGCTGTGCAGCCTGAAGGTCTCGTAGCTGACGATGAGCACCTGGCTCTTGCTGCGCGGGGATAGGAAAAGGGCGATGCTCTGGATGACGTCCGCGCGAGTGCTCTCCGCAATCGGAGTGGTCTTCACGCGACCCTTCAGCCATTTCTCGCACTCCGCATCCCAGTTGGAGACGAGCGAGGTGGGGCAGACGATGATGACGCGCCGCGCGATGGGCGTGCCGTCGTAGCCCTGGCACAGCAGCGTCCACAGGATGGTGATCGCCTGCAACGTCTTGCCCAGCCCCTGGCGGAGTGAGCAGCGCATGTGAGAGCGTGCTGGGAGAGCTGATGAGCGGGGGCGCGCCATGTCATCAGCTAAGATGCAGCCGCAGCCGCCAAACTTGCGAAGGTCCATGATGCACTCAAACATGAACTGCACCCTGGTAGGCGACGCGCCACGCGCGGCACGTCAGCAGAGTCCTTCCGCGAGCCTCGCTCAGCACGCACCCCTGGCGCTGGTGCGGACGCAGCCACTTGACGAGCATGTTGTCCACAAGGATGGGCTTTGCATCTTCGGGGGCGCCGCTATCCTCGAACGGCCAAAGCTGCAGTGGCTCAACGCCGGGGGGGAGCGCCTCCTCGCCCGGCGGAGGCGCGCGCGGCGCCATGGTCGGCAGCGCGACGGCTTTTGAGCCCCAGGGCACAAAGACACGCTGCATCTGCAGTCGGTGCATCAGCTCGCCTGCGCGCACAGAGCGCTGCGGTCAGAGCGCGCGCTGTGCGTTCGAGAGCGGGCGCGTGGGGGGGCGCACTGGAGGGTCCCGCGGCGCCGGAGGGGCACTTGAAGGGTCGCCGCAGCAGCGTCTCTACGTCGGTCACCGTCAGCAGTTTGGGCAGCACCGAAGCACGCGTCACGTTCAGCGGCTGCCCACTCTGCATCGCCTTCACGTTGGCGGCCTTGCGCAACTGCTGCTTGCACAGCGCAGACGCCTCCTCGTCAGTGTCGCTGCCAGGCACCTCAAACTCGCTCTCCTCTCCGTCGCTCTCGGACGCCTCTGGCGCGCTCGAGCTGCCGCTGTCACCGTCAGCATCGTGGCGGGCGGGCTTGGCGGGCGCGCGGGCGGGCGGCAGGCGCGCAGGGAGGGCGGCGGGCAGGCGCACAGGAGCCTGGGGCAGCGGCCGCGCGGCTGCTGCTGCGGCTGCAGGCGCGCGCGCCGCCACAGCTGCGCGAGCGGCCTGGGGCGCGGCCTGGGCGCGTTTTGGCGGCGGCCGCTGTGGCACAGCTGCTGCCGCTTGCCGCTTCTTCACAGCAGGCGCTTCCTCCTCCTCTGACTCGGAGGCGCTCGACTCTGAGCTGCTGGGCTCCTCCGAGGCAGCCTCCGACTCAGGCTCGCCCTCGGACGCCTCGGACGCGCTTGCGCTGGACGGCATGCGGGCGCTCCCCTCTGAGGGCACACGCACGCCGGCCCAAACTTCCTCCTTCAAACTAGGCTCTGCTTCAGGGCGCGCGACACCGGCGCACACAACAGGCGCACTATGGCTGCGGCGCGCGCAGTCTTCGATTCCACAATTCGTGGCCGGCTGCTGCTGTTCATTACGTTTTTTGTTGTGATGACGCACGCGACGAAAGGGTGAGCTGCTTCACTCCTCCTCCTGGCCCCCCCGCCTGCGCTTGGCCCCTCTGCCCATCTCGCCCTCGTCGAGCGGCCTCCCCCTGGCGACGGCGAAGAGCACCTCGTCCACGAGGGCGACGCCCTCGGGCTGGGGCCTCGGGAGCGCCGTCAGTCTGCCCCAGTGGGGGCTCCTCATCGCCTCCACCGCCCGCGTGGAGAGGAAGACCAGCGCGGCCCGCTTCAGCGCAGGTACGCCGTGCGCGTGCGCCAGCAGCAGGCTCGCCACGGCGTTGTCGGTCTGCATGCGCGCCACCAGGTGCTTCGCGCAGGCTCCTACCAGATCGTGAAGGCTGTAGAAATCAGCCGCGGTCAGCAGAGTCTGCGCCCCTTCCGCGCTCAAGCCGCACTCGAATTCCTCTCCGTAAATCCACTCCAACAGCCGCTCCATGGTGGACAAATCAAACTCGGGCGACACCTCCACCTCCTCCGTCAAGCCCGGCTTGGACAGCGCGCCGCTCAGCTGAGCTCTGAAGACGGGCGAGCGGGCGCAGAGCACCAGCCGGTGGGCGCGCAGGCACTCCTCGCCGCAGCGCAGGGAGATGTCGGCCAGAGATTGGTCGCGCAGAAGTGCGGAGAAGTCTGCGGAGAGTTGGGAGATTTTCTTGAGCTGAGAGAAAGGCAGGGGCGCATCAAAGTGCGGAGGAGTAGCCAGGAGAAGCGTCTCGGACTCTGGTGCGCCGTACTTGACTGCCTCCTGGCGCGAAGTTGGGAGGCTTTTCCGGGCAGCCCTCGACCCAGTCAATGCGCAGCGGCACGCGCGCGCCCTCCCACAGGCCTCGCCCGGGCACGAAGCAGAGCCAAACGGTGGGCAAGTCTGCAGGTGCGCTCTCCACTGTCGGCCACCACTCGCTCACGGCGCCGTTTGTGGAGGCGACGCTGTACCCTTCGAATGCGAGCTTGTGCGCGTCCGCGTCGTCTCTTCAGCCTCGGTGCAGCTCTCGCAGAAACGAGAGCAGCGCGGCGCTCGGCTCTGCCGCCGCGGGCTGAGCCATCTGCAAGGCGCAGAGTCGGCAAAAAGAGAGACGAGCTGGAGAGAGAAGAGAAGAGAAAAGGAGGAGGAGGAGGAGAGAAGAAGTCAGGGTAAACGCCGATCGCCGAACGAAGAAGAAGACTGGAAGAAGACGAAGCGCTGAAGCGTGCGTACTACGCTGCATGCTGCGCTGTTGCACGTGGCTTTCTGAGTTACAAAGTATCCGTGGCTAATCCTAACGCACGCGACGGACCGATGGAAGCAACAGAGTCGTTGCTCGTCAAGGTGCAAGGCAGGCCGTCAAATTGCACGCGAGGACGGCGTATGTATGTGTGTGTGTTGGTGCGCTGCTCAGGAGCGCGTGTAGGGCATGACTGTGACGCGCAGGCGCGTGTTGCCGAAGGGCACCAGCACAACAGTCTCCAGTGCCCCGCAGCCGCGCCATCCCTTTCCGCAGACGGGCGAAGCGGGAGGCGAGTCCGCGGTGCGCCCCTCATCGGGCGACGTCCACGCATCCACGCGGCGCGCCAGCCCCGTGAGCCAGATGCGCGGCGCTGCGGCGGTGAATGGCGGCGAGCCGTTGCTCCGACCCTGTGAGGGCGATGCGCGATGCACCTCCAGGCTGCTCCCGTTGCCCACCAGCAGCGCGTAGTTCCAGCTGGAGTTGGCGCGCACCTCCCAGTCCGCAGCCGCGCCGCTGAAGACCCGCGTCTGCGTCCACACCTCATCCACGGGCAGCGCAAACAGCAGCGGCCCGCGGCTGACCGCCACGCCGCCGCCCTCGCCCCAGCCGCCCTGCACCACAACCTCGGGCGAGAACAGCACGGCGATGCGGCAGGCGCCGGGGCCGCAGCGCACCGTGTGGAACACGCCCCGCTGCCGCACAGCCACCGGCTGCGCGCCGTTGATGCCCACCGAGGTGCTGCCCGCCCAGCCTGGGATGCGCAGGTCCACATCCACGCTCGCATTGGCGTCCACCGTGATGTTGACTGCATCCTCGAAAGGGTAGTCCGTGTCCATCAGCAGGTGCGCGCCGCCCCCCACCGCAATCGGGAAAGTCGCCTCTACGGGGCCGTAGGAGGTGACGACGATTGCGGCGCGCAGCCCGTCAGGGCTCAGCCGGTAGCCCACCATGCTCTGCACGTGCTTGGGCCAGCCCTGGATGAAGTTAGCAGTGCAGCAGCCGTACGTGGGTGCAAAGCCGTAGATGGTGGAGTCAGGCCCGTCTGTGCGCCACGGGTGAGACTCCGTGTGCCCCGCGAAGATCTCGTTGGGCTGGGATAGGTAGTTGTGCGCCCAGTAGTCTTCGCTCAGGGCACCCGGCAGCGCGTTGTAGATGATGCGCTCTGCGCGGTCTGCGAAGGCGATGTCACCGTGCGTGCGGTGCAGCAAGCCCAGCGAGTGCGCAGTCTCCACGATGGTGCATAGCTCAACGCCACGGTTGGGCTCGCGCCCGCCCAGGCACTCGTCCGCGCTGAATGCGCCGCTGGGCTGGCCGTGCGCAGCATCAAGCATGTGAACCTTGAGGTGCGACAGCGCGGTCGCCGCGGAGCCGCCGCCGGCACGCCAGCGCACAGCCCCCTCTTTCAGCGCCATCGCGTGGTTGACGCCGTGCTCGGTGAGCGTCCAGCTGGGCGCAAACGGCAGGCTGCTGCCGTTGAAGCTTGGCTTTGCTGCGCCGTCCGTGAAGTACCCGATCCAGTCATAGCCCTGGCGCTGAATCTTGTCCGCCAAGGCGAGCAGCATCGCGCGCTCAGGCGCATCGGGCGCCAAATCGAAGCTGTCGTGCATGCGCTGCACAATGTGCACCCACTCCGGCCAGCGCACCGCGCTCCAGCCCTCCAAGTGCACAGCGTCCAATCGTCGCGATGCCTCCGCGGCGTGGCGCAGCAGAGCCGCCTGGATTCGCGGCGCCTGCGACGGGACAGCCTCTGAGAAGGCCCTGAGCGCATAGAGGATGTCCCACTGTGGCCAGTATTGATCCGGGTCGCCTGGCAAATCGTTGGCTGGGCCGCCCAGCCAGCCGGAGGGCGCCTGCAGGGCGAGGACCACGTTGAGGAGGTTTGACACCTCCTGTCGCAGCGAGAAGGGCGCCGTCTCACGGGCGCAGAGGGCGGGGCGCGAGGTGCGGGAGCTCTGCACCGCCGCCGCGCGTGAAGAGGGCTCGTCTGGCAGCCAGGCGCTGGCCAGAGCGCGCGCAGAGACGCGGCCAGTGTCCGCTGCTGTGGCAAGCAGCGGCGGGCAGCGCTGCTCCACCGTCACTGTCAGCGAGAAGCCGTATGCAGGATCCTCCTCGTGCACCTCCTCGGGCAGCAGATACGCCATCGGAACCGCGCCGTTTATCCAGTACGGAAAGCGCTCACGCAGCCCGCCGTCCTCGGACGCGTCGCCGCCGACCCAGGACGAGTTGGCTACATCGGCCCACATCCTCGACAGGTGCCCAGCCAGGCCGTTTCTCTGGATGCGAAGCTGTGTGCCGAGCCAGCCCAGAGGGTGCACGCTGCCCAGAGGGAGGGGCCAGACTGCAGGAGGCAGGAGGCTGGTCGCAGGCTCCGGCGAGGCGATACCGGGCGCCAAGAACCACCCCGCAGCTAAGCCGGCTGCGCAGGCGACGCAAGCGAGCAGCGTCGTGGGCAGGATGCGCAGCGCCATGGATGGATGCGACACGGCGAGCGGAGGGATGAGAGATAAACAAGTGAAGAGACCGGGCGTTCGACAAGCACGGGGATTGGATCGCCGCTCACGCGTATCGGCTCAGTCTATATCGGAATTCTGAGCGGAGTGTCCACATCAGGCGCGTGCCCCCTTCTGCTGCATCTCCACGAGCTGCTCAATGCTCGCTGGCTTCCAGTCCCCGCCCGCGTGTCGCGCCAGCAGCGCCTCGCGCGCTGCGTCGATGACCACCGAGACGCGCCCAAAGGCGTAGACCTGGAGGCCCGCATGGGAGCGGCCCGGCTTTGGCAGGAAGGGCAAGTCCTGCTCCTCTGCATAGCGCTCTACCAGCTCGCGCAGAGACAGCCCCCCCCCGTAGCCCTTCTCCGCCTCCGCCGCCGCGGGCGCAGGCGCGGGCGGAGGGGCCGCGGCGGCGGGCATCGGCGCGGGCGCTGCGGGTGGCGGCCCGAGCTGCCCTGCCACGGCTGCATTCATCATGTCCAGCGCAACGTTGAACGCGCGCCGCACGCGCTCGTGCGCCATGATCTCCTCCGGGAAGAGCCCCTTCCAGCCCAGGTACCAGCGCGTGACCTCGTCGAAGTTTGGCTGCCCCGCGAGCCAGGCGTGCAGCACCGCGTGCCACCGGGGGAAGAAGTGCAGCTCCAGCAGCGATGCCAGGCTGCGCGCGGGCACCACCGGGGCCCAGGCCAGCGCCCAGTGCAGCGGTTGCAGCTCCTGCTGCGCCGGGTTGACGGCCAGCTGCTGCAGCGCCCAGGCCAGCTTGGGCAGGATGCTGCGCCCAACCAGCGCCTCCCACTCCGCCGCGGCAAAGACGGTGCGCCAGGGCGCCAACAGCTGCAGGGCGGAGGGGTCGGAGGGGTGCCAGGCGGCCAGCGCGGTAGCGAGCTTGTGGCGGATGGGCGCGTAGAGCGGGGCGAGCGACTCGCCCAGCCAGGGCAGCCACGGATGCAGCCACACGTGGATGGGCAGCGCCTCCGCGCGGGGCTCCCAGGAGTCCACGGCGGCCAGCAGCTTGGGAAGCACGCTGGCGCTGAGCAGGCTGGCGCGCGTGGCAGTGGGGAGTGCAGCCGCGTACGCTTCCAGGCACGCCAGCAGCGCCTCCGGCTGGCGCGCCTCCCAGGCGTTGGCCACGCAGCTGCGCAGCGACAGGAGCGCAGTGTCTGCGAAGAGGCGCGAGTAGGGGTCGTCAGCCGCCGCGGCGTCCTCAAACAGCGACTTTCCGAGCAAGGGGCTCTCCAGCAGCGGACGCCACAGCGCCAGCTCCGCGGCGCCGTGCGCGGGCGACTGCAGCGGCTGCCAGCCCGCCAGGTGGGCCGCCACCAGGGGCAGCGCCTGCGCCAGCGCCACGTTGGCGAGGCCGTAGGCGCGCCACTCGTCCGGGTGGGCATCCCGCACGGCCCTGAAGCGTGCCGCCAGCTGCGCCAGCCCCGGCGCGCCGGGTGGCAGCGTCGACGCAGCGGCAGTGGCGGCTGTCACAGCCTCCAGCAGCGCCTCAGTGCTACTCACCCGCTCCGCGTGCGCGTCAACCTCCACTCTCAGACGCGCAGCCTCGCGCGCCAGGATGCTGCGCGTGTCCCGCTCCGTGCGCAGCTTGCGGTCTAGGCTCTGGATCTCAGCCTCGGCAAGGTCAACTACCAAGCGCAGGTTGTGCTGCAGCTCAGGCATGGGCGTCGCGTCGATCAGCGCCGCCGCGGCAGCCTCGTCCGCGGAGGTTGGCGCCTCGGACAGGCGCCCCAGGTTGGTGACCACGCGCGCCTGCGCCCCCCGCATGTCAATCACCGTCATGCGCTCCCCGGGCGCCTGCGCCGCAGCCTCGCTCTCGCGCAGCAGCTCCTCCGCGGTCTTGTAGACGCGCTTCTGGCGCTGCTCTTTGGCGCGGCGCTTCCAGCCGCCCTTTGGCTGCGCAGGCGCGGCCGGGGCACCGCCTGCCCCTCTGGCCGGCTCAGCGGCAGCCGCCTCCGCAGCCTTGGCCTCCGCGGCCGTCTTGGGCTGCTCCTGGTAGTCGTTGAAGCCCATGCCCATGCCCTTGGGGCGCAGCTTGGTCTGGATCGCCTCCGCAATGCCCGTGCCGTTGCGCCCCAGCCCCTCGCCAGCCTTGTAGCCCATCTTCTCCAGCAGCTTGCTGCCGATGCCTTTCGTGTGCGCCTCGAAGGTTGCGCCGGGCGCGGGGGGCGCGGGCGCTGAGCGGCTGGACACGCGAGCAGAGGCGCCCGCTGCGCCTGCCAGCGCCGTGTCGCGTCGCGCGCGCGCGTCGGCCTCCCTCCGTCGCGCATCTGCAGCCTCCTTGAGGCGCTGCCCGAAGGCGGTGGGCAACTGGGCATCCTCCTCCTCCTCCATCGCATCTGCTGTCTGGGCGCAGGTGCGTGGGCGTTAGGTTTAGCCGGGCGTAGCCGGGCGTCAGAGCCGCTGCGCACGCGGCGCGGCTGTGCGGTGCGCACCGTCTGCACGCCGCCAGAGGTGAAGCCCAGGCCCGGCGCGGTAGCGCCCAGTCCGGCGCGCGAGGCGCCTAACCCGAGCCCGCCCCTGGGCCGCTCTTCCTCCTCCTCCGCGGCACGCCGCGGAGGCTGCTGAGCCGCCGGCGGGTTGCTGCCTGCGGCGACGCCGCTGGAAACGAACGCCACCGGCTTTGCAAAGGGCTTTGCGCCGCCCGCCGACTCCTCACGCCCGCCCCACCCGCGCCGCCCTCCTCCCTCCTGCCCATCCGAGTCCGACTCGGCAAACACACCGTACAGGGCCTCCTGCGCTCCCAGTGCGAGTGCACGCGGGGTGAGTGGTGGCATCGCAGCACGAGCAGTGGGCCTGCGCACCTCCTTCGTCTGACTCCGCTTCTGCCGCTTGGCTGGCGCGTAGAACTCACCATCAACCCACTCACCGCCTTCGAAGTCGTGGCTCACTGCGGCCAGAGGCGAGGCCGGCGTTAGCGGTGCACGCATGAGGCTTAGGCTAGGCTGCACGCACTGTCCACGCGCTCGTCGGCTTCCTCATCGGAGGAAAACATTGCGCGCGCGCGAGGCCACCGCTTGGGCTTGCGCGTGCTCAGCGCCGCGAACTGCAATTCCTGTCAGTCTGCTACTCCTCCCTCACGCGCATCGCTGTGTGCCGCACGCCAGTGCAGGCTGAGAGAGCATGCACAGACCAGGCAGGGCGCAGTCGTTTGCATGCCGGTTGAACTCTTGAACACTCGCTTGTCGAACAACCGCGCATGGCGGCAGCAGCGTCGCACGCCATCATACGCGTTGTCGCGTTCAACCACTTCTACCTTTCGGCGCCCTACCTTGAGCTGTGAAACACACGCACACCACAGCGATCTATTTTCATCTGACTACGTACGCGCAGCGCGTCACAGTGACGAGTTTAGAGCTGCAACAGCCACCAACGCTCGCGCTCTTCTGGGCGCCTGCCAGCTGCCAGCTGCCCTGCCGCAGCTCGCGCCTGGTCGTGCGCCGCAATGGCGACGCTGCTGGAACAGACGCGCGGGACTCACGAGGAGATTGAGCGCCTAGAGTGCCTGATCGTGGACGAGCTCTCCCGCGAGGCTCGCTCGCACCGGGAGCGGCTGGAGCAAAGCCAGCGCGTTGCTGCCATGGTGGACCACATTGCCAGCAGAGCTGCCAAGCTGGTGCGACAAGCCAGGCGGGAGCGGACATGCTAGGGTTGCTCAACTCACGCCTCCGCTCGCAGCGTACCACGTACGAGGACTCCGACGGCGCGCGCAAGGAGGAGATTGCGGCGCTGGGCGGGGGCGAGAACGTGTTCAGGCACGCACACGGTGCGGTTTGCCCTCTGTCGAAGTGCGCTGACGCCTTTCTCCGCAGCGCCTTCTACGAGCGCCTGAAGGAGCTGCGCGACGCGCACCGCCACTTTCCAAACGTGCTGGCCCCCTCGCGCGAGGAGGGTGACTCGTCGCTGGTGGCTGCAAGCCCCGGGGTTGAGTGGACGGGCGAGGAGGGCGGCGGTCGCTACCTGGACCTGCAAGAGCACCACCGCGCCTTCGTCAACGCCCCCTTCGGCGCCAAGACGGACTACCTGTCCTTCCTGGACTGCCTGCCCCAGCTGGCGCAGCAGGTGGCGCGCCCCAGGAAGGGCAGCGCCGCCTACGCAGCCTTCCTCAGCGCCCTCTGCGACGCGCTGCTGCACTTCCACGCGCGCGCCATGCCGCTGGCCTACATCCAGCCGCAGCTGCAGCAGCGCGACGCGGCGTTCGAGGAGGCGTGGGCGGCGGGCACGCTGCCTGGCTGGGAGGACCGCGGCCTGGGCCTGGGCTCGCCGCCAGAGGGCGACTCGCCCGACCTGGACGCGTTCAGCTCGCCCGAGGAGCTGCTTTCGCTGGGCGGCGACGCAGTCAAGGCTGCCCTGCAGCGCCTGGGCCTCAAAGCGGGCGGCACAGAGCTGCAGCGCGCGCAGCGCCTCTTCAGCACCAAGGGGCGCCGCCTGCAGGACCTGGACCGCAAGTTCTTCCTGGCCGGCTGCGCGCCGCCGCAGGACGCGCAGGCTGCGGCGCGCGCGACGGAGCTCTTCCACCGCGTGGCCCGCACCGAGTGCCGCCTCGCCGCGCTGCTGGACGTGCTGACCGACACGCTGCAGGCGACGCGCGGCAACGTGGAGAAGAAGACGACGCTGAGCTTTCAGGAGCTGGAGGCTGAGAGGATGGAGGAGGAGGAGGATGCACCTGAGCCGGGTGACCAGGACCAGGACGGTGACGTCACCTACAACCCGCTCAAGCTGCCGCTGGGCTGGGATGGCAAGCCCATCCCCTACTGGCTGTTCAAGCTGCACGGCCTGAACCAGGAATTTGCCTGCGAGATCTGCGGCAACTTCAGCTACTTTGGGCGTCGCGCCTACGAGCGCCACTTCCGGGAGCCCCGCCACCAGCACGGCATGCGCTGCCTCAAGGTGCCCAACAGCAAAGCCTTCCTGGAGGTGACCACCATCGCGGAGGCGCTGGCGCTGCACAAGGCGATCACGGAGCGCGGCGCGGGCGCCTTCAAGACGGAGGCTGACGAGGAGTTTGAGGACGCGCAGGGGAACGTGTACAACAAGAAGACGTACCTGGACCTGCAGCGCCAAGGGCTGCTGTGAGCTGTGAGCCATCACGGGGGCGTGCGGACTGCAATTGCAACTGCCGCTGCCCTGCTGCTGGTGTCGCCATCCTCTCCGCAGCCAGCGACCCGCCAGACGCACGACTATGAAGCGAGCACAGATAGTAGTATGACAGAAGAACACTAGAACACTGAAGGCAACTTTCAGATGTTCTCCCCTCGCCTGCACGATGCACCCGCGCCTACACGCCCCCCGTCCTGCCCCGCGCGTCTGCCTCTGTCGCGCGCTGGCACAGGCCCCGCAGAAGTCCGCGCGTGAATACACCTCTCGGTCTCGACAAAGCTCTGGCGGCGGCGCCTCGAGTGTCAGCGCCGGCGAGCCATCGCTTGAAAAGCTTGCAGGCGGCACACACGTCATAGATGCAGCCGCCGCTGCAGGCCGCCGCAGCAGGCCGCAGCAGGCCCTGCCGACGCTGCCGCCGCAGGTCCTGAACGCAGAGGCGGTGGCGCAACTGGTTGGGTTGGCGAAGCTGGGACGGCCAACTCCGTCTTGGGTGTCCTCCTTTCTGGAGGAGCAGTCGTCAACCACGCTGGCCGCTGTCGGGCCGCAAAGGCTGTGCCAAACGCTGTGGGCAGTGGCGCGCCTGCGCGTCTGCCCATCCGCAGCGTGGCTATCTGCCTTTTGGGCAGCCTCCGACGGGTTATTGCCTTGCTTCAACGTAAAGGACTACGCGCAAGTCGCCTTTGCGAGCGCTGGTCTGCAGGCTCGACCACCTTCCGGCTGGGTGACCGCCTTCTACCGCGCGACGCTGCCCCTGCTGCCCGCCTGCACCGGCTGCGAGCTGAGCCATCTGCTGTCGGGCGTCGCGGGCTGGGCTGTCTCGCCGCCTGCAGCCTGGCTGGAGGGCTTCTGGGCCGCGGCCTCGGAGGTGGCGCGGGCTCGGCGCGACACGACGCAGCAGCGGACAGCAACGCGCTGGGGGGCGTGCGCCTGGTATGCCACCTCCAGCGCGCTGGCGCCGCACGAGCTGGCAAACATCCTGCGCTCCGCCGTGCGCCTGCAAGCCTCCATAGCGCCCACCACGCTTGACGCCCTGGAGGCCTGCGCCGGCGAGCAGCTGGACAGCTGCTTGCCCGAGGACGCGGTGGCCGTGCTGTGGGCGCTGGTGCGCCTGGGTCGCATCCCTGACGAGGCATTCCTGGACGGCTACGTCGCCGACGCGCGGCGGCGTCTGGCGGCCATGGGCGCGCAAGAGCTGTCGCTGCTGCTGTACGCTTTGGCGGAGCTGCGACACCGCCCCAGCGACGGGTGGCTGGATGCGCACGCTGCTGCCATGAGCAGGGCGATGCCGTCCGCCACGCCCGCCGCGCTGGTAAACGTGCTGTGGGCGCATGCAGTGCTGGACGCGGCGCCGCCTTCGCACTGGTGGGCCGCGTTCTCTGCGCGCGCAGAGGCTACGATGGGCAGCTTCACAAGGCAAGGCCTGGCCAACACGTGCTGGGCGTTGGTGGCGCTGCAGGCCTACCAGTGCCCGGCGCTGCCCTCCGCCTGGCTGCGGCTGCTCAACGCGCTGGGCGGGGAGCGAGGCGCGGGCGACGACCGCATAGACCTCCGCGTGCTGCACGAGGTGTGGAGCATCGCGTCGCGCGAGGCGCCCCTCGCGCTGGCGCTGCCGCCGAACGGCATGCTGGTCGAGGCACGCGCTGCCTGGCTGACGTGCCTGAAAGCAGGCACGAGCTTCAAGAGCAGCACACACCAGGACGTGGCGCTCGCGCTGCGCTCGGGGCTGCGCATCCGCTTCAAAGAGCACCACTTGTGCGAGGACAGCATGCGCAGCATTGATCTGGCGCTGGAGCCACGCGGCAGCCTGAGGTTAGCCGTCCAGGTGGACGGCCCGGCGCGCTTTACCCGCAACACATGGCAGTGCACGGGGGCCACGCGGCTGCGCGACCGCGCGCTGGCGGCGTCGGGATGGCGCGTGCTTGCGCTCTCCTTCTGGGAGCTGGACCCGCTGAGGAAGACGCCGGAGTTGGCACCGCTGCTGCGCAGAAGGCTGGCGGAGGCGACGGCGGCGCACCTGGCGGAAGAGGAGCGGGCGCAGCAGCCCCCCGAGGTGTGATGTCAGCCTTAGACCACGCACAATTCGCAACCTCAGCTCCTCTAGATTCAATTCGTCTATCGCGCGCCGTCACAAGTCGTCGCACCGCCGCGGCCCCTTGCCCCCAGTCAGCGCCGCGAAGTACCCGCCCGGCTCCGCCTTGCTGCGGGCCGCGGCCAGCTGCGCATAGAAGGCTGTGAGCAGCGTGGCCAGCGCGCCGCCGATGGCCCCCCCCAGCGCCGCAAGCAGCGCAAGCACCAGAAAGGTGGTCCTGAAGCACCCCCCACCCACGCAGGTCTGCAGCCCCGTGGCTGGGTCCAGCTGCGCGTGCGCCTCGTAGATGCGCGCCGCCAGCGCGGTTGCAAACAGCGAGGACGCCAGCACCATCGCCGTCTGCGAGAAAGCCCAGATGCTGCCGAAGTGGCGCTGCCCGTAGCGCTCGTGCAGCACTGCGGGCAGGATGGAGAGATTGGCGCCGTAGCCCAGCATTGTGACAAACACGGCTGCGTAGAGGAGGCCTCGTCCCCCCCCAGCCACCATGACGCATCCCAGCGCAACCAGCCCGAAGGCTGGCGCCACGCACCAGGGCCTCTGTAGCGCGATGTGCGCGTCCAGCGCAGCCTCTGATGCGTGCGCGCCCAGCAGGGTGCCCAAGCAGGTTGCCACGCTGCTGATGGCTACGTATCCAGCCACAAGGCCCGCCCCCTTGGAGGTGGCCACAGCCTCCAGGTTGTTGCTCAGCGTGAGCCCCACCGCCAGGTTGATGACGTACATGCTGTAGATGCACCAGTAGTCTGCGCGGCCCAGACACTGCAGGAGCGTGATGTTGGCAGCATCGCCCACGTAGTGCTCCTCATCCTCCGCATCCTCCGTGGCGCGCTGCTCGGCGCCCGGCACGCTCCCGTACACGCCGCCTCGCTCGCCCGCCAGCAGAGCCTGTGTGTCCTGCGGCGCGGCTGCGCGGCCCCCGAGCGCAGCATACACAGCAGGCAGCGCTGCGTAGAGCGCCAGCAGCAGCAGCATGAGTGTGAAGGCGAGCGGTACGAAGGGCAGGAAGGTGGAGGGCGCCTCTGTCTGCAAAAGCACCGTGATGGCCATGTAGAGCGCCAGGCCAATCGTCAGCGCGCTGGCTGCGAAGAACGTGCGCCGCGTGGCCAGTCCCTCCTGTGCGGCCGCGGCCGCGCTGCCCGCGCGCCGACAGCCCAGCGGCTTCAGGAACGGGATGCATGCCAGCGCAGCAGCCGCAGGCAGCAGCGCCAGGAGGATGAGGAAGTGCGGCGCGTCCTGCTCCACCGCCAGGTCCAGCTCAGTGTACAAAGAGGCGCACAGGAAGAAGACGCTCTTCAGCAGGCCGGTGACCATCCCCCGCACCTCCGGGAAGTTACCCAGGCTTGTCACCAGCCCGGGGAGCAGCATCGCGCCATTGCCTCCAAAGCCCAGCGCCGTGAACAGCACCATGGGGGCGTAGCCGCAGCGCAGACGGCCGCTGTAGACGGCCAGGATCGCCAGGAATCCGGAGGCGTTGAGCGCCTGCGGCCGCGTCAGCGAAGCCGCTCCACGGCGCAGCACGCACGCACGCACGCACGCACGCACGCGCACGCACGCACCGCCACGAAGCTGAGCGTGGTGGGCGCGCCCATCGCGTCGAACAAGAACCCCGCCAGCACGTCCACCACCGCAGTGCCGCAGTCCTGGACAGAGCCAGACGCGCGCTGTGAGAGGAGGCGAAGGAGGCGAAGGAGGCCAGGCGAGCCTGCGCGAGAGGCCTCCCAGCGTCGCGGGCGGTGCGCGCGCGCCTTTGCAGTGCCCAGTCCGTCTATTTGGCGCTGTGTGTAGCCCAGCCGCGTGCGCAGCGAGCCGGAGACGTCGCCGAAGACGTACTGCAGGCCCGCATTGGCCTCCAGGAACGCGCTGGCGCTCAGCGCGCCCCACCGAGTCAGCCCGGCGATCATCCGCGACTCCGCAGGGCGCGTGTGCAGGCGCGTGGCGAGAAGCGCTTTCTGCGCCGACTTGTCGCGCACTCACGCCACTCAGCGCTCCCAGACGCTCAGCATTCCGCGCTGATGCGCCCCACTGCCGTATGCAGGCGCGACAGGATACCCGGAGGCGCAGAAGGTGAGGATGCCACTGCGGCGGGGATGCGGGGCTGCGACTGGGTTTGCCCCGCCATTTTCTTAGGCACACGCCTACCCTTCGCGCTCTGGTGCGTCCGCGACACGCCATGTCGCACACTATCCTGCTGGTGCAGCCCACGGCCGCCAAGTCGTCGCGCACCTTCTCCGACTACGAGACGGTGACCGCTGCGATGGACGGCGTGTGCGCCCTGTTTGAGAAGCGGCTGAAGGAGCTGAACCCGCAAATGCGGCAAATCACCTACGACATTAACGACCTCTACAAATTCATCGACCTCATGCCGGACCTGTCTGCGCTGGTCTTTGCGCCAGGTGCGACAGCAAGCAACCCTACTGCTCTCGCGAGCGACTGCACCCGGCACGACGCTTCCGTTACGCCGGCCGGGTAGCCGGAAGCGCGCCGCGGAGCAGCGCGCGTGTGAGGGAGAGCGCAGAGCTGGGGTGGCCTGCGCGGCGCTGCACCGACCGGCCAATTCTCAGTGCGTGCCTAACGCCTCGCGCTCCAGGCAAGGCCGCCTACACGCCCCACGCCAAGGACTGGATTAAGGAGCAGGCGTTCAACCATCTGAAGAGGCTGGCAGCGTGAGAGAGACGCACGCTGAGGGTACATTGCACCACCTGGAAGTAACGCTCCTGGCGCGCTGCCCTGCTGCTGTGCCGGGGGCTGCAGACGCGGGGCTGCTGTGGAGCGCAACGCCAGCTCAGGGCTGGCTTAGCCAGGCGTGCGGTGAGGTTGGGTCACCGTTACAGATCATGAATTGAGGAGACACGCGCGCAGTCGCAGCACACAGCCTGTTCGTTTGCACGTCACGCACGAACGCTGATCACCGCCCGGTGGTCGCCGGCTGCTTCTCCAGCCAGCGGCTGACGTCCACCGCCTGCTCGTATGCAGCCTCCACGCAGCGCCCCAGCGCCACGCCCGCCGCGTAGTTGCCGCCCAGGTACGCGCCCGACCAGCCGCGCTCGGCCAGCGCCTGGCGCGCCTTGGCGCTGCGATGGGAGAGGAGGGAGCGTCAGTGGGCGCGTGCACGCAGGGGCCTGCAGGGGGCGCACAGCACGTCCAGGTGGCCCACGTTGAATTGCGGGATTGCGCGCGGCCACACGCGCACGCCCATGATGCGCGGCTTGGGCGCGTCCGGCTTGAGCAGCATGGTGCGCAGGTCGCGGTCCACAATGGCGCCCAGCTCCTCCGCGCTCTGATCCTTGATGCCCACGTTCTTGGCGCCGCCGATGTAGTTGAGCAGCAGCACGTGGCCCGGCGGCGCGCGGTCCGGGAAGAGCGCGGAGCTGTAGATGGTGCCCAGGGTGACGATGCCCTGGCTGCGCGGGTGCAGCTGTCCGAAGCCCGCCAGCTTGCCGCCGCCGATGGCCAGGCGCTCCTGGCGGATGGCGCTCTCGGGATAGGCCAGGGTGACCGCGCCCACGGGCGGGTAGTAGAAGGAGTCCAGCGCCTCGGCAGTGGGGGGGGAGGGGAGGCGCAGCAGCGGGGCCAGGGTGTAGGAGGGCACCGTGAAGACCACGGCGCGCGAGGAGACCTGGCGGGGGCCCCCCGGCGTGTCGTACGAGAGGGCGTAGACGCCGTCCGCACCCCGCGACACACCCACCAGCGTCCAGCTCACCTTGACCCGCTCGCCCAGCCGCGCGGCCAGGCCGTTGGGGAAGGTGGCCAGCCCTCGCTTGAAGGAGGCCACCGTCTGGCCAACCGGCTTGGGCAGGTCGGAGGGCCAGGCGGCAGGCGGGCTCGCCTGGCTTGCGCGCAAGCTCTTGATGGTGCCCCCGATGATGCTCCCGCCCTCAGCCTCCAGCTTCCACACCTTGCCGAAAGCAGCCTTCATGGACAGCTTGGCGGGGTCGCCCTGTGACGTGGCACAGAGCGTGAGCGACAGCCAGTGTGCCGCTTGCGCGGTCCCCCTGCGCAGCGCTCGCACCGCGTAGACGCCGCTGCAGAAGGGCTCGATGAGGCGCTCGAAGACCTCGTCGCCCAGGTTGCGGCGCACGAACTGCTCAACCGACTCCTCCCCCTGGGGCGCTGCGGGGCGCAGGCCCATCGCGCCCAGCCCCGCGCGCAGCTTGCCCAGGATGGACATCAGGTTGAACACGGGCAGGTCCTGCGCCCAGCGTGAGCCCGGCGAGCGAGGAGCGCGGGCCAGGGGGAGGGGCGCGCACCGCTGGGCCGCCGGGCACCGGGCGCAGCTGCCCCTCCCACCACACGAAGCGCGGGGCGGTGGGGTCCCCGAACACCAGCTGGTCCTTGAGGCCCGCGTCCACGGCGGCGCGCAGAATGGGCTGGCTGGGCTGCACGGGAAAGATAGAGCAGCGAGCTGCGAGCGTTAGGGCAACTGCCCGCGCAGACGACAACAGCCTGCAGCTCTCAGCCGCGCGCGTGCGACAACTCGTACTGCGCTCACAGAGCAGCAGGAGCAGACGCGAAGCCGGCGCGAAGGCAGCAGGGCGCCGGTCACGGGGAGTGCGCAGTGCTGCCGGCGCTCGCACGCGCACCTGGAAGCTGTTGGGCCCCTCCTCCCACAGGTACCCCTCGTCGTTCTGCGCAGCGCGGGCGTCAGTGGCTCTGCAGTGGCTCTGGGGCAGCGCAGGCGGTGGAGGCAGCTGTCGGAAGTCTCGCTTCTCCTCCTGCTCTCGACACGCGCCGGCGGCGCGGCGAGGCCAGCGCGCACCGAGACGGTGGTGATGTTGCCGCCCACCCGCTCCCGCGCCTCGGTCACCAACAGGCGGCGCGCGACGGCGCCGTGCTTGGTGTCGAGAGCCTGGGCGATGCACAGTCCGCTCACTCCCGCGCCCACCACCACCACGTCCAGCAGCCCCTCGCTCGCCTCGAGCACAGAGCTCGCCGGGCGCGCAGCCGCGACCGCGCGCACAGAAAGCCGGGCGCGGCGGGCCGGCGCAACGGCACAGCTGCGCCCACCGCTCGCACTGGCGCACTGCCCAGGCGCGCTGCCCAGGCGCACGTGCGCCACCGAGGGCGACGCGCACGAGTGCATGGCGCAGAGGGAAGAACGAAGTGTGCGAAGTCTGCAGCGTAGCGTGCGATGCGATACGACGAGGATGGAGACGTGCGCTGCCACTACGCCGCTGAGACTGCGCATCGTGTGTGTATTGCAGAAGCTGAACTCAGTCTCCCAGGAGGGGTTGGCGGAGAGCAGCCAGCGCAGACAGCGGCTCCCCGGCAGATGCACTGGGTGGCAGTTCAAGAAAGTCCTCAATACCTTCCTCTTCTGGCGCGCCCGGCGGCAGCGCGCCCCCCGCGCGCCTTAGCGTGTGCGCGCGCGTGGCGCCCTGCGCCCGCTCCCAAGCCACGTCCGCGGCGAGCTTCTCCAGAGCTGCTGGCCAGTCGGCGCCGCCCTGGGTGCTCTCCAGGTACAGGCGCGCCTCCTGCGGCGTGATGGCCTCGTTGAGCCGCAGACGCGCAGCACTGCGCAGCTTGCGAACAGCCAGAGTGCGCTCTGCCAGCACCGCACCCTCGCCACTGGCCACAGCGGGCGTCGCGGCGGCGCCGGGGATGAGGAGCGTCTTCTTGGCCGCGAATGCAAAGGCGGACGGAAGCCTATTCGCTAACACGATGGCCTGCGGCGTGGTGTTGTAGCGGAGCGCGATGCCCACCAGGCTGTCCAGCGGGCCCACCACGTGCACCAGACAGCCTGCAGGCGGCCGCGCGTCGGGCGGGGCGGGGGCGGGGGCGGGCTGAGGGGCCTCGGCGGGGGCACCGACGTCGTCAAGGACACCTGCCGCAAGGCGTGATGGGCTGAACTGCGACAGCGCAGCCTCCAGCGCCTCGTCGCGCGCGTGCGGGCCACGCGTGCAGCCGGGCGCGTCAGGCTCTTTGGCGAAGCAACAGTTCCAGCCCAGGTGGCCCGCAGTGACGCCGGGTGTGCCGTTGCTGTGCCATTCGCGGACCGACACATGGCTGCCTATGCGCGCAGAGGCGAGGCGAACCATGAGCGACAGCTTGCAACTTGTGAGCTGCCTTCACGCGCCTGGGTGGTAGTTGCACACGGTCGTGCTGAACTGGTCGTCAGCCAGGTGCTTTCGGCACCTGAAGCAGCGCACCACCATCCTGCGTATGCTCCTGCCTCGTGTATCCGAACGGCGGGCACTCACAGGGACGGCGGAGGCGACTAAAACTGCCGTGTACGTTAGTTGGTACAAACGAAGAAGGCAGCAGCGGACTGTATTACGAGAGGAAGGAAGCATTACCTCCACACCACCGGGTTGCGCATCATGAATGCCTGGGATGGAGGCAGCATGGCGAGCGCAGTGGCCGCAGTGGCCGCAGGCAGTAGCGTCGTCGGGACGGGCAGCAGCGCTGCGACTCCAGGAGCGCGAGGCTTCGCTCGCGCCACCTGCACAGCGACAGCGGCCATCAAATCCAACCGAGGCACAGCGGCGGGGGGCGGTGAGGGCGGCTTCTTCATCGCAGGGTCGTAGAGCTGCGGAGCGAGTTAGTCGGCGCGGCGACATTGCGTGAGACCCAAACGCACCTCCTCGTCAGCTAGGCCTATGATCTCAGCATGTAGTCGCGCGCGCGCCTCGGCGCTCAGGTGCATGGGCACGACACACGCGTCAGCGTCCATCTCTCTCGGTGTGTCCTGGTTCGCATCCTCGTCGGTGCGCGGCGACTGCTCCGCCTCAGCGACAGGCTTGGGCGCGCTCGTACGCCGCCCCACGCAGAAGCAGCCTGTGAGCATCTGCGTGGGAGTTTGCATTTTGCTTGTACTTGTGAGCGCCGGATGTAAGCGCTGTTAGCCTGCAGCACAGTGAGCCTGCAACAGCACCACACGCAGCTCACGTCTCGAGTAGCGGCAACGCTGCGCGGAGCGGGGTGAGATGCAGGCTGCGCTTTCCACCACTTTCCCAAGCGGAGGGTTTGCGGTTTGGGACCTGGGAACTTTGGCGCAGCCATGCCAAAATCTCGCGTGTAGCTCAATATCATGCACGCAACAGCCGCCACTCACCAACGCTGCTCCCCCGCTCTGCGCCTCCTCACCAGGTGTTGAAGCTCTCGTTAAAGCTGCGAGCAAGGGGGCGTCAGCGGCGCACAGCGCCTCCCAGGCGGGTCGCGGGACGCACGGATCGAAGGTGGTCTTGCCGCTCTCGTCCAGCAGTTTGAGCGAGCGGAGTCGGCGCTCCTGGTAGTACTCGAGCTGTGGCGCTCCAGCCAGGGCGGACTGGAAGGACTCCATGCACGCCTGCAGCGCGCGCTTCTCGCCCATACGCACGCGCAGCGCCTGTGAGGGCGTGAGCGTGAGACGCGAGGCGCGAGGCGCGACAAGGCATGCGCGGAGGCGCGGAGCTGAGGCGAGCGGGGCGTGCTGGGGGCGCACCAGCTCGCGGCGGTGCGACCCGGGCGCCCTCAGCGCCTCCTGGTCCTCCCTGACCCCCGTCGGGTACCCCTCCAGCGCAGCCGCGCAGCCCTGGATCATGCTGGCGCAGGCGGCCTGCTCGTTGGCCAGGCTGACCGGCTCGGACAGGATGGCCCAGCAGTTGTCTCGAAATATCGGCTCCAGCAGGAAGGCATCCGTGCCGCCCAGGTGCATCAGGCGCAGGAAGGCGCGCAGGTCTTGCGGTGGCGGCGCGCCAGGCGTGAGCGCAAACTGGGGGCTCGGGGGCAGGCGCGCGAGGGATACCACGTCAGCCTTGTCGTCCAGGAAGCGGTCCTCCTCGGACAGGCTGAGCTGGAGCAGGTATCCAGGGACGGGCGCATCCGGGTCCACAAACCCAAAGTCCAGCGCCAACTGGCTGTCCACCCTCCCCTCCCCGTAGCTGCCCACCAGCTGCTCGCCCTGGGCCATCGCGCGCGAGGGCTGCAGCGCCAGCGCGGGCGGTGGCGCGCCCGCCGCGTCGCCCGGGGCGAGCCGCGCGAGGAAGCCCCCGGGTGCGCGTGCGGGCAACCACGCTGGCCCCGCCCCGCGCGCGTAGTTCACAAGGTCCAGCCCCGGCACCAGCGCGATGTCTTCACCCGAGTCGCAGGGCGGCAGGCAGCGGGCGCGCAGCGTGGCGAAGGCCCACAGGAAGGCGTGCTCGTTGAACACGGCTGGCGGGCAGAGCAGCTCGCCGGCGCGGGCCAGCGGGCCGGCGGCCAGCTGCGCCCACGTGTCCGCACAGTAGGCGCGGTAGGCGGCCGCGGAGGCGCCCAGCTGGGAGCCGCTCAGCTCCCGAAGCTCCTCCTCTGCGCTCCACAGCACCGGCGAGTGCAGCTCCTCCACAGGGGGCAGCAGCGCCAGGTAGGGCGCCCAACGCGAGCCGGGGTCCGCGCGCTCCGCCAGCAGGTACAGCGCCAGGCTGGCCCAGGCGGGCTGGCCTGCCAGGTGGGGGCCCAGGGGAGAGGCGGCTGCCGTCGCCGCCGTCAGCCACACGGTGCGGGGTACCAGCAGCGCCGTCTCCCCGGCGCGCAGCGGGCGCGTGCAGGCCAAGCCCAGACCCTGGCCAGGCCGTGCGACGGGGGCTACTGTGCTTGTGTCTACCCCCTGCGCCCCGAGCCAGCGCCAGAACGCCTCCACCGCGGCCGCGGGGGGCGCGCCAGAAGACGCAGTCGCAGACGCGCACACGGCTCTGCGCTGCACCACAGCACGCCTGGCGCAGCGCGGGCGAGCGGGCGAGGCTGCATCGCTCACACGAGGCACCTCGCCGCGAGCAGCCGCCACACGCGACAGTGCCATGCTTGTCGCCATCCCACGATACGCGCTCAGCGGAGGCTGTCGAGTCATGGAACTGTACGGCCGACCGACGCGGGGCGCGTGGTGCAGTGGCAGCGTGGTGGGGCCGGGGCCCCCCGCCCAGCACAGTCCTTCCCTCCGTTCCGTTTTCTTTCTGTGTCACCATGAGCTCCCTAGGCAAGCGCAAGGGGCGCGAGCAGCAGCCGAGCGGGGCCGACGAGACGCCGGAGCGCGCCGCTGAGTGGGCGGCGCAGCGTGCGGCGCAGCGCGCACAACTGCTGTACCAGCGGGGCCTGCTCAACGAGAGCTTCGCGGAGGCTATCAAGGCCTTTAAGGACAGCCCCCTGCCGTTGGACGATGTGGTCCAGCAGTACCTGGGCTATCTGGCCGAGCTGCGCGCAACCTTTGCGCCTGTGCTGGAGGCTGAGCCTGCCGAGGCCGCCCCACCGCCGCGCATGCTCTTCGTCGTCGGATCCGGCGACATGGGCCAGCTGGGGCTGGGCGAGGCGGTTGCGGAGAAGCTAAGGCCTTTCCCGCTTGAGATTGGCGAGGACAAGAGCGTCACAGGGGTGGCTGCCGGGGGCATGCACTCCGTCGTGCTCACTCAAGACGGCGCGGTGTACAGCTGGGGAGTGAATGATGAGGGGCCGCTGGGGCGCGTGGTGCGTGCGGCGCTGCTGCAGACGCTCCAGGCAGTGAAACCCTGACCCCCCGCCCTCCTCAGCTCCCCCCTGACCCCGACTCCGCGGGTGGCGCCAACCAGACGGGCTGGCAGCCCGAGCGCGTGGACATGCCCGCGGGCGTGAAGGTCGCCGCCGTGACTGCTGGCGACTGCCACACGACTACCCTAACAAAGCAGGGCGAGGTGTACGCCTGGGGCACCTTCAAGGACAAAAACGGCGTGCTGGGCTTCTCGCCCGCAGTCAAGGTGCAATTCGCGCCGGCGATGGTGTACTCGCCAGCCGGCGCGGAGACGCGGGCGGTGCGCATCGCCTCAGGGAGTGACCACGTGCTCATCATGCTCGCCAACGGCGACGTGCTCTCCTTCGGCTGCGCGGAGATCGGGCGCCTGGGGCGCATGAGCGCGGCAGATGCGGAGGTTGCCATCCGCGACGCCCCGGATGCTCAGCGGCCTGCGCTGCTGGCTCGCGCCCTGACGCCCACGCGCGTGCCCGGCCTGCCCAAGGCTGTATCCATCGCAGCGGGCTGGTACAACAGCTTCGTGGTGGCGGAGGGCGGCGCTGTGTGGGCCTTTGGGGCCAACAACTACGGCCAGCTGGGCTTTGAGGCCAAGGACAAAGAGGCGTACGCTTTCTACGCGCCGCGGCGCGTGACGGCGCTGGACGGCCGCGGCGTGAGCGCCATCGCGTCGGGCGAGCACCACACGCTGGCGGTGGTTGAGGGGGGCGCGCTGCTCTCATTCGGGCGGCCCACCGACGGCGGCCTGGGCCGACGGGGCGTGGACGTCTACAGCGACGACGCAGTGCACACGCCTCAGCCGGTGCCCCCCTTCGGCCCCGACAACCCGGTGGTGGCCGCATGCGCAGCCGGGCGGGTGAGCGCCTGCATCACAGCGCAAGGCGACATGTACAGCTGGGGCTTCAACTCCACCTGCATGCTGGGCAAGGCTGACGAGGAGGACGAGCAGCTGCCCTACAAGCTGCGCCCCACGCGCACCTTCCCGGCCGCGGGCGGTGTCGCCGTGGCACTGGGCGGGCAGCACGCTTTGTGGCTGGCGCAGCCGCCCGAGGACCTGCTGGTGGCGCACGAGCGCGCGGAGAAGGTCCAGCGCGCTGCTTAGGACACACCCAACAAGCAAATCCTTTAATCAAACAAGCTAGCACTAGAACCGCGGCTTGATCAGGACGAGCTGGTCCAGCAGAGAACCGTCCGCGCTGCGGCGTGCCTGCACGACGAGATGCGTCTGGTTCGCCGTCGCGCGTACGTAGCCGTGCTCAGACACGATAGCTGCAAACAGCGCGCTCCGCCTACCTGATGTGCCTGACAATCCAGCGCCCGCGTTGCCAGCCACGATGTGCACAGGCCCACGGGCGACGCACTCGCCATTGATGACGGGGCAGGTGCGCTGATAGCTGTGGTGGTGGCCCGTTAGCGTCAGGTCAACACCGAAGCGAACGAATAGCGGCTCGATAGCCTCCAGCAGTGCGTGACCAGAGGCTGCATCGCGATTTGCCTGAGAGCTGTCGACGTAGAAGAACCGGTGCGCGTTGACGACGATCCAGCGCGTGCGTGCAGCTGCCGCAACCGCCAGATCCGCCGCGAGCCAGCGGACCTGCGGCGAGAACGCCGAGAGGTCGTGCTCGGTGCTCAGCTGCACGAAGTGCACTGCGCCCGCGTCGAAGGAGTACCAGGGCGCTGCGAAAGTCGCCGGCGGCGGCATCGGAAACAGGTGGGAGTAGACTGCGCCGCCTTCGCCGCCAGAGTCCAGGTTCTGCACATTCCAGGCAGAGCCCACGCCCGGCCAGCACGACTCGTGGTTGCCCGGCACCGTCATCACCGGCACGCGCGTGCTGTAGCCCTGCATCTGGTCCAAATAGCTGGCCCAGATGGACGCATAGCCGCGCGCGTAGCTTATATCGCCGTTGACGAATAACAGCGAGGCGCCAGCGGTAACCTCCTTGTTCAGCCGCGCACTGGTGAGCTGTGCCGGCCGGTTGTCCCAGCCGCGCAGAGAGAGCTCAACCATTGGCGCAACCACACGGCTGTCATCCCAGTTGGAGCCGTCCACCTCCGCTGCGCCCATGTCCGCCACCACCAGAAATTTCAGCGGCGCGTCGCTGTCCGGCGCAGGCGGCATCGTGAAGGATGAAACGAAGCTGATGTCGCCGGCCAAGCTGCCAATGCCGTAGTCGTAGCGTGTGCCCGGCGTGAGGTTGGCCAGCAGAGCGCTGTGCTGCGTTCCATAGGACATCCACCCCAGGCGCGTGGCATTGGAGGAGAGCTCAAGGGGGCGTGAGGGTGTCCAGTGGACCTCCGCGTCCGGAAAGAGGTCCTCGCGCGTCAGTACGCTGCTCGTTGCTGCGACGACGCGGGAGAAGAGCGGCTGCCCCCAGAAAACGGCGGGCGTCTGTTCGTCGAGCGTCGTCCACGATACGCGCATGCTGCCAGGAGGCCCCAGCGCCAGGTGGATGCCCGTGGGCTCGTTGGGGCGCACCCAGTTGATGACAGGCGACTGCGCCAGCAGCGTTGGATCAGCCAAGCCGCCGCGATATAAGCGGATAGTGACGGGCGAGCGCATGTTGAGGAGGCGAAACGAGTGGAAGCCAGTCGCCGCGCCGTAGGTTGGCCGCATCTTCGCCGGAGACGTAAAGGTAATGTCAGCTTCCTCAGCCATCAACGCCAGAAAGTCCGTTGCGTCTCCGCACAGCTCTGCGTCGCATGCGATACTCCACGAGACGCGCACATAGTCACCCGCGCGGCCCAGGCGCGTCGCGTTCAGGGAGAGCTGCGCAGTGAGTGCGGCCACGCCGCATGCGCACATCAGAGATATCGCGGCGAGCACAACCAGGAGGCAGCATGCTGCAGCCATTGCCGGAGGTGACGAGAGTGACGGTCGTTTGGCTGCTGACTAGATCATGACCGCTACCTGCTACCTTGATATAGTCTCTAGTATCCGCCGCTCCATCGCGGGCCACGTCTCGGGGGCGAGCGACGTCGTCAACGTCCAGCAGGTGGCAGCACACAATGTCGCTGACGGTGAGCGTCGTGGGGGCGCGTGGGCTGCTGCCGGACTCGCGGCTTGCGGGGTCCTTGTCAACACGCCGCCTCTTCGTCACCGCCCGCGTCAAGGACCAGAAGCTGAAGACGCACGCTGTCGCTGCGGACGGCCCAGCGACGCACGATCCGGTGCGTTGAGAAAGCCATTCGCAGCGCCCAAAACGACCTTGACCTTAGTTTCTGCTTTCGCTTTGCAGACGTGGAACGAAGCACTTCGCTTCGAGCCGGATGGCGAGTTCGTGCTCTTCAAGGTGTGGGAGACGCACACGCTGGGCGTGAAGGATCTGCTGGGCGCAGTCGCAGTCCATCTCCCTCCACCGCAGCACGCTCCGACGGAAGCTTCCTGGCTTCCCCTGGTCTCGCTCAAGAAGCACGCCGCACACCTGGCACGCCGCACGGCCAGCGCCGGACGGCACGCTGACGATCTGGGCCAGCTGTGTGTGCGTGTGGCAGCGTCAGAGGCCTCTGTGCATTCTGCCAACAATGACCCGTCCACCCCGCGCTCCGCCAATACCTCGGACTGCGCATCGGAGCTGCAGGAGCCGCCCGCACTGGCGCGTGTTCTGACAGAGAAGGAGACGGCCGCTTCTGGGGCACGCGCTCTGTTTGGCGGCGCCATCCCAGAGGGCGAGCCTCTCTACGCCGACTTCAGCTGCGCGCTGAAGCAGACCATCCTGGTGCACGGCCGCCTGTTCGTCTTCCAGCGCCATGTGGCGTTCAGTGCGAACCTATTCGCCGTGCTGACCTCCACCGTCATCCCGCTTGCGGAGGTGCAGTCGGTGCGCACCCTCACGCGGCCGCTGCAGATGGTCTTCGAGGCCATCGAGCTGCGCACGCGCGAGCGCAGCTACGTCTTCGCCAGCTTCTTGCAGTGCGCGGGCGCCTTCCACGCCATCCAGTCGGCGCTGAGCGCGGTTAAGAAGGAGCGTGGCGCGGACATAGAGCCACTCGTCGAGGAAGGGGCGGAGGGCGTGGAGGAGACGGTGCTGGCGCCTGGGCCCGTCGCGCGGTGCGTCCTCAACAAGATGGAGGGCTTCGAGGTCAGCGAGGCGATGCCGGCGGTGCCCGCCGAGTCAGTGGAGCTGCAGCTGCCCCGCGCCCTGCTTCCCTGCCGCCCGGAGGCGGCCTTCGCGCTGTTCTTCGCAGAGGGGTCGCACTTCACGGAGACATTCCGCACCGCGCACGGTGACTGGGATGTGGAGGTGGGGCCCTGGACGGAGTGGGAGCAGGTCCTGGGCCCCGGGCGCGTGCGCGACATACGCTTTGTGGCGCCCACCAACACCTCCTTCCCCAGGGCGCCAAAGGCGACGCACGTCAACGAGACCCAGCGATTCCGCTTCTTCGTGGGCACCGCGGGAAGCAAGACGGTTGTGCTGGAGAGCAGCACCCAGATGCTCGACATCCCCTTTGGCGACCGCTTCTCGCTGGAGACGCGCATGGTGCTCTCGCCCGTGGCCGCGCCCGACGGCAGCGCGCAATGCCACATGCGCGTCTCCTTCCGCACCGTGTGGCACAAGACGTGCACAGGCGCCTGCGCGATGGTGAAGGGCAAGGTGGAGAAGGACTCCAAGGCGGCCAACGAGCAGGCCTTCACACTCATGCATGAGCTGATGAGCCACTTCCTGAGCAACGCCTCCACTGGACGCCTCCTGTCCGGCGAGCCAGCGCCGCAGAGAGTGGCGAAGACGCCCACTCCGCCCACGCTCAAGGAGGCGCTCACCCAGGCTGTGCCGCAGCGCTCCGAGAGCCTGGCGTCGGTGCTCACGCGTGACAGAGTCTGGAAGAGCGCCACGTTTCCGCTGCTGCTGCTGCTGCTCTTCGTGGTAGGACTGGTCGCTTTCCGCCTCGGCCGGCGCTCAGGCTCCAACGACGTGCGCTGAGGGACGCACGCGCCAGTGTAGTCGCACAGTTGTGTAGCAGCAGCAGCGTTGTCGGCCGGCGTTGAGCGGCGTCATGCCGTTAGTGCCTTGCAGAAGCGTCCACCTCGTTTTTCCCACGTCCTCTCCTTACGCGCATCTCCGACAAGGCGGGCGTAGGTCGCAAGGTCGGCAACGAATTGAACATTTAGTAGTAGAACAGTTGCTTGTTGTCGCCTTGTCGGACAAAACAGCAGAAGCTCGCCCTGCCTGTGCTCGCCATGGCCGCGCACCAGTTCCGCCCGTCTGACCTGCCGCCGCTGAACGCGGCTGGCTTCTCGGCGCCGCAAGCGCCGCCGCTGCAGTTTGTGCAGAGCTCCTTTGCGTCGCAGCAGGAGGGCGGCGCGCAGGCGCCTCCAGCCTACGGCGCCGCCGCCAGCAGCAGCTCGTTCGCGTACCCGCAGCCGTCGGGCGCCTACGGGGCGGGCGCCTCCTTCGCCATGCCAGCCTCCTTTGGGCGCCAGGGGGGCTTTGCAGCCAGCGCCAGCTTCGAGGACGAGCCGCCGCTTCTGGAGGGTGCGGCTTTCGCTGTGCTCTATGCGCTGTGCGCGTGGCCGGCGCTGACGCGGCGCGCAGAGCTGGGCATTGACGTGCCGCACATTCTGCGCAAGACGCGCTCCATGCTGCGTCCCTTCCGCCTCGACGCCTCCCTCTGCGACGATGGCGACCTCACCGGCCCGCTGCTCTTCGCGCTGCTGCTGGGCAGCTCGCACCTGCTGGTGCGCTGCGCGAGGCTGCGTGCGCCTTGCTAGGGTATGATTTCTGAGCGGAACTGCACGCGTGTTGCGCAGATGGGCAAAGTGAACTTTGGAGTCATACTGGGCTGGAGCGTGCTCACCATGCTGGCGCTGCACTGGCTATTCAACCTGCTGGGGGGTCCGTCCCAGGTGCGAGGGCCCTTTGTGCGCGCCGTGCCCCTCGGCCCCTTGACCTCGTGTGCTCAGGGCATCGAGCTGTACCGCTGCGGCTCGCTGCTGGGATACTGCCTTCTGCCGGTGGTGCTCTTCTCCGCCTGCGCGGTGGTGCTGCCCGCCAGAGGAGTGCTTGTGTGGGCTTTGGGCGCGCTGGCCACGCTGTGGTCCACAGCCACCGCCTCGGGGCTGCTCACCTCCATCGTGCCCGGCCTGGAGGGGCAGCGCCTACTGGTCGCCTACCCCTGCGCGCTCGCATACGGACTGTTCACGCTGCTGACCATTGGATGAGTGGCAACACAACGCTGTGCACTGGGCGTCTATGCGCTCTCCACGCTCCGGGCCAGCAGCGAGATACCAGCCAGGGTCTCCTCCAGGGTTGCGTGCCTGACGTGCGGCGCGCCAGCCTGCAGTATCGCAGCCAGCTCCTGCTTCTGCGGCGCCGCAAGCTCAGCCTTGCTGTCCTGGAAGAGCGCGGAGACGGCGTGACATAGCATGAAGATGCCCCGGTTGCCCGCGTCCGTCTTGTGCTCCAGCCGTGCTAGCGACGAGCCCAGCTCGTCAATGTCCCCCCGCGTGGCGGAGATCTCGTCCGCCAGCGCAGCCTGCGCGGCTGCGACGCCGTCCACGCGGCCCGTGAGCAGGTCCAGCTTCTCTGTGAGCAACTGCTTTGCGCGCGCCAGCTGCGCGTGCAGCGAGCCCAGAGAGGCGCCGATGGTGGCCACGCCACGCCGGAACTGTCCGCGCGTGACGTAGAGGATGTCAGCCAGACTGCCGCGCACGTGGAGAATGGCGAGCACGCCCACGCCGCCAGCCGCAAGCGGCAGAGTGAGACCTTTCCCGCTGCCGGCATCTCCTCTGGTGCTTAGCAGCGCGGAGAGGTAGGCCACCTGCGCCGCTAAAGCCTGCAGCGCCGCCGCGTCGCCTCCAGAGCCAGAGGGCGCAGCTGCGGGACTTTTAGCCAGCGTTTGCAGGGCGCTGCGCCCGACGCTGGACAGCAGCTCACGCGCAGCGTCGCCGTTGTTGTACAGCAGAGCTCCCGTCCAGCCCGCGCCCACCACGCTGAACAGGCGCTGGGCGGCCATAGCACACGCGAGAGGCGGGTTGGGCGGTCCGCGGTGTCTCACGTCGAACGTCGTCCGACGACCGTCTCGTCGTACGAACGTGTCAGAGCTCGCATCCTAAGCTAGGATTGGGCGTGTGCGAAACCTGCTGACCTTGTGCAGTGCTTCCTTGCCTGCCGTCTCTAACAAAGGCGTGTGATGAGAGCGCCGTGAGTGCGCCGTGAGGCCCACCGCTCGCCCGCCGTCGCTCCCAGAGGCGGCTACCCGCGATGGGCGACTGGAGCGCGCTAGGCGAGGGCGGCGTGTTCTACGAGCAGCGCGAGCTGTACGCGCTCTCCTGGGGCGTCGACATCCACACCTCCCGCGTCGCCTGCGCCCCCTTCGGCGGCCCTGTGGCGGTGGTGCGCGACGACCGTAAGATTGTGAAGAGCTCGGGCGGGCAGCTGCGCTCAGGCACGGTGCAAATCTTCAACAGCGCCGGCACCGCACTGGGCAAGTTCCTGTGGGACCGACCCTCCCGCCTGGTGGCCTTCAGCTGGACGGAGGACGAGGCGCGTCGGCCCGGCAGCTTCCACGCGGGCACGGCGTGCGAGCGCGCTGGCGGCTCGCGCTGACGAAACCCTCCCTATGCTGCAGGTCCTCCTCTGCGTCGCCGACGACGGCGGCGTGTACCCCTACTCCGTGGACGGCGAGCTGCTTCCCTGGCAGACGTCGCTGGGCGCGGAGTGCGCGGCGCAGGGGGTGGCTGAGGCGCGCGTGTGGGCAAAGGGGCTGGTGGCGCTCACGCACTCCGCGCAGCTCTTCGCGGTGCGCCCAGCGTCACTGGCGTGCCGCACAGCACGCGCCTGTGCTGACCAGCGCGCAGGTGACCGACCTGGCGGAGCCGCGCGTGACGCGACTGGAGGTGCCCCCTCTGGAGGCCTTCCCCCACGCTATGGCGGGTGCGTCCCTCCCGCGCGCACTTGCAGCTCCACCAGCTCGCTCATGCTCGCCCCTGCCGCGCGGCAGTCATCCCCCCGCACTGCACTTCTCACGGCGGCCTAGAGGTGCTGCTGGCGGTTGAGCAGACCATCTGGACGGTGGTGCGTGCCACAGCCCGCGCACGAGCAGCGCGCGCTGACGCGTCGCCCCGCGCGCAGCAACCGTCGCGAGCGGTGGACCTGCGCGTGCAGTTTGGGCGCGTGCTGCGAATGGAGGTTACGCACAACGGTGCGTGGCCCTCCTGCGCGCGCTGCACTGCCCAGGCGCCCCATTGGGGTGGGAAGCCGCCCCGTGTTTGGCAGCGCTCCCCGGCCTCGCGGCAGCCTCACGGGGAGCGCGGCGCGGCGCCTGCACTCGCTGTGGGCGCTGCTGCCCGGGCGGGTTGTCGCGGCCCTGGTGGCCGCGCGCTTCCAACAGCACGCAACGGCGCGGCCCGTTCAGGTTTCTCTGCGCCCGAGAGCATTGGCCAGCGAGAAGTATGTCGGGCCGCACAGTCTCTCTTTCACCCCCCCCCCCCGCTCAGCCTCTGCCGCGCCCCCATGTCTCACCCCTCCTCTTCCACCTATCACAGGCGCGCTGGTGGCTCTGCTGGCGGAGGGGGGGCGCCTGTGGGTGCTGTCCCCAGACCTGCGCACTCCGCTGTGCGAGTGCGACGCCGCCTGTGGCGAGCCCGGCGGCCCCGACGCGCTGCTGGGGCTGGCCTGGTGCGGCGCGGACGCGGTTGCGCTGCAGTGGCCGGAGGCTCTGCAGCTGGTGGGCCCCGACGGCGCCAGCCTGCGCTTCCCCACGGACGCGGACGCCCCCTACGCCCTGGCCACCGAGTGCGACGGCCTGCGCTGCCTGTCTCAGACGCAGCACTCGCTGCTGCGCCGTGTGCCGGACCCGCTGGCGCGCTGCCTGGGCGTGGGCAGCACCGCCCCCGGGGCGCTGCTCTGCGACGCGCTGGAGGCGTTCGACCGGGGCAGCGCGCGCGCGGACGAGGCGCTGCGCAGCGTGGGCCCACAGCAGCTGGAGGAGGCGTGGAGGGACTGCTGCCAGGCGGCCAGCCACGCCTGGGAGCCGCGGCAGCAGCGACAGCTGCTGCGCGCCGCAGCCTTCGGCGCCGCCCACGTGCCGCTGGCGCAGCGCCGGGCCGCAATCAGCCAGGCGGCCGGGGGCGCGGGCGGCGCCTACGCCGACGCCGTGCGCGCGCTGCGCCTCCTCAACGCCGTGCGACACCACTCGCTGGGCGGCATCCCGCTCTCCGCGCTGCAGCTGCAGCAGCTGCCCGGCGGCGCGGGCGCGCTGGTGGGCCGGCTGCTGTCCCAGCGGCGCCACCTGCATGCGCTGCGCGTCAGCGAGTTCCTGGGCCTGCCCCCCGCGCGCGTGCTGCTCCACTGGGCCGCGCAGCGCATGGCCGGCGCGCTGGCGCTGTCGGACCGCCAGCTGCTGGACTGCCTGATGGAGAAGCTGCGGCTGTGCCCCGGCATCCCGTACGGCGACATCGCCAGCGAAGCCTTCCGCAGGGGGCGGCCCCGCCTGGCGGCGCTGCTGCTGGACTACGAGCAGCGGTCCGGGGAGCAGGTGCCGCTGCTGACCAGTATGGGCGAGGACGACCGCGCGCTGGCCAAGGCTGTCGAGTCGGGCGACACGGACCTCATGTACCTGGCCGTCTTCCACCTCTACCGCAAGCTGCCCTCCTTCGCAGCCTTCGCGGAGTGCGTGGCGCGGCGGCCGGAGGCGCGCAAGCTGTTCGTGGCGTACTGTCGGCGCACCGACGCAGAGCTGCTCAAGAGCTTCCTCTACGCAGCCGGCGACGCGCAGGGCACCGCCGACGCCGTGCTGCGCGAAGCGCTGGGGGGCCTGCGCCAGGGGCAGCTGGAGGCTGGCACGGCGGGCAAGCTGCTGGAGCAGGCTGCGTCGCTGTACGCAAAGTGCAAGCTGGACGCGCAGGCTGCGCAGGTTGGCGACGCGGCGCGCCTGCTCAAGGCTCAGGTGGAGCTGGAGTACGGGGAGGGGCGGCGGGGCGCGGCGGCGGCGGGCGCGCGCCACAAGTACGTGGGCAGCAGCCTGGGAGGCACGCTGCTCACCGCGCTGGCGGAGGGCCACCCAAAGACGGCCGCCAAGCTGCGCGCCGACTTCAGGCTGGGCGACCGCCACTGGGCGTGGCTGCGCGCGCGTGCGGCGGCGTCGCGCCGCGACTGGGACGCCCTGTGCCTGCTGGCGGAGGAGAAGCGGGTGCCCACCGGCCACGCGGCGCTGGTGGAGCTGGCGCTGGACGCGGGCGCGCCGCGGGTGGAGCTGGCCAGGCTCATCGCGCGCGTGGGCGAGCCGGCGGCGCGCGCAGAGTGGTACGCAGCCGCCGGGCTGGCTCAGCAGGCAGCCTCTGCCCAGGCGGAGGCTGCCGAGGCGCAGGGCGCCAGCTACGCCAAGCAGGCGCAGAACCTGTTTACGCAGACCTGGGGACGCCTCACGCTGGGCTGACCACAGACACATACAGACAGCAAGATAGAACTAGAGTAGTGCTCCAGAGTAGACAACACACAAACGCAACCGCCCACCTCACGGCTCACCGCCTCGTCTTGCGCTGCGCCGCTGCCCACGCCCGCTCCAGCGCCTCCAGCTGCGGCTGCACGGTGGCCAGCACCTCGGGCGACATGCGGTCCTGGAACAGCACGCCCTGCAGGTGGTCGAACTCGTGCTGAAAGATGCGCGCCTGGAACCCGTCCAGCTTCAGCCGCCGCGCCTCGCCCTTCACGTCCTGGTAGGACACCGTGACGCCCAGGGGGCGCTGCGGGAGGCGTGAGGCGAGGCTGAGGGGGCAGAGGCGCTTGCAAAGCCGGGAGCAGCCCTCAAGTTGTGTCTCTCCGCACCGGCGCGCCCAAGGCGCGCCATCGGATTAGCGTATATTTGTGTGGTTGTGTTCATCCTCGAGCGCGGTTGCTGAATGGGTGGCTGAATGCGCCCGCACCCGCACATCCGCGTAGATCTCTGGGAAGGAGAGGCAGCCCTCTTCGAAGAGGTCCTCCTTCTCCGACGACTCCTCCAGCACCGGGTTGCAGAGCACCACCTCCACGCCGCGTCCGGGCACGCCCTCCGGATTATACACCATCAGCCGCTGGTTGACGCCAACCTGCGGCGCGGCCAGGCCCACGCCGTCGGTGGCGTACATGACGGCGAACATGTCGCGCGTCAGCTGCGCCAGCTGCGCGTCAAAGGCGGTGACGTCTGCGTTTGGGGCGCGCAGGCAGGGGTTGGGGTACAGCTGCACTTCCAGCGCGGCGCGCTTGACGCGGGGGGCGCCGAAACCCTTGGTGGTAGCGCGGACGGGCGGCGGCGGCGAGTCGCCGGCGCGCTCAGCCGCCAGCTCCTCCAGCTCGGACTGCCAGCGCGAGGCGGACAGCACGGGCGGCGCCGCTCGCCGCCGTGCGCCCCGGCGGGCACCAGGGAGCGCGCACTGGGGCGCAGTGCGGCGGCTATCGGCGCCGGTGGCGCGCTGTGCAACTGTGCGCACGGCTCTCCCCAGGCACCGCATCAGAAAGGCTCTTGATAGGCCGGCTGGCTGGCCTGGACACACACGTCTGGCGCGTAGCACCACGGGTTGGCAAGGGAGAGCGCGTGGAGCCTGCCAGCTCAGCGCGCGGCAGGCAGTCGTCGGCCGGGTAGCCCCGCCTGTAGCGAAGTCCGCGTCCCTCCGCCCGCGCTGCTGGCTTCCGCACTTGCCCCGCATCTCACCCGTCGTCCGTGCTACCTGCGATGCCTCCCAGTCTGGAAGCGGAAGCGCGTGAGAAGGCGCGTGGAGCGAGCCTTGCTGCCTGCGCGCTTCTGCGCACCTGCCTGCGCGTGCAACAGCCTGTGCGGTCTGCGAGTGCGCGTGCTGATCACTGTGTGTTTGCGCAGGCCCGGTTAGACGCGGTGCACCAGGAGAAACTGCGCAGCATGAAGAGCTCCGTGGACACCTCTTCGCCAGCCACCTACAGCCACCTGGGCCCAGGCTCAGGCAAGGCGGCCGTGCTCGCCAACGGTGCGCCGCGTCACTAGGAGGGCCCTGTCTTGCCAGCTGCAACCCTGACCACCGCCGTTGACTCCTTCCCAGCTCGCCAGAAGGAGATTGACGCGGGCAACTCGCGGCTGCTCAACAACCTGACGCGCATAGCGAGCGGCGGGGCGTCCATGGACTGCGGTCAGGGCCCGCAGATGGCAAGTGGGCTGAGCGCCGGGCGTACTCTCAATAGTGTGGCGCAGAAAGCTGAGCAACAACGCATAGACGAGGGCAACTCACGGCTGCTCAAGAACCTCACCTCCATTGCGCAGAAGGGCGCCTACGACCCGGCGACGCTGGACGCAGACTTCCGAAAGCACCAGGAGCACCTGGCGCGGATCAGCCGCTTCCCGCCTCCCAAGTGACGGAGCTGAAGAAAGAACGAACGTGGCAGTTGCTCGAGCTCTATTCTATTGATGTTGTGCGCTCTGCTCACGCTCCACCACTCGCTGCAGCCGCGCGTGCAACTGGTCCATCGCCAGCTCGGGCGCATACCAGCTTTGCGGGAGGCCCACCTTTTGGCGGGCATGGTGGTTGAAGGGGCCTTTTGCGCCTGCAGGGTAGTACTCCGCCACGGCCTTCTGGAACGCGTCCGCCGGCGCCACGCTGCGTGCGTCAGCGACAGCCCGCAGCCAGCTCACGCCCACCGCCACGTGCGCCTGCTCCTCCGCCGCGATGCGCTTCACCACGGCTGCGCTGCGCGCGTCGCCCGCGCCAAGCAGCTTTTCAGCCAGCTTGGGGCCCGCGTCCAGGCCGCGCGCCTCCTGCAGGCAGGGCACCACGGCGAGGCGCACCAGCACGTCGCCGGTGCTTGCCGACGCCGCCTCCCACAGCTGGTTGTGCGAGGGCAGGGCGCCGTATTCGTGGCCCAGCTCGGACAGTCGCTGTAGGCACCACAGCAGGTGCCTGCTCTCGTCGTCCGCCACTCGCGCAAAGTCACAGAAGAATCCTCTGGGCATAGGGAGGCCGCTGAAGCGGACCACCGTGTCCCACGCCAGGTCAACAGCGTTGAGCTCGATGTGCGTCAACTGGTGAAGCAGGTGCGCCGACAGCGGGAGTGGCGAGCGCTCGGGAGTGGGAGTCTGCTGCATCGGCACCAGCAGCGGTCTCTCCGGCCGTCCAGGCGTAGCAGGAGCCTCCGCGCTGCCCAGAGGAAGCCCGCCAGCGCACCAGGCTGCGAAGGCTGCGTGCGTGAGCGCAGCCTTCCTCTCTGGCTCCCGCGTGAGCAGCACCAGGCGCCCGAACTCGGCCAGCGAGCCAGGCAGTGTGTCGCCAGCAACGGCGGCAACGGTCTTTGCCTCGCACGGCGCTCCTGCACCGTTGCTGCTCCACGCCCGAGCCTCGTTCACGCCCCGCCGCCAGGCCACAAGCCCCTCCCATTCGACTGACGGTGCAAGCGCCACTGGCGCCGCCAGCTGAGCCACCGCGCGCGGACGGCGAGCCTGCTGGCACACGCTGCAGGTGCGAGGGAGCAGCTGGCGCAGAAGCATGAGGTGCGACTGGGCGCAGACGTGCAGAACCCAGCAGAAGTGAAGGGACTGGGCGGCGTAAGCCAGAAGAGGGGGCGCAGAACAGAGAGATGGCGTCCGTCCCTCCGTCCTCCGCCCGGCGGCCTACGATCGAACAACGTACGACGCGTGCGTGCGACGACCGACGCGACGACGACGACAGAAAACGTAAAACGAGGCTCAGATGGACAGCACCACCTTCTCTCCCGGCTTGAAGGCTGGCTTGCCCAGGTAGGGGCAGGTTGAGCAGCGGAATGCGTCACCCAAGTAGCACTGTGGAGTGCGGTGTCAGCGCAGGGTGTGGTGCGTTCACGCTGCCACGCACGCTTCCGCAGGCTGAGGAGGGCGGCGGCGCCGCGTTGACGTCTGCGGACGCGTCGGACACGAGCACCTTCGCCTCCGCCTCTGCGCGTCCGCAGCTGCAGTTGGCGCACGCCTTCCGCCCAGCCGCGCCAACCTCGCAGTCGTCTGCAGCCAGCGGGCGCGGCGGGCGCTTCAGGTCCTCCTCAGTCAGCAGCGCCTCGTCGTCAATCAGCTCCTGGTCGTCGCCGCCGACCAGCCAGACGGGCGCCGCGGGCGCGGGCGGACGCGCAGCGCTGCGCAGCGAAAAGGAGCTGCCCGCCTGCGCCGTACGCCCGCGTCAGCAGCAGGCGCGCTCGCAGTGCTTGGGGCTCACCTTCCAGGATGGCTTGCGCGCGCTCACAGTCGCCACGCCGGCCTCGCCGCCCACGAAGCCGGCCAGCAGCAGCGCGCCGCGCAGAGCCTCGCGCCGGGACGCATCCTGCGCGCGAAGGAAGGCCCGTGAGACTGCGCTCCAGATCCGCGGGCGCAGAGAGAGCAACTTGAGTGGCGACTCGATGCCGCCCCTTGCGCTCGCTCCCTCTCCTCTCCAGCGCGCGGCCGGTCCGCTGGTGGTGCGCACCGCGTGTGGCTCGTCCAGCACCAGCTTGCCGTCGGGGCGCAGCACGCGCAGCAGCTCAGCCAGCAGAGCCCGGGAACTGGGCAGCGCCACGCCTCAGGCTCTCTCAGCGTCGTGCTGCGCGCCTCCGCGCGCGCCTGTGGAGCTCCGGCGAGTGCGCGAAGGAGACGACCAGGTCGGCCGAGGCTGCGCTCTCGCCCTGGTCGCCCGCCGCAAAGGAAGTGAGCAGCCGCGTCGTCGCACTGTCCAGCCCGTGTTCCTGCGGGCGCAAGCGACCACTCAGCGCTGGCCGGGCCTACTGGCGCAAGGGCTGGCGACTGGCGCGGACCTGCACGCACGACAGCACCGTGGCAGCCGACAGAGTGCGAGCGCTCGTCACTAGCAGAGCCGCCATCTGGCAGGCACAGGCGACAGGCGAGCAAAGCGATGGATGTGGTCTGAACGAGGACCACAGCTCCACAGGGGCGCGAGGGGCGCGAGGTTGGCCTGTGGGCGGGACCCACCTGCACCTCCCCAGCCAGTCGCCAGTCTGGCCACGAGCAGCCATGCATCTGTGCATTACGCCTCCTCGGCGGCTCGCGCGCTTTCAGATCAGAGACAGCTCCTCTGTCCCATTCCAGTGTGCTGCAACACATACGTATGGCCACCGTAGTAGAAACAGTCAAAGTGTCAAACAAAGTCACTCTGTCCAGGAGCTCCGGGTCCCCCTGGCCCGCCCGTCGCCCCTCGCACCGGCTGCGCGCCGCCCCCGCGATGGAGCACCGCCCAGCTGAGCGCGCTCTACGCGTCGTCGTCAGAGTCACAGTAGAACTCTTCCTGTAGAAAAGCTCCCTCACCCAGCTCGCGGCGCAGCTCCTCCGCGCGCTCCGCCGCCAGAAATGCGGCCACGCCTTTGAGGCCCGATTGCCTATTCGTTGTAGAGGCGTTCAGCCATCTCCCAGATGCCGCCAAGCGCAGCCATCGACGACGGTTGTGGCGGTGGCGGTGGCGGCGGCGGCGGCGGTGGCGGCTGCCAGGGCTGCGCCTGCGGGCTAAGGTCGGAGAGCTGTGCGGAGGCGAAGGCTGCGTGCCCAGCCTCGAAATACGAGCCGAAAGAGGCGCCAGCTGGAGGCGCCCTGGCACCCTCCGCCGCCGGCGCGGCGCTGCTGGCGTGCACTACGCCCGGCGCGGCCATGCCCAAGCGCCGCACCTCCAGTGGTGGCAGCGTCACGCGCAGCGCCAGCGACACCGCCGGCGGCGCTGCGGGCTGGTCGCCCACGTCCACGCCGTAGGGGGCGTCGTAGCGCGTGACGGTGGTGCGGCAGAAAGGGCAGGGCACGCCGGTAGAGGCTAGGAAGAGCGAGCGCCGGCGCAGGGCAACAACGCAGTCCGCGCACGAGGTGTGGCCGCAGGGCACGAAGCGCACGTTGGCCACAGCCTCCGCGTCGAAGCAGATGCAGCACTCCGAGGCGTCGCCTGCTGCAACTGGCTGCTGGGCTGTGGAGGGCTGTGCGCTCGCCTTGTTCACCCACACAGGCGCAGGCTCGCTGCTGGGCTGCACAGGCACGTTGGCACGCTCCTCCGCCTTGCCAGACGCCTGCGCCTGGGTTTGCGCAGAGCGGTACACCTCGGGGCCTCTCGCCTTCATCCGCGCAACAACAGCAGGGCAACCGGGCGATACGCTCACGGGATGCTGCGGAGCAGCAGCATCGGCGTCGCACGTCTCAGAGCAGGCGAGGGAGAGGGAGAGGGAGGCATGCTGGGGACCTGTACGACGCTGTACCGCAGCAGCAGCCGCGTCGGTCGCCGCACGTTTCGATCGCGCGCGGTTTTTGATTTTGTCAAGCAGTAGCCGCCTTCGCCTTCCGTTGGCCGTTTCGCGGTGTTGGCCGAGGCGTCAGGATCGCAGGAGATGCAATGAGTGCGCGCAGAGAGATGGGCGACGCTGAGACGAGCGCGCTGCTGTGGGAACTGCCAGCCTCCCTGTTCGCGGGCGCCAGCGTGGCGGAGGTGCAGGGCAGCGGCTTCGTGGCAGCGCAGCCGAGCGAGTGCGTGCGTGCGCGCCACACTTGCCTCTTGCGCGTCGCTCACTCGCCCTCGCAGCGCACAGCCGCCCCCTGCGCGCGGCGGCGAGGAGGCTCGCGCGGCGGGGCGCACGGACGCGTGGAGGGAGCGCGGGTTTACGTCGCTGGAGGAGTGGCGTGCCCACACGTGCTCAGACCTCTACCGCCTCAACGCGCGCCGCAAGAGCAGCGGCCGCGCGGCGCTGACGGAGTCTGAGTTCAGTGCGCTGGTGGAGGCTGGCGACGTGTCCTCAATCTCCGGCGGCAGCAGCAGCAGCAGCTCGGAGGGCGAGGGCGAGAGCGAGCATGGGCGTCGCGCGCGCGGCCGCTCCGCCTTGGACGCCAAGGTTGTCTTCTCAGACGCGCGTGGGGGGCTGTTTGCGGTGTGGCGCGCGGCACTGTGCTCTGCGCGCGAGGAGAAGGAGGAGAGTGCGTGGGGCCGTGGCACCTGCGCGCCCGCCCGCCTGCGCGCCCTGCGCGCCAGCACAGGCCTGTGGCTGCTGGTGCTGGCTCGCGGCGGCCACTTCGCGGCGGCGGTGGTGCGCTGCAGCGGCCCGGGCGGGTGCTCCGCGCCGCTGCTCAGCCGCACCTTCCACCGCTACGTGGTGCGCGCCAAGCAGGGCGGGCGGCAGGGCAGCAAGGACGCCACCGGCAAGAGCATCAAATCCGCCGGCTCCGCGCTGCGCCGCGCCAACGAGCAGGCGCTGGAGCGGGAGGTGCGCCAGCTGCTGGGGGGCGAGTGGCGCCAGCAGCTGACCGCGTGCGAGCTAGTGTGGCTGGCGGTGAGCGAGACGGACAGGCGCATTCTGCTCACGGGCCCGGAAGCGCCGCTGCAGAAGGAGGACGAGCGGCTGCGGCGAGTGCCCTTCGCCACGCGCCGCCCCACGCTCAGCGAGGCGAAGCGCGTGGCGACGCAGCTGGCGCAGGTGCAGCTGGGCGTGGCGCCGGGCAGCGAGAGCGAGGGCGACAGCGAGGGCGAGGGCGAGGGTGGGGAGCTGAGCCGCCCCGACCCAGAGCCTGCCGCCCAGGAGGGGCCCCTGCACGCGGCTGCGCGCAGCGGCGACGCGGTGCGGGTGCTGCAGCTGCTGCGCGAGGGGGCTGACCCGGGCGCGCGCAGTGCCCGGGGCTGCACGCCAGCCGCCCTGGCGCGCGACCGCCCCACGCGCGACGCCTTCCGCCGCGCGCGCGCCGAGGAGGGTGCGGAGGGGCGCTGGGACTGGGACGCCGCGGGCGTGGGCGCCGCGCTGAGCGAGGAGGCTGTGGCGGCGCACGCGGAGAGGCGGGCGTGCGCAGAGCAGCGGCGCCTCGCGCAGCAGGACCAGCGACGCCGCCAGCGCGCGGCGGAGCAGGAGCAGCAGGCGCGCGCGCAGGCGGAGCGGGAGGAGCGCGACGCGGCGGCGCTGGAGCAGGCGCTGTCCGGTGCGCCCCCCCCTCCTTCTTTCTCAGCCCGAGGGCCCTTTCCCTCGCCCCCGCCCTCGCTCTCGCTCACGCGTGGCGCGCGCACGCGCCAGGGGCGCGCAGCAAGGCCGGCGCCCTGCTCGCGGGCGCGCGGGAGGCGGAGCGAGGTGCGCGGGAGGCGCGCGCAGACGCAGCCGAGCGGCGCCTGGCCCAGCTGGGCGGCCTCGGCGGCGGCGCTGGCGGCCTCTCTGGCGGCGCTGGCGCTGCTGCAACGCCTGGGCCCCCGCCCGCTGCGCCCCCGGCCGTGCCCTGGGGCTCTGGCAGCATCGCGGGCGGGGGCGGGCCCGGGGCGGCGCAGCAGCTGAGCTCGCCCGCGCCTGCGCCTGGCCTCTTCGGCGGCGCCTGTCAGCCAGCCTTCGGCGACGCCTGTGACGCCGCGCTGGCGCGCCTGCTGCCGCGCCTCAGCGCTGCGCAGGCGGCGGTGCTGTCGCGCCTGCTGGCCAACGCCGGCGGCAGCCCCGGGGAGCCCAAGTTCCGCAGGCTGCGCCTGTGCAACCCAAAGGTTGCGGACGCGTTGGTGGCCAGCGGCGCACTGGCGGAGCTGCTGCTGCCCTGCTTTGCCTGGACGCTGCAGGAGGAGCAGGGCCTGCCGGAGGCGCTGGCGGTGCAGTCGGACGAGGCTGCGCTGCTGCACGCGCCAGCCATGCTGCGCACAGCCGTGCGGCTGCAGGCGGCAGCGGACAAGAGCACTTGATTTTGTTTGCAGCTTGCCACAACTCTTCTGCGGTCATCACTCGCCGCCACTCATACGTTCCGTTAGCGCATCCGACAGGTGCCGCGTGTCGTTGGCTCTCACCAGCCGCACAGCGGGCGTCTTGCGCCCCACTCTGCGAGTCAAGTGCAGCTCGTAGACGGCCGTGTTGCCAGCTCTGCTCGTGGGACAAGAGGCCGCCGCGAGAGCTTCGCGAATGAAGCCGCCGTGCGAAATGACCAGCACGTTCGTCTGCCGCTCGTCAAAGCAGTGCTCCGCGGCAACAAGTTGCAGGAATGCACTCGCTCTACTGCGGACGTCCTCCCACGACTCGCCGCCGCCGTCAGGCCGAAACTGGCGTGCAGCCACGCCCGCAGCCTGCGCAGCCGCCTCCACGCAGCCCAGGGGTGTGCCTTCCAACACGCCTGCGGCACGCTCGCGGAGCAGCGGGGTGTAGAAGGGCTGCGGGATTGACGAGGTGGCACTGCACACGCACTCCCAAGTCTCGCGTGCGCGGCCGAGGTCGCTGCAGTAGGCGGCGTCAAAGGAGGAGCGGGCTTCTGAGAGACGAGCCCCAAGCAATGCGCTTTGCTGGCGACCCGCGGCTGTCAGCCGGCCCGCACTCTGCCCCTGTACCACACCGGACACGTTGTCAACAGTCTCACCGTGTCTGCAGAGCAGCAGCGTGCACCCAAAGGCGGTCATCGGAGGAGGTATGCCTGCGCCTCCGAAGAACGCCAAGGCCCCTCGCACCGCGTGCAAGCAAGGTGCGTTACGCTCTCTGGAGATACGCAGACTCGCAGACGGACGCGGGAAAAAGAGAGGCGTCGGTCCACGGTGGGCCGGCCCCGCATCATCGCGCTTTGTCCTTTGTGTGCGTGCTCTCTCACGCGCCCCTCGCCAAACTCGTCGACGGTGTCTGCCCACCTGCCCTGCTGGGAGCGTCGCGCGCGGGGGGCGCCGAGGAGGGCGCGCAGGGACCATGTCGTTCCTCCTGAACTGGTGAGCGCGGAGAGCCCGTGTGCGGGCAGCAAGTGTAGCGCTGACAAGCCTCGCCCTGGGCCCAGGGTCTACGACGTGCTCGCCTCGCTGGGCCTGTGGCAGAAGAACGCCAAGATTCTGTTCCTGGTGCGAGAGAGAGAGAAAGCATGAGCATCCGTAACCAACGCACAACGCACTTTGGTGGCACCTCCCGCTGCGCCGCGACTCAGCCGGCGCGCCTCTGCGGCCTCGCCTCGCGTCGTGACTGCGCGGCAGCGGCCTCCCTGCCCGCCTCGCCGGCGTGCGGTGCTCACCGGCCGTCCTCTCAGGGATTGGACAACGCCGGCAAGACGACGCTGATGCACATGCTGAAGGATGAGCGGCTTGCACAGCACCAGCCGACGCAGTACCCGACCTCGGAGGCGCGTGCAGGGCGCGTCTGGGCGGGCCGGGACGGCTGCCTTCGTTGCCTTGGGTCTGTCACAGCAGCTCCCCTGACGCGCTGGGCGGTACCGCAGGAGCTGTCTATCGGGCAGATCAAGTTCAAGGCGTTTGACCTGGGCGGCCACGAAATCGCGCGCAAAGTGTGGAAGGACTACTACGCAAAGGCGCGTGAACCGAAGGGGAACGAGCGCGCGGGAGTCGCAGCGGAATCGCA
>Ga0208951_1000045_pt1 | contig 45797 bp, 34 predicted proteins | sample GreLakmeMI27MSRF_FD_187702 | JGI IMG/M metagenome (GOLD analysis project Ga0208951, IMG submission 187702) | Freshwater lentic microbial communities from great Laurentian Lakes, MI, USA - Great Lakes metaG MI27MSRF (SPAdes) | ecosystem: Environmental > Aquatic > Freshwater > Lake | place: Great...
AGAGCGCAAAAACTTCGGTAAACTACGCGAAGTCATCCCTCCGCCCAACCTGATCGAGAACCAGATCTTCTCGTTCAACGATTTCCTGCAGTTGGACCAGACCGCGTCCGCCCGCAAGAACGTCGGCCTGGACGCGGTCTTCCGCGAGGCCTTCCCGGTGGAGAGCAACAACGGCAACTTCCGTCTCGAGTACCTCGAGTATGGCCTGGTGCTGCCCAAGCAGACCGAACTCGAATGCATCCGCGAAGGCACGACCTACGCGATCTCGGTGATGCTCAAACTCCGTCTCCGCGAGAAGGGCGCCTTCAAGGACGAAGAAATCCTCATGGGCGAAATCCCGATGATCACCGACCGCGGCTCCTTCATCGTCAACGGCGCCGAGCGCGTCGTCGTCTCCCAGCTCCACCGCTCTCCCGGCATCTGCTTCGAGGAGTCTGCCCACACGAGCGGCAAGATGCTCCACGCCTTCCGCATCATCCCCGACCGCGGCACCTGGATCGAGGTCCAGTTCGACCAGAACGACCTTCTCTGGGTCTACCTCGACCGTCGCCGTCGCCGTCGCAAGTTCCTCGTCACGACCCTTCTCCGCGCCTTCGGCTACAAGGACGACAAGGACATCCTCGCACTCTTCTACCAGCACCGCGAACTGACCGCCAAGTCCGCGCTGGAGCTCGACCCGGAAGAACTCTCCCAACTCGTCTTCTCCGACCCGCTCGTCGACGTCGAGACCGGTAAGGTCGTCGCCAAGCAGTACGACAAGCTTTCCCGCGAGACGCTCAAAGAGATCCAGAAGCAGCTTCCGAAGCAGAAGTTCGGCGTCTTTGACACCGCCTTCGACAACGGCTCCATCATCCTCTCGCTCCGTAAGGATATCGGCGCCGTCCGTAACGAGGAGGAAGCCCTCAAGGAAATCTTCCGCAAGCTTCGCCCCGGCGAGCCAGTCAACGTCAAGGGCGCCCGCGCCCACATGCAGCGCCTCTTCCAGGATCCGCTGCGTTACGACCTTGGTCGCGTCGGCCGCTACAAGCTCAACCAGAAGTTAAGCCTCAACGTCTCCCTCGATACTCGCACAATCACCCCCGAGGACATTGTCGAAGCCACCAAGCTCCTCTGCAAGCTGAGCGCCGGCGACGGCGCGATTGACGATATCGATCACCTTGGTTCGCGCCGCGTGCGCAACGTCGGCGAACTCCTCGCCAACCAGTGCCGCGCGGGTCTCAAGAACGTCGTCAAGACGGTCAAGGCCCGCATCAACGAATACGACCAGAGCGTCGATTCGATCACCCCGCAGAAGCTCGTCAACCCGAAGCCCTTCGGTAACTCGATCCGCGAATTCTTCGCGCGCAGCCAGCTGTCCCAGCTGATGGACCAGATCAACCCGTTGGCCGAGCTGACGCATAAGCGTCGTCTCTCCGCCCTCGGGCCCGGCGGCCTCAACCGCGACCGCGCCGGCTTCGAAGTCCGCGACGTCCACCCGTCCCACTACGGACGTATCTGCCCGATCGAGACCCCCGAAGGTCCGAACATCGGCCTCATCAACTCCCTCTCCACCTACTCGCGCATCAACGAGTTTGGCTTCATCGAGGCCCCGTACCGTAAGGTCGTGCGCGGCAAGGTCTCCAGCCAGGTCGAGTTCATGACCGCGGACCAGGAAGAGAAGTTCAAGGTCGCCCAGGCTAATTCCGAAATCGACGACACCTCCCGCCTCAAGGGCAAGGTGACCGTCCGCTTCCGCGACGATATCCTCGAAGTGGATCCCGAAGACGTCGATTACATGGACGTCTCGCCCCAGCAGGTCGTCTCCGTCGCCGCCGCCCTCATCCCGTTCCTGGAACATGACGACGCTAACCGCGCGCTCATGGGCTCCAACATGCAGCGCCAAGGCGTGCCCCTCGTTGTGACCGAAGCTCCGTTCGTGGGCACCGGCCTCGAGCGCCGCGTCGCCATCGACTCGAAGACGGTCATCGTGGCCGAAGGCCCCGGCCTCGTCGCCGCCGCCGACTCCCGCCGAATCATCGTGACCAAGGATGGCGAAGTCGCCCCCGCCCAGATCGAGAACAAGAAGTTCAAGAGCGAGCCGGCCAAGGGCATCTACGTCTACGACCTGCGTAAGTTCCTTAAGACCAATTCCTCGACGTGCTTCAACCAGCGTCCGCTGGTCCGCCGCGGCGACAAGGTCAAGCAGGGGGACATCATCGCCGACGGCGCCGCCACCGACAAGGGCGAGCTCGCCCTCGGCCGCAACGTCCTCGTCGGCTTCATGCCCTGGAACGGCTATAACTTCGAGGACGCCATCTTGCTCTCCGAGCGTATGCTCAAGGACGACGTCTTCACGTCCGTCCACATCGAGGAGTTCGAAGTCACCGCCCGCGATACCAAGCTCGGACCCGAACAGATTACCCGCGACATCCCGAACCTCGGTGAGGAAGCCCTGCGTAATCTCAACCGTGACGGCGTCATCCGCATTGGCGCCGAGGTGAAGCCCGATGACATTCTCGTCGGCAAGATCACCCCAAAGTCCGAAGGCGACCTCGCCCCTGAAGAGAAGCTGCTCCGCGCTATCTTCGGCGAAAAAGCCCGTGACGTGAAGGATACCTCCCTCCGCGTGCCCTCCGGCATCTCGGGCATCATCATGGACGTCAAGGTCTCCTCCCGGACTGACCAAGACGACGGCCGCCTCTCGCCCAACGACCAGCGCCGCGCCCTCAAGAAGGTCAACGAAGAGTACCGTACGGCCGACTCGCGCTTGCGCGAAGAGATGACCGAGTCGCTCTCGAATATCCTGCTCGGCGAGAAGATCCCGCTCGACGTCAAGAACTCCGACACCGGCGAGGCCATCATCCCCGCCAATCGCAAAATCACCAAGACCCTCCTGCGCCGCCTGGCCTCCGTCTCTCGTTCCATCGAGATGAATGATTCGCCGGTGAAGCAGAAAATCCGCCAGATCGTCGACGGCTATCATCGTCGCTTCGACGAGCTTGAGCAGGAGCGTACCCGCAAGGTCGAAGCCATCGAACAAGGCATCGACGAAGGCGGCGCCATCAAGAACGTTAAGGTCTACATCGCCACAAAGCGCAAGATCCAGGTCGGCGACAAGATGGCCGGTCGCCACGGTAACAAGGGCGTCGTCGCCCGTATCGTGCCGGTCGAAGACATGCCTTACCTTGCTGACGGCACCCCCGTCGACATCTGCCTCAACCCCCTCGGCGTGCCTTCCCGCATGAACGTCGGCCAGGTCCTCGAGACGCACCTCGGTTGGGCTTGCTCGAAGCTCGGCCTGAAGATGGCTACCCCCATCTTCGACGGCATCCCCGAGAAGCAGATCCGCGAATACCTCAAGCAGGCCGAACTGCCCGAGACCGGCAAGGCGATGCTCATCAACGGCCATACCGGCGAAGCGTTCGACCAAGACGTCGTCGTTGGTTACATCTACATGATGAAGCTGAACCACCTCGTCGCGGACAAGATCCACGCCCGCGCTACCGGTCCGTACAGCCTCATCACGCAGCAGCCCCTGGGCGGTAAGGCGCAGTATGGTGGCCAGCGCTTCGGCGAAATGGAAGTCTGGGCCCTCGAAGCCTACGGCGCCGCCTACACGTTGCAGGAACTCCTCACGGTCAAGTCCGACGACGTCGCCGGCCGCACCAAGATCTACGAGCAGCTCGTCAAGGGTGACAACACCCTCGTCAGCGGCACGCCCCAGTCCTTCAACGTGCTGATGAAGGAGATGCAGGCCTTGTGCCTGGATGTCCGCCTCGGCTCCACTGGCGCGCCCAACCCGGACCGCAACTGAGCGTCCGTTCCCACCCCACCCAAACCTTATCGACATGATCCACCCGGAGCACACCCCCGAGTTCACCGCCAACGAGACGAAGGAGCAGTCCTTCGATTTCGTCTCCATCTCGATCGCCTCGCCCGAGGAAATCGTCCAATGGACCGGCGAACAGTTCCTCGACGAACTCGACGAACACGGCAACCGCAAGGTCAAGGGCCTCAAGGAAGTGAAGAGCCCCGAGACCATCAACTACCGCTCGTTCAAGCCCGAGCCGAACGGTCTCTTCTGCCAGCGCATCTTCGGCCCGGTCCGCGATTACGAGTGCTACTGCGGCAAGTACAAGAAGGTGAAATACAAGGACGTCGTCTGCGATAAGTGTGGCGTCGAGGTCACCGTCTCCCGCGTCCGTCGCGAGCGCATGGGCTACATCCGCCTCGCTATCCCGGTCTCCCATATTTGGTTCCTGAAGAGCATGCCCAGCCGACTGTCGCTGATGCTCGACATGACCACCCGCCAGCTTGAGCAGGTCATCTATTACCAGAAGTACCTGGTCATCGACCCGGGCGCCACCGGCATGGAAGAGAAGGCGCTCCTCGACGAGGAGTCCTATCGCAGCGCCGTCGAACAACACGGCCCGGACGCTTTCAAGGCCCGCATGGGCGCCGAGGCGCTCCAGCAGCTCCTCAAGAAGATGGATCTCGCCTCCACGGTCGAGAACCTCCGCGACCAGCTCCGCTCGACCCGCTCCAAGCAGATCAAGAAGAAGATCGCCCGCCGCATGAAGATTATCCAGGGCTTCCTGGCTTCCGGCAAGCGCCCCGAGCACATGATCTTGACGGTGTTGCCGGTCATCCCGCCGGACCTCCGTCCGCTCGTCCCCCTCGAAGGCGGCCGCTTTGCCACCTCTGACCTGAACGACCTCTACCGTCGCGTCATCAACCGCAACAATCGACTCAAGCAGCTCATCCAGATGAAGACGCCCGACGTCATTATCCATAATGAGATGCGCATGCTCCAGGAGGCCGTCGACGCCCTTCTCGACAACGGACGCCACGGCAAGCCGGTCAAGGACCGCGACCGTCAGCTGAAGTCCATCTCCGACATGCTGAAGGGTAAGCATGGCCGTTTCCGCCAGAACCTCCTCGGTAAGCGCGTCGACTACTCCGGCCGCTCGGTCATCGTCATCGGTCCCGAGCTCAAGCTCAACCAGTGCGGTCTCCCGAAGAAGATGGCCCTCGTCCTCTTCGAGCCCTTCATCATCCGCCGCCTCAAGGAACTGGGCTTCGCCCATACCGTCCGCGGCGCCCGCAAGCACATCGAGCAGAAGAAGCCCGAAGTCTGGGATATTCTGGAAGAAGTGACCAAGGGTCACCCGGTGTTCCTCAATCGCGCGCCGACGCTGCACCGCCTGTCCATCCAAGCCTTTGAGCCCATCCTCATCGAGGGTGACGCCATCCGCCTGCATCCGCTCGTCTGTACCGCTTACAACGCGGACTTCGACGGTGACCAGATGGCCGTCCACGTCCCGCTGTCCCTGGAAGCCATCATGGAGTGCAAGCTCCTGATGATGTCCACGAACAACATCTTCTCGCCGTCCAGCGGTAAGCCGATTCTCACGCCGTCCCAGGACATCGTGCTCGGCGCCTACTACCTGACACTCGAGCCCGCCGACAAGCCGGCGGCCAATACCCACCTGCCCGTGCTCGGCTCCGTGTCCGAGGCGATCTTCGCCGAAGCCGAAGGGTCGCTCCACCTGCATGATTGGGTGCGTTTCGCCAATCCCGACTTCAACCGCAAGACGGTCCACGGTGAAGCGACGGGCAGCATCATCGTCACCACCGTCGGTCGCATCATCTTCAACACCATCTGGCCCGCCGAGCTCGGTTTCTTCAACGAGACCGTCAAGAAGAGTCAGCTCGGTGACTTGATCCTGAAGACCTACAAGCATTGTGGCCGCGAGGCTTCGATCCCGGTCCTTGACGCGCTCAAGGAGACCGGCTTCCGCATCGCGACCAAGGCGGGCATCTCCATCGGCGTGAACGACATGATTTACCCGAAGGAAAAGGAAGGCCTTGTCCGCGAAGCCACCGCCAAGGTCCGCGAATTCCAGCGCCAGAACGAATCCGGCACCATCACCAACGACGAACGTCGTAACAAGGTCGTCGACACCTGGTCCGGCGCCACCGACGCCATCGCGCAGTCGGTGTACACCACGCTCTCGCAGTCCGCGAAGGTGGCTGGCGTGAAGAAGGGCGATCCCCGTCATGCCCACCGCATGCTCATCAACCCGGTCTACGTCCTCATGGACTCCGGTGCCCGTGGTAACAAGGCTCAGGTGAAGCAGCTGTGCGGCGCCCGCGGCCTGATGGCCAAGCCCTCCGGCGAAATCATCGAACGCCCGATTCTGTCCTCCTTCCGCGAAGGCCTCTCGGTGCTCGAATACTTCATCTCGACGCACGGTGCCCGTAAGGGCCTGTCCGACACCGCGCTGAAGACCGCCGACGCCGGTTACATGACCCGTAAGCTCTGCGACGTGGCCATGGACGTCATCGTCACGGACTCCCGCGACGTGGCTCCCGGCTCCGAAGTCATCACGCTCGGCGACGCCGCCCTCGGCCGTCACCTGGCTGCCGACGTCGCGAATCCCTCCGGCGCCGTCAAACTCCTCGCCAAGGCCGAGGCGACCCTCACCGAGGAGCTCATCGCCAAGCTCCGTGACGCCGGCGTCGACCGCGTCCACGTTCACATCCCGAACGGCGTGTTCAAAACCCCGATCTACGACGGCGACGAGCTCTTGGTCTCGCTCTCCGAGCGCATCGTGGGCCGCTGCCCGTCCGAGGACATCGCGAACCCGCTCAGCCCTTCCGAAATCATCGTGAAGGCTGGCGAACTCATCGACGAGGTCGCGGCCAAGCGCATCGAGACCGTCGGTATCGATCGCGTGAAGGTCCTCTCTCCGCTCACGCACATGAACGTGAACGCGATTCCGCCCACCTCCTACGGCCTGGATCCCTCGACGGGACGCATGGTCGAGCGCGGCACCGCGGTCGGCATCATCGCCGCCCAGTCCATCGGTGAGCCAGGCACCCAGCTGACCATGCGCACGTTCCACATTGGCGGCGTTGCGCAGCTGAAGACCCCGGAAATCAAGTCGAAGGGCAAGGGCCTCGTCCAGTTCGTCGACCTTACGACGGTCCCGGTCGGCGACAAGTTCATCGCGGTCAACGGCAACGGCTCGATCCGCCTCCTCAACGAAGCCGGCTCGCCGGTCGAGGAATACCGTATCGTCGCTGGTTCCGTCGTCGGCGTCATGGATGGCAAGTCCATCGACAAGGGCATCCTCATCGCCGCCTGGGATCCGAACTCCACTCCGATCATCGCTAACGGTGACGGCAAGATTCGGCTCGTCGATATGATCTCCGGCGTGACGTTCACCGAAGAGCGCGACCCGTCGAACAACACGTTCTACAAGTCCGTCATCGAGCACTCCGACGAGCAGAATCCTCAGATCCAGATCGTCGCCGCCAACGGTAAGGAAGTCGGTTCCTTCTCCATCCCCGCCGGCGCTCGCGTCGAAGTGGGCGAAGGGGACAAGGTCGCCCGTGGCTCCATCATCGCTAAGATTCCCCGCCAGGCCGCCAAGACGCAGGACATCACCGCCGGCCTGCCGCGCATCTCCGAGCTCTTCGAGGCCCGTCCGCCGAAGGATGCCGCCGAAATCGCTAAGCTCGACGGCACGGTCAGCATGGGCGTCTCCATCCGCGGCAAGAAGCGCCTCATCATCACCGACTCCATCGGTCGCGAGGAGGAGCACCTCATTCCGCACGGTAAGCACATCGTCGTCGCCACCGCCGACAAGGTGAAGCAGGGCCAGGTCCTCACGGACGGATCGGTCGATCCGCACGACATCCTCGACATCCTCGGCCAGTCCAAGGTGCAGGATTACCTCATCACTGAGATCCAAAAGGTCTACCGTACCCAAGGCGTTGTCATCAACGACAAGCACATCGAAATCATCGTCTCCCGTATGCTCCGCAAGGTCCGCATCACCGAGCCGGGCGATTCCGATTACCTTTGGGGCGAACAGGTTGATCGCACGCTGCTGGCGCAGAGCAACCGCTCGGTCAACGAGCGCGGCGGACAAATCGCCGAATCCGAGCCGATCCTCTTGGGCATCACCAAGGCTTCCCTCGAGACCGAGTCCTTCATCTCGGCCGCCTCCTTCCAGGAGACAACCCGAGTCCTGACTGACGCCGCCACGATGGCCAAGCGCGACAACCTGACCGGCTTCAAGGAGAACGTAATCATGGGTCACCTCGTCCCTGCGGGCACGGGCTTGCCCGCTTATCGCCGTATTCGCGTCTTCCCGACCCCGGCTTAAGTCCCTGCCTAGTATAGGAGGGTAGTCAGACCCCGCCCCAAAGGGCGGGGTCTTTGTCTTTTTATGGGCGGGCGGGCTGGTTTGGGGGTTGATACGCACTCTCGTCTCACCTAATTTTCTGTCACCCCATCCTCCTCCTAATATGTCCCGCTTCCTCGTCGCTGCTTCGGCTCTCACCGTCTCCGCTTTAGTCCAAGGCGCCAACTGGGCGCCCACCTCGCCGCTCATCCAGATCGGTAACGATTGCGATATCTACTTCGACTCCGCCGCCAGTCTCGAAGTCACCGATAACCTCTATTCCGCCCCGATCAAGACCTCCGCCACGAGTTGGATGGTCACCCCCGGTTTCCTCCTCGAGTATGGCAAGGATTCGGCCTTGTCCGTCACGCTTTCGGCTAAGCACACCTTCGTGAACTTCACGGATAATGCCCTGTCCGATCTCGAGGATGGCCGCGACGCCCTCTCCGCGGGCATCCGCTTCGCCGACGGCGGACCGCTGACCCTCTCCCTTGACTCTTCTTACCGCGTGACCGCTCGTAACGATGACCTGCAGATGCAGGGCCTCGGCGGCGTCCTCGGCGCGACCTTGGTCCGTCAGGCGAACTACTCCCACGCGTTCCGCGCAGATTATAAGCTCACGGAGAAGCTCCGCGTCGGTCTGGGCTACACCAACAGCTTCAATCAATACCTTGATCCGGTGAAGACCGGCACCTCCCCAAACTTCGTCTTCAACACAAACACCCTGACCGAGCTGAACACCAAGTCTATGCCGCTCAGCTTAGACTTCCAGGCCTTCGAGAAGCTCAGCTTCGGCCTCGTCCTCCAGCATGACGTGACGGACTACTCGGCCGCCCCTTATTTCAGCCAGGCTAACACCCCCCGCCCGGCGCTCCCGCATCAGCAGCTCCTCAAGGACTTCGCTGGCCTGACCGCCAAGGGCCAGCTCTCTGAATCGGGCAAGCTCAACGGAAATATCCGCGTCGGCTATTCCCGCTTCAGCTACGACAACGCCCCCAAGGACAAGGACCTGTCCTACTCGGTCAACCTGAGCCATCAGCTCACCGAACGCTTTAGCCAATCGCTGACGCTCTCCCGCGACGTCACGGCGTCTTCGACCAACGGCCAGATGGCCGCGAAGAACTACACCTACGGGCTTAGCTACACCGCCTCCGAGGACCTCACCATGAATTTCTCGGCCACCATGAGTGATGTCTTCGCCGGTACGAGCCAAATTGACTCCTACGTCTACAACCTGGGCGCCGATTATAAGTACACGAACCACCTGACCTTCCAGGCTGGCTACAGCTTCAACGATTCCAAGGCTTCCGTCGCTGCTTCGACCTATCTGTCGAATACCTTCACGATTTCGGCAGCTTTCCGCTACTGAGGCCAGTGCTTCGGTCCGTGATCGAGCGGGACCGGTTGACCAGCAGGCCTGGTCTCCCTAATTTCTTCCCATGTCTTCCGTCTTGAAAAGCCTGTTCGTCGCCTGTTGCGCCGTCATCATGCTGGGTGGTTGTTCGTCGGCTGATTCCGGGCCTCTCAGCTCCGCCTCCTATGAGCCGGAAAACATCCTGACCTTGGGCCGCGGCGCCTCTGACCCTGCCCCCGCACCCGCCTCGGCGGTCGTCGCCGCTGACGCCCCGGCCCCGGCCTCCGTCACCGCGGATTATGCCGTGGCCACTCCGACGGTCCAGGCCGAGCCAGCGGGCGGCCAGAACAGCTACCGCCTCCGGCCCCGCGACTTCATCCGGGTTTCGGTCATCAATGAAGCCGATACGCTAATCGAACGACGAATCAACTCCGACGGCACCGTCGACATCCCTTTCCTCAAGAAATTGGTACCTGTCGCTGGCTTGACCCTCACGCAGGCCCAGATCGAGCTCGCGAACCAGTTTCGCGTCTTTTTCAAGAAGCCGCAGGTCACGATCTCCATCGTCAGCTACGCCGAACGCCGTGTGTATGTCTCCGGCTACGTCGGTAAGCCCGGGCCGGTGTCCATCCCTCCCGAGGAGACCCTCACGCTCGGCCGAGCCCTTTCCATGGCGGGCGGGGTCCTGCCGCGGGGGAATCGCTCCGAAGTGACGATCAAACGTAACCGTGACGGTTATCCGGTGGTGATTTCCAAGGATGTCCGTCGTATCGACGACGGCGACGAGCCGGATTTCGTGCTCGAGGACGAAGACCAGATCTACGTCCGCGACAGCCGCATCTGATTCCTCGCCATGGCCAACCCGGAACCTTCTTCTGACAATCGCCCGCCTGAGCCAGCCCGCGGCGGCAATCGTGGGTATGGCTCCTATGGCCAATATGGCCAAGGCTACGGCGCGTATGGCGCCGGCTATGGGAGCTACGGCGGCGCGCAGCGGGGTGGGGCAGGGGGCGCCAACCCTATCTCTCAATACCTGCTGATGCTGCGGGAGCGTTATTGGTGGGTCCTACTCGCCTCCTTAGTTTTCCTCACCCTCTCGCTGCTCAAGACCTACAACACTGTTCCCGAATACCAGGCCACGGGCCGCCTGCGCGTCTTCCGCCTGGCACCGACCATCAATGGAGGCTCCTCGGCGGCCGACGACAACTTTAAGATCGTCTCGAACGATGACTTCTTCACGGCCGTCGAGGAGATGCGCAGCGCCAACATCATCGAGAGCGTCTCCAAGCGCCTCACCACCGACGAACGCAAGCAAATCCTCGAGCCCTATCAGGCCGGCAATATCTTCTCCGGGCCGCTCACGGAGCAGGAAGTCTTCGCCAAGCAGCGCGGCATCAATCCGCAGCGCCAGACGCTGGTAATCAACGTCGCCTTCACGCATCCCAATCGCGACCTCTCCCGCCAGGTCGCCCGGCTCTTCTGTGAGGCGATCAAGAAGAATAGCGAAGATGGCCGCCTGATGATGACCAACCCGCTCGTCGAGAAGGCCCGCATCGAGATCGAGACCCTCGAAGATAAGGTCCGCCGCCTCTTCGAACAGAAGAACGACCTCATCAAGAACCAGAAGCTGCTCTCGATCGCCAAGGATACCAATACCCTCACCGCGGAACGCTCGGTGCTCGTCAAGGATCGCGAGGAGACCCGCAAGCAAATCGACGAGAACGAGATTCTGGTGCTGGTCATCGCCAGCTATGAGCAGGAAGGGCGCTCCCTCGGTGACATCCCCCAGATCCGCGCCGACACCGATGTCGCCGCCACCCTCACGGCGCTGAGCGCCTCGAAGATCCGCATGAGCCAGATGACGGAGAAATATACCGACCAGCATCCAACGCTCGTCGCCGAGCGCGAGGCCCTCAACCAAGTCGACCGCCAGCTCAAGGAAGCCGTCGTCCAAGCTGTGAAGTCTCGCCGCGCATCCTTGGAAAACGCCAAGGCCCGGCATGAGGCCATCCTCCGCAACCTCGTCGCCAAGGAGGAGGAGATTTCCAAGCTGCAGGCCGCCAACGTCGAGCTGGAGCGCGTCGACAAGGATATCCGGGCCAGCGAGGAGTTCCTGGGCCGCATGAAGCTCAGTTACGAAGACGCCAAGCTCCGTTCCTCGACCTCGGGGACCAGCACCTCCATCTCCATCCTCGACGCCCCCTCGGTCTCGGACCGGCCGATCAATAAGAATTACTATTATGGCGCGCTGATCGGCTTCGGCTCCGGCCTGCTCTTCGGCATCGTGCTCGTCGTTGTCCTCGGCGCCTTGGACGAGCGCATCAAGTCTGCCGCAGACATCGAGGGTTCGCTGGGCCTACCGCTCATCGGCACCATCCCGATGGTCGCTCGCGCTTCAGGTCCGGACCGCGCCCTGCTCGCCCGGCAGGAAAGCGACCGCATCGCCACGGAGGCCGTCCGCTCCATTTACTCCGCCCTCAAGGTCAATCCAGCCGTTTCCAAGGCCCGCGTCTTCCTGCTGACCTCCACCCGTCCGAGCGAAGGCAAGACCTTCGTCGCCACGAACCTGGCGATGATTTTCGCCCAGCATGCCGAGCGGGTCCTCATCATCGACGCCGACCTGCGCCTGCCCAACGTCGGCCCGTCGCTGGGCTTCACTGCCGACGCGGGATTGAGTAAGTGGTTCAACGGAGAAATCCCCCTCGACGAGGCTATCATCCGCGAAGTCGCCCCCGGACTGGATGTCCTTCCGGTTGGACTGAGTTGCAAGAACCCGACCCAGGTCATCAACCATCCGAAGTTCCTCGCGATGATCGACGGACTCCGCGAACGGTACGACCGTATCTTCATTGACTCGCCGCCGCTCGGCGCCGTCTCCGACTCCTTGCATCTGCTGCCGAAGGTCGACGGCGTGCTCTACGTCGTGCGTTATAATACGGTCAACCTGCGGCACGCCACCTCCTGCCTCGCCCGTCTGCGTGAGGCCCAGGCACCGCTCTTAGGCGTCATCCTCAATGCGATGTCCCTCCGCATGGCCTCCGCTTACACCGACAGCTACGACTCGTCCTACCGTAAGTACTACGTCGACGAGCGCGGTGCGTCGTCCTCCCCGGGTCCGTCGAAATCCTGAACCCCTATGCGCCTCCTCCTGTCGTCCCTGTTCGCCCTCGCCTTGGTCGGCTGCCAGAACGTACCGGTCACCGGGCGTTCCCAATTCATCCTCGTCGACGAATCGGAGGTCGCCTCGCTCTCGGCCGCGGAGTTCGCCAAGATGAAGAAACTACCCTCCGACCCGCGGCTTCCGAAGCTCCGTGAGATCGGCCTGAAGATTGTCGCGGCCGCCCGGCGCGACGACAAGGCGGGCGTGCTGCCGCCAGCTTCCAAGTGGGAGTTCGCCATCATTGACGACAAGTCGCCCAACGCCTTCGCTATGCCTGGCGGCAAGATTGGTTTCAATACCGGGATGTTCACCCAAGCCCCCACCGACGCCGATATCGCCGTGGTCCTCGGCCACGAGGTCGCGCACGTGATCTGCCGGCATGGATCCGAGCGCGTCTCGCAGGTCATCGGGGTGACAATCGCTGCCGCCGTCGCCGACGAGGCTACGAAGAAATCTTCCGAACGTACCCGCTCTTCCTGGATGGCCGCCGTCGGGCTCGGGGCGCAATATGGCGTCCTCCTGCCGTTCAGTCGGAGCCATGAGTCCGAGGCCGATTATCTCGGGGTCCTCTTCATGGCGCGCGCCGGCTATGATCCAGCCGCCGCGCCGGCTTTCTGGAGTCGTTTCGCCAAGAGCGGCAAGCAGACGCCGGAATTTTTCTCGACGCATCCAGCCGACAGTACCCGCGTGAAGCAGCTGCAGGCCTGGTTGCCCGAAGCGAGGGCCCAGATGCCCAAGCGGCCCTGAAGCGACTTAGCGGCGCGCGGGCACAATCGGGCAGGTGAGGTAGACGCCCTTGGGGTCGTTGAGTGCACGGATCGCGCGCAGCCACTTTGCGTTAGCCTTGAGCAACTCCTTGGCGGGGTCCCGCGAGGCCTTGGCGAATAGCGGGGAGTCTTGCTCGTCCGCCAGCAGCATCTCCAACAGGGTTTCTTTTCCGGAATTCAAGGCCGGTATCTGGATCAGCTCGGCCTCTTCGGTCTTGGCGAGCAGCTTCGCCTCCTTGATGGCATCACGGAGACCCCCCAGCTTGTCCACGAGGCGCAGCCCGCGGGCATCTTCGCCCAGCCAGACACGCCCTTGGGCCATCTCGTGTACCTCATCGCGCTTCATGCCTCGGCCGGCGGCAACGATGCGCAGGAAGTCCTCGTAGACGTCATCCACCGAAGACTGCACAATCGCCATTTCCTCAGCCGTGGCCGGGCGATGCCCTTCCAGTAGGTCGGCGAAGGGGGCGGTTTTCACGCCATCGGTGCCCAGCTTCACCTTCTTCGCCAGCTCACCGTAATTGAAGTGCAGGCCGAAGACCCCGATGGAGCCAGTGATGGTCGAAGGGTCGGCCATGATCAGGTTCGCCGGCGCGGCGATGTAGTAGCCGCCGCTGGCCGCGACGTCGCCCATCGAGACGACGACGGGGATCCCCTGGCTTTTAAGCAGGCCCACTTCGCGCGCGACGACGTCGCTGGCGAAGGCGGAGCCTCCAGGGCTGTTGACGCGAAGCACGACCGCCTTGATGTCCTCATCGGCGCGCACAAGGCGTAGATCGCGGGCCAGCTGGTCGCCGCCGATGAGGCCTGGCATGCCCCAGCCGTCCACGATTTCACCTTCGGCATAGACGATCGCGATCTTGGGTCCGTTCGTCGGCAGCTTCACCTTGCTGGCGTAGCGGTGCAGGTTCACTTGCAGAAAAGAGGTGCCGGATTCGTCGGCGGCGGCGCCGGCGGCGCGGACCAGCTTGACGAGCTCATCGCGGTGCATCGCCTTATCCGCGAGCTTGCTTCCCACCGCCGTCCGCGCGCCATAGACACCGGCTGAGCTCACGGTTTTCGCGAGGCTGGCGGTCGTAAGGCCACGCGACTGGGAGACGTCGCCCAGGATGCGTTTCCAGACTCCGCCCAAGAGGGCTTCGGATTGCTCCCGGTCCGTCTCGCTCATGACATCACTGAGGTAGGGTTCGACGGCCGACTTATATTTTCCGACCTTGGTCACCTGTACGCCGATGCCCAGGAGTTTGAACGTCTCCCCGAAATAGAGATTATAGGAGGAGAGTCCGCTGAACTGAAGCCCGCCCGCCCCATGCACGTAGACCTTGTCCGCCACGCTGGAGAGGTAATATTCGCCTTGGCCGCCGTTTTCCAGCCACGCGATCACCGGTTTGCCGCTGCGCTTGAAGGCGGTGATCGCCTTACGGATTTCCGCCATCTGGGCCAAGCCGGCGCCCAGGGGGCCCGTGAGCAGAATACCCGTGATATTCTGGTCCTTGGCGGCCAGGTCGATCGCCTCGAGTGCGCGAAGGAGATCGAGCTCCGGACCGCTCCCCCCGAAAAGCAGTGCATCGAACCCCGGAGTGCCATGGGCGGGCGTGTCGTTGATCGTCAGCCCGCCGCCGATGACGAGCATCGTCTTCGGTTTGACGGAAACTGGCACCGTCTCGAGATTGCCGCCCGCCGAGCTGGCCAGCGCGACGATGAGCAAGACTGCCAACATGCCGCCCACGAAAATTGCGAGGAACGTACCGAGGGTGGAGGCGAAGACTGATTTGAGGAAATCTTTCATGTTCAGGGTGATAAGGGGCGGGGGAGTTCTCTTGGACGATGCCCGAGTGGCGTCTTTTGCCAATCAAAAGGGTAATTTTATCGGGCTCTTTCGTCTCGATGCCGCCCGCCTCACGCCGTAGTTTACGACCATGACTGAGTCCACGTCCTCGGCTGGCGCCGCTACCTCCCGCAAGGCCCTAGCCATCAACTTAGACCGGTCCGCCTACGGTGCCTTCGCCGAAACTGGTGCCGGGCAGGAAGTGGTCCGACATTTCTTCAAGGCCGGCGGAGCGTCGGGCACGGTGGCGAAGAGTATCTCGGCTTACGACATGCGTGTCAGTGACGCGATCTACGGCCACCCCCAGCGCTATGTCTCCCGCGAGCGGCTTGAGCAGATGCTCGACCACGAGTACAAGCTTTTGGTCGACCGGCTGAAGTCCGAACGAGGGGCGACGACCCGTTTCTTCGCCTTCGCCGATACGGTCGCGACCACGCCGCACGACGGGAAGGGGCAGGGGCATTCCTGGATTGGCATCCGCTTCCAAGATCATCCGCAGGCCGAACCCAGCGAGGTCATCTTGCACCTCCGACTCTGGGATAAGGATGCGGGTCGCCAACAGGATGCGCTCGGCGCGGTCGGCGTGAACCTTGTGTACGCCGCGTTAAACGCCCGCGAAGGCGTCGACCCGTTCTTAACGGCCCTCGTCGACGAGGTCGGCGCTGGCCGGGTCGAGGTCGAATTCGCCCACTTCAGCGGCCCGGCTTTCGGCGCCTTTGACAACCGCGCCACGGCCTTGCGGCTCGTCCGCCTCGGCTTGACCGACGCGGTGCTTTTCGGCCCCGAGGGCGAACCGCAGGTCCCGAGTGAGTATTTCCATAAGAAGTCTGTGCTCGTGGCCCGGGGGACTTTCCGCCCGGTCTCGATCGTCAACGAAGACATGTTGGCCTGCGCCCTCCGCGCCCTGCCAGACGGGGGTAAAGACGTGCTCGCGCTCTTCGAGATGTGCATCGGCGCCGATCCGCATCCCGAAGCGGAGCTGATCGACCGCATCCGCCTCGTCGGCGCAACGCAGCATCCGCTGCTGGTCACCCGCCATCGCGGTTGGTATCGGCTGCCGGCCTACTTCCGGCTCCACACCACGGGCAGCATCACGCTAGTCGCCGGCATGAACAACCTCGTCGACCTCTTCAACCCCGAGCATTACACGCATCTCGAGGGCGGCGTCCTCGAGTCCTGTGGCCGGCTCTTCAAGGATGGCGTGCGCGTCATGGTCTATCCGATGCGCGGTGACCAGCTCCGCCGGCTCGTCCTGGATCCGGTCGCCTGCAAAGTCTGCTTCCCGGAAAGCTACCGCATCGCGGAGGACTCGGTCGTCACCGCCGCCGACATCCAGATGCGCCCCTCGGTGGCCGGCCTCTTCCAACATCTGCTCAACAACGGCTTCCTCGTGCCGACGACGGGCGCCGACCCGCTGGCGATGGCCTGCCAGCCGCGCACCTTGGCCGAGCGCATCCGCAAAAACGAGCCGGGCTGGGAAAAAGAAGTGCCGCCCCCGGTTGCGGTCGCGATTCGAAGCCTCAAGTTATGGGCGAGATAGCCCATGCCCGTCACCTCGCTGCCTCCCGCCCAAGACACGGAACTTTCCCTTTCCGTCGAGCGCGCCTACCGTGAATCGCTGGTGACCGACCGGCTGGGCGCGCTGTGGTCCCTGATCATGGCAAAATGCTTCCTGGCGCAATGGGCCATCTACCAATTCGCCATCCCCGTCAGCGGGCCGCTCTATATCTGGTCGCTCACGTTGACGATGGCCGGGGTGGCCTCCTTCTTCTATCTGCAGGCGCACCGCGTGAAACTGTATCTGCTCCCCACGCATTTCCGCGTTAATGCCGCGGTCCTCGGGGGTCTGGTCGTCGCGCTGGGCTTTGTGGCCTACGCCCACTTCGCGCTCGGATCGCTCTCCGCCCCGCTCGCGGCGGCCTTGGCGGCCGTCCTGCTCGGCTCTTGGTCGCTTGCCCGCGCGGCCTTGCGGCGCGCCTGGCCGCCGCTGTTCGGTGCCTTCCTTTGGTGGGGCCTGGCGGCGACGGCCCTCCGCGCTCCGCCCGATCAGGCGTTGCTCTGGCTCGGTTTGGGCCTGCTGTGCGCGCAGGCGCTCCCAGGTTTCGCCGTCACGGCCATGTCCGCTCGCCGGCGCGTCTGATTAATCCGCAGCCTTGCCGCCCGTACGGTTCATAAGGTGCGCCATGAAGCGCTTCATGGCCGGCGTGAGCACGCGACCCTTGCGGTGCAAGATGGCCAGCGGGCGCGCCACGCGCCGGTCGCGCAGGCGAAGCATGACGAGCGTGCCTTGCTCGACCTCTTGGCGGATGGTGCCTTCGGGGACGAGCGCCACCCCGGCGTCGACTTCCACGGCGCGCTTGAGCGTCTCGATGTTGTCGAACTCCATGGAAGGCTCGAGTTCGATGCGCTGCTCGCGGAAGAACTGGTCGAGGGCCTTGCGCGTCGGGATGTCTTGGTCGAAGCCGATGAACTTGCCGCCCTGCAGGTCGGCGAGGTCGATCTCTTTTTTGCCCGCGAGCTTGTGCTTGGGCGAGCAGATGGCGACCAGCTGGTCCTCCATTAAGGGGATGATCTCGACTTGGCGGGTCTTCTGCGGGAAGGCCACGAGGCCGAAGTCCACCGCGTTGGAGATGACGTCATCGTAGACGAGGTTCGAGCGGCGGTATTCGACCCGCACGTTGACGTGCGGAAATTCCTGCATGAATGACTTCACGTGGGGCGGTAGCTCGTGCAGCCCGATCGAGACGATCGTCGAGATATGGACGGTGCCGCTCACGACCTTGCGCATCTCCTGCATTTCGCTGCCGACCTGCTCGTAGCGGTTGAGGATGTCCTTGGCGGCCTCATAGAGACTGCGCCCTTCGCGCGTCAGCCGGAACTGCTTCTGGCTGCGGTCGACAATCAGGACGTTGAAATGTTTTTCCATCGAGCGTAACTGCTGGCTGACGGCCGATTGGGTGATGGCGTTGAGCTTGGCGGCCTTGGAGAAACTTTCGTTGTCCACTAGGTCGCGGAAAATCTTGAGGTTCTCGATGTGCATGGACGGGAAGGCTAGATGATTAATAAATCTAATGGGTTATGGCTTCAAGTGTAGATATGCTTATCACGACATTGGCCCCCTCGGTGAAGGTGGGGAGCCCCTCTTGTTGACTCCCTGCGCGTTCTCCCTCCCTCTGGTTCAAATGGTCTCCGCCGACCAGTTTAAGGCCCTTTGCGAGGGGGTGCTGGTTCGTCTTCAAGCCGCCTGCGCCCAAGCCGGTCGCGACCCGGCCTCCGTCCGTCTCCTGCCCGTCACTAAGACCCACCCGGTAGAGGCCGCTTTGCTGGCCTATGGCTTCGGCCTGCGGGCCGTCGGCGAGAATCGAGTTCAAGAGGCCGCCCAGAAGCGGCCCCTGGCTCCCGCCGATCTCCGCTGGGAGCTGATCGGCCACCTGCAGTCCAACAAGGCCAAACAGGCCCTCCAGGCTTTCGACGTCATCCAGAGCGTCGACTCGCCCGAGCTGGCCGCTCGCCTCGGTCGTCTGGCCGCCGAACTGGGCCTGCGCCGCGAGGTTCTGCTCCAGGTCAATTCCGGCGACGATCCGGCGAAGTTCGGCTGTGACCTGCCGGATGCTCCCCGTCTTCTCGAAGCGGCCTTGGCCCAGCCCGCGCTCATCGTGAAGGGTCTGATGGCGGTCGCGCCGTTCTCCGACGACCCCGCGGTCGCCGACCGTACTTTCGCCGAACTGCGCCTCTGCCGCGATGCCTTGTCCGCCCGTTTCGGCGTGGCGCTTCCGGAATTATCGATGGGGATGAGCGGAGACCTTGAATCCGCCGTCGCCGCAGGTTCTACTTGCGTCCGCGTCGGCACCGCTTTGTTCGGCAGCCGTCCCTCCGCATGATCCGCCGCCTTCAAATCCGCGACCTCGCCCTGATGGATCGCACCGAGCTCGAATTGGGTTCGGGCTTCACGGTGGTCACCGGTGAGACCGGTGCGGGCAAGTCCGTCCTGCTCGGTGCGCTGTCGCTGCTCGCCGGCAACCGCGCGGCGAAGACGATCGTCCGCAAGGGCGCCGAGGAATGCTCGGTCGAAGCCGAGCTCGAGACTGACGGCGACAAGCGTTTCGACGAAGTCCTGAAATCCCTCGACCTGCCGGCCTGCGACGACGGCCTGCTCATCCTGAAACGCTCGGTCCATGCGACCAAGGCCGGCCGTATCTCCGTCAACGGGGGCGCGGCGACGCTGACGCAACTCCAGCAGCTCGGCGAGCTGTGGATCGATTTCCATGGTCCCGGCGAGCCGCAGAAGCTGATGCGTGCCGAGACCCAACTGGAGATGCTCGACCTGCATGCTGGACTCGCCTCCGCCCTCGCGACCTACCGCACGGGCTGGCGTCTGCGGCTTGACCTGATCCGTGAGGCCGCGGAGGCCGCCACGGCCGAACGTCTCTCCGAGGACGAAGCAGCCTTCCTGCGATCGCAGCTCGAGAAGTTGGATTCACTCGATCTTTCCGAAGAGGCTATCACCAAGCTCGAACGCGACCACGCCCGGTCATCCCGCGCCCAGGAACTCGCGGCTTTGCTCGGCCAGCTGGAGTCCGGCCTCGGTTCCGATGGCCTCGGTGAGGTGCTCCCGAAGCTTCTCAAGGCCGGCGATGACATCGCCCGCATCGACGCCGATGCCGAAGCGCTGCGCGACCGTTTGAATTCACTCGCCGCTGAAGCGGAAGACATTCGCGCCGACTTCGCTCGGCTGGGCCGCGGGCTCTCCTCCGACGACGAGTCCGCCGCCGAACTCGAAGGGAAGATGAATCTCTGGCTGGAATTCCGCCGCAAGTATGGACCCGGTGCCGAAGCCGTCCGCGAGAAGCGCGAGGCGCTCCGTCGTCGCTTAGCCTCGCAGGGTGACGTGGAAGCACGCGTGACGAAGCTCAAGGCCGAGGCGGCCAAGGTGGAGAAGGATCTCCGCAAGCAAGCCGAAGTCCTGCGCGCCGCCCGCACGAAGGCCGCCGAGAAGCTCGCCGCCGCCGCCCGTAAGATGCTCGGCTCGCTCGGCTTCAAGAAGGCCGACCTGCGCATCGAGGTCGGGGTCGCCGAACTCGGCCCTTATGGCACCGACGCGGTCCGTTTCCTTTTCTGTCCCAACGTTGGCCAGGATCTCCTGCCGCTCGACCAGATCGCCTCTGGCGGCGAGGCCGCCCGCGTGATGCTCGCCCTGAAGACGGTTCTCGCCGCCGTCGACCGCACCCCGGTGCTGGTCTTCGACGAGGTCGACGCTAATGTCGGCGGCGAGATTGGCGCCCAAGTCGGCCGTGAGCTCGCCGCGCTGGGCAAGGGCCATCAGGTCTTCTGCGTGACTCACCTCCCGCAGGTCGCCGCGCTCGGTCATGCCCATCTCGTCGTGACGAAGACGCAGGATGATAAGTCGACGACGGTCGAGATCTCCCCGGTCCACGGTAAGCGCAAGGACCGCGAGTCTGAGCTCGCCCGTATGCTCGGTGATCGCGCCAGCAAGGTCGCGCTTTCGCACGCCCGCGAGCTGCTCGACGGCGCGAAGTAGGCTCAGGCCTTCTTGACGAACCGATCCAGCCGCAGGCGTTGGATCATACGTAGGCCAATCGCGGCCGCCCAAGGCTTGGGCAGACGTGCCGAGAAGACGGCCAGGATCTTGTGCTTCCAGCCGGTGACGACCACGGGGCGTTGTGCCGCCATGCCGCACACGGCTTCATCCGCGCACTCGTCCGAGGTCTGGCCACCGAGGCCAGTCGAACTCGCGAAGCCGGCGGCTTTGGAGAAATTCGTCGAGACCGGGCCGGGGCAGATCGCCACGCAGCGGATGCCGTGGCGCTTCGCCTCCGCATCGAGCGCGACACTCCAGTCGAGCATGAAGGACTTCGTTGCGGCATACGTCGTCATCAGCGGCGTGGGTTGGAAACCGGCGAGTGATGCAACGGTGGCGACCATGCCGCCGCGCGCTTTCAATTCGTCCCATAGGCGGCCCGTGAGTTCGACTGGCGCGCGCACATTGACGTCGATCATCTTTAAGGTGTGGTCGATCCCGGGCGCGGGAAACTCGCCGTAGGCCCCGAAGCCGCTGTTATTAATCAGTAGCATCCTGCCTTCTCGGGGCATTAGTTTCCGTAATTCGGAGACAACCGCCGCGATGTCAGCCGCTTGCGACAGGTCGCAGCATAGGTGAGTGAAGTTAAGGGTATTCGGGACCCCTTCGGGCGTCGTGCGGGAAAGGTTGAACACTGCGGCCTTAGTCCCAGAATCCTCAATACGCGTGAGTATCGCGCGTCCGATCCCGGAAGAAGCCCCTGATATGATGACCACGGAAAAACTCCTGAAGAAATCATCGACGGTCTTGTTCTTTGACATGGGCGCAGAGTCTCACGTCACCCCCCAAAACACAACACACATGACAAGTGCTCCGATCGTCGTGTCCGGGGTCCATCTGGACCTCACCGACGCCCTCAAGGAAACGGTGCGCGCCAAGGTCGAAAGACTGCTGCGCCACAACCCGCGGATTATCCGCGTGCATGTCGAACTCGTCCACACCCGCTGCAGCGACCATCGTCGCGAATTCGGGGCTCAGATCAGGCTGGAGATTCCTGGACCGGACATCGTCGTCCGGGAGGAGTCGGACGATCTCTATAAATCCATTGATATTTTGGTCGATAAGGTCGACCGCCAGCTTCGCCGCCGTCATCGCCTGGAAAAGGAGAAAAGGAATCATCCGCATCCGACGGACCTAGGCGAGCTGGGACGCGCGGCGTAAGGGACGGTGCGGTGCCGGCCGGTTGTCGGTGAGGACGGCTCAGTCGGTGAAAGTCGAAGTCAGGATGGCTCGGAAGTCGGTGAAAACAGACGGAAAGCCAGTCAGACAGCGAAGATAACGGACGGTCAGCCAGATAACAGACAACGAAAGCCAAGCTAGCACAGTCAAAGGTAGGTACCGGACCCCGGCCGCCGCAAGGTGACCGGGGTCCTCCGGTTGGGGCGGGCCGCCGCCGCCTAAGTTTCTCGCCCTCGGCCCTCTGAGGGCTTTTATCTGCCCCATGCGCATTTACTTCATGGGCATCTGCGGCACGGCGATGGGTAACGCCGCCTTGCTGATGCGCGCCTTGGGTCATGAGGTCATGGGCTCCGACACGGGCATCTACCCGCCGATGTCCGACCACCTCCGTGGCGCCGGGGTCGATATCCTCGAAGGCTGGTCCGCCGAACGTCTCGCCCAGCTGAAGCCAGATCTGGTCGTCGTCGGCAACGTCGCCTCCCGTGGTCATCCCGAAGTGGAGTGGCTCCTCGAAGTGCGCACCCAGCCTTACGTCTCTCTCCCGGAACTCCTGCGCACGCGTCTGTTAAACGAACGCCGTAACCTCGTCGTGTCCGGCACCCATGGAAAGACCACCACGACCTGCATGGCTGCGGTGCTGCTTAAGGCCAACGGCGCGGACCCGGGTTGGCTCGTGGGCGGCGTCCCGCGCGACTTGCCGGACTCTTCGCACCCAGGCAAGCAGGGCGGGCCCTTCGTCATCGAGGGCGACGAATACGATACGGCGTTCTTCGATAAGCGGAGCAAGTTCATCCAATACCTCCCCCGAATCCTCACGGTCAATAACTGCGAGTTCGACCACGCCGACATCTTCCGCGACCTCGATGACGTGTTGCGGACGTTCGCCCACGTGATTCGCATCGTTCCGCGCGATGGCGCGATTGTCGCGAACGGCGACGACGCCAACGTTCTCGGGTTGGTGAAGAACGTCGCTTGGGCCCCGGTCATCCGCGTGGGCACCGGCGCCAGCAACGATGCGGTCATCGCCGATTTCCAGGAATCCGCGGCGGGCGCATCTTTCACGCTGCGGTGGAAGGGCAAGGAGTGGGGCAGGGTGAAGTGGGCCCTGCCAGGGCTCTACAACGCGCGCAATGCGGCGATGGCCGCGGTCTCCGCCGGCTTGTTGATCGATGCCAAGGATCCGACGAAGCTGAAGCTCGACGCACTCAATACGTTCCAAGGCGTGCAGCGCCGCCAGCAGGTGCTCGTCGACCGTCCCGACTTGACCGTGATCGAGGATTTCGGCCATCACCCGACCGCACTCGACCTGACCTTGGAATCCCTCCGCGCCCGCTTCCCGCGCCATCGGCTCGTCGCCTGTTTCGAACCACGTAGCAGCACCGCTGCCCGCAAGGTGATGCAGGACGGTTTCCGCGCGGCGCTCCTGAAGGCCGACGAGGTCTTCCTCGCTCCGCCCCATCGCGGCGAGAAGCTCGGCGAGGAACGCTTCGACAGCGCTGGCGTGGCCGCCGCGATCACGGCCGCTGGTAAGAAGGGTTTCGCGCCCGCTTCCAGCGACGCGCTGCTCGCCGAACTCACCGCGCTGGTGAAGGCGGATAAATCCCCGCGCTGCGTCATCTTCTTCTCCAACGGCGCCTTCGGCGGTATTATCAAGAAGTTCGCCCAGGCTTTCGCCTGAGCTAGCCGAGCAAGCCAAGTGCCTGTTTTGCGGCGGCGACGTCCTTCGCGATCTGCGCCTGCAGGGCAGAGAGGTCGGCGAACTTCTGTTCGGCGCGGAGTCGCCGGATCCAGCGGACGCGCACGGCGTCATCAGTGGTCGGCGCCATGCCGCGGAGGACATGCGCCTCGAGCAGGGGAGCGACGGGGCCGCTTTCGACGGTGGGGCGTTGCCCGTAGTTGGCGACAGCCGGCAGGGCTTCGCCCTGGAAGATGACTTCGACGGCGTAGACGCCGTAGGCGGGCTTGAGTTCGGGCTCCCAGGCGATGTTCACGGTCGGGAAACCGATGGTGCGTCCCAGCCGCCGTCCGCTGATGATGATACCCACGGCTTCGTAGGGACGGAACAGCATGGCGTTTGCGAGGGCGAGTTCGCCGGCACCGAGGCACTGGCGGATGCGCGAGCTGCTGACGGTCTCATCGCCCAAGTGCACGGCCGCGACGAGCTTCACGCCCAGCCCTTCGGCAGCAGCGTGCGTGATGAGCGTCTCGCCGTTACCAGCGCGTCCGCGCCCGTATTGGAAATTGGAGCCGACGTGGAGCGACTTCAGGTGCGGGAAGGTCTGCTTCAACCACTTCGGAAAATCGGCTGCTTTGATACCGGCGTGGGCGCGGTCGAACTTTTCGTGATGAATCAGCTGCGCCCCGGCTTCCGTCAGGCGTTCGTCTTTCTGGGCTCGAGTAAAGATCAGGGGGACGGAAGATTCCGGGCGCAGGACCTTGCTCGGGTGCGGATCGTAGGTGAGCACTCCGACGATACCGCCGTCTGCCCGGGCGGCTTCGCGGGCGGAATGCAGGACGGCGCGATGGCCGAGGTGCACGCCGTCGAAGGCGCCGATGGCGAGGTGGAGGGGCGGGCTCATGCGGCAGGGGCGGCTTCACTCACGGGTATCAGGGCGGCGACGAGCTGGTCGTCATTCATGGCGCCCAGCTGCGGGAGCGTATGGCCACGTGCGAGGTTCAACTGGCCGGAGCGCGTGCGGCGCAGCATCGAAAGGTGGGCGCCCGGGCCGAGCTTTCGTCCGAGGTCATAGGCGAGGGTGCGCACGTAGGTTCCCTTGGTGCAGCGGACGCGGAAGTTGATCTTGGGGCTCTGCCAAGAAAGCAGTTCGAATTCGGAAAGGCTGATGGCGCGGGGCTCGCGGGCGACTTCGATACCCTTGCGGGCGAGGTCATAGAGCTTCTGCCCGCCGATCTTCTTGGCCGAATGCATCGGCGGAATCTGGAACTGGTCGCCCAGCATCGAGGCGAGGACCGCGCGGACTTGGGCTTCGGTGATCTCAGGCACCGGGTTCGTCTCCAGCGTCTCGCCCTCGGCGTCTTGGGTGTCGGTGACAACCCCGAGTGTGGCTTCGCCGAGGTATTCCTTATCCTGGGCCATCAGCTGGTCCGAGGCCTTAGTGGCCTTGCCGACGAGGACGATGAGCAGGCCGGTGGCCATTGGGTCGAGCGTGCCGGCGTGGCCGACGCGACGCGTACGGTAGAGTCGACGCACGCTGTCCACGACGTCGTGCGAGGTGATGCCTTGCGGCTTGTCGACGAGCAGCACGCCCGCGGGTTCAGCGGCAGGCTCGCTCATTTCGCCGAGTATTCGCGATAGTGGGCGATGACGATCCCGAGGATCTTCTCGCGGTCCTGCGGCAACCGGCAGCCCTGCATATTGAAGCCGGCTGCGAGCATATGGCCGCCGCCGTTAAGTTTGCCGGCGCAGAGGTCGAGGCGGAGTTTCGGATCACGCCCGCGCAGGCTGCCGCGGATGCCGTCAGCGCCTTCTTCCATCAGCACCGCGATCTCGACGCCTTCGACCGAACGCGGGAATTCCACGAGACCTTCCTTATCTTCCTTTGAAGTGCCGGTGGCGGCGTAATCCGCTTGGGTGAGTTCGCCGGAGCAGATCTTGCCGCCTTCGTGGAAGGCAATCGTATTGAGGAAGCGTTTCGTGAGCTCGAGCTTGCCGCGGCTTTCCTGTTCGAAGACGCGGTAGTTCGCTTCGGCGGGATCAGCGCCGCGCCGGACCAGCTCGGCGATGATCGCAAAGACGTCGGCGGTGGTGCTACGGTAGCAGAAGCGCCCGGTGTCGGTGAGGATGCCGAGGTGTAGGGCCTTGGCGGTGGCCGCGTCGACGGCGAGTCCCTGAGCAAGGGCACCAGCGGCGAGAATATGGCAGGTTGCGGCGGCTTCGCGGACGACGATATTGGTCTGGGCGTAATCCGGATTCGAGGCGTGGTGGTCGATGTTGGCCAGGACGCCGGCTGGGAACTTGGCGAGTAGTTCCGTCCCGATGCGGGACGCATCGGCACAGTCGACTGTGACAGCGAGGCGGTCGGTCGCGTCATAATCGGCGGCCCTGACGAACGTCACTCCCTCGGCGTAAGGGGCGAGATTGGGGGGGATCCGGTCGCGGTTCACGCAGAGTGCGTCCACCCCTTCGGCGAGGAGCATTCGGCAGAGGGCGGTCTGGGAGCCGATGCAATCGCCATCGGGGCGCATGTGGCCCAATACGGCCACTTTCCTGCCTTTCAGACCCTTGACGAGGTCTCGGAGGGCCTCGCCCGCCGCTTGCATGCTGATACCCATGTTTTTGTAGATGACCAAACAGCCGAGCCCCGTCGCTGGCAAAGGCAAAAGGGAGGGTCAGCAGCAACTTCGGGGGAACGCTTGAACCTATCCGCACTTCGGGCATAGTCCCTGCTTACCCCCATAGGGGTTTTTCGCCCCCCACCCACAAACTTATGGATAAGGACAAAAACAATAATTTCACTCCCCGCGCCCGCAAGGTCGTGGAATTGGCCCGGGCGGAAGCCCGCCGGTTCAACCACAACTACGTCGGCACGGAGCACATCCTGCTCGGGCTCATCAAGCTCGGCGAGGGCGTCGCGGTTAACGTCCTCGGCCGGATGGGACTCGATCTCAAGACGGTGCGTGGCGCCGTCGAGAAGCAGGTGGGTCCCGGTCCGGAAGAAGCGAAAGCCCCGGACACGATTCCGCTCACGCCGCGCGTGCAGAAAGTCATGGCCCACGCCGTCACCGAAGCGCGGGCGCTCGGCCATGCCTACGTCGGCACCGAACACATTCTCCTCGGGCTCCTCAAGGAAGGGGAGGGCGTCGCCGCTCGCGTCCTGCAGCAGCTCGACGTCGACCTCGAACGCTGCCGCAAGGAAATCCTCGCCGACATCGATCCTTCCGCTGCGGATGAATCCGAGAAGAAGGATGCCGACACGCCGCCGCCTTCCGAGGATTCCTCTGACGACACCCCTCCGCCTTCGCGCCGCGCTTCTGGCGAAGAAAGCGCCCGTCCAGGTCGTGGCGAACGTCTCTCGCTGCTGAAGACTTTCGGTCGCGATCTCACCGAGCTCGCTAAAGCCGGCGAACTCGATCCGGTCATCGGCCGCAAAGAAGAAATCCGCCGCGTGGTGCAGATTCTCTGTCGCCGCACGAAGAATAATCCTGTCCTCATCGGCGAAGCCGGCGTGGGTAAGACCGCCATCGTCGAAGGCCTCGCCCAGGAGATTGCCTCGGGCATCGTCCCGGAAATCCTCCTCGACCGCAAGGTGATCACCCTCGATCTCGCCCTGATGGTCGCTGGCACAAAGTACCGCGGTCAGTTTGAAGAGCGCATCAAGGGCATCATGGACGAGATCAAGCGGGCCAAGAATATCATCCTGTTCATCGACGAGATGCACACGATTGTCGGTGCCGGCGCCGCCGAAGGGGCGATGGATGCGTCCAATATCCTCAAGCCGGCCCTTTCGCGCGGGGAAATCCAGTGCGTCGGTGCCACCACGCTTTCCGAATACCGTAAGCACATCGAGAAGGACGCCGCCCTCGAGCGTCGCTTCCAGTCCGTTAAAATCGACGACCCGACCCCGGAGGACGCCGTGCTGATTTTGCGCGGTATCCGCTCGAAGTATGAAGAGCACCATAAGTGCGAATACACCGACGCCTCCATCGAGGCCGCCGTCCGTCTCTCGCACCGCTACATCACCGCCCGCCATCTGCCCGACAAGGCGATTGACGTCATGGACGAGGCCGGCGCCCGCGCCCGCATCCGTTCCCTGAACATCCCGGCCGACATCGACCTGGTCCAGACCGAGATCGACAAGGTCGTGCAGCAGAAGGAAGACGCCTCCCGCCACCAGAAGTTCGAGGAGGCCGCCAACCTCCGCGACACGGAGAAGAAGCTGCGCGCCAAGCGCGAGAAGATGCTCGAAGACTGGCGCAAGAAGCGCGACGAGAAGCGCATCGTGGTCGGCGAGGACGAGATGCTCCACATCGTGGCCGACTGGACCGGCGTTCCGCTCAACCGCCTTGAAAAGAAGGAGACCAAGAAGCTCCTCGAACTCGAACAGGACCTGCAGACGGCCGTCATCGGCCAGGACCGCGCCTGCGAAGTCGTCGCCCGTGCCCTCCGTCGCTCCCGCGCCGACCTCAAGGATCCGCGGCGCCCGATCGGCTCCTTCCTTTTCCTCGGTCCCACCGGCGTCGGTAAGACGCTCCTCGCCCGCTCCCTGGCCGAACGTATGTTCGGCGAGAAGGAAGCGGTCATCCAGATCGACATGTCTGAATACATGGAGAAGTTTACGGTCTCCCGCCTCATCGGTTCGCCCCCCGGCTACGTCGGCCACGACGAAGGCGGCCAGCTCACCGAAGCGGTCCGCCGCAAGCCTTACGCCGTCGTGCTCTTCGATGAGATCGAGAAGGCCCACCCGGACGTCATCCAGCTCCTCCTGCAGGCGCTCGAAGACGGCCGCCTGACCGACTCCCTCGGCCGCGTCGTCGACTTCCGTAACACGATTATCATCATGACCTCCAATGTCGGCGCTGACGTGCTGCAGCGGAATAACTCCGTCGGGTTCGACGTTGGCGTGGATTCCACTCGCGACTACGAGAAGCTCAAGGAGCGTATCATGGAGGAGACCAAGCGCGCCTTTAAGCCGGAGTTCCTTAATCGCCTCACCGACATCGTCATCTTCCAGCAGCTTGCGAAGACGCACATGACCAAGATTGTCGACATCGAGGTCGACAAGGTGGCCAAACGCCTCCTTGACCTCGGCGTGAAGCTCGTGGTCAACGAAGCCGCTCGCGGCTACCTGGTCGACAACGGCTGGGACGAGAAATACGGCGCCCGCCCGCTTCGCCGCGCGGTCGAACGTCTCCTCGAAGACCCGCTGGCCGAATCCATCCTGCGCGACGACTATAACAAGGAAGAGCCGGTCATCGTCTCGGTCGGCGAGAAGGGCCTCGTCTTCACGCAGAAGAAGAGCGGCGCCGATACCGGCGCCTGAGCGATGGGCCGCTTGGTCACCGCGGGCCTCCTTGGTGCGATCGCGATCGCGCTGGGAGCCTTCGGTGCCCACGGCCTGAAGGAGCGGCTCGCCTTGATTCCCGAGGCCGGTGGCTGGTGGGAGACGGCGACGTTCTACCTGCTGACCCATGCGGTCGCCGTCGGGGCAATCGCCGTCCGCTCCGTCTGGCCGTCGCGCCTGTGGGCCGCCGGCGCGCTGATCTTCGCCGGGACGCTATACGCAATGGCCTTGGGCGCTCCTCGCTGGTTTGGCGCGATCACGCCGATCGGGGGCTCGCTCCTCATCGCGGGCTGGTTGCTGCTCGCTTGGTCTGCTCGCAAAGAATCCTGACTTGCCGAAATCGCTTCGGCCTCCGACCGTGAGGCATGGCGGAGCCTTTCACCTATCATGACGACGGCGGCGAAGATCTCGAACCCTCCGCGCGCGAGGTGGCCTGCCGTTACTTCCTCGATGCGGGTCCCCAGCATACGGAGTTCGTGACGCAGTTTCTCGGACCCAGTGAGTGCGGTAAATTTGATGTTCTCTGGGAGGAGTCCGATTGGACCGAGGACGTGACCGTGGCCGTCGCCTGGCTGCCCCGCGGCCAGCTGGCGGGCTTCGCCCTCTGGCAGGCCTTGGCCTTGGCTTTTTGGAACGTGAAGAAGGAAGGCGAGCATTGGGAGAGCGCGGGTTGCATCGAGATCATCGAGCGGCCAGACACCTTGGTCGAGGCGGACGCTTTCCGGGCGGTCTTGGCCACCGTCTGGCCCGAAGATCTCACCGACGAATAATCAGGGCGACTTGCCTTGGGGCGGGTTGCGGTCATCATCATTTCATGCGTCTCATCGCCCTGACCCTGACTCTTCTCATGACCTCTCTGCTCGCTCAAGACAAGCCCCCTGGACTCCTCGGCGTCCCGGTCAACGACACCGACGGCAAGGCGACCACGCTGGGCGCGGCCCAAGGCGGCAAGGTTTGGCTCGTCGTCAACGTCGCCAGCCGCTGCGGCTACACCCGCCAATATGATGGTCTCCAGGCGCTTTACAAAAAATACCAGGAGCAGGGCCTCGTGGTCGCTGGTTTCCCGTGCAATGATTTCGGCGGACAGGAGCCCGGCACGGAAAAAGAAATCCTGAAATTCTGCCAGACGAACTTCAACGTGACCTTCCCGATCTACGCCAAGGTGGCCATCCGGGGGAACGACCCTCATCCCTTGTTCGAGAAGTTGATGGGCAAGGATGCCGGCCACCCTGGCCCCGTGGACTGGAACTTCTCCAAATTTCTCATTGGCGCCGACGGCAAGCTGCTCGCCCGGTATGGTTCGGGCGTTGAGCCCGGCTCCGCGGAGCTTGCGAAGGCCATCGAGAAGGCCCTGAAGTAAGTCGCTTTGACTTTGGGGGCGGGCACCCTATCCAAAGATTATTCCCATGCGCTTTCTCGCCGCCCTGCTTGCTTGGATGAGCCCGCTATCGGCGGAGGATTCCCATGATGTGTGCGTCTATGGCGGTACCGCCAGCGGGGTGATGGCGGCGTGCGCCGCTGCGAAGGAAGGCGCGAAGGTCATTATAATCGAGCCGAGCCGGTGGCTGGGTGGCATGACTGGCGGAGGCCTGATGCATATCGACTGGGGGCGCGAAGAGGCCGTGAGCGGCTCGACCCGTCCAATCCTGAAGAAGGACTACAACGATGCACAGTATCGCGCGGTCTTTGCCGAGATGCTTAAGTCCGCTGGTGTCACCGTGCTCTTCGAGCATCGGGTCAGCGCCGTCGAGAAGGCCGATGGCCGAATCCGTTCGATCAGCTTAGATCTGGCACCGTTCGATGAAACTGGCTGCCCGCCGGCGGCGCCCACGAAAGCCGGCGCCCGCGTCGTCGCGGCGAAGGTCTTTATCGATTGCTCTTACGAGGGTGACCTCATGGCCCGCTCTGGCGTCGCGTATACTTTCGGCCGCGAGGCAAAGTCGACGTACGGCGAAAACTTGGCTGGCGCGCAGCCGCCGATGTCGGTCTACGCGATTGATCCTTACGTGAAGGCTGGCGACCCGCAGAGCGGCCTGTTGCCAGGCCTGCAGTCGACCCCCGTTGCTCCGGTCGGCGAAGCGGATAAGCTTACCATGGGCTATGGCTTCCGCTGGCGCTTCGTCTTCAAGGGCGAGAGCCTGCCGATCGAGCCGCCGGCCAACTACGACCCGAAGCAGTTCGAGCTTTATCGTCGAGCCTTCCAGCAGGACGTGGATATTCTTTCTGGTCGCGTGTTGCGCGCCAAGTTAGATGGCTGGGAGAAGAGCGGTGGCCGGGTCTATTCCGGGGGGGCGGGTAACCTCGCGCGCGCCCTGTTCGCGCCGACGAACTACGGTCATAACGCCGGCTATCCCGACGGCGATTACGCGACCCGAGCCCGCATCTGGAAGGAGCAGCAGGATTTTGTCCGCGGCATGACCCACTTCTTGCGGACCGATCCGTCGGTGCCGGCGAAGCAGAAGGAAATCGCCCTCAGCGCTGGTCTGGAGAAGGGAGCCTTCGATGACACCAAGGGCTATCCGCACCAGCTCTACGTCCGCGAGGCGCGTCGGATGATCTCCGATTACGTCGTCACCCAAAAGGATATGGAAGGACGGACCAGTCCCGCCGACTCCGTCGGCCTGGCTTCCTATGGCGTCGACGAGTGGCCTTACGCCACCGTACCGCTCGACGGTAAGGTCGCCCTCATGGGCGGCTACTACTCCATGCTCTATCTCGAGGAAGAACACCGTGGAATCTACCGCATTCCTTATCGTTCAATTGTCCCCAAGAAGGCGCAGTGTACGAATCTCTTTGTGCCCGTGTGTGCCTCCGCCAGCCACATCGCCATGACCTCCATCCGCATGGAGCCCGTCTGGATGATCCTCGGTGAATCGGCCGGCGTGGCGGCGGCGATGGCCGTGAAATCAGGGACGGCCATCCAAGATGTGCCTTACGCGGAACTTTATCCCAAGCTTCGGGCGCTGACCCAGAAGGTCGACATCCCGAAGAAAAAAGAGACTAAGCCGAAGTAGGCCCAGCGATACGGAGGTCGCCGACAATCTTCCCACCGACGAGATGCTCGGTGATGATGCGGTCGAGGTTCTCCGGGGTGCACTGGCCGTACCAGACGCCCTCAGGGTAGACCACGGCGACGGGACCGGCGACGCAGACGCGCAGGCAGTCCGCCTTGGTCCGCTGGATACCGCCTTGCTCCGCGAGCCCCAGCTGTTTGAGCCGCGACTTCAGGTGTTCCCAGGATTTCGCCGCGAGTTCGCCGCCGCAGCACGTCTGCTCGGTCGACTTCACACAGAGGAAGATATGCCGACGGGTGGCGTCCAATCCCAACGCTTTGGCGGCGCGGGCGGCTTCGGGGTTCATTCGAACCGCGGGATCAGGCCGTCCTGCTCGAGCTTCAGGAACAGCTCGCGGCTGAACCAAGCATCGTTGGCGGCGTATTGGATCTGACGTTCATCGAGCGGCTTGGCCCAGTTGGAGGTCTGGACCTTCTTCGATTTCTTCATCTGCAGGCGCAGGAAATGCGCGGCGAGGGCCTGGAGCCCCGTGTTCACGAGGCCCGTCTTCTTGGTGTGGTCGGCGATATCGATGAACGCGCGGTCATCGAACGGCGCGCGGGCGCGCAAGTTCTTGACGTCGTCGCGGACGGCGACGCCGACCTTAGCCTGGCGTTCGTTGCAGAGAACGGGGAAGGCGAGGGGGATGCCGCCGCAGTGGTCGAGCCGGAAGACGAAAATATGGTGCTGCCCCGCTAACTGCAGGATCGAGGGCAGGTTATATTCGCCGCGGGTATGGGACGGCTTGGTCTCGGTGTCGAAGCCCACGACGCGGTCGCGCGCGAGGGCGGCGATGGCCTTTTCGGCGTCCTTCTCGGACTCGATCAGCTCGATTGGGCCGTTCCACTGGCCCACCGGCAGGGACTCGATGAAATCTTTTTCGATACGGAGACCGCCCGGTGCCCGCCCGCCCGGGGTATCGGTCGGGGCTTCGGCGCCTTGTTCGGTCAGATCTGGCTGGTTTTCGGACTCTTCCACGAGGGCAAGGCAAAGCCGCCAACGCCTATTGGCAACCAGAGACTAGGCAGGGTGGGGAAAAAAGCGTTGACCGTAGCGGTGCGGGCACCTTTGTTTAACTTCCCATTTAACGGGGCCTTAGCTCAGTTGGTAGAGCGCTTGCATGGCATGCAAGAGGTCGTCGGTTCAAGCCCGATAGGCTCCACCATTGCAAACCGGCCGTCTTCCTTCGAGAAGGCGGCCGGACTCTTGCTGTAGCCCCGGGGAGGCTCAGCGCAGCACCAAGGCCAGCAGCGTCCGGCAATCTGACTGCAGGCGGGCCTCGACGGCGTTGTTCTCGCGGTTGACCTTGGCGAGGGACTCGGCGCAATTCTCGAGGGCCTTCTTGAGGACGACCAACTCGGTCTTGGAGGCTGCGGCCTGAGGCTGCACGGATAGATCTCCGCATAACTTGGCGTATTTCTCCAACATGGCCAACATCGTCTCACGGTCAGCGGTGGCCCGCCGCAGCATCATCCAGACCGGCTTGCCCCGGGTGCCACCTTCGGCGAGCATGCGCAGGTAGCCGAGGCTGTTATAGGGGCGGGAGTCTCCTTCATGGCTCTTCCGTGCAGCGGACTCGGCGGCGGTGCTCGCGGCCGTCCGGACCTTGGTCTTCGTCGTCGACTTACCTTGTGCCTTGGTCTTGGAGTTGGCGTCCTTGTTTTCCTCGGCGGCGTCTTCGGTGCGGGCCGAGGGTTCCGCCTTGCCGGAAAGGAGGCTGGCTTGTTTGAGTTCGTCGAAGGCGAGCCAGAAAAGATTTTCGTCGAGCTGGAACTCGTAGCAGACCACCTCGACCCGGTTGGCGGATAGCGACATGCCCTTCAGTCCATCCTGCAGCGAAATCAGCAAGTTCTTCACCATGGACTTGTTATCCGTGGCGGCGATTCCTTGGGCGAAGGGATCTACTTCGGCCTCTTTCTTCGACATCTTCTTTAAGCTTTTGGCCTCAGCCAGCAGTTGCTGGCGTTCGGCCCAGAGCTTGGGGTTGTTCTTGCTGACCCAATCGAGGTCGAGGTCTTCCCACTTGTAGTTCAGCACGGCGTCCGAATCGAGGCGCTTCACCATGATGGCCTCTTCGTCCAGGGTGATATATTCGAAGGTGATGATGGTGGCGTTACCCGGGCGACGTAGCTGGACGGTTTCACCCCAGACCGGGAGGGCGGTCAGGATAAAGGATAGAAGGAGTAGGGCGCGGTGGGCGGGCACGGCAGTGAGCGTGGGGAGGACTGGAGGGTTCGGCAAATCTAGAACACCTCTTCGAGGGCGGGGTTGCGACCTTGACCAAATAAAGGACCGCCTTGGGGGCGGTCGTGCTCGAGTCGAAGGGAGTATGTCCTTACTTGCCCTTCGCTTCGAACTTCGGGTGCAGGTAGTTGGCGCAGGAGTCGAGGGAGGCCAGCTGGACGTAATCGGCTTCAGGTACCTCGATGCCGTGCTTTTTCCGAAGCTCCATGACGATATCCAGGAAGTCCATGGAATCCAGGGAGAGCTGGTCGCGGAGGCGGACTTCCGGTTTGACGGCGGTCAGATTCTCATCCGGGGCGATGTCCGCGATGATGCCCAAAACCACCTGTTTGATGTCGTCTTTAGTCATATTTGCAGGGTTTGTTTCAAACATCCTTCCCCTGTCAGGCAACCTCATATTTCTTCACGATGAGGGCGGAATTGATGCCGAGCATGCCGAAGGAATTATTAAGGATGGCGTCGACCCGGGGTACCTTGATCGGGTGGTTGATTACGAGGCCCGGTAAGGCGCATTCGGGGTCTAATTCGTCGATATTTATGGTCGGATGTACCCAATTATCGATGAAAGAGGGTAGATTACCGGCTAGTTCCAAGGCGCCGGCCGCTCCCATGCAGTGACCGATGAAGCTCTTGGTGTTGTTAATCCTCGTGTCGGGGCAGTCGGCGAAGACCGTGCGTAGGGCGGTGCACTCCTGGATATCGCCCAAGGCCGTGGCCGTGGCATGGGTGGAGACGATTTGGATGTCCTGAGGCTTCATCCCGGCCCGCTGTAGAGCCATGCGGACGCATTCGGTCTGTCTTTCGGGGTTGGGCAGGACGGCATCGGTGGCGTCGGAGTTGATGCACCAACCGGCGATTTCCGCGATGATCCGGGCGCCCCGGGCGAGGGCGTCGTCGAGCCGCTCCAAGACATAGATGGCGCCACCTTCAGAGATGACGATGCCGTTGCGGTTCTTGTCGAATGGACGGGAGGCCTTGGTCGGGTCCTCGTGGGCTCCGAGGGCGCCTTGGTTTTTGAACCCGGCGAAGATGCCGAAGGTATGGATGGATTCGGAGACGCCTCCGGCGAAGGCGATATCCACCTCGCCCAGCTGCAGCATCTGGGCCGCCTGGATGAGGCCGGCGTTACCAGCGGCGCAGGCCGCGCCGATGGTGTAATGCGGGCCGGTGATGCCCATGTTCATCGTGACCTCGCCCGCCGGGTTATTCGCCACGGTCCGCGGGTTATGATGGTGGGTCCAGTACTTGGTGTCGTTCCCAAACTGGGAGAGATTGTGGACCTCGTTCTCGGTCTCGACGTTGCCGTGTTCGGTGATCCCGAGGTAGACACCGACGCGGGACTTATCGACTTTTTCCCACGACAGGCCGGAGTCGCCGAGCGCCTCTCGGGCGCAGAAGATGGAGATGGAGCCGACGCGGGTACCATTACGGATTTCTTTCCGCTTCTGCCACTTAGTCACGTCGAAGTCGCAGACGCCGGCGGGGTGCTTGCCCATGTGGCGCACATCGATCACGGCAATCCGGGCCTTACCGGCGAGCAGGTTGGCCCGGAACTCGCCCAGCGAATTCCCGTTGGGGGCGGTGAGACCGAGGCCGGTGATGACGATGCGTGGCTTGGAGGACATCAGGCGTCCTCCTATCAAGGGACTGGTGGGCATGAAGTCAAACCCCGCTCCCCGCTTGCCCTTGCCAATTGGACGCCTGACCATTCTCTGGAGGTAGATGTCCCAGCCACTCAAGTGTTCGCTCTGCGAGGAGGCCGCCACGGTCCACCTCTCTCAGGTCGTCCACGGCAAGGTCACGAAGGTGCACCTCTGCGAGGCTTGCGCCCAAAAGGGAGGGGCCATGGACCCGGCCGTCTTTCAGCTGGCCGACGCCCTGACGACCGCTTCCCCGGCGCCGACCCTTATCTGTCCGCAGTGCGGGTTCACCGACATCGATTTCCGCAAGCGCGGGCGCCTGGGCTGTCCGTCTTGCTGGGAGACTTTCGGCGACGTCCTCGGCGGCCTGCTCCGTAAGGTCCAGCATGAGCCCTCCCATGTCGGCCGCACGCCTGCCGGCGCTTCGCCGGTCGGCCGGCTGCGTCGCCGCCTCGACGACGCCCGTCGGGAGATGGAGAAAGCCATCACGGGCGAAGACTACGAGGCCGCCGCCCGCCTCCGCGACGAGATCGCCGTCATCGAGCAGCAGCTCGCAACCTCCTGACCATGTCCGTCGAAGACATCCTCGCCGCCGAGAACGAGCTCACGCACCTTTTGGGAGCGCAGCAAGCGGTCGTGCTCAGTACCCGTATCCGCTTAGCGCGTAATCTCGAAGGCCTGCCTTTCCCCGGCTGGGCCAAGATTCCGCAGCGCAAGGAGATTGCCGACCAGTGCGTGGGCGCGCTCGAAGCCCTGCCCAAGTTCCGCCGCGCCCACGTCGTCCGCATGAGCGAACTCGGCGACCGCGACCGCGCGGTGCTGGTCGAACGCCACCTCGTCTCTAAGGAGCTCGCCGCCGGCAAGAGCGGCGCCGCCGTCATCAGCCGGGACCAGACCTGCTCGGTCATGGTCAACGAGGAGGACCATCTCCGTATCCAAGTCGTAAAGGCGGGCTGGCATCTCCGCGGTACCTGGCACATCGCCGAACAGCTCGACGACGCCCTCGGCGGTTCGCTCAAACTGGCCTTCTCGGATCGCCTCGGCTTCCTTACCGCCTGCCCCACCAACGTCGGCACGGGCCTGCGTGCTTCCGCGATGGTGCATCTGCCGGGCCTCTGCCTGGCGGGCCATATGGATAAGGTTTCCCGTGCGCTCAACCAAGACGGCCTCGCGGTCCGCGGCTGGCTGGGCGAGGGGACCGAGGCCGCCGGCAATGTCTTCCAGATCTCCAACCAGCAGACGCTCGGCCTTTCCGAGGAGGCGATCCTCAAGCACCTCGGTGGCTGGATTAAGAACGTGGTCGAGCAGGAATGGAACGCCCGCCGCAAGCTCGCGCAGGAAGAGGGCGAGAAGTTCGTTGACCGGCTCTCCCGTTCGCTTGGCCTGCTGCGCTCGGCCCGTTTGCTCACCAGTTCCGAGGCGATGAACATGCTCTCGCACCTCCGGCTCGCCTGCGACATGGGTTGCCTCCCGGAGGAGCGTCGCCACCTCGTTGACCGGCTGATGATCGAAGGTCAGCCCGCCCACGTGCAGGCGCGCGCTGGTCAAGAGCTCGACAGCGATGGCCGCGATCGCCGGCGTGCTGCGGTGGTCCGCGAGGCGCTCAAGGATTTCCCCGACCTCGTGCCGCCGTCGGCTTAGTCGGCCGGAGGCTTCGGCGTCCGGTCCTTGCGGTCTAACTCGTCCAGCAAGGCCTGGACGCGGGCCACGCCGCCGGTGACATCGTCTTCCGTAAAGAGGATGTCGGGCGTGTGCTTCATCTGCAGGATGCCGCCGACCGTCGCGCGGAGCTCGGTGCGCACCCGCTTCAGGAAGGCGCGGGCCCGCTTACGCTCCGCGTCGTCGCCGGACACGGCGTAGCCGACGCGGCATTGGCGGAGATCGGGGGAAGCGCTCGCGAGGGTGATCGTGATCAGCGCGGCCTCGGTGGGCCAGTTCTGACGCAGCGCGGTGGAGACTTCGCGCTGGACCAGTTCGGCCACCCGGAGCTGACGTTGCGACATGGGGCTTAGAGCGACGGGCGCGTCTGCAGCATCTCGATGGCTTCGATGATGTCGCCAGGCTGATACTCGTCGTAGCCGCCGAGCTTGATGCCGCATTCGAAGCCGGCCTTAACCTCGGAGGCGTCGTCCTTGAAGCGGCGCAGGGTCTCGACTGGTCCGTGGTGGATGATCTTGCCGGCGCGCACCACGCGCGCCTTGGCGGCGCGACGGATTAGGCCCTCGGTGACCATGCAACCTGCGACCTTGTGCTCCTTGCCCAGCGGGAAGACGGCGCGTACTTCGGCCGCGCCGAGCTTATTCTCGCGGACTTCCGGGTCCAGGAGTTCGGTCATGGCTTCCTTCACGAGCGTGATCAGCTCGTAGATAATATCATGAGTGATGAGGCGGACGCCGGTGCGCTTGAGCTGCGGCTGGACGCCGGTCTCGAGCTTGGTGTCGAAGGCCACAATCAGGGCCTTGGAGGCTTCGGCCAGGGCCACATCGCCTTGGGTGACGGGTCCGACCGTGCCGCCGACGACCTCGAGGCGCACCTTGCTGGACTTGATTTCGACAAGGCAGCCCTCGAGCGCTTCCAGCGTGCCGTTGACGTCGGCCTTGAGCAGCACGCGCAGGACTTTCTCCTTGTCCTGGACCAACGCGGCCATGAGGCGCTCGAGGTCCGACATGCCCGGACGGGCGCCCGTGTTCGGGGCCTGCTGGGCCGCTTCGGCGGCCTTACGGGCGGCGAGGGCGGCCTCTTCGGCAATCTCGCGGGCCTCGCGGTCGTTCTTGACGGTCTTGAACTTCGTGCCGGGAGCGGGGACAGCGTCCCAGCCGAGGATGAGCGCCGGAGCCCCCGGGGTGGCGGACGGCATACGGTTGCCGCGCTCGTCCACGAGCGCGCGCACCTTGCACCAGGTCTCACCGCAGACGAACGAGTCGCCGGGCTTGAGGGTGCCTTTCTGGACGATGACGGTCGCGGTCGGACCGCGGCCAGTCTCCATTTGGGATTCGATGACGACGCCTTGCGCGGGGCACTTGGCGTTGGCCTTGAGGTCGAGGACTTCGGCTTGCAGTAGGATGGATTCGAGGAGCTCGGTCATGCCGGTCCCCTTGAGCGCGGACACGGGACTCGTGATGGTCTCGCCGCCCCAGTCTTCAGGGGTGATGCTGCGCTGCTGCATCTGCTGCTTCACGCGGTCGATGTTGGCGCCCTTGGAGTCGACTTTGTTGATTGCGGCCACGATGGCGCTGGCGTGCTTCTGGGCAAACTTGAGGGCTTCCTCGGTCTGCGGCATGAAGCCGTCGTCCGCCGCCACCACGAGCACGGCGATGTCGGTGACGGAGGCGCCGCGCTCGCGCATCTTGGCGAAGGCGGCATGGCCGGGCGTATCGAGGAAGGTGACAGTCTTGCCCTTATATTCGGCCTTCTCGCCCTGGTAGGTGACAGAGTAGGCGCCGATGTGCTGGGTGATGCCGCCGGCTTCGCCCGAGACCACGTTGGTCTTGCGGAAGAAGTCGAGGAGGGTGGTCTTGCCGTGGTCGACGTGGCCGAGTACGCAGACGACGGGCGGGCGGCCGGTCATGAGCGCAGGATCGTCTTCGACGGGCTTCTCGATCTTCTTGACGGGCTGGGCGCCTTCGCCGCGGTGGCGGATTTCCAGCGTGAAGCCGTGACGTTCGGCGACAGTGCGGGCATCGGCTTCTTCGATGACGGAGGAGACGCTGACGACTTTGTTCAGCTCCATCAGGTTGCCGATGACTTGGAAGGGCTTCAGGTTGAGCGCGATCGCGAAGTCGCGCACGACGATTGGCGGCCGCACGGTGATCGCGCCTTTGCTGCCTGGGGCGGCTTGGCTGCCGGTGGCGGCGGGGCGGTTGACGATCGGGGCTAGGGGCGGTCGGGCGACCGGCGGGACGTTGGCTGGCCGGCTGGGTAAGGGCGGAGGTGCGTTGCTGATGACGATGGGGGGCAGGTCAGCCTTGCCCGTCGTCGGGGTGATCGTCGGGCGCGGGATGGCAGGGCTGGCCGGCGGCTTGGTGGTCGGGGTGATCAGCGGACGCGGCGGCATGCTGACAGGCAGCGGAGAGCTGGCCTTGGCGATTGAAGCAGCGGGGACGACCGGGGGCTTGACCGGCTCAGGGGCCTTGGGGGCTTCGACAACGGGCTCTGGAGCGGGTTCGGGCTTCTTCGGGAGCTTGTCGGCGGCGAAGGCCAGAAACTCCTCGCGGTAGGTCTTGCCGAAGTTACTCGAGGCGGCGGGCTTCTTTCCTTCGGTGTAGACGTAGTCCTTGAAGTCGGGCCGGGCCAGCACGAACTCGTCGACCAAGGCAATCAGCGCCTTGACCTCGATGCCGAGATCCTTCGCCACATCGCTGAAGCGCTGCGTGACCGCTGGCTTTTTGGCTTCAGGTTTCTTCTTCTCGGTCATGTGTGCGTGCGAAGGGGTCGGCGGTGGAAGGGAAGATTAAGCGCGGCGGCCCTTGGCGTAGGCGGCGAGGACGGCTTCGACCTCTTCGGTCGGAATGCCGCTTTCTTTGAAATCCTCCACGGTCGCGCCTTCGAGGGCTTCGACGCTCGAGATGCCGAGGCCCACGAACTTAGCAACCAACTCAGCTGGGAGGCCGAGCTGATCGGCGATGCGAACGGCGGCGTCGCCGGCCTTGGCTTCGAAACTTTCGGCGGCGTGCGTGGCCTTCTGGATGTTGAGGCCCCAGCCCATGAGCTTGGAGGTCAGGCGGGCGTTGCGTCCCTTGCTGCCGATGGCGATGCGCATGTCGTCTTCGTCCACTTCGAAGAAAATGGAGCGGCTGCGCTCGTCGATCCGGACATTCCGCGGCTTGGCCGGGCGGATGGCCTCCTCGAGCAGCTTGAGTGGCTCAGCATGGTAGCGGATGATGTCGATCTTCTCGCCGCCAAGTTCCTTGACGATATTACGGACGCGAGCGCCGCGGGCGCCAACGCAGGCGCCGACGGGGTCGACCTTGGGGTCGCGGGAGTCGACGGCGATTTTGGTGCGGTAGCCCGGGTCGCGGGCCATGGCGGCAATCGTGACGGTCTTGTCGGCGATTTCGGCGACCTCGAGTTCGAGGAGGCGGCGGACGAACGCGGGGTTGGCGCGGGAGAGCACGAACTCGCGGCCGCGCTGCGGGTCTTCGCGGATCTCGAGGAGGAGGCAGCGGATGCGGTCGCCGGTGCGGAATTCGTCCCCGTGACAGCGTTCTTTGTGGGTGAGGATGGCTTCGGCGGTGCCGAGCTCAATGACGACGTTGCCGCGCTCGGTGCGCCGGACGGTACCGGTGACGATGTCGCCGACCTTGTCCTTATATTCCAGGAAGACCTGGTCCTTCTCGATCTTGCGGAAGCGCTGGTTGAGCAGCTGCTGGGTGGTCTTGGCGGCGATGCGGCCGAGGTCGGCCACGTTGATGGGTTTGCGGACTTCCTGGCCGACCTTGGCCTCTTCATCGATCAGACAGGCGGCGACAGGGTTGATCTCCTGCAAGGGGTCCGAGACGGAGTCGGTCACGCGCAGGACGACGAAGGCTTCCAGCTTGCCGGAGACAGGGTCGGCGTTGATCTCCACATTCTGGCCAGCCATGACCGATTTCTCGACGGAGGACTTGATGGCCTCCACGATGAGGGCGCAGGCCTCCTCTTTCTTGATGTTCTTCTCCTTTTCGAGATATTGGAGGAAGGGTTTGATATCGACGCTCATGATGGTGGGTGCGGGTTGGCGGTGAAATGATTTGGGGACAAAAAAAGCGGGTCCGGCAGGACCCACCTCGGTAAAGGTGAACTGAGGCTTACCTTGGATACCCCCACCCGGATGTCAAGTGCGCTCGGAGCCCTGGTCGCGAGGGTTCCGCTTGCCCCCCGGGGGTCTTCCCGAAACCTTCCCCTATGGCTGACGAAAAAGTAATCTTCACGATGACGGGGGTGACGAAGTCCTTCGAAAAGAAACCCGTTTTCCGCGATATTTCTCTATCCTATTACTACGGCGCCAAGATCGGCGTCCTCGGCCTCAACGGCTCCGGTAAATCCACGTTGCTTAAAATCATGTCCGGTGAGGACCAAGAATTCGACGGCGCGATTAGCCAGGTGCCTGGCTACACGCTAGGCTACCTCGCCCAAGAGCCGCGCCTCGACGAGCACCTCACGGTGCAGGCCTGCGTGATGCAGGCCGCGGGTCCGATGAAGGCCTTGCTCGAGGAGTATGACGAGACGTTCGTTAAGGTCTCGGAGACCGATGACGCGAAGGAGCAAGAGCGCATCCTGGCTCGCCAAGGCGAGATCCAGACCATCCTCGATACGCGCGGCGGCTGGGACCTCGACGCCCGCATCGAGATGGCGATGGAGGCCCTGCGTTGCCCGCCCGGCGATGCGGTGGTCTCCGCGCTCTCCGGCGGCGAGAAGCGTCGCGTGGCGCTCTGTCGCCTCCTCCTGATGGAGCCGGACATCCTCCTGCTCGACGAACCGACCAACCACCTCGACGCCGATACGGTGGCCTGGCTCGAGCGACATCTCCAGAGTTATAAGGGCACGGTCATTGCGATCACGCACGACCGCTACTTTCTCGACAACGTCGCCGGCTGGATTCTTGAGCTCGATCGCGGGCGCGGCATCCCCTGGAAAGGCAACTACTCCTCGTGGCTCCAGCAGAAGCAGCAGCGCCTCGAGATGGAGGAGAAGCAGTCCGCTGCCCGTTCCCGCTCCATGGAGCGCGAGCGCGAGTGGGCTGCGGCCTCGCCCAAGGCCCGCGTGGCCAAGAACAAGGCCCGCCTCCGCGCCTATGAGCAGATGCTCACGCAGGACCAGAATTTGCAGGAAAAGACGGCGGAGATTTGGATTCCGCCCGGACCGCGTCTCGGCGGCGCGGTCATCGAAGCCCGCGGCCTCTCCAAAGGCTATGGTGACCGCATCCTGATGGAAGACGTAAACTTCACCCTTCCGGCCGGTGGCATCGTGGGCGTGGTCGGCCCCAATGGCGCGGGAAAGACGACGCTCTTCCGCATGATCACCGGACAGGAGAAGCCCGACAAGGGTACACTCACCGTCGGCGACTCGGTCAAGCTCGCCTACGTCGACCAGTCCCGCGATTCGCTTCCCGCGGACGCGCCCCTCTGGTCCGCGATTTCCGACGGGCAGGACATGGTTCACCTTGGCAAGATCATGGTGCCGGCCCGCGCCTATGCGGCGCGCTTTGGCTTCACGGGCGACGTGCAGCAACGCAAGGTCGGGGTGATGTCTGGCGGTGAACGAAATCGCATTCACCTCGCTCGCCTGATCAAGGCCGGTGCAAACGTGCTCCTGCTCGACGAGCCGACCAACGATCTCGACGTAAACACGATCCGCGCGCTGGAGGACGCCCTCGAGGGCTTCGCCGGCTGCGCGGTGATTGTCACGCACGACCGCTGGTTCCTGGATCGCGTCGCCACGCATATCCTCGCCTTCGAGGACAACAGCACCGTGGTGTGGCACGAGGGTAACTACGGCGACTACCTTGAAGACCGGCGTAAGCGCCTCGGCCTTGAGTCCGATACGCCCCGCCGCCCGAAATACCGCCGGCTTACGCGCTGAGCCGGTGTGCGGCCTTGAGCCGCTGTCGCCATGCGCCCGCGGCCGCCGCAAGCGTGGTCAGCTGCAGGTCGCTCATGCGCCAGGCCCAGTTACCCTGAGGATCGCCAGGCGTATTGAAGCGGGCCTCGGCTCCTAGTCCGAGTAGGTCCTGGACGGGAATAAAGGCGGCGATGCCCGGCGAGGCCAGCGCGGCTTCGGATAGCGTGATATGCGGCGTCTCCATCGGGCCGAAGGCGGCTTCGACGCGCGTGCGTTCCTCGGTGGAGGCCTGCGCATACCAGCCGACGACGGTGTCGTTGTCATGCGTGCCAGTGTAAACGACGCGGTCGGGCGTGATGTTCGCCGGAAAGTGCGGATTACCTGCGGATGGTCCGCCGAAGCCGAACTGCATCACCGACATGCCGGGCAGGCCTGAGGCCGTGCGGAGCACATCGACGCCGGGCGAGAGCAGGCCGAGATCTTCGGCGACGAGCGGGAGCCCGGCCAGCGCGCTAGTGAAGGCGAGCCCTGGGCCATCGAACCATTGGCCTTCGCGGGCATTGGGCGCCCCGGCGGGCACGCTCCAGAAGTCGTGGATGCCGCGGAAGTGGTCGATGCGGATCGCATCGAAGAGTTCGAGGTCGTGATGCACGCGCGCCTTCCACCAGGCAAAGCCGTCGGCGGCGTGCCGCTCCCATGCGTAAAGCGGGTTACCCCAGAGTTGACCGTCCGCGGCGAAGTAATCGGGCGGCACGCCGGCGACGGCGAGCGGGCGTCCGACTTCGTCGAGCTGAAAGAGTTCGGGACGCGTCTTAGCGTCGCAGCCGTCGGCCGCGACGTAGATGGGTTCGTCGCCAAAGAAGCGGATGCCTTTGCCCAGCGCGTATTCGCGAAGGGATCGCCATTGCTCGGCGAAAAGGAACTGCAGCACCTCGGCCTCGGCGACGAGACCGGCGGGGGCTTCGTTGATTGTCCACCGATTCGGCGCGGTGAAGCCGTTCGCCTCGCGCAGCGCAGAGAATCGGCACCAGGCCCCGAGCCACTCCGCCTGTTTTTCGCGAAAGCGGGCGAACGCGGCGTTCTGCCTCAGGGTTAAGGCGCCGCGGCGGGCAGCGAGCTGGAGCGCGGGGCGTAGTTGGTTCCAGAGGCGCCCATAGTCCGTGCGCTCGTCGCGGCCGCGCCGGAGTAAGACGAGCTCGTCCGGCGTCAGGAGCTTGCGCGCGACGAGGTCGGCGAGGTCCAGCAGGTAGGGGTTGCCGGCGTAGACGGAGAGGGCCTGGTAGGGTGAATCACCATAGCCGGTCGGACCAAGCGGGCAGACCTGCCACCAGGAGAACCCGGCGGTGGCGAGGATATCGACGAAGCGACGGGCTTCGGCGCCGAGCGAGCCGACGGGGCCATCGCCCGGCAGGGCGGTAGGATGGAGGAGTACGCCCGCGCAACGACGCGGGAATGCGCGGCAGGCGAAAGGTTCGGCGGTCGTCGTATCGGTCACCGAGACGCCGGGAGGGGCGCTCATCTCAGCGGACTTGTATCAGGTGTTTGGCGCGGAGGTCATCGATCCAACGATCGACGGCAATCTTCATGTTTACCTGCCGAACCTTGACTTCGATCTCCGCCATGACCTCCGGGTCATCGAGGGTGGCGAAGCCTTGCGGGCGGTCGGCTTCCCGACTGACGATCACGTAGATTGGTGCGGCGCCGACATCGAATTTCAAGGGGTCGGAGACTTCGCCTATTTTCAAGGCCTTGAGCGCGGTGGTGACGGTCTGGTTGAGGTCGCCGAGTTCGCGCCAGCCGGCATCGCCGCCTTTGCCCGCTAAGTCATCGGAGCTTACGCGGGCGGCGACATCGGCGAAGGTGGGCGTCCCGCTGATCGGCTTACCAGCAACCTTAAATCGTTCCAGGGTGGCGGCGATTTTCGCCGGATGGCGCAGGGCGTCGACCCAGGCGGCGGCGCGGGCAGCGGTCTCCGCGGGCGTCTCGGCCGCTCCTTGTGTGATCGTGATCTGCCGAAACTTGACCTGCTCCTTACGAGCGAAGTCGGCCTTATTCTTTTCGTAGTATTCGAGAATCTTCCCTGGGTTGACGTCCCCCGCAGTGCGGCGGACCTGCTCGAGCATGTAATTGAAGATGATTTGCTCTTCGATACGCTTACGGTAGGCCAGAGGCGTGGTGCCCGAGGCACGTAACGAGGCTACGAAGCGGTTGCGGTCGCCGCCGAAATCACGGCGGATA